>Ga0207708_10000031_pt1 | contig 155478 bp, 128 predicted proteins | sample KBSK5101metaG_FD_184340 | JGI IMG/M metagenome (GOLD analysis project Ga0207708, IMG submission 184340) | Corn, switchgrass and miscanthus rhizosphere microbial communities from Kellogg Biological Station, Michigan, USA - KBS K5-10-1 metaG... | ecosystem: Host-associated > Plants > Roots >...
CATAATCTGGCCTTCTTCCTTGACACCATGCGAGGCGTGAGGCAATCTATCCGGTCTGGCGATTTCCCAAAATTTCGGCGTGAGTTCACCGAGCGGCTGAAAGCGAATGGTGAATAGCGTCTAATCCTTCGAAACAAAGAGGTCAATTGCAAACTTTTTTGATTTTCTTTCAGGCTGGTTTAGGTGGACTTGCGCAGCTCCTGCCGATCTTTCTCATCATCGCTGTTTTCTACGTCCTACTAATAAGGCCTCAGCAGAAGCGGCAAAAGCAGTTACAGGAAACTATCGCCAGCCTGAAGATTAACGATCGTGTGATCACGAACGGCGGCATTATCGGCGTGATAACCATGGTGAAGGAGAACACGTTCCTGATCCGCAGCGCCGACAAGACGATTCTCGAGATTGCTCGCTCGGCGATTGCCGACATCGATCACGAGGGAAAACAGGTCGGTCAGTAGTATAAGGAATTACAGTAAACCCTTTCGGCAATGAAGAAACACAACCTTCTCGCGCGCGTAATCATAATCGTAGTCGTTACTCTACTCGGTTTGTATGCAGTAATTGGTCCGCGTCATCGTCCGACCCTCCAGGACTTCAAATGGTCCGGAATCAAGCAGTCACTCGCCAACAATATTCACCTCGGACTTGACCTCCAGGGCGGTTCGCATCTGGTGATGCGTGTAAAAACCGAAGAGTTTCTGAAACGACTGACTGAAGAAGACTTCGTTGCTGCTCAAAACGCAGCTAAAGATGCGGGCTATGACGTCAAGGGCGGTCGTGCTGACACGGGTCCCGGCAACTATCGCATCGTTGTCGAACCTGCTGATCCCACGAAAATCGCTGAGATCAAGGACGCTGTCGAAAAGAAAGTTGAACTCGGCGACACTTCCGTTTGGAATTACTCAGGATCAGGCGGAGTGCTGACGTGGTCGATGACTTCAGCAGCCGAGCGAACGCTCGCGGACAACGCTACGACCCAGGCGCTCAACATTATCGAGAGTCGTATTAATGCACTCGGTGTTACAGAGCCCACGCTTCAGACTCACGGTGCGCAAACGTCGCATCAGATTCTTTTGCAGATGCCGGGTGTTCAGGATCCGGAGCGCGTCAAGAACGTGCTGCAAGGCGAATCGCGCCTCGAGTTAGTACACGTTATTAGTCCACCATCGCCGCAGCCGACCCAGACTTTTGCGACGGAAGCAGAAGCAATCGCTTCACTGAACAGCGCCGGAACGGTGCCACCGAATCGCAAGGTGGTGCCTTACCAGGAACGTCAGGACGCTGCCGCCGATCCGAACCAACCAAAACCCCGTCAGTGGGTTGTGATCGAGGTACCCGCGATTATCGACGGCAGTGAGTTGAGAAACGCTTCCGCCACACAGTCGCAGGGCGGCAGAGCCGATGATTTTGAGATCGACTTTTCGTTGAAAAAAGCCGGCGCGGATAAGTTCGGCGCCTGGACCGGTTCACATATCAACGAATACATGGGCGTCGTGCTGAACGGGGAAGTGCGATCGATCGCCTTTATCAAGTCACAGATTTACGACCGGGGCCAGATCAGCGGTCGTTTTACCAAACAAACAGCGGAAGATCTGGCGCTGACATTGCGTTCCGGCGCGTTGCCGGCTCCGATCGAGTATCTCGAAGAGCGTACAGTTGGACCAAGCCTCGGCGCTGACTCGATTAAGGCTGGTGTGCGCGCGTCGTTGGTCGGACTCGCTTTAGTTATCGTGTTCATGCTCTTTTACTATCGTGGTTCCGGTGTGAACGCGGTGGTGGCGTTAATCCTGAACATGATCCTGATGATGGCCGGTCTGATCGTGTTTGGCGCCACGCTGACACTGCCCGGCATCGCGGGCATCATCCTGACGATTGGTATGGCGGTCGACTCGAACGTGCTGATATTTGAACGTATCCGTGAAGAGTTGCGATCGGGCAAGACGATTCCCTCAGCGGTCGACCTTGGATTCAATCGTGCGTTTATTACGATTATCGACACGCACGTCACTACCATTATTTCATCGCTGTTTCTGTTTGTGTTTGGCACTGGACCGATTCGCGGTTTCGCGGTGACCCTGGTGATCGGACTGCTCATCAACCTGTTCTCGGCAGTTTATGTTTCGCGTACGATCTTTATCTGGTTGCTCTCACGCAAGAAAATGGAGTCATTGAGTATTTAGAGAGTTGTCATGTTTCAAATTCTTCATGATGTAAATATCGATTGGTTGGGTAACAGACGCTGGTTCATTGGCATCTCCGTCTTGCTGATGCTGTTGGGTTTGGGCTCCGCGATTTTCCGGCAGGCCACCGGTCGTCAGGCTTTCAACCTCGGTGTCGATTTCAAAGGCGGAACCGTAGTCACCGCGAGATTCAAGCAGCGGCCGCCTGATGACGCGATCCGAAGTGCACTGGTCAGCAAAGGCATTAACGATGCGGTAGTACAGCCCGTCACTGACAGGAACGATACTGTTCTTATCAAAGTGCCGCTTGAAGGCGAGGGCCAGGATGGCCGTGCTCGCGTTCGAGAAGCGTTGAGTACGTTTGGTACTGAAACACCGGCAACCACTGAGCTCGAAGCAGATCCAAACGCCGCTTACAAGATCGTCGGCACTGACGCAGTCGGCGCGATCGCGGGGGCTCAGTTAAGAAATAAGGCAATCGCTGTGACCCTCGCGGCCCTCGTCGGAATTCTGATTTACATCGCGGTCAGGTTTGAATGGACCTACGGCGCAGCGGCCGTGATCGCTGTGTTTCACGACGTGCTTGTGACGCTTGGTTTCTTCTCGATCTTTCAATTGGAAGTCAGTTTGACGGTTATCGCGGCGCTGTTAACTCTCGTCGGTTTCTCGGTAAACGACACGATCGTCGTCTTTGACCGCATTCGTGAGAACCGAAAACTGCACCGGCGCGACTCGCTGTACAAAGTAACCAATGATTCGATCAACCAGACGCTTTCGCGTACGGTGATTGCGAATGGTCTCGTGTTCCTATCGGTCTTAGCCATGGTGCTTTTTGGTGGTGACGTGTTGCGCGGCTTTTCGCTGGCGCTGTTTATCGGCGTGGTTTTCGGTACTTATTCATCGGTCGCAGTAGCGAGTCCGATCATGGTTTGGTGGGAGCAGCGACTCGAGGCGGCGAATCGGGCTGCGGCATTGAGTTTTAATCAACCAGTAAGAGGTGGGACGCGAAGTCCGGCGAAGGCAACAGGTCGTGAGCCAATCACACCACGCGCGCGCAAAGCGGGCCGCGCGTGATTAGGCTTCTCTGCGGCCCTCTGCGTTCTTTGCGATTTTATGACGCACTTAGACGCAGAGAATCGCAAAGGGCCGCAGAAACGCAGATCTAGTTTGCGCTTGACTTTGAAACACTATGCGGACTAGACTGCGCTCGTTGCTGGCCAATTAAATATCTCAAGTGTCGACCCCGCAGTGTGAAATCGCAAGTTGGGTGCGGTGGTGGTGTGTTGAGCAGGCCGGCGGGTTTTTCTCGCACAGCGGCTTCCAATTCTAATGTGCTCAATCGCAGGAGCTGCTGTTTCCCCTCTTATGACGGAACGCAAGCGGTATTAAATCGACATTTGCGAGGCAATTACTGCTTAGACTTTCGTAACCCCTGATCCATTTGGCGCCGGAGTCGGAGGATAAATATCAATGTTCGAGAATCTTGTTGAGTCAAGTTCGCACAAAGATGACATAGCGCGAAAAGGCTCATTCATTGGTGTCACTGCGTTAATTTACGGTGTGCTGCTGGTAGCTTTCTTTGTGGCCGGCATTTACTGGTACGACGCTCATCTTGATGAGCAGACGCTCGAGCTGACCACGCTCGTAGCTCCCGTGCCTGTGCCGCAACAACAAAAGCAGGAAGAACAGAAGCAGGAAGCAAAGCCAGCCAAGACCGAAGCCAACGTTGACGTCCGCAAGGAACTAATCGCCGACGTCACGCGCACCGAGTTGGTGCCGAAAGAAGTTTCGGCCAAAGCCAGTGACGTGCCGCCAGTGAGGTCGGGCGTCACGACGATTATTGGTAATACGAACGTGACTTCATCGGCGCCCATGCCGGCCGGTCCCGGTTCAGGCACCGTTACGACCGGAACCACCAAGGTCCAGATTGCCGATGAACCGCCGCCCCCCGCAGCGACTCCAACTCCGCCTCGTGCTCCCATTTCCGGCGGCGTTCTCAACGGCAAAGCGATCAGCTTACCGAAACCAGCATATCCACCAATTGCCAGAGCAGCTCATGCTTCCGGTACCGTGGTCGTGCAGGTGCTGATTGATGAAAACGGCAACGTGGTTTCCGCACATGCCGTATCAGGGCATCCTCTGTTACAGGGGGCTGCTGTAGGTGCTGCGCGCTCAGCGAAATTCTCCCCAACGAAGCTTTCGGGGCAGCCAGTTAAAGTTACCGGAGTGATCCAGTACAACTTCGTGGCGCAATAACTGCGGAGAGGAATTGTCGTGTCGCCGCGGTTACCGTGGGCCGTCTCGGCTTCTCTGCTCGCTATCAATCAAATAAAACCTTTTGGAGGGGTTTACCGTGACAATTCTAATGAGTCTTTTTGGAACCAAAGTCCTCGGTCTTTTCATGCTGTTGCAGGAAGCCGCAGCCAGCCCGGCAGAAGGCGCGAACGCAGCAAACACATTCACACTGACCGAGATGGTGAAGAACATGGGTGGCGTCGCTATCGCCGTCGTCATCGTGTTGTTGATCATGTCAGTTTACTCAATCGCCATCATGGTTGAGCGTTATCTGACTTACTCCGCCGCGAAGAAGCAATCGCGCGAGTTTGCGCCGCGCGTCGCGCAGGCGTTGAAGAATGATCGTATTGAAGAAGCGATCAATATCAGCGACAAGCATCGCAAATCGCACCTGGCTATGGTGGTCAGCAGCGGCTTGCAGGAGTTTCGTGCTCACGAAGCATCGACCGATATTTCCGGTGACGAGATCGAAGCTTCCAAGCGCGCGTTACAGCGAGCGATCGCGATCAAGACCGCGGAGTTCAAACGTGGTCTCTCCGGCCTCGCGACCATCGGTTCGACCGCTCCGTTTGTGGGTCTGTTCGGAACGGTGTTCGGCATCATCAACGCGTTCCGCGGCATGAAGAACGCGGAGTCGGCTGGTATCGCGGCGGTGGCCGGGGGTATCTCAGAAGCGTTGTTCACCACCGCGCTCGGACTCCTCGTGGCGGTGCCTGCGGTATGGCTGTTCAACTACTTCACTGGCAAGGTCGATGGCTTCGTAGTGGAGATGGACAACTCGGCTTCAGAGTTAGTCGACTACTTCATCAAGAATCGCACGAAGCAGTTGAAAGCCTAAACGAAGCGTGAAATTGGAAACGCCGGACGAGTTTATCCGTTGGTGCGGTAACTGCTCCGGCGTTTACGGGCTGAAGTAAAGGAGATGTGTTATGGGAATGTCAGGTGGAGGCGGTGGGGGCGGCCTACAGTCAGAGATTAACGTCACCCCGATGGTCGACATCATGCTGGTGTTGCTGATCATCTTCATGGTGGTCACGCCGTTCTTGCAGCAGGGCATCACGGTTGCGCTGCCGAAGAACATGACCAACCCGGACGTGGATCCGAACATTATCAAGGAGTCGTCGATCGTGATTTCCGTTCCGAACGACGGCGAGTACTACCTTGGTAAGGTCAAGGTGGCCAAGGAACAGCTCGCCGAGAAGGTCGATTCGATGCTCCAGAAAAACGCCAAGAAAGACGAGGATCGCATCGTCTATATAAAGAGCGGTGTGGGCGTCAGCTACGGCGACGTGGTCAATGTAATCAACGAAGTCCGCAAGCTGGGAGTCGATAAGATCGGACTGGTGGCCGACAAGAAGAAGGGTGGAGCCGCTGTGAAACCGGCCGCTTAGTAGGTGTTTATTTAAGAACGAGGAGAATTCCAGATGTCGATGGGCGATAATGATGTAGAGAAAAGAAGCAGTACCACGGCCCAGCCGTATATCAACGTGACGCCGTTGATCGACGTGTTGCTGGTGCTGCTGATTATCTTCATGGTCGTCACGCCGTTGAAACCGAGCCGGTTCAAGGCTGACATTCCGACCCAGCGCGATCCCAATGAAGACCTGAGTAAGCTGAAACCAAATCCACTGACCCTGGTGGTGACAATCGCTCCTGATCTTTCAATCAAGTTGAACCAGGATGCGCTGGGTTCGGTAAACGAAACCGCACCCCTCGCGCAGAGATTGGCGCAGGTGTTTCAACAACGAAAAGAAACCCGTGCATACAAAATAGGGTTTGAAACGCGGTCTGACCTCAGGGAAGAAGATCGCATCGAGAAGACTGTCTTCGTGAAAGCACCGCGTGCGACGAAATATGGCGACGTCGTGAAAGTGATCGACGCCATCAAAGGCGCCGGTGCGAATCCAGTCGGGTTGCAGGTGGACGATCTTCCTTAGTAACTATGAGATTGGCGGAAGCATTGATAAAGGCCCGGAACTCGCCAGACCGATGCTCGTTGCCAGTCTAATAAATTGGAGTCACGGATAAATGAAACTCTCTCAGACCAGGATCGCCATCACTGTTTTGGCGATCCTTGTTGCCACCACCTCTGGTTGCGGAGTTATCAATCGAATCAGAGCCAAGAACCAGTTGAACGAGGCAGCGCGTGCCTACCACGAAGGTAGGTTCCCGGAAGCGGAGCAGCATTCCAGAGAGGCCGCCGCACTGGATCCTAATAACAAGACTGCCCCGATGTTTATCGCTCGTTCGATTCATGCTCAGTATCGTCCGGGCGTTCAGAGTCCTGAGAATATGGCCAAGGCACAGGAAGCAATTCAGGCTTACCAGCAGCTCCTCGACAAGAATCCGAAGGACGACGAAGCCTACAAAGCGATTGCCTATCTCTATGGGGCCATCAAGGAAGACGACAAGCTGAGACAATGGATCGCAGGCCGCGCCGCCAGTGACGCCGCCGAACCAGAGAAGAGAGCCGAGGCATACGTAGTGCTCGCCAGCAAAGACTGGGATTGTTCTTTCAAGATTACCGAGCAGCCGGGCGTAAAGACTACGAGTGTCGATCCGGCGACCAGCCGGGCCACCGTTTCTTACAAGAAACCTAAAGAGCAGAAAGAGTTCGATCAAGCCCAGATGTGTGTGAAGCAGGGTTTGGTTGAAGCGGAAAACGCGATCAAGTTTGATTCAAACAACGAATCAGCCTGGTCGTACAAGACGAACCTTTTGCTCGAGGCGTCCAAGCTGGCCGAGATGGATGGCCAGACGGAACAGAAGGCTCAGTACCAGAAGGAATATGAAGCCGCTCTGAAGCGCACTACTGAATTGAGTGTCGCGAATCAGAAGCGAAAGGAAGAGGAAGAGAAGAAGTCAGCCTCTCCGCCGAAGGGTTAAAGAACCTCAGCAGATTTCCCGCAAGGCGCAAAGACGCAAAGGATACGGTTTTCCTTTGCGTCTTTGCGCCTTTGCGGGAAAAGTTCTTTCAAATTCTTTTTGTTATACTTTTTGCCGTAACTGATGATTCGGATCGAAGACATCGTCGAAAAAGTCGCATCTAACCACGCCCAGGCAGACCTTGATTTGCTGCGTCGTGCCTACCTGTTTTCTGCAAAGGAACATAAAGGACAGAAGCGTGCGTCGGGTGAGTCGTACCTCGTACACCCGCTCGAAGTCGCGAATATTCTCGCCGACATGAAGCTCGACGAAGTGTCAGTGGCGACCGGCTTGCTGCACGACGTCGTCGAAGACACACTCGTAGATCTCGACACGATCCGGCGTTACTTTGGTGAAGAAATCACGCATCTGGTCGATGGTCTTACAAAGATCGCTCAGATCAGCAACATCTCGCGCGAGGAGCAGCAGGCAGAGAACGTTCGGAAGATGTTGCTGGCAATGGTCGACGACGTGCGCGTGGTCCTCGTCAAACTCGCCGATCGTCTGCACAACATGCGCACGCTTCAGTATCTCAACCCGGAGAAGCGCAAGCGTATCGCTGAAGAAACGATGGAGATCTTCGCGCCCATCGCGCATCGTTTGGGAATGGGTAAACTTCGCGGCGAACTCGAAGATCTCGCGTTTCGTCATCTTCACCCGGACGACTATCGCGAACTCGCCGAACAACTCGAAAAACGACGTCCTGAAAACGAAGCTTTTCTGAAGAGCGTCACGGCCCGTATCGAACAGAAGATGAACGAGGCGGAAGTGCCTTTCGTTGTTGTTGAAAGCCGCGTGAAGCGACTCTACTCAATCTGGAAAAAACTGCGCGCGCAAAAGATCAGTCTCGATCAGGTTTACGACCTGGTAGCGGCGCGAATCATTACGCCCAACGAAGTGCGTCACTGCTACGCTGCTCTGGGCGTGGTCCATAACAACTGGAAACCTGTTCCCGGTCGAATCAAAGACTGGATTGCCACGCCGCGCGACAATCTGTATCAGTCGCTGCACACCTCGGTGATTGGTTCCAATCTTCAGTCGTTCGAAGTCCAGATTCGCACTGAAGAGATGCATCACGTCGCTGAGGAAGGTGTCGCTGCGCACTGGAAATACAAGGAAGGGAAACGCGGCGCGCGCGACGACGATCAGGCTTTGCAGGCGTTGCGATCCCTTGTCGAGTGGACCCAGGAAGTAAAAGATTCGAAAGACTTTCTCGACTCCCTCAAGCTGGATCTGTATCCAAAAGATGTCTACGCATTCACGCCGATGGGTAAAGTGATCCAGTTGCCACGCGGCGCAACGCCGGTTGACTTCGCCTACATGATCCACTCCGAAGTGGGTAACACCTGCACCGGCGCGCGTATTAACAGTCGCATGGTTCCTTTGCGCACGCAGATTCAGAATGGTGACGTGGTTGAGATACTTACCTCCTCGAGCGCTCATCCCTCGCGCGACTGGCTAAACTTCATCGTCACTTCGCGCGCGCGTAATCGCGTTCGTCACTGGGTCGCTGAACAACAGCGCGCTGAGTCGATCGAGATCGGACGAAAACTGTTTGAGAAGGAAGCCTCGCGTTTTCAACTGTCACCCAAAAAACTACTCAGCGACAACGACAAGGACATGAAACGTGTCGCGAGTGACTATGGTTACGGACGCGTCGATGATCTGCTGGCGGCGATTGGGTACGGCAAGCTGATACCCAGAAACGTGATCGCCAAGTATCTGGGACCAGAGCAGTTTGAACAGCTCGATAAGCAGAAGGAGTCGCGGCTTAGGAGTGGTGTACGCGCAGTCAAACGTCTCATTCGTTTGGGCGACGATTCGATCGTGGTGCGCGGTATCGACGACTTAATGGTAACGCGCGCGCGCTGCTGTAATCCGCTTCACGGTGAGGAGATCATCGGCTACGTCACTCGCGGCAAAGGTGTTGCAGTACATACGACCCGCTGCAAGAACGTCAAGCAGTTGATGATCAATCGCGAGCGGGTCGTCGAAGTCGAATGGGCCGGGCGTCCCGAGAAGACAGCGTATGCAGTGAAACTTCTCGCAATCACCGAAAACCGCACGGGCATGATCGCGGGAATCACGGGCGCCATTTCGGACATGAAGACCGGCATTCGCGACGCGCGAGCATCAGTTGCTTCTGACGAACGCGGTCACATCGAAGTGACGGTGGAAGTGTTTGACGTGAAGCACCTCGACCGCGTCATCGGTTCGATCAAGGGCGTCCCCGGCGTCCTGGACGTGGAGCGCATGCAGGGCGTGGCTTAGAGCTTTTTGTGCTTCTTTGTGGGTTCTGCTAAAATTCCCCCTTTGTTTTGAGAGAAACAATCCAAACAGAGAATGCCCCCGCTGCCATTGGCCCTTATTCGCAGGCGATTAAGGCTGGTGGATTCGTGTTTGCCTCCGGCCAAATTCCGACCGATCCGCAGACTGGCGAGTTTGTGGCCGGCGGAATTGCGGAACAAACCGAGCAGGTTTTGAAGAACCTGAAGGCGGTGCTGGAGGCTGCGGGCAGCAGTCTAGATCAAGTTGTTAAAACGACAGTGTTCCTGGCGGATATGAAAGAGTTTTCCGGAATGAACGAGGTCTATGCGACCTTCTTTTCGGGACCGCCGCCCGCAAGAGTTACGGTGGCGGCGGCAGGTTTACCGCGAGATGCCAGGGTTGAAATAGAAGCCATAGCGCTGGTTTCCGAATAACGTTTCGGAATAAAACAACCGGCGCCGAGTGACGCCGGTTCGAGGTTGACTGATTAGGGAACTCGACGGGCTACGCAGCCTTCGAGACTTTGCCGGCCTTGATGCAGGTTGTACAAACCTTCATCCGGCGCGCTCCACCCTGCGGTTTCTGCACGCGAATCGACTGTAGATTCGGATCGAAGCGTCGCGGAGTGCGATTGTTCGCGTGCGAGACATTGTTGCCGAATTGTGGTCCTTTACCGCAAACTTCGCAACGTTTGGCCATTTTTTTCAACCTCCAGAATTCTTGAGTTTCTTTACCGGCGTTTCCGGCATCATACGGTCTGTAATCTTGCCGTAATCAGAAACCAAGTCTTATAGCAAACGCTTTTCCAGGTCGTCAAGCAAGGGCGGCTGTAGCTTAGGTACTGTTAGTTAAAGGAGCAGAGTTAAAGTGCGCAACATCGCAAAAGTGGTTGGTGTGACTTATCTGGTGGCTTTGGGTTTCGTTTTGAGCGGCTGTCAATCCGGTGGCGATAAACCTGAAAGTACGGTAGCGGCAACAGTTAATGGTCGCAATATAATGCTGAGAGAAGTGGAACAACTGATCAATCAACAGATGGGGGGAAAGCAGGCCCAGCTGTCCATGCTCCAAATGGCCCAAGCTCGCTTACAAGTCCTCGACAGCCTGATTAAGAAGGAAGTCATTTTCCAGCGCGCAGAAAGAGAAAAACTTTTACCAACGGAAGACGAAATTACGCAGTACGTCACAACCCAAAAGCGCGGTATGACTGAAGAGGAGTTCCAAAAACAATTGAACGCGATGAATCAAAGCGTTGAAGGCTTCCGTGAGGACACCCGAAAGTTATTGGCCATTCAAAAACTGCAAGCCAAGTACACAAGCAATGTGAACATCAGCGACCGCGAGGTCGAGGAGTACTACGCGGCTAACAAGGAAGCTTTCACAAATCGCAGGGGCGTTGAATTGGCCGAGATCGCCGTCGATCCGCGCGACAACGGCGCGCAGGATGATGCTAAAAATGACGCAGATGCCAAGCTTAAGATCGATACCATCTATCAACAGCTAAAGACTGCTGATTTTGCCGAAGTTGCCTTAGCCAGAAGTGAGGACCCAAGTAACATTCGTGGCGGCGACATCGGTTTCGCGACAGAGGACCAGTTAAGAGAGAACGGCTTTCCAGAGTCGCTGATTACTGAGTTATTTGGGCCGATGGAAGTGGGAAGCTACTCGGCTCCAGTTCAGTTCAGGGGAAGGTGGTTCATTTTCAAACTCAAAAGAAAACAGTTGACCAATGAGAATCGAACGTTGGAAAGCCAGGGTGTTCGTCCGGAAATTACAGAGACACTACGGGAGCAACATCAGCAGGTTTTGAACGCGGCGTTGCTGGAAGTCGCCCTGAACGAAGCAAAGATTGTTAACAACCTGGCAGCCAATATGATCAATAATCCGAGCAACCTCGGATTGCGTCCGGCGGCTGCAGGTGCTGCTACTTCCCAGCCAACTCAGGCTCCAACTCAGGCGCCCGCGGCCGCGAGCCCGGCCACCAGCACAAGCAGTTCGCCGGTGCCTGTGAAGCCCGCTGCATCACCTAAATAGTCTTTTGCTCACGCAAAGGCGCAAAGACGCAAAGAGAAGATTGAACTACTTTGCGTCTTTGCGCCTTTGCGTGAAAAAATCTCATAAATGCTATTTCGTCTTTCCGATGTTTATAAGTCTTACGGCGTGCAGGATGTCTTGCGCGGCGCTTCGCTACAGGTGAACGCCGGCGAACACGTTGGCTTAGTTGGTCGGAACGGCGCCGGCAAGAGCACCATCTTTCGTCTCGTCCGAGGCGAGGAAACCGCCGATCGCGGCGACGTGATTCGCGCGCGCGGCGTGAAGCTGGGCTTGCTGGACCAGCACGTTCACTTCAAACCAGGTTCAACGGTGCACGAGTCAGCCCTCGCTGCGTTCGGACGTCTGCAACAGATCGAACACGAGATGCACGAGCTCGAGCATCGTATGGCCGATGCCGGCGACGATCTCGAAAAGGTTCTCGAGCGCTACAGTGATCTGCAACAGGAGTTTGAGCACGAAGGTGGTTTCGAGTATGGCGCTCGCGCTGAAGCGATTCTTCAGGGACTCGGTTTCGATCGTGAAATGTGGTCGATGCCCACGGAGACTCTATCGGGCGGCCAACAGAATCGTCTCGGCCTTGCGTGTTTGCTGTTGGCAGCGCCGGATATTCTGTTGCTTGACGAGCCCACGAACCATCTCGATGTAAACGCAGTCGAGTGGTTGGAAGAGTTTCTCCAGGAATATGAATCGGCTTACGTAATTGTCAGTCACGATCGTTACTTCCTTGACCGCTGTTGTCGCCGCATCGTCGAGCTCGAAAACGGGCGTGCTTCAAACTATACCGGCAACTACTCCGACTACCTTGTCGAACGCGAGGAGCGACGAGATGCGCAGCAACGTGCTTACGATAACCAGCAGCAGTTGATCGCCAAGACGCAAGAGTTCATTCGTCGCAACATCGCCGGGCAAAAAACAAAACAGGCCAAGTCACGCCGCAAGATGCTCGAGAAACTCGAGCGCATCGATGCGGTGCGTGCGGACCAGTCGTCAGGCGACTTTCGTCTTCAGGCTATCGAAAGGACCGGCAACCACGTTCTTACTGTCAACAAAGTCGCGATCGGTTACGAGAATAAACTGCTCGCGAGTGATATCTCATTCATACTGCGGCGCGGCGAGTGCCTCGGCATCATTGGTCCAAACGGTTCGGGCAAAACAACCTTCCTGAAAACGATACTGAATAAACTCGATCCACTCGGCGGGGAAGTTCGCTGGGGCACGAAGGTCCAGATTGGTTACTACGCCCAACAGCTCGACGACCTCGACGATCGCAACGAGATCATCATGGAGTTGCGCCGCGTTGCTCCTTCAACTGCTACAGCCGGTGAGCTGCGGTCGTTTCTCGCGAAGTTCCTGTTTACCGGTGACGACGTTTACAAACACGTCCGCGATCTTTCCGGTGGTGAGAAGGGACGACTGGCACTCGCGAAATTGATCTACTCGCGTGTAAACGTGTTAGTGCTCGACGAGCCGACCAACCATCTCGACATCCCTTCGCGTGAAGCGCTTGAAGAAGCGTTATCTGCGTATGAAGGAACGATCGTTACGATCAGTCACGATCGATACTTCCTCGATCGCGTGGCGACACAGATCCTCGCACTCGATGGTCTCGGTGGCGCCGAGCATTACGATGGCGACTACACGGAGTATCACGATTGGAAACTGGGATTGCGCGAGTCTGCGCCACCCGTTGTAATAACCGATGACAATCTTGTCAGCGTTGCTCCGGCGCCAACCCCTGTCGCTGAAGAGCCGCTGCCGGTTAAGAAGACTCAGCCGGCGCCAAAGAAACCTGGCGTCAAAGTAGTCAAGAAAAAGAAAGCAGACGCGCGAACGCCGGAGTTGGTCGAGAGTGAGATCTCGCGGGCCGAACAACGCCTCAACGAGATCTCACAACAGATGGGGACGCCTGAAGTCGCTCGTGATGCGGAACGTCTGATCGCACTCAATGAGGAATACCAGCAAACCGAGTCGTTACTTCGCGGTCTCTACGATGAATGGGATCGCGTCAGTCAGGAACCCGCCACCGCGAGTTAGACCAGCCTCTTCAACATCGTCAGAAAGATTTCCACCAGGTGACTTGCCACGTTCGTGACCGGGACAGCCGGCGGCGGAGGTACGGCAACTGGTCCAGGACTGTTCATGTTCGCCGATGTCAATGTCAGTGCTGAAAGAAGACTCGGTGCGTTCAAGTCTCTTTCGGTAAGGTTCGCCGGCTTGCCGTTTACTTCGATGTTGAAGACTTCGGCCACTGTCTTGATGATCGAAGTGTGATCGAATGGCGTGGTGTTGTTCGTTGTCGTGATTCCTCCGGACACAACGTTATATGCAAAGCCTTCCGGGCGCAGCACAGTACCGGCGGCGATGTAAGGTGACACGAGGATCGCCGGCACTCGCGGGCCGTAGCGATTAAAACCGAAGCTCGATGCGCCCGGCAGCACTGTTCCACCGGGTGGAAGCGCAGCCGGCGGCACGACGTGATCGAAACAGCCGCCATGCTCGTCGTAAGTAACGATGAGCAATGTGCGTGGCCAGTAGTAGTCGCTTTGGGCGATTGCGTTGTAGACATTGGCCAGCAGGATCTCGCCTTCGATCACGTTGTGTGGCGGATGATTCGAGTTTGAAGGCAGCGTGTCGATTCCTCCGTAGCGCGGTTCGATGAACGAGTATTTTGGAAGTGTGTGATTGTTGAGGTCGTCGAAGAATGTCGGCGACTTCGTGAGTGGTCCATAGTCGGAGGTGTCGAAGTTTCGCACCAGCTCGGGCGCTTCGAGCACGTACTTGATCATCGACGCGATTGGATAATCGTGGAAGTAAACTTTCCAGTTCGCCGGATTTGGACCACCACCTCCATCGAGCAGTTCGAAGATGCTCGGAAGGTTAGGGAAGACTTCGAGATTGCACAGATAATCGATGTCCTGGACGTAGCCGCCTGCCGTTCCGCAGTTGGCAAACAAACGGTTCGGAAACGTTTGTGTCGGACTCGATCCAAACCACGCATCAGACACTGCAAACGACCGCGCGAGCCAGCCGCTCACCGGCAATTGCGGTGACGAGCCTGACGTCGTGTAGTAGAACATGATGTCGCCGGGGTTTTGTGTTGAGCTTCGCGGTAGACTGGGCCAATGCGGCGCGAAGAAGCACTCTTTTCCTTGCGGGATACCGGGGTACTCTGCAGACGTCGCCATCCAATCGTTGACGAAACCGCCCATGTTGGCGTCACCGGAGCCGTCGGTGTTGTTGAAGATCTGTAGATTCATATCCTGGAACAACTCGCCAGGATCTGGTGTGGGGGTTGTGAAAGTATCGCCGCTGGACTCGTTGCTAACGGAATACGTTTGGTTGTTGTAAGTGTTTGCCATGCTGCCGTCGAGTAGCAGACCTTCGAATGTAGAGCTGTGGGGATAAAGCTCACCGAGGATGTTATCGAAGGATCGGTTCTCCAACATGAGCACGACGATGTTTTCAATGGGGGTAGCTTGAGTGTTTGTCATGCGCGGGATAATAGCAGTGAATCACTGCTTAATCATTTTCTCGATCTCCGCAGCCGGGACATCCGTGCCTACGATTTCGCGAATGGCAGCCTCCAGCACCTCGTCTCGGCCGGCGGCGATGCCCGCGATAGTCGGCTTTACTTCGCGGTTCGGAATTATCCCGATACGCTGCGTTGGTTTCTTGTCAGGATAGAAAACTCCGATTCCACTAATCATGGAGCGAATGCCGCCCGGCAAAGGAATAGCCGAGACGTTGCCATCGGCGCCGGCGGTTGTGCTGCCGATAACACTCGCCCGCGGCGAGGAACGGAACGCCATCGTGGTGTATTCCGCCTGACTCTGGGAAACTTCGTCTACCAGAATCACAACCTTGCCTGGATAATGCGGCTGCTGTGGGGCCAATGAGAGTGACGCCCCGAAATGAAAGGCGCCGGGGTTGGACAGGTCCGCCTGAGTGAACCGGGCAAAATCAGTTTGCTTGTCAACAAAGAGCGTTCCGAGGGCAAAGACTACAAACTCTGAAGGATAGTTGCGAATGTCAACAATCAAACCTTTGGTGCCTGCCGCTGACTCGATGTACTTCGCAGCCTGGTCCAACTTCACTGTCGAAAGCTTCAGATAGGCCACATCTTTCGACAGCAGGCGGAAGGTCTCACCCGGGAGGTCATGAGTGAATGCAATGTCGAGTTCTTTGGAAGGCACACGTTCGGCGTTGATCTCTATCGCGGAATTGTTCCGGCTGACGCGAATCGTGGCCTTGCCACATTCTCCGCGCGTCATCTGCCTGGCAATATCCCGCAGCCGCGTTGGTTCGTTGGACGCAGCGTAATATGGCGTCCAACGTTCCATCAGCTTCGCGATGGTCACACCATCAAGTTCAGTAATTATGTCGCCGAGTTTCATTCCGCTGGTTTCGCCAGCCTTCCCGGCGTAACCCGAAATCACTGGACGGCCTTCGATGAAGCGGACAGTCACGGGAAGCTGGCAAGCGCCGGTAGGTGGCCGCACCTTGAGCGAACTCCATAAGTTGGCGTGAGTGTCGTGGACCCTCGCAATCATCTCCATCATGGCGAGTTGGTAGGCGTCCGCGTCTTGAGCCAGGGCGACTTTGGGCAGCGAGTCGAGCATTACTCTGTCCCAGTCCTCAGACAGCAGGTCGCGATATGGAAACCAGTATTCGATGATGTTCCAGAATCGGTAAAGCGCCAGGATCTGGAATCCCGCATCAGGCAACTTGATATTCTGGTAATTCAGTTCGTGATCAAACGACGGATTCCCGATGTTTGGTATTTTGGAGACGTAGAATTGTTTCGTACTAACCGTCCGGTTGGCGTGAATCGATTGCAGGCTCGTGCTCAACTCGGTGCCGAGCAGTTTCTTATCGGCGAGCCACGCGAGTCTTGGACGGAGACTGATCTCGTTTTCGTCCAGTCGTACGCAGGCGCAGGGTTTGACCGTGCCGAGTCCTCCAATCCATTTGGCAAGTGTGGCGTTAGCGGTATTGCGATCGGGTGCAGAAAGGATCGCAGGCAGCACTCGCAATAAGTCGTAATCCCAATGGCGCTCACCCGCAGTGATCAGCGGATGGTGGTACTTCAGGAATCCCCACACCTTGCCGGCTGTCGCGAGGTTCCGAATCTGAACGGCGGAGAGTTTCGAGAGCGCGATGCGTGAACCATTGTCGTATTCGTGATCGCGGTCGAGAACTGTCGTCGCTTTTGGCGCTTTTGCTGTGTCCCAGAGGGGCCGGCCGTCTACAAGAATCTGCAAGTCGTCCGCCCATGCTTTGCCTGTTCCGGCCATTAAGAATCCGAAAACCAGCGAGCGCGTTTCCGGGTTAACCGGCAATGTGATCTTATACTCGGCCCAATCGTGCGTTCCTTTCAACTGTTGGCTCTGCATGTTCTCGAGCGCAAGCATCTCGGGGCCGTTGTCCTGGCGCATCCATAGTCCGGCGTAGCCTGTGACATCCTCAGTTCGCAGGAAGCCGCGCATCTCAATGCTTTTGCCCGAGAACTCCCACGAGATCGATCTGCCGATCACAGAAAACTCACCGGCGCTTTGGGCGTTGCGTTCTATACGCACCGACCACTGGCCGCTGTGGACGATCTTGTCGTCGTTGAAAACTGTGCCGGGCGGATTGGCAAACCAGCCATCTGGATGGTCGCCGCTATGCTCATTCTCGAAGCCAAGGATTTTCGAAAGGCTGGCCTGGTCGATAGGTGTCGCAGGTGTTTGCGCGGAACACGACAATGCAAACGTGGGCACCAGCACGAAACACAATAGAATGAAGGAAGAATAGCGAAGCATTGCGTTTATGACAGGAGGTTAGTAATCGAGCATGAGACGCTTGCGGATTATAACGTAACTCAGAACTTTTTTCTGAGCACCTCTTGCAAGGTGTGCATGCCGAGTGTCAGGTCAGCCAGCTGCACTTCTAATTTACTTGAGAGGCTTTCCTTTCAATCGCTAAACTGGCAAAGGGTGTCTAAGTCCAATGCGAAACTCACGTGTCTCGACCGACGTCCTGCAATCGGAAAGCACAAATTGTAATTAATACAGCAGAATGCTTGATCCAAATAAGCGATTGTCAATGAAACAAATCGCTGCTGGAGCTCATATAAGATAGAGAGCTATGGGGGATCTTACTCTGGTATTGTTCTCCTTCGAACCACAACTTATTAGTCGTCTTAGGCGCGGCCGGAGCAACCTTGGTTGCTGGCTTCGAAAAGGTTCCAATATCCGCGGGTTGGTTGTAGTTGTGCTTATGGCCTGGCTTTAGTCGCTGCCACGCTGGCATTTGTGCTTCGCTAATGAAAATAGTTAGCGCATGATGTTGTCCGATGATTAACATATGAAATTCGGTCTGAGCAGCACGATTGGAAGCAGAGTGACACCAGGCGATCATGAAAGCCAACAGAGTAGGGACTCTTACTTTCCGTGACGCTTGTGTCAAAATACTCGCAAAGAGAGTGAAACGTAGGTACCGCCCCATCGCGATCGCTGCTTAATTCAAGAAAAAGGAACAGCGATCGCTTCCTGACCGGAGGACTCGAGATGACAACAAGGAAGCGAGTTAAAACCACATATAATGCAGTTAAGATGGTCGCTCCAACACCGCCTCCGAACCGCCGACACAAGTCTATTCAGGATCGTCAGAAAGCCTTTGCCGAGATTACTGCCAAGACGCCGGTAAATGAAGCGTTTCGCTCAGCATTCTTGCTAAGCAAGCTAAAGATCGCAAGTACTCATCCCAATCTCGATCTCGCGGCGCGCGATTACGCGGTAAAGAGTTTGAGCGAACACTTGGGTATTAAGGCTGAGGCTAAGGCAATGGTTACTCAGCCCGTCCCGGGCGGCGTCGGCTATGGGTTCTTCTACACGAGCGCGTTCAAGACACTATGGGGCCATGGCACGTCGTTCAGTTGCGATTTCGTATGCCCAGTACCTCCTGGCGGCAATGTCAACACCTGGCTGTATCTAACCGCGACCAACCGTGCCGGTCTTGGCGTCGAAGCCTTCGTTTCTTATAACGGCCAGGGCACACCGCACTTCATGGTGTTTGATTGGGCTCGCAGCGATCACTGGCAAACCGACATCCCGTTCACTTCGCTCGGTAACTATCTGATGACCGCAACCGCCCACGGCCACCCATACCAAGTGCTGCCGGTCTGGAACAGCACTTGGCTGATCGGCACCAACAGATACCGAAACCAGGCGCTGCTTTATAACCACGTGCGCGGCGGTTGGGACCTTATGTACCAGTACGACTATACGGCTACGGATGCGCAACAGAAGACCGGTTGGGTGGGGTCTTGGGGACCCATAGTGGAAACGTTCCAGTCGCCTTATGAACACACGAACCCGATGGGGGCGTTGGTCACTCAGCTCATCAGCGCTGATAATAGTGGGCTGTGGGGCAGTTGGGCGCTGCTGTCCGCCTCCAACTCAACTGTTCGCACTGACAATGTCGGCTTCAGACTAGTGTTCCTTGATCCAAACTACGCCTTCGTGGTTAACAGTTGACGCGCCTATCAGTAAAGGAGAATTGCGTGCCGATCGACGATCAATCGGAGCCGCCCGCTCCCAGCGAGCCGCCGGGGAAACCCTCCAACGCACCAATCGCAGACATGCGTAACGCTTTCCCCCGCGAAAAGCCGCAACCTGAGGTGGACCGCGCCCGAACGCGTTCCTTCATTGACGGCAAGATTGAGATGATCCGGAGCGATCCGAACATGACGGAAACGGAGAAGGCAGCGGCCATAGCCACCTTGGAAGCACAGCGCTAATTCGGATCGTCCAAAGAAATACGAGCGCGATTACTTCACCGAACGGGTGAACGGATTTGCTGACGCGTGTTCCCGCTTTGACCGCCTGTTAATACGTATTAACGAATGAGGCAATTGCTGTTTCGCTTCTACCTCGGTTTCGGCACCGGCGAAGGTAGCCGCACTTATATTGGCGGCGAAGTAGGTCCAGGTCTGGGTTCGAATCCGTCGCCCGCTCCAACTTTTTAGCAAAACGCATTCTGCGTTCCCTCAGTAAATCTGCTCTACGTCCTGTTCCACAAAAAATGATGTTTGTACTTGTAAGGCCACTTTGAGGGAACATGAATAATAATTTTGTTTGACGCGCCGTTAGCAGCGCTGCTGGGCAGCACCGATAGGTGCTGTCTGTGATGTTGCGTAGCACATAACAATGACGAATGTAGACCTTAGTTCGCGCTAGGCTTCTGAGTTTCTAGAGGCGGGTACTCATTTGCAATTTATAGCGGAGATTTCGGAGCGAACAAAGATGCGGAGGAATGCCGCAGTCAAATCTATACAGCAGTAAAATATCTTGACATGGCTAGGGACTCTAAATAAGATTCTGAATCTCCTCACAGCACCCACAAAAAGGAACACAAGCCCAGACAGTTTTTTGACTGTTTAGCTGCACGCTTCGCGGTTCGAAGTAGCGTTGAATGGAATGATGGCTATTTTCTTACATCCCATTCTCGACGTTCAATTCTCAATCGCTAGTTCACGCGAAGCGCGAAGAATCTGATTCACGGTCCAATGCCGATCTCGGTAGTTGTGGGTCGAATGTTTTGAGAGGAATCGTATTAGAGCAAAGTTGGGTCGTCACTCTCTAGTGAGCGCCGACTCAAAGGACATTCTAACCTCATGCGAAAAACTCACTCCTCAGTCGCAACAGTAATTGTCGTCTTCCTGCTCGTGATCATAAACCTCATAGCCTTCAACTGGACCTCGAAGTTCTTTCGTAATCGTTATGCTGTCGTCCTTTTGCAGTACGGGGAACAGATGCCCAGGTTGGAGGGACGTGGGTATTCCGGAAATCAAACTCTTTTCGTTAGTGCGACCAAACCCACTTTGGTCTTATACCTCACTGATGCAGGGATCAAGGGCCAATCCATAGCGCTTCTGAAGTTCTGTGAGAGTTTGAGTCAGCAGAAGCAAAGCCTATTTCAAACTACGCTTATAACTTCCAGTCTCTTACCAGAAATACAGCAACTGTTGCAGGACAACCTTATCAGTTACCCGATCATTACCGATGCTGGAGGGCAACTCGCCAGACGTTTGGGTCTCGAGCCTGGCGAGAGCGGAACATTCTTCTTTGATAAGAGCGGCCTATGCAGGTTCGCAACCCGTCAGCAGGCAAACCCGAATGACCTTCGCCAGTTACTCGCTACTTTCGTAATTGGGGATTCTGCCGGCAATGACTCAGCAGACCGACTCCTATTGAGCGAGGGAAAGCCGCTACCTTTATTTAGTCTGTCGGACGCTCGATCGCTTCAGCGAGTAACCACTGAGCAGTTGTTGCGGACCGACGATCAAGTCTGGATCTTCTTTGTGGCAGACTGCTTTGTGTGCGGCGCCCCTAGCCCGGGTCACTACTTGAGGCAATTCGAATACTGGCGACAGGCGGCGAAGGAGCTTGGGACAGAACCTGCCATCGTTTTTGACTCGGCCTTTCTTCGCCACGATGTAACCGCGGAATTGGAGCATTTCGCGATCAGCTCGCCGGCCTATCTCTCCAACGAGGACCTAAGCGCGCTTTCTCATTTTTTGCTGGCTAAAGGGCGACGCACAGACCAACCGCTAATAGTTCGAACGGACCGCTCACACGTGGTCAAAAGCATCAGCTTGATTGAACCACCGAGCACGTCTTCTTCAGATAAGCCGGACGATGCAACTGCAAAAAAGGAGACATTACCTTATACAAGGATCTTCCAGGATCTCAACTTGGACGTTTACGACGTCGCCTCACATAACGGGCTCTATTACATTTCCGATCGAACGCGAAACAGCATAGTTGTAGTCAATGAACGTTTTCAAATTCAGCGACTGATTGGCGGCATAGGTTCAGCGCCCGGCCGGCTGTTTCGTCCGGGATACATAGACGTTTCACGGGACGGTCTGATCTACGTCCAGGACGGTGGTAACGAACGAATCCAGTGCTTTGCACTTGATGGAACCTACCTCGGAGGCTTTGCGACAAAATCCTACATGGGAATGGCAGCTGGCCTTAATGGTGAAATCTATTTGGGTCAGCCTGAAAACGGCGCACTCGTTTCGGTCTATTCGCGTGAAGGGAAACACTTGCGTTCCTTTGGCAAGTTGAAGACTTACTCTGAACTAATGGGTCAAGAACTTCAGGATCTTGACGAACAATACGCCTTGGCGGCCAACAGGGTGCGTCTTTTCGTGGATCGAGACGGAAGCACGCTCGTTAGCTTCATGCTGGTTCCTTTAATCCAAAAATACAGCCCCGACGGCAAGCTTGTGTTCGAATCGAGACTCGAGGGTCCGGAAATCGATGCCCTTCGGCAAACATCTGGTCTGCTGACGATGTCGATGGACGGCGTCGCAGAAACGATTCTCGCGCTTGAAGCAATTGCGCTTCCGAGTGGGCAGATCAATGTCGTGTTAACAAACGGGTCGATCTATGTGGTTGATGAAAATGGCCGGCGACAACGAGTTATTCATCCGCAGACTGGCCGAAGTTTTTCTCCTGAGATGACCGGGATCACCCCGACGGGTGCATTGCTAGTCATAGGACTGAATCCACGCAACTGTTACAGCGTGTCTACAAGTTAATAGCGAGCACGAGGGGATGGCGATGAAAGGAGAAGTATGAGGGCGAACACAATTGGTCGTTTGCTCATATTGAGCATGATCACTGCGTTGACTTACCAGTCGCCCGCCGCACAGAGTCGTAAAGACTCGAATCGTTCCGGGCAAAAGAAAGCACTGAGTCAACGAGACTATGATGAGCAACAGAACGCTTTACAAACTTTACTCTACTTAAGGAGCAATGCTTTCGAAATCGACAGTACTCCCGATCGTGTGCGGGTACTGTTGGAGATTGCTGATGCTCTCTGGCTACTTGACAAAAACGAAGCCCGAGAGGTCTTCCGCCAGAGTTTCGCACATGCTGCTGAGTTCAATGACTCCGCTGGTGAGACGAGATCTTCTACATCGCCGAAGCAGTTACAACAACTTGTCATAACACGTGTCGGCAAACGTGATCCTGCACTCGCCAAAAGATTGTTGCTGACTGCATTACCACAGAGCACACAGCCGTCAGACGGATTTGCGGAGTTATACGGCACCAATGCCGGCCGTAGTGAAATGTTGGTCGAAGCTGCTGCTGACACTTTACCAACTGATACAAATCAGGCAGTGCAAATGGCGCGACTCGCAGTCGCAGATGGCCTCTCACAGCAGATGAGACTTTTTTTATTGAACTTGCGAGCCAAGGATCGAGTGGCGGCTGACGCCTTTTTTGAACTTGCCTTGCAGACCGCTTTTACCCGGCGCCCAAAGCAGCTTACCGAAGCCCTGTTTCTCTGGGACTACGCCTTTCAACCCCCAACCATTTACCTCGGCCCCATCGGATGGTTTCGCCAGCCTCCTGAATATCCCGTGGCGTTGAATCTGAAGAAGAGAGCGCTTGGGTTTGCGGTCGATGCAGTTGCTGAAAACGCTGCCCAGTTTTACCTCGCATCGGCGCCTGAGGCCGAGAGACGTCTTACGCTTGAGCGATATATCTTGCTTCAGTCTGTAACTACTCAGATATTGCCAGACGTCGAACGCCTGATGCCTTCGGCGACCGAAAATCTACTGGCGCAACTGAGCCGATTAAACCAGGAACTGCGTGAGCAGGACCAACAGTTACCCGGTCCACCTGAACCGCTACCGAAGTCGTCAGAGGTTCAGGGCAGTGTCGATAAGTTGCTCGAGCGGGCCGCAAAAGCTTCGAGCGGGGCAGCGCGTGATGGTCTGTATGCCAAGGCTGCGCTTCGACTATATCTGCATGGAGAGTATGAACGGGCCATCGATGTTGCACGCAATATTGAGGACTCCTCGCTGCAACTGGACCTCACAGAACCTATCAGGTTCGATTGGGCAGGAGATCTCATTAACCGCGGAGAATTGGATGCGGCGAATAACGTTGCGCAGAGCGTTGAGACGTTAGAGTTGCGAGTGACAATCCTGGCGCGACTGGCAGCAGCCTGCCTGGAGAAAAAAATGCCCCAGGGGATTGCAGTTCTGAATGAGGCCGAGGCAGCCGCCAATAAAGCCAATCCGTCTGCATACCTTGGCTCAGCGCTGCTCGCAATCGCACGAGTATATTTGAAGTTAAACGATCGGAGTCAGGCGAAGGCTTCAACGTCGACCGCTATCAGGCTCATTAATGCCGCCGATGAAGGAAGCGGTTGGGATTTCCTTGCTTCTGTAAACGACAGATCGGCGCGCTTGTCGGTACAGGACACGCAATGGACATCGCGGGACGATGGCGGACTCGATTCTCTTAGGGTGGTCTATCCCCGAATCACGGGACTTCTTGACGTGCTGTCAGATATATCAGACTCGAACCTCAACGAAGGATTATTGTTGGCGCGCCAACTCAAGCGTAAGGGATTGAATTACGCCGCCCAAGCTGCCCTATGTAGAAAGACCATTGAACGCGTGCAGGGCAATAACAATTTACTTAAGAACAGCTCTGCGCGAGGAGCACTTGAATAAGCAAGAGGGTTTCGGTGCAACAAATCGAATGTTCAGATGTCAAAACGGAGGCGAACAATGAAAAAAATATTGATCAGTTTAGCGATAGCGATCACGGCTTGTAACCTGACCATTGGCATTGGTTACGCTGCTGTTTGTCAGAGCATTAAAGGAGTACGAGCCTGTGGCACTACATGCGCCACTAACCCAGACGGCACCTGCACGTGTACAGGACTTTGCAGCGCGGATGAGCGTGATTGGGTTGCGAAGGCTCCCGTTGTGAGACCTGGGGCCGACTAACCAGCAGAAAGGGTCGCGAGATGATAAAAAAAATATTGCTGACATTGTTGTTGGTGCTTACTGCCGCTAACCTAACGATTAGCATCACGTACGCGGCTGTTTGCATGGGGAAAGGTGGGGCAAGGTCGTGCGGCGAAAAATGCGTTACTGCTTCTGATGGACAATGCGGTTGCACTGGCTCATGCACCCAGGCAGAGTACAACTGGGTGGCGGACGCGAAGGCCCCTGCGGTCGGACCAAGCGGAAATTAACTTAGCAGGATCCTTCAGGGGTTTTTACCATTACGTCTTAAGCAGGCCAATGGCAGATTAATACCTTAGTGTGAAAAATCATGCTGTAGTCTGAAGCGTAGAAGGAGTTTGGAAATGAAAAGATTTGTATTGAGTGTTGCGTTCTTGTTGACTGCCTCAAATCTGGCGATCGGAATTACGTATGCGATGACTTGCCAGGGGCCAAGTGGAGGAAGGGCCTGTGGTTCATCGTGTTCAAGGTTGCCGAACAGAGAATGCTATTGCGAAGGCGCGTGTACGACTGACGAAATGAAATGGGTGGCGTCGAGGCCAGGTGCAGACTAATCAGCGCCCTCAGTTTTTGAGTTACAACAAGGGGCTCTCGCTTACGAAAGTGCTTTGTAGTCCTTTTGCATAATCATTCATAGTCTATTCAGACCCACAGCTTGAATTACTAGTTGGAGGCTCCTCAAACCACAACGCGCTGTCGCCTGTAAGGTTCTCAAGCAGCAGGTACTCAAAAGTCGCCATGGCATTTTCTATCTCAGCCAGCGGCAGTTATCTCCTTTGCCGTCTTCTCGTAGTCCTTGCACATCGCATCGAGCATCGATGGCATACCAACTGTGAGCGTGAGAATCACGATCGCAGTAAAACCTGGATGCATTGCCACCCTGCCGGGCGACGACGAATGCGAACGGGAACCTAGCTGACTTTTGCTAAAACTAAGACCCTTGACCCATCTTCGGTGGTTCTTTTGCAAGAACCAGGTTGAGATATCGTTCACCCTCCTGGAAGATGAGACCTTTGGATTGAAGCGTGGTGACCTCGCGCGCAGCATCGAAACCGCTGATATGGCCCATCTTTTTCGCCAAATCCGACAATTCTCTGGGTTTGTCATCGAGGTATGCGAGGACCTGTCTACCGATCTCCCCGATATCGTATTCAATTGCCTTCCCCGTCCTTGAGTCATGCACGCGTGTGGAATGACCGTTCTCCTTAAAGAAGAGCTGCGGCTGAGTGTTTTGATTCCGATTCCAAACCGCCCGCCACTGCGCCACTTTCCCCCGCAACTGACCGAGCCATTTCGCGGTCCATTTGCGGTACTCCGCGCTAAAGTTTCTGTCCGCGAAGTAGTAAGCCAGGTTCATCAGCGACCCCCTGCTGAAGGGGTAAATTAACGCGTAGTAGTCCATCGGAACTAAGTCGAGTCCATACTCCTGCGCTCTCATAAAGTAAGGACTGTAGCGGTCAAAGCGTACCGGGTAGACGTCCACTGGAGGCGGTAAATGTGTGAGCAGCGGAATATCCTTCAGGTATTTCTTATACACTTCCTCGTGCTCACCCGGAAAACCGATCAGGAGATTCCAGCCAGGATGCACATTGTAAGCAATACAGTTCTTCAACAGTCGCAGGTTTTGGAAAACCGAGGTGCCCTTCTTCATCAATTGCAACGTGGAGGTATTGAGCGCCTCGACGCCGGGTTGCACCCATCTGACATGAGCACCCGAAATAATCTGCATTTCCTCTTCGGTCAAATCCGCCTTCACCTCATAGAATAAGCCTACGTTCGCCGGCGGCTTCAACCGCGTGAATACATCTTGCAAATAGGTCTTGGGCATTATGTTATCCACCGCATCGAAGCGATCGACTTGCTCCGCATAGTTAAAAAGTTTATCGAACTGTGCCAGAGCATTGTCGGGACTCATCGTCCGGTAATTCATGGTCTGCCCGTTCAATCCGCAGAATGTGCAATGCGCCTTTTGACCCCACCAGCAGCCGCGCGAAGTCTCAAACAATAAAACCGGCTTTTTGTGTCCCTCCCCAAAGTGCTTGTGGTAAGTTTCGAGAAATTCATCATAATCAAGCTCGATCGGCACGTTGATGTCGACCTCCTCACCGATGACCGTGAGCGGCGTCAACGTGCCAAGACCACAGTTCCTTCTCGAGAAAACGCCGTGAATGGAGTGACACTTGTCGAACTCCCCATCGAGACAGTGGCGGACGAATTGGGAGAAACTCTTGATACCCGGCCCGGAGAAGACAAAATCTATCGGCTTGAAATTTTTGGCGATCTCCTGGCCCATCGGAGTCTCACAGCTGGCACCGCCGATTACATTAATGATCTTAGGATTCTTCTCCTTGAGCTTCCTGGCGAGCGCAAAGGAAGCGACGTTCTGCGAAAACATCGAGGTGAACCCCACGAGGTCTGCTTCAGCGATCTCGTACTTATCGATCAAGCCATTTAGGAAGGCGTCCAATCCCTTTCGCTTCTGCAGCACAACCTGTTTCATTGCTTCAATCTGCGGAGTTCGCGTCGGGAAGAAGCGCCGGAAATAAGTTTCCGTGTTATCCAGCAGCTCAGGGAATGCAGTCTGCCGAAACATCCAGTCGCCTATGCCTGAAATGTACGACTCGGTGGAAATAGACAGGTTTTGAGTCAATTCGACTCCCAGGTAGAGAGCGAAGTCGTGATTCAAGTAGTGAATCTTGACTGACACGCGGTCCTTGAATTCAGCATCGACAACTGATTTCAACTGGGTCAGTGCCAATGAGGGCATCAGTAAACCTGCAAAGGGCATATTGACGAGTGCAATCTTGTACATGGTCTTTCTCCGAAGTAGCAGATCTGTTAAGGCTACAAAAAGCACCAAAAACTCTTTTGTGCTTTTTGTGCCTCTGGTGGCAATTCAAATTAACTTTAGTCAGTAGCCAAAATCTGCCGCGTGCAGACTCATCACGTGTAAAGGCGAGGCAACGTTTTGAACGGCTCGCCATGAGCGTTGTGGGATGCTATCCGGTTGTGGCCGTAAGCGTCCTCGCCGGCAATCAGTACACAGCCATATCGAGACAAGTCAAAATGGTGACCGAATTCGTCGAATTCGCTCATGTCGCTATACACTTTCACATGAGTGGGGACAACGCGTATTGTGAAACCCATCCTTTGTTTGCGACTGGTATTTGGAAGCGAGCCGTGAACACAGCGCGCTGTAAAGATCACAAATTCACCAGGCTGCATCTCAAAGTACTCCACCTGCTGTTCTTCAGGTTCCCAATCAGGTGAGAGCTTGAGCTCGCTATAATCGTAGCCAAAGAAACTGTGCTTAAGGGGGTCTGCATCCTTCTTATTGCTGGCATGCTGTATATGTCCATGCTCGTTATAGTGCCAAGTGCGGTGACTACCGGGGATAAATCTAAGACAACCGTTTTCTTTAGTTGCTTCAGTGAGGGCAACCCAGACGGTGAGCTCCATTGGGACTCCCTCAACGGTCCGCGTGCGCTCAAGCGACGATCTGCCAATCTCACCAACTGCGTAAGTCTCAACCTGATGCCAGCCCGTCCCAGGCTCGCCCGGGTTTTTCGGGAACCATTCAGTCCGCCAACAAAGTATATCGGGACCCAAAAGCGCTTGAAGCTTCCGAACGATTGCCGGCTCGCTCACGAGGCGGCTTAAAGCTGTTATGTCGAGGTGTCTATCGTAGTTAATAGGATTGTCGTAGGCGGCGAACTTGTTGTTCATCGGGTTCAGCATTTCCGGTCGCAGCTCCCTCCACCAGGCACGCATCTCGTCCGGGTCCCACAGCTTAAACGGGCCGACGACTCCGTCACGTTCGAAGACTGCTTTTTCTTCTGGTAATAGTGCAAAATCCGACGCCATCGTCTCGATCATAACTCCTCCATTTTGCCAAAGAAGCCCTGCAGAGCTTTGACCATGGTCCATGGTCCTGGGCCTTCAAGAACTCGCAACGGTTTTCGTTCCATTCCCGGAAGTGCTCTCCAACAACGCCGCCATTTTTCGGATAGTCGGGTTCTTGACTGCGTCGGTGATGGAAATCTCCTTTTTCAGTTGTTCTTCGATCAGGCTAACCAGGATGATGGCCGGCAGCGAGTGCCCTCCGAGCTCGAAAAAGTCGTCGTCAATCCCAATGTTTGATACGTGCAGGACTTTCTCCCAAAGATTGGTAAGCGCACCGATAAGATCATCTCCCGAACGGAGTTCGTGATAGTCGATCTTGCCGTTATCATCCTGATCCACAACTGCGCTTCGGTCCGGAGGTGACTGCGTTAACCCGGAAAAGGAGTCGATAACGGGTGGATGTTTCGGAGTGTTCATTTCTGTTTCCCCTTTCCTTCGACAAACCCCCATGCCTGCCATTTAGATTGCCTTAAGCACACGCGTGTCTTGCTAAAGACACTGAAGTCCATGCAGATTTCCGAATCAAGTCACTGAGGCCACGGCAAAGATCTTCAGGCAACTCAGATCGTGAAGGGCTCTGCCAGGAACGCTTCAGATATTTCTCGTACCCGACGGCGAACATCGTCGGGAAGTGGAGGCCACCGAGGAAACGACGAAACCCACGATGACAGAAGCCTCGCGGCTGATCCGAGATCTCGTTCTGACAAGTTCTTCGCTAGTCTATTGAGATCTTCATTTATCTCTTCCACTGAGACATGGGGTGCACTCGAGGGCTTTGTCGAACAATTGCACTTCATGGCTTCCAGCTGTTTCGAAAGAATAGCTATTTCAGCCGGATCGACGCTTAGGTAATCTTGTGTGTCATCCCACCGGCTGAGTAAATACAAACGCAGCGCCGAAGTCCCGAACTGTTGAATGATGTCGTCAACTTCAATAGTATTCCTCATGGATTTGCTCATCTTCTGCCCAAATTGATCTGTAATCAACGGATGAACAATCACATCTGAGAAAGGCACTGCCTCGCCTATTCCGGGACTCAGCGCAATGGAGGACGCTACCATGAAGAACAGCAGATCGAGGCCCGTAACAAAGATTGACGTGTCGACCTGCGTTGAAATTGGTCCTCTCGGTCCTCTCTTATTGACGCAGTAAATTCCATTAGCAGCGTACGTCCACAAAGCGCAGGAAATCATCAAATCCATTCGATAGTCCGGGATGGGGTCCCCGGCAGACAGTTGAAAAGCCCGCGCGATGACGTCGGCAGGAATGGTATTTCCGCATAGATGCTCACGCGTAAGTTTCCAGTCAGCCTCCTCTCCACGATTCACGAGATCCTTCATCCAATTCAGCATGTATGTCTTATAGCGTTTTGGATAAATGGAAGGCTTTCCGGAAGAAACGGTGTCAATTGCGTTTTGAAGCAAAATTGAGCTTCTAATAAACAGCCCCGGAACAACCCGGCTGTAGACTCGATATCCAGTCCCCCTGCAGGAGCGAACCTCCTCCAATTGTTCCAGGGAGGCCAATAGGGAGCCACGTTCCCGAATGATAGCGAGCAGGTCATTGCGTGCTGCCCTGAAATCCTGATCTTTGAACATGCCTGCTCGAAGATACCCATGATGGTCAATCGAGCATGGCATTTCCAGCTTACGGTCCAGGCAGAACTGCAGGCTCGCCGCATCGTAAGCGGGGACAAGGCTGCGCGGTGAACTCACCGGAGCAGCGTAGACGGCAACCCTCTTGCCTAGCGGGTTCGTTGCATATGTTCCCTCGAAGTTGGCAAGCTCACTGCCGGCCGGAACAAGTAACCCAACTTCATCGACGAGATACGCCAATTCGGTGTGATCTACTGTAACGGTGAAGTCGCCTAGTGAGTATTTGAGCGTGTAAATCTGGACTGGTGACTTTCGAGAAACGCAATCGTAGTTAGGAATGCTCTGGCCTCTCTCGTAACACCAATCGTCGATCTTCTTTGCCCCATACAAGTAGCCATTGTTGTAAAGAGCCCTAACGTAGTCGTCGAATTCGTTCTGAACATCCTCATCGCCAATGGATCGCAGGGGATTAGCATCGAGCGTCAATTTGAGATCCTGAAATTGCCTGGCAATCTTGCAAACGTTTTGCTTCGTCAAAGACTCAAGGAGAGCTTGCTGGACACTCTCAGGAACATCCCGAGGGATCTTCGATTGCTCTTTCAGGGACTGATGCATGACCAGCTCAGTCGATGATCCCCCGTGATCTGTGTTGCCCTCCCAATACACACGGGCCCCGTGAGACCGGTACCATCGAGCGAAAACGTCCTGAACCGTCAAATTCAATGCATGGCCCAGGTGCAGACTCCCTGTGGGATTAGGTGACGCATTGATGATCGAGACTTGGTTAGGCTGCGGCCTTGTATTCACTCAACAACCCCCCTAATGGCGCGCTGGGGTACGGGCCCCATGTAAGCGCAGTTTAAATAACAAGCGCCATCAAGCATGAACTCTGGCTTGTAGTCCTGAATCCTCATACAGGTGCTTTAACTGTGCCTTAGGCCCGAGTAGTTCTTGTCCCAGAGGCGACTTAAGGCGGATGTCCGGACAAATTATGTCGAGGTGGTATTGGGTAAATGGAAGGAGCCCGAATCCCAGATGGAGAACACCAGTTGGGTTCCCGTGCACCTCGTTCATCGCGGAATTCGAAAACACTAACTCGTGTGTAAAGTTGCACCCGAATCCCATCTCCAGGATGACACCGTAGCGCGAGTCGATTTCGCGAAGCATGTTGAAGTAGCGGGCGGCATCGCGCGCCTGGTCGTCGAGAGCATCGATTGCAGTTACGTATCCGTGGTCGCACTCGAGCCGGATTGCGCCGTTGTAGACAGTGCTAAGTTGATCGTATATGCGGGACTGGTCTGTCCGCTTAAACGAGACCGATCCGGCGTGTAGAATCGGCAGTCCCCGGATAGCAATCGTCCCCGAAACGTCCAGGGCGTGTGTGATATCTTGACCGAACACATCGACGGGTAACACGCTGATTTCACCAGACGGCAGTAGCTGTTGCTCTCCCCAGTCGAGGGGCCCGACTTGCTCGTGCCACATTAGGCTGTCATCGAGGTGGTTGAATACTGCACGAGTCCCGTATTCGTCATTTATAAGCTCCAGGTATTCGCTATTTTGCCCGACTTCAAAAAAGAATTCGGCGAAACGTGCTTGCGATGCGGCGTCGGTATTCTCAGCTTGCCTGAGGAAGTGGTTCAGTTGGGCAGTATCTGTTGGGGTGGAGAAGCACGCTAGTACGCCCAGCTTCTTCTTAGGGCCGAGTACTTCAGGACCTGGAGATTTGAAGTAAACACTCGGCATCACAACAAGGATGTGTGATCGATCGGGGATTTTCTCTGCGATGCACTGATGTGCCTCGTCGGGTGACGATGCGGTGACGACAAGGTAGTCGCTGTAAGCGGAGTTTGTCTCGTTGATCTGGATATGACTCTCGAGTTCAGGAGTTGTCAGGACGGAGAATGTGCAGCCGGCTTGCTCCCCGAAATTCGTAAGCTTCCCAGGATTTATATATACTCGATCGTTCATGACAATTTACTCACGTTTGCAAACAAGGGCAGCCGGCGGACTTCACACGGCGTAGACCTGGAGTCTTCGTCGCCTCCGCTTGGATCCCGAATAAATGCTCACCCTTTTCGTTCTCCACGCGTGTCCCGACGCAGAACATGTCAAGGTGGTACTGCGTGTGCGGTAGCATTCCGAGCCCCAGGTGCACGTTGCCCCCACCCTGGCCCCAGACCTCATTCATGGCTGCGTTGCCATCCCAAAGCTCAATCTGCTCGTTTATTGAGAAGCCAATTTCGTAGACGTTCCGATATCTGGAATCCACTGCAAATAGACATGAGAGCATTTGCTCGGCCGGAAGCGCTTCAGGTGACGACGCATGATGATCGACGATCGTTCCGTCACATATGTTCAGGATCAGGGGCGCAGATTTGACAGTTGCGAGGTCGTTGTAGATTCTTAGTTGATCCTTGAGCTGAAATGAGGGTGGCCCGGATTGCACTATCGGTTGCCCGGAGAGCGTCATTGTTCCGTTCAATCCAACGAGTGCGCCCTTGTCGAGGTCCTCGATGTACAGGGGTACCGCGAAGCACGCAATCTCTCCGGCGGGATACACCTGCTGATCGCCCCAGTTTAAGACACCAGTCTGCTCGTGCCACTCTAAATCGTCGCTGAGATGCGCGAATGAGCAACTGCTTCCGGTTGACTCATTTAATAGGACGAGGCTCTGGCTCGCGAGACCTTTGCTGAAGAATTGTTCCGCCGTATCTATCTGTTTCTGTAGATCGATAGAGTATCCGCACTTCAGAAAGTGGGCAATGCCGTCAAGTCCAATCTGCCCGGACCGGCAAGCCATTATAAGGATCTGGTAATCGGATAGGAGTTCTCGCGGAATTGAATGCATCAGGCAGTCTGGAAGAATTGTCAGTATGTGAGAGCGCCGCGGAATTTCCGCTCCGAATAGCGACGAGAGCGGTTTTTCTCCGTCGTAGGGAATGATCAATGTGCGAGAGTATTTACCTTGTGAGGTAGGGGTGAACTCATTGACGAGACGCTGGTTAGTCACGAGAACGAACGCCGTGTTCGGATCTGCATCCCCGAAAGCGCTAATTCTGTCTGTTTCAATGATAATCACAGTATTAGTCTCCTACGCGGGCGTGCCCGCATGCTAATTGTGTTGTAAGAAATGAATCTCTGCAGAGCACAACTGTGACCAATCGTCTGAGCCAGGCAGTGTGCCCACTCCGAGTGGACAGGCTGGAATGTGGGCTCTAGCAGCGAGAAACGAATCTCCCGCTGCTAGATCCTTCTTGTTAACCTAATAGCGAACCAGTGTACTCGCCGTTCTTCTTACGTTTTTGCATGATATGCTCCATTCTGCCTCGGAGCTTTGTAGTCCCGAGACGTCTGTGGGAAGTTTTCCCGCCATAAAAGAGACTAGCTGTCGAACTAGTCAGGAATACCCGGAATTCCGAGGAATGCGCCTTTGCGTAAGGCAGAGCGCATCTTGGTAGATCCCACATAACCGCAATCTACATTCCAGTGCATTGCTCCCGACGTAACGATCCCTTCTCGTCCTCATTTCGAGCCTCCACCCTGGTCCTAACCCTCATCCTTTCAATTAAAAAGAAAACCTCCGGACGCTTATAAGATTCTCCGCGAAGCGCGGACCCGCTTGCCGACTAATGCTCAATAAACGCCCATATGCGCGAAAACCGCGCATTCTGCTCACATCGCGCGCACTTTCGTCATTACAAGACGAGGTCCAAAAACAAAAACGCGTACGAGTAATTCCACTCGTACGCAATTTGCCGCCTCAACGCCCTTGCCGGACCAGTCAATCTAAGTGCGTCTGGCTCAGCCCGAACTGCTTTAGCAATCGATAAAGCTGGTGCCGATTCCTAAGACCAAGCAAGTGAACCATCTTTGAGCGCCGACCACCTGTCTCTTTCATTGCTCGTTTTAGAAACTCTCGCTTCTCAGCCAGACTCAAATCACGAAAACTAACCCGCTTATCACCGTCCGTGTTCTGCCACTCTCTACTACTCAGATTCAATTCGCCATTCGCCTCACCGCCGGTATCAAGTGCGGGACCAAATCGTAAGTCTTCGGCCCTTAACATGTCTCCCTCAAGCTCCGCCAGGGATCGATCAACCAGATTCTCCAACTCGCGCACGTTACCCGGCCAGGTATATCTAAGAAGCGCCTCTTCCGCATCACTCGTTAGCCTAACGTGCTCCTTTCCAATCTCTCGGCCAAACTTTCGAATAAAGTGGTTAGTTAACAACACCACATCGCGACCCCGCTCGTGCAAAGGTGTCAACCCAAAGAACATCACTGCCACTCTAAAATAGAGATCCTTCCGGAAATCTCCTTTCATGACCGCATCCTTCAAATCAACGTTTGTCGCAGCAATCAAACGCACATCTACTTCAAGCACCTTCTCCCCACCGACGCGCTCGAATTTTGATTCCTGCAAAACTCTTAGCAGCATCGCCTGGCTCGACATGGATAACTCTCCGATCTCATCCAAAAACAGCGTTCCACCATTTGCTCTCTCGAAATAACCTAACCGTCTCGAAATCGCTCCTGTAAAGGCCCCTTTCTCATGGCCAAATAACTCGCTGCCCAAGAGACCCGGAGTCAATGCGCCACAATTGACCGCTACGTAAGGTCCCCTCGCCCGAACACTATTGTCATGAATTGCTTTCGCGACTAACTCCTTTCCCGTTCCTGACTCCCCTAGCAAAAGCACAGAACTTCTTACTCGAGCAGCGCGCTCAATAAACCGGATCAGCTCAGCGTGGGCCGCCGAGCTTCCGATGATATCCTCGACGTTCACGTCAACAAAACCTGCACTGGCGTAATCTATAACCATGGCTGTCCTTTCAAACAACTTCCAATTCTCACGCCAACTAACAACGCCAAACTCAATACGCCCTGGTAATCAACTCCAAATACACGTCGACCTCCATAAAACCGTCGCACGCGTAATCAGAAAAGGAACTGCGGTGAAACGCCTCTTACCTTACCAGGATTCTTGTTTTCACAAAGCAAACTGAGGAGGGGAGTGAAAGTGAGCCCAGCTACAAGTTTCGTCTCAACATAAGACCAGTCGCCGCGATCACTGCGCAAGGATTATTTCCGTGATCTAACATCAGAGAGGACGATCACTCAAATCAATAAATCACAACAGCCAGAACGCAAAGCTACCGCAGGGTTTCGCACCCAGATATAAACCAAAGATGATCGTAAGGTGGCGCATATAGTATCACAAACCAATCTCCCTTCAATACACGTCGATCCAATACACCAAAGCAACACCGGAGCTAAATGTGATATGCAGTCAATTCCAAAAATCGTTCTGCCAATGCTGACAGTCATCTTAATTTCATCAAATGCAAGCAATCCGAAAGGATTGAAGGGATAACCTTTACTAATACGCAGTAACCAGCACCAGGGAGGGTTACAAATCGACACTGCTCTCTTGAAGCCACTGTTTGGAAATCCGCGAAGCTTGGGTGTGTAGGGCATCTCGCTGATTGACTTGTGTGCGTTCGGGCGCGCGCTCCTGGTCCAATGTCCCTACGAAGGAGAAACACTGTTTTCAAATAAGGTGCGTCTAAGGGGTAACATTTGGTGGGATGCGTACCACCTGGACCAGGAGAAGTCTGGATAAGAACACGTGAACTCGCGCGAAATGGTAGTTTGTATAATGGTGAGGCTTCTGAGTTCCGAACTTTATATTGAAGAACGCTTCGTCGATGCATAATTTTGAAATGACGTGTTATTATGTCGCTCCTATTTGCCCGCACAAATACCCGCACAATTCAGTGCGGAATAGGCGGATAAAGCGGACACAGCGGAATTAAAAAAAGTGGGATTTTGTTAGAGTTTTGAAAACCTTCCTTTTTAGGCGCGTAGCTCAGGGGTAGAGCACTACCTTGACACGGTAGGGGTCTGCGGTTCAAATCCGCACGCGCCTACCATTTTATTGCCTATTCAGCATTTTCTCCTCCCTCCATCAGAGTCCGTGGTCGAATTCACAATTTACATGATCGCGCCAAACGCTTCGTCGTCGGAGTCATGTTACGTCGGATGTTCGAACGGTTTCTATAAGAAGTTGCGTGACTCAAATGGAAGAATCACGGACAGGAAAGTTGACGTCAAGAGTCATGGCACTCGGCTTCGCAACGAACGATAAACATCGTCACCTTCGGGAAGGCCATTAGCTCTTCCATAACCCCCGCAGAGTTTGGCTTACAGATGGTCGAAAGCGGAGACAAAATCGTCTTCCTCGCCGGCAAATAAGGGAACCGGTTTCCGACGAAGCGTTTTGCACGTTCTTCTCATACAAAGCGGGTGCGTCTATTCAGAGACGGCCCCTTTGTTAACTCATGAATGTTAAGCTTCTTGGATTTTGCTTTAAGTTGACCTATAGTGCTCCGCACTAGCGTTACTCTTAGTTGAGCAAAGCGGTCTCCTGAACTTCAATACCTGCGTTTGCTCGCCGGTAGCCCAGTTCCACAACCAAAATCAGAATCTCAAAAGGAGTTCCTCGATGTCGCCCCGTATTTTGTTTCGTCGTGCTTTCGTTACGTTCATTCTTCTAACTTTCACTGTAATCTCCCTGTTTAGTAGCCAGGTCAGTAGTTCTGCTACCAGTCAACTCTCAATTTCCTTGTTTCCTATGCAGCAGCCGAGCCCGCCCGAAGCTCCTGCAAAACCCGATCAAGCACCGGTAAAACCGGAACTGAAACTACCTGCAGAGACACCTGCGACCCCGCCGAGTGGTCCTGGAAATACAAGCGGCCACGCCTGCCGGAGGAACCAACGGTCAGAATCGCACTGCCGAAAATGGTATAACCGTCGGTAAACCAAAGCAGTTTGATGAACGCACGCTCACGGTGATGCTGCAAGACCTCGAAAACAAACTCACCCGCTCGCAGTTTCCCGACCCAACCGCTCTGAACGCTGCGACCGGCCGGTTTGCTGGTGCGACTGCCGCCACGAGTTCGATGGCTCTCAGCGTGAGAGGTCCTTCGACTCCTTCGATCGTCTCAACTGTCGGCTCTACCGATAAACAAACCTCGGGCACGACGTCTGGGGAAGGAACTGAGCAAACCGAGACAGTTGGCGGAACGAATCCGTCCAAGACCGATAAAGAAACAACTTCAAGGGGATCAACAACCTCAAATGAAACGTCAAATACGAATCAGCAGGTGACAACGCAGGGGAGTTTTGCCGCTCCGACAGCGACCGCGCCAAACCAAACGTCAATGTTTCCTTTCCAACCTCAGTTTGGCATTTCCGCGCAAGACCTTCTCGCAGAACAAACGTCGCTCTTTTACCAGATTGCGAATCTGCGACTCCTGCTCGATCGCTCAATCACGGATCGAGTCAAGATCAAGAATGAAGGTCGCACTACAACATTGGAAACGCGTGACCAGGTAGTCGTGGGCTTCAAATCAGTATCGATGCCGCGCATAAGGATGCGATCGCTGAAGCGGAAATTACTATCACTGGACCAGACGTCTCGCTCGTTTCGCTCATGCCTCAAGACAAGACCTACAACGTTGCCTCGGTCACCAAGGATTCGAAGGCGATCGACATGGGCGCGGTCGTTCAGTTTGTTGGCGTGGGCGCAAACATCGGTAAGACTCAGGAGTCACTCTATTTGGTGAAAGACACCGACACAGTTGCCTTGGAGCGTGCTGCGGATGAAGGCATCGCAAAGTTCGCGTGGCAGTTTCGTCCGGTTCTGGGCCGGCGTACCGTGGAACCCGGTAGCAGACAGGTCTATGTGCTGATCTCAATGCGGGCTAATGCGGAACGCGATTTGAAGGTCACCGCCGTCACGAAATGGCGCCGCTTTGATCGGAAAGCTAAGACTGTCGGCGCGCCGGTTAACAGAGCCCCTGAGCGCACTCAGTACCAGAATGCGGTATTAGCTATCGGACGAAACTCTACAACTGAGGAACAACTAAAACCCTTTATCTCCACGGTGGACTGGAGCGACGTGGGAAACGGTCAAGTGCTCGCGGTTGTGGAAGGAGATGGCTTTACACCCGGCACTCAGATTGTGCTTGGCAACAACGTGCTGGACAGTCCCGAAAAAGGATTGACGATAGCGAATGAAAAGAGGTTGATTGTGGTGACGCAAGGGCAACTCCTGGCGCAATCACCCTCACCGCCAAAAATTGTTGGTAGATACGGAACGACGGACTTCCTCCGTGGAGAGTGTCTGTATGATCGGAATCGAGCTCCGAGTCCGGCGCCTTCCAAGTGCAGTGCCCCATTTTACGACAACGACACACCTTATTCGAACCTCCTACTCAAGCAGCCGGATATAAGAGCGCGCGACGCTCAGACCTTTGAAGTAACGTTGAAACTGGAGGCCACGGCGCCTTTCGATATTCGCGGGTTGTTTGATCGTCACAGACCGGTTGTTGTCATTGGCGGCAAAGTTTTCGGATTGAGTGACGCGCCGTTTATCGCGCGCAACTTCGATCCCCAGCAGGGCCAAAGTAAATCGGTGGAATTGACTTTTGTTACTCCGGCCGAAGTACTCCTCGGTTCCAAGACCTTAACGTTCAAAGAATTCCTGTGGGATAAAGGCCAACTCACGACGGACCTCAAAATACCAAGTGCCTTTTCGGTCACCGGGGTCGTGACACTCGGATCCAACGGGGAGAAAACACAGCTCGCAATCAATGGAGGTGGTTTTACCGACGACGTGCGAGTACAAGTCGGTGACACAGTATTTGCGGGGAAATGCGACAAAACGCCAGGCTGCCCTAACAAGCTCACCGTGAACACGCCAACAGTGATTACGCTGTCTCCAACGAAGGCACAGATCAAAGACGTGAAACAGATCCTCGTAATGCAGGGAACAGCGCAGCCAAGATCGCTGGCTCTAGCGCCGCCGCCTCCTGCGACGCCTCCTGCAAAGATCCTTTCACCAAAACAGCCCTTGGTTCTGGACGAGGGCGATAGCTTTCCTCAGAAATTCGAAGGGATAAATTTCGAATCGATTCAGAAGGTCACGTTCGAAGGGAACGAATTGACTGTAAAGCCTGATCCGGACGACAAGACCGTGCTCTGGGTTGAAATGTCGGGCGTAATTACCGGAAAGAAGGGCAAGAACAAACGCATAGTGTTCGTGATGAAGGACGCGAAAGAGGTTCCGTTTCAAATCACCGTGCGTTAGCTTTGCAAAGCAAGAACTTCGGGAGCGCTCGAAGAATTTTCAAGCTGCCAGCTTAAACAACTGGCAGCTTGAAGTCTTTAGACTCACAACCGTAATGAATGGTCACGTCGCTGTCGCCTGTTTCGTCGAAGGATCGAGTCCTCTCGATCGACTGTCCATTCATCCGGGTTTCAGTACAACCTTGATGCAGTTGTCCTGCTTGTGTTTGAAGATCTCGTACGCATGCGGCGCATCTTCGAGACTCATTCGATGCGTCACTACGAAAGTCGGATCGATATCGCCGCTTCCGAAATCCTCCACCGAAACCTGGGTCTTGCCCATCCAACAAGTTGCCTTCATTGTTGAATCCTCAGTGGACGCGATAAACAAATTGAGTGTCGACGCGCGGCAAAGACTTTTGGCAGACTCCGCTTGAAATCTAATCAGTTTAAACAGCGTGCGTGACTTCTCTAGCCGCTCAGTTGATGTTTACGGCCTCAGGAACGATTACGCTTACGGGGTGGCTAGAGACGGCGTTGACACGGTAGGGCTTGCCTGATAACCAGAGAGTCGTTCAAAACGTTCTCCACACTCCTAACCGGATTTATCTCTATTCTGTTTACCACTTCCACAATCGCTCGGGTCCCAACGGATCAGCGCGCGTCGCCTATCATTGCAAAACCCGCCCAGTAATATGGATGTTGATAATCTGCGGATCGCCTAATCGCCAGCAGGCTTTGACGTAGCGCCTGGCCCTTGGAAACTGGAGTCCGGGTTGTTGGTTTGATGGACGAATAGAATCCGCTGAGGAGCGGCGACACAGCCGGCGACTCTACCTTCCAGCGACTTACCAATGTTGCACGAGTGCCCGCCACAAACCAGGCCCAGGAAAAACCAACCGCCGCGTTCCCATTAAAACCGGCGCTATGTTGCGCCGTCGACGCCACAACGAGTTCGGCAGGGCTTTCCAGTTCCATGATTTTACGGGTGTTAAAAAAACCGTCTTCCTGGCTTTCACCAGGCGAAAGCGTGATAAACGACGACATCGCACTTATGTCATCCAATATCACCGGAACGGCGAAATGTACGATCCTTGCGCGCGAAATACCTGACTGGATTTGCACTGCATTTGCTTGCGGGCCAACGGACAAACGGCTTGTCCTTACGCCGTAGATCGTTGCTATACGTTTGATTTCTTCCTGCTGCTCAGCAGCCGGCCCCAGTCTTATATCGGGATAAGCAAATTCAAATCGAGTCGTAAACTTTTTGGACAAATCAGGATTGGCGTAGGCGACCAATAACGAGTTGAGACGCCCGCCCGGCGCAGGCTGCTTTCGCATCTCACGTAGTGCAGAGAGCGATGGTGCGTACGATACTTGTGCGGAGTCCACTACATAGTGATCTTCCGCCGACTGCAATGCCTCGAATGGCAAGCGCCAAAGCACGCCATCAGGCACAATGACCAATTTGGTTTTGAGTCCGATTTGAGCCTCGGCCGGTTTTACCAGTATGTCGTAGAGTTCTCGCGCGACTTCATGAAAGTTATCGGCGCGTGAGGTCAGTAGTTGGTTAAAGTTGCGAACTCTTGACGCGAGTTCATGATATTTAATTTCCAGTGGGTAAACTTTGAGATTGATCTCGATCTGCCGATTTCTTCGCGGCGTTGTTGCCGTGGTCCTATCTGCCGTCAAGACGAACAGGTATGTATTGTTTTCAGTGATCGTATATTCGAGAAGGGCCGTCGCTGTATCGGTAATCAACGGACTGATGTCTTCCAGTTTTAGGGGAGCGAGTTCGCCGCGGCTGATTTTCAAACCGGGATTTGCGCTAAATACTTTCTGACGGAAGTCAGCATAGGCTGCGCGCGCTGTTCGTAAACGATTCCGCAATTCTGATCGCCGCGCTTCACTCGACGAGCGCTGTTCGCTATCGCGTTCCAGTTGAATTTCAAGCGATGCAACTTCACCGGACAGACGTTTCTCCTCGCGACGCTGGTCGGGTGAAAGGCCTTTGCTGGGAGTGGCGTTGTTGTTCTTCAGTAGATCCACCAGAAACTGTATCTTTGCGCGTTCTGCATAATGGAAAGCCTCACTCGGTCGATGCTGACTCATCAGAAAATCGATCGCGGAGAGATACGGCAGTGATCGGTTATATTCGCCGGCTGAGACTGAAGGGTCCGCTCGCAGCGATTCAACTGTCGAGATAGCCCCTGTAAACGAATTGTAAGCCTGTGGTCCACGTTCCAACTTCAATTGCGTTTTGCCCGCTAAGGTCCGCGCGTACCACAGGAGTTCACCGTTACCTAACTGTGTCGCAATCGTCAACGCGCTTTCAGCGGCGCTCAGCGCTCTTGCATAGTCGTTCTGAAGCAGAAGCGCCTCGGAGACTCGCGTGAGGACTTGCGCCATCCGTTCCTGATTACCAACGGACTTAAATAATCCAAGCGCTTTTTCGAAATTGTCTAGTGCTTCGGAGTAATTCTGCTGACGAAGGAGCGTAGAACCGATACCTGCGAGAACATCACCCTGGCCCAACTTGTCGTCTGTCTCTTCACGCAGCGCCAGGGCTTGCCGGTACGAGTCGAGTGATGAATCGTATAGGCCCTGTACGTAGTAAACATTCCCGATCAGACTTAAAACCCGGGCCATCTCAGTCTTGTTAGCGTTGTCTTTAAACTCTTTCAGCGCCTTGCCGTAGTACTCGAGCGCTTGAGGGTAATCGCCCTGCAGCGCTCTCACTAAACCAATGCTTCCCAGCGTAGTGCCGAGCGGAGCTTTGATTGTTTCGAAGATCCTCAGGCTATTGAAGTAACTCTCCAGCGCACCGCCATAGTCACCGCGGACCCGATGCACATTCCCAATTCCCCTGAGCGCTGTGGCAAGGCCCAGTTTGTCAGGCTGCGTTTTTTGAATGTCGGCACTTCTCTGATAGTTCTCAAGAGCTTCGTCGTAATTGCCGCTGTAGTAAGCAGAGTTTGCTGCGCCGTTCAGAGCGGCAATAATTGTGGCGATTTCTGTCCTGGGAGCACGCTCGAGAGACTGTTTGTAGAAGGTCAACGCCTGCGTGTAGTCGCCCTGCATGTATAAGACGTCAGCCAGGCGCACAACCGAATCGACGTTGTTATTTGCTTCCTTGCTTTTGCGAAAAGCGTCGGCAGCCGCTGAATAATTTCCCTGCTCGTAATGAATGGAGCCGATCGTATTCAGCGTGTTTGCAACTTCTTCCTTGTCGCCGAGTGAGGTGAATTCCTGCAACGCTTGTTCGAGAGCGGCGAGTGCTTCTGTGTCGCGACGCTGCTCTTTATATATCAGTGCCAGACCCGAGAGTGCTTTAGCCGACTCGTAATGATTGGTTACCTCTGTGAAGAGGTCGCGCGCTTTTTTGTAGTGTTCCAACGCTGCCGGGTAATTGGCTTGAAAGTAATAGACAGTCCCGATGTCCAACGATGCGGCAGCGACGCCCTCTTTATCGCCGATTTGCTCGGCTACACTTCGCGCAACTCCATAGATATCAAAAGCAGTCGAATAGCGTCCGGCCATCAGTTGAGTATTACCCTGCCTGATTAAGGCTTTACGCAAATCGGGCGTCATCAACGCTCGGTTCCTGGCCAGCAACTGCTCGCGCTCTTGCTGAGATTTGAGCGTGATAAGCGTAGTCGCGAAGTCTTCTAACTCGGCTAACGAAGTCGAAGGCGGAGTCTGAGCATGGATAGTAAGACCTACAAGGAGAAGAATAGAGAGCGGCCGAAGAAGATGTAATTTTAGAGATAGCATGACCGATCAAAGGTGTGACTCATAGTAATCATTACCGGGGAAACGCATAGGGGAATACCGAGGGCTGAAATTAGACAACGCCTTCGGCGTATTGTTCCAAACTTCAAACTAACGACACGACTCTTTGTGACCAGTCCCCGTAATCACGACAACAACAGTCTTAGATCCTCGCCGGTGATGTTCCTTATCACACTGTTGTCCGCATTGATAATCGCGTCCGCCAGATCTCGTTTGGTTGATTGAAGTTCGAGGACCTTTTCCTCGACTGTGTCGCGCGTTATGAGTCGATAGGCGAAGACGCGATTCGTTTGGCCGATGCGGTGCGCGCGATCGATCGCTTGCGCTTCGACCGCAGGGTTCCACCATGGATCGAGCAGGAAAACATATTCAGCCGCAGTTAAATTAAGACCCTGACCGCCGGCTTTTAGACTGATCAGAAATAGCTTGCAATCCGGATCGCGCTGAAATCTTTCAACTGCAACTCCGCGATTGCGCGTCTTGCCGTCGAGATATTCATACACCACGCCCTGCTGGTCCAATCGCTGCCGGATGATGGAAAGAAAGCTTGTGAACTGTGAAAAGACGATAGCCTTGTGTCCCTCTTCAGTTACCTCGCTCAAACGCGGCAACAGTACGTCGAGTTTTGCGTTCGGAGCGATATCATCGATCGAACCGTCGACCAGTGCAGGGTGGCATGCGGTCTGTCGTAAACGCAGCAGCGCCTCGAGTATCTGAATCTTCGACTTGTTGATTCCCTGGAGCGAGACTTTCTCCAATAGTGATTGGCGATAATAATCGCGCAGCTCTTCGTACTGCCGGCGCTGCCGTTCATCCATTTCACAATAGATCGTCTGCTCGAGTTTTTCGGGAAGTTCCTTCGCGACTTGCTGCTTGGTGCGCCGCAGAATGAACGGGCGCAACGCTCGCGCCAACATAGTGCGTGATTCTTCGTCTGGTTTCCGTGTCCCATTTGTCGAAAACTGAAATACTGACGCTGAACCAAGCATCCCCGGATTCAGAAACTCAAATAAACTCCACAACTCCCCAAGGTGGTTTTCGATTGGTGTTCCGCTCAGTGCCAGACGCTGTCGACTCTTCAAGAGCCGCACGGCCTTCGCTGTTTCCGTGCCGGCGTTCTTGATTGCCTGCGATTCGTCGAGAATCACAAAATCAAATTCGACTTCGTCGAAATGGATGACGTCGCGTCGCAGAGTTCCGTACGTGGTCAAAATTAAATCGTAATCTTCAAAGTGGGCAGTTCCTTTAATTCGCTCGCTGCCGGTGTGAGTTAGGACGCGCAACTGCGGAGTGAACCGCGCTGCTTCCTGTTGCCAGTTGAAAATTAGTGACCGCGGAACGACGACCAGCGAGGGTTGAGAGTTGCGTCGCGATTCCAGGAGGGCGAGTACTTGAACCGTCTTACCCAACCCCATGTCATCTGCGAGACAGCCACCAAACTTGAATCGCTGGAGAAACTCAAACCAGCCCAGTCCTTCGCGCTGATAATCTCGCAGTTGGCCCACAAATCCGCGTGGCGCTGCGACGGGTTTGATGCCATCAAAGTTTTGCCATTCCTTGCGAACTCGCGCGAACGTTTCATCACAGGTGATTTCCGGCCGGGCCGCGAGCAGGGCATCGAGCACTCCAGTTTGTGTGCGTTGAAAGCGCAGGTGGTCCTCTTCGGTTACACCGAAAGATGCAAGCAGACTGTATTGTTGTAGCCACTCTTCGGGTAGCACGCCAAAACTTCCATCGCCGAGTGCGATCACCTTCTGACCGCGTCGCAGGGCTGCAAGCAACTGCGGAAGTTTCACTTCGAGGTCTTCGCCAAAACTCAGCGAACCGTGCAATTCAAACCAGTCGATCCCCGAACTTACCGATAGGCTCGAAGAGGCAGGGTTTCGATAGAGTTTTCCTTCCGCTTCGACGCGCCACCCATTTGCCAGCAGACTGGTTACCGCACGCGGCAGATTACGTGGCGATATCCGAAACGTATCTGAGTACTCGGATCCTCTTTTGATGCTCAACGTATTCAAGAGTGCTAACGCATTGTTTTCTGACTCCGGATCTCGTTCGACGTACCGGTCTCGATCACGATCATATAGACCATCACGTTTATCAAAGTAATCAATTTCGACGCCTTCGTAATCAAAAAGGAGCTTTGCTTCCAGTTGAGTCTGGTATGGAGAAAAGGCCGGCTTACGCACAATCAGGTGAGGCCGGGGTGGAAAACTAACGCGCTCGAAGTGCAACTCCGGTGGCACTTCAATATTCGGAATGGATGGGAGGTCCATGAGTTGGGCAATCAGTTGCCGGGATTCAGTTGCCGGAATTGTTAGTCCGCCGGCAGTGTGTAGAGCCCTACTCCATGCGAGTACGCCGCTCGCAGTTAAACGAGCAATCTTGAAATCTGGTCCAATAACGACTGCGTCTGTTGTCAGTGGCGCGGCGAAAAAATCGATCTCGTCGAACCCATTTCGCAAAACCGGGTTAAGCGTGTACTGGTCGCCTGTGCGCTTTACCACTAACCAGAATTGCCAGGTTGTCGAGTCGTCCCACTCGAGTTGCTTGAGTTCGGCATCTTTGGCTGCGGGACGAAACCTGCATCGTCCGGTGGCGCACATCCTGGCTAGTAATATAGGCTGAAGCGTACTACTGAGGACGAATGGGTTGGGAAGATCGAAGGCACTATAACCATAACTGGACCAGTAAGTCTCTCGACCGCCCAGCAACAGTGAAAGGATTTCCCGATCATGCGGATCGCTCAGTTGACCAACCTGATTCTGCTGAATCCGCGCCCTTTTGATTTTGCCCCATTCACCTTTTTTGTTGCGTTCACGGAAAGCAATCTCGACATTCAGTCCCGACATGCCCGACGCTTGTGGGTCAACGATATAGTAGATCTCACGATTATCAGGCCAGGGATTGCGCTGCGGTGGTGACGCATTGTTGATTGAGTTTGTAATTACGGCGAACTGTTGTTGCCAGGGCGATTGTGGTTCGGGCGCCGGTTCATCCTCTTCGAGGAGTTGCAACGACTCGAGCGCGTCGTCGTCGTAAACAACTTTGAGCGGGCCGCGCAGATCTACCTCAGAGAGATAGTTCTTGCTGTCGGCGGCCAGCATTGTCGCCCAGATGTGTTTACAGTCTTCACCGCCGGCGAAGTACGCGCAGGTACAAGCAACGTCGAGTGAGTTCAAGGTTAGCGAGAGCTCCACTAAGTAATCGCTCGTGCCCTTCACCTGCGCCCGAACGTAAGAGTCAAAATGTTCGAGAATCTTGACCGCGCCGGAACGAAAATAGGCGACACCTCGGTCGCGGATCTTCGGATTGAACTGTGGTGCGAACCTGCTCTTCAGTGACATTGTTCAAAGCAATGGTAGCCGCTGAAGAATTCGTTGTCACTCGCGTGATTGGCGCCCCAGAGAAGATTTCTCGCGCAAAGGTGCAAAGGCGCAAGCGCTGCCGCGTTTCTACGGATTTCTTTGCGCCTTTGCGTGAGAAAAATCCCTTCTCGCACAGAGCCAAGCCTCCTTGTGCTTCTTTGCGGCTTAGTTTGCGGCGACCCAGCCACTCGCCGAAACAAACTGCTTCGTCGCTGAATCTATCGTAATGATGTAAGCGCCGGCAGCACCAACGCGACGGTTAGGGCCGAAGATGAGCTTTGGAGTCAGTCCTGTATCAAACTCGTAAAGACCTTCCAGTGACGTGACGAGTTGCTCTCGACTCAAGTCGGCCCCCGCACGCTTGAGTCCTTCGACAAATGTTTTCGCTGCCGCAAGCGCCGCGAGCTGTGCTGCTGCATGTTGCGAAGGCAGTTTGTATTTTTCAGAGAGAGTTCTGAATTCAGCCACTCCATCTGCTGTTACGTCTGCGGGTACGGTGGGAAAGGAAAGAAAGACTTTTTTACTGAACGCTGAAGGCAGATTGGCGGCAAGATCCCTTGACACCAGCACACCCAGTGAGAAAACGTACGGTGTGAAGTTCAATGCGTTTGCAGCCGATAAAAACTTTTCTATGTCGTTGCCTGCTCCGAAGATGAACACCGCTGCCGTCCCGTCCGCTTTCAACTGCTGAGCGAGCTTCTCGGCGTCAAAACTACCGGTAGCATATGAGATCTTGACGACGTCGTTCCACGCAGCTTCTTTTGCACGAGCCAGTGTGGCTTCGGCCGCTGCTGACGATAACTCCGCGCTCGGAAACAGAACCGCGGCGCGCGATTTCTTCAAACCAAACTGCTGGTCAGCATAGTTCATCAACGCCATTGCTTGTTCGCTCACGCCCGGCAGCAAGTAGAAGATGTAACGATTAGGCGGATGTTCGACTTGCGGCGCCAGCGTCGCGGGACCGATGAAAGGAATCTCTTCTTCGCGAGCCAGCGTTGCGATTTGCTTGTCTGCGCCTGCACTGATGCCGCCGATGAACGCGAAGATCTGGTTCTGACTGGTTAGATTGCGCAGCGCGGTCGAAAGATCCGCGGCGCCGGTTTCAGTGAAATGAGGTTTAATCTTTCGATTGTAGATACCGCCCCGTGCGTTTAGATCTTCGAAATAAGCAGAGATAACTTGCCGAATAGCGTTACCTGTTTCAGCCAGCGCCGGATTTGTCGGAAGCGGCACTCCTACATCGATGCTTTCCGCAGTTAAGCCGGGATCTCGATCGATCTCGAGGTGCTTGATGTACGCGATAAGGTCATTCATGTCCTCGATCGAAATCCGGTAGCGCGGCATTGCTACCGCGAGATCGTTACCGGCTGGATCGACACCTCGCACGACCGCAGTCGTAAAAGATGATTCGTTGAAGGGCCCGTGTTTGCGCCCGCTGGGATGCGTGTGGCCATACGGTTTCGTGAGGTTAGACCACGTAAGATTACCTGCGGTAACGCCACCTTCCGTTTTGCCTTCACCTCTGCGGCCGTGGCAACCCGCACAGTTAAGAGTGGATGCCGGCACCTCGAGTTCGCCGACCAAAGCCATCAACGGCTGCTTGCTCGAACTTTCGCCGCGCAGATAAAGGGCCCGGCCACGACGTTCCGCCGGGGTTAAAGGGCGGGACTCCGGCGCTGAAGCAACGTCCGGTTTTTGCTGTGAATTCGACGTAACTGCTGAGAATGCAGCGACGCAAGCAACGACGATGAGAATCAGAGTTCGCACGTACATACATTGGCGATTGTGAACCATGTATTCAATTAACCCAAGGGAAGATTGAGAGGTCGCAGGCTTTGCACAAAAAGTGCTTTATGCGAGGAAGATTTCTCGCGCAAAGGCGCAAAGACGCAAAGTGCTGCCGCGTTGCGCCGGTTTTTCCTTTGCGTCTTTGCAGGAGAAAAATTGTCCTTGCAGGTCGTGCGACGTGACTTTGATTACTTTTTGTGCAAAGCAGGTGGATGTGCACACGAGATGACCTAGACCACCAACTTTTGTAAACTGAAACAGACATCTTAATCAGAACTTTAGTTACGGAGAATCAGAAACGTGAGTATTGAGACTGAATCGACTGAGACTCGGCCCTCGAATTTTATTAGAGACATCATTATCGAGGACATCAAGAGCGGTAAACACGAAGGCCGTGTTCAAACCCGATTTCCTCCAGAGCCAAACGGCTACCTGCATATCGGCCACGCTAAAGCCATATGCCTCGACTTCGGATTGGCGGCGGAGTTTGGCGGCAAGTGCAACTTGCGCTTCGACGATACCAATCCGTCAAAAGAAGAAACAGAGTACGTCGACGCCATCATGGAAGACGTGCAGTGGCTCGGGTTCCAATGGGATGGCCTCTACTATGCCTCGGATTACTTCCAACAACTTTACGAATGGGCCATTCAGTTGATCAATGCCGACAAAGCCTACGTCTGCGACCTCAGCGCTGATGAAATTCGTGAGTATCGTGGCACGTTAACGGAGCCGGGCAGGGAAAGTCCTTATCGCAACCGCTCGATTGAAGAGAATCTCGATCTGTTTGAACGCATGAAAAAGGGAGAGTTCCCGGATGGTTCGCGAACCCTGCGCGCGAAGATCGACATGAGCTCTCCAAACCTTAATTTCCGTGATCCGGTCATGTATCGAATCCTGCACATGGACCACCATCGTACCGGGAGTCAGTGGTGCATTTACCCGATGTACGATTACGCGCACGGGCAGTCAGATTCGATCGAGCGCGTAACGCACTCCATGTGTACTCTGGAGTTCGATAATAATCGTCCTCTGTACAACTGGTTCATCGAGCAGCTCGGCATTTTTCCTTCGCGGCAATACGAGTTTGACCGGCTGGCACTCACGCATACTCTGCTCAGCAAACGCAAGCTGCTGAAGTTGGTTGAAGAAGGACATGTCGGAGGTTGGGATGATCCGCGTATGCCAACGCTCTCAGGCATGCGCCGGCGCGGTTACACCTCCACAGCCATTCGCAACTTCATTGCGAGTGTTGGCGTCTCGAAGACAAATGGCATTACGCAGTTACAGCAACTCGAATACTTTCTGCGCCAAAACCTGAATCAGATTGTTCCGCGAGTGATGTGTGTGCAGAAACCGTTACGCGTAGTTATCGAAAACTATCCCGATGACCTGGTGGAAGAAATGGATGCTATCAACAACCCCGAAGATAGCTCCGCGGGAACCAGAAAGATTCCTTTCTCGAAAACACTGTACATTGAAGAAGATGATTTTCGTGAAGACCCGCCGAAGCAGTTTTACCGGCTCGCACCTGGTCGCGAGGTGCGTCTCCGTTATGCTTACTTAATCACCTGCAAAGAAGTCATCAAGGATAGCAGCGGCAATGTTGTAGAACTCCGTTGCACTTACGATCCGGCCACGCGCGGCGGTAACACGCCTGATGGTCGCAAGGTAAAGTCGACTATTCACTGGGTCTCAGCGGCGCATGCTATACCGGCAGAGATTCGTCTCTACGACAACCTTTTTCTTAAAGAGGATCCGAACGACGTCGAAGAAGGACACGAATTTACCGAGAACCTGAATCCTGATTCATTGCAGGTAATGGACAATTGCAAAATCGAACCGAGTGTGCGAGACGCAGAGCCAGGGACTAAGTATCAGTTTGAGCGTCTTGGTTATTACTGCATTGATCGCGACTCGGCTGACAAGTTGGTATTCAATCGGACCATCGGCCTTCGCGATACGTGGGCCAAGATCGAAAAACGCGCAACGACCGGTGCGTGAGTAAATCAGCCGTCAATTCTCAACTCAACAGCCAGCGGTTCCTCCTGCGCGCCGGGCGTTCGTTCGAACGCTCCCAGGAACTTCACGTTGTCGATGAACTTTTTATCCTTGCAACGCTCCCTGAGCGCGGTGTCCTGGCTTTCGTCCGCCAGGACGACTCGCCCTCTCGTCCGCTCCAGAAGTCTCTCAAACAGCTTCTTCTCAGGCATTTCCCAACCTTTGGGATTCGTCTTGCTGGTTTTACTTGCGGCCTGTTTGCGATCGACGGGTATCATCGCCATCAGCTCGGAACTGGTCATCATTTCCAGTCCATGTTTTTTGAGAGTGGCGTTATGACTGCCATGATGTCCGACTTTATAAAACACGGTGCGCTCTAGTAAGTCTTTGGCCTTGATCTTCTCTTTTGCGCCCGCATCGCCAGGGATCTCCCACGTCAACTTCTGCCACGAAAGCCAATTCGAGAACTGCGCATCGCCGGGAAACAGCAATACCTTCTTACTGCTGATAAATTCAACTGCAAACGCCAGGCAGGTATTGTTCGTGTAAGTGTCGAGATTCAAGGCGAGGTTCCCGACCATGGACAGCCAATCACTATCTATTCGTCTCCATTTATCCGCTGCTACTGTGGCATCCGGCGTTGGTGGAACGGTGCCCGGGGCGGCAGGGTCGAACCCATAATACTTCTGAAAGAATTCCTTCCCCCGCGCGTCCTCGTCGGTTATTCGCAATCGTTTTTCAAATGGTTGAAACGCTTCCTCTGGAGGACCATCGTCATCGCCTCCGACAGCCGCGAAAAAACTGTCCATCAGCGCGAATGCATGTCCCCCGTGTCCCACGGCTTGTCCCTCTTCATCGCGGTATGTATCTTCCTCCGGCGGATTCACCTGCGTAAACGACTCGAAGTCTTCGGACGGGCCAAGGATGTAAACGCGTATGTCTTGAAAGCCGGGAAGCGGGAACATCATGCCGGGAGTACAGAACCTCGGCGGGCCGGCTGACTTCGATAGCGCAAACTCCCAGGCCGGCGAACGTCCTTTCTTCTTGCCCGCAGCGTCCGCAGCGCCTAAAACACCGTCTTCAAAAAACTCGTCAAGGAGAAACCCAACTTCCTCTTTCAGACCCTGCTGATCCGACTTCATTTGGGCGACCGCCGCTTTCAATCCTGTTATTTGCTTTTTGAAGCGATCGTGTACGGCTTTGTATTTTGGATGAGTTTCGTCGTCCATCCATGCGGCCCAGACCTCACCGAATTCGATTTGCTCGAATACATCTTTGGCCTGACTAAAACCCGAAATGTGATCGGCATGCTCGTGAGTCAATACAACCGCGTCGAGCCGTGCTTTTGGCTGACCGTTCGCCTGAAGTGTCGTGTTTATATCCTCAACGACCTTGACCATGATTTCTTTGCCGTTCGTGGTGCCCTGAAGGAGACCACAGTCGATCAGCATGTTGTATTCGTCTTTTCCGTCTTCCTTGAACGTGAGCAGGAAGCAGTCGCCAAGGCCCTGACGGTACATGCGAATTTGTACTGAAGGATTGTGACTTTGTGCCATATCGACCTCTTCTTCAAACTAAACGTCACTATGCAGCAACGCGAATGGTTCAGCCTCTTCGGGAGGTCCGAAATATGTCGCGCGTAGTGAAGCGCCTCCCTCACCGGTCCGGTAAGCCCGCTGCCGTTTCAGTCGACCATCCGAATCGTCAATCATCTTCTTCACTACATACTTCAATTTCAAACTATTCAGATCGAAGACCATCGTACAGCCGCCGCGAAAAGCAAACTTTTCAGACTCAGCGGCCGCCGGCGTCGCTTGCGTTGCCGCTCCTTGCGCCCCTGCTCCTGCCGCTCCTTGCGCCGTTTGTTCTGCCGTTTCTTCTTCCACCGGGACCATCCGTTTTTGAGTGATTGACACAATCACTCGATTTACCCGCGAGCCGTCGGGTGCACTTCTCTGCGCACCGCGGAAAGAATGCACTTCGAAACTGTACCGCCAATTCTCGCTTTCCAGGCCTGACAACTTTTCATTTCTGTCCGGCCTCTCGAAAAGATAAAGGCCGGTCAGCTCTTCAAACTTTTTTACGTCGTCGGCATTTGCGTCAGCCTTAAAGAAAACCAGCCATCGATGCAAAACACTTTTGGCAATGCTTGTCAGGTTAAAGATCTTTTCGCGATCAGACATTGTTTGCCACACCACGGTAGTGGCGTTGGATTTTTCCTCGGCATCGAAGGTGGGCCAGGACTTCGCTGCCGGGTAAGGCTTGAACGTAAACGGAGGCGCGAATTGCTGATGCGCAAACAGATAATTCCAGAGTTTACTCCTTTCGGCATCCGGAATTTCCTGCCAACGCTGCTCGAGATTGGGGATGAGTCGTTCTCGCTTGAGAAAGTCTACATAGTCCCGATCGTCGAGCTCCAACTGCTCCAGATTCGGAAACTGATCCAGATAACTCAGGTGATGAATGAAAAACCTCAAGCTGCTCGCAATGAACTTAAACACTACCTGCTGATCTTCCTCATGAATACTGGACCAGCTCAGACTTTCTTCGGAAAGCGTGCGAATGTCACGCGGATAGATTCCGCGGCGTCGAAATGCCTCGATGAACGCAATGCGATAACCACGCTCGTCCTCAGCGAACAAGTCCGCATCCGCGGTAATGATTGCGCGCAAGTAGTCCCCAAAGGTGATATCGACGGGCGGGCAATAGTCCAGAGCCCGAATACACATAGTTAACACGTGTTGCGCGGATTTCGCGGCCTCCTCGGCTAACCGATCGACCAGATCCGGATGGAGTTCGCCGGGCGTCAGAATGCCTGTGCCGTTCGAGGCAATACGAAGCAGGTCAGCTACGCGGCGTTTGTATATTGAAAGGAATGCCTCGAATACGGCGGCCACCAGAATCGCGCCGCGACAGTGCGGTTCCAGTTCGGTTTGGTAATCATTTGGATCGGGTTCACGTGGTTTCCACTTCTTCTCTTTAGGGTCGAACTCACCGATGGCGTCGCGTAACGCGCCGTACTGACCAATGGCCTTGCCGAACTGTTGTGCCAGTTGTCCCAGCAAACTTTGTGAAGCAAGGTCACCGCGGGTCTTTGCGATCTGCTGACGCAGCACTTCGGGAAACGAGAAATGCTGGAACAGCGCCACAATATCTGCAAACGCTTCGTGAAAGGCCAGCGTATCGCGATGACTATTCTCGATGAAACGACGGTGCATTCCGTCCAACAAGGCGTGAGTCGTTTCGTGGGCGATGATGTCGTGCGAGAGACATGTAAAAACGATGCCGTTGGGAATATGATCTCCAGGCGCGCTCGAAGATGCAGGGAAATACCCAAAAAGCAGGGCTTTTTTCGTCGGGCTGTAGTACGCGTTGGCCTGGCGCAGGGCATGTGGGTAGAGCCGCAGCCGCGGGAGAAACTCCTTCTCTTTTCCATCGCGATACGACGACCACAGCGCTTTTCTGCCCAGCGCCTTTTCGAAATTCTGAATCGTGGTCATCGCCACCGCGTAAACCATCTGCTGGTGGAATTGCGGATTGCTCTCCGAGGGCGCCAGGCCGTCCTGCGCCAGAATGTACGAGTTATTCAGATCGACGGGGTCGTAGAAAGATTTACTGGCCGGATCGTAGTCGACTACCTCGAGATATTCGCCTACTGGACCGACTTTCAGATCTTGTTCCCAACGAACCTTGAAGACAGCTTCGTTGACCACAGCAGTATCAAGCTGCACCGAGAGGCTTGGATCAAAACTGTAGCCGCGCAAGCGCCTGATATTGGGCGCCGGCACACCGTTGTTTGGCATCACCATGCCACCTCCTCATTGTTGCCTACTCTAAATGTCTAAAAGCTAAGAAATATTTCGCCCGCCGCGGATCTTCTTATTTCGGTCAATCCCAAGTCCCGTGAGCCGGTTGCCTAAAAAGGGGCCTCATGATAAACGAATGGTGTGATCGAAAAACTAGCTGATGCCTCACGAACCCCCGCCAGGTGAGGACTATTATGGGAGAACAAGAACCAATGAAGAAAAACTCTCTTTGCGTTTTACTGGTATCAATCCTGCTGGTCTTCTGCGCACGTGACCTGGCCAGAGGCATTTGGCTCGAGCGAGTCGAAAGCGCACCGCAGAATCCACCCGCAGAAAAGACGGTCGAACAAGTTTTCAAGAACATTCAAACGCTGAAGGGCATGCCCGCTTCGCAGCTTTACGCCACCATGAATTTCATGAAAGCTTCCCTCGGGGTCGACTGTCAGTATTGTCATGTCAGGAACGCTCAGGGTTGGGACTTTGCCAGTGACACCAAGCCTGCAAAGAATGCAGCCCGGCGAATGATTACCATGGTGCTGGATGTGAACAAAGCCAGCTTCGGAGGCGAAACCGCGGTCAATTGCTATACCTGTCATCATGGACAATCGCGACCGGAAAGAATTCCGGTGATGCTTCAGAGCAAGGCGGAAACAGAGTCAAAGAGTGGTCCAAGCAGCGAGAAAGCACCCTTGCCTGAAGTTGATCAGATACTGAACAAATACGTCGAAGCTCTCGGAGGCAAGGCTGCTATTGAAAAGACGAGAACGCGACTAATAAAGGGAACAATAGAAGCGCATCTGGTACCAAGCTCGCCAATCGAGATCTCGCAACAAGCTCCTGACAAAATCCAGTTCGTCATTACTACGCCAAAAGCGGTGATCACCCAGGGCTACAATGGCGCCGAAGGCTGGGTATCTGATCCTCGTGGTATTCGTCCGCTGGACGGCAGCGCTTTGGCCGCACTGAAACAGGAGGCAGATTTTTATCGCGTTTTGCATTTGCCTGAGCGTTACACCCGAATGAGGGTTAGAGGTCTTGAGAAAGTTCGGGACCGCGATGTGTACGTGGTCGTGGCCACAACGCCTGACCATAACTCTGAGCGACTGTATTTCGACGTGGAAACCGGCTTGTTACTTCGCTCGGTGATGTATATACCGACGATGATCGGTGCGATTCCCGAAACTACCGACTACGACGACTATCGTGCGGTAGACGGAGTCAAGATCCCCTTCAAAGTGCATCGAGAACAGTTGCAGGGATTCGAAGCCTCCACCCGGACTTTTACGGAAATCAAGTCTAACGTGGAAATAGACCAGTCAAAATTTCAAAAACCCGCAGCAAAGCAATGAGGACGAATCCCACCCGCGGCAGCGGGTGGATTGGTTCTACAGCAACTACTTCGGGGCGGCTGCCTTCGGCGTGAGGTGGAAGACGTCGATGAGCCTGGGTTGAAGATCGCGGCCGTCCATCTCCCGGCCGTTTTTGTCCTGCTCGCCAACAACACTCACGGTATTCAAACCGATCACGTACCCGGTCAATCCCCCCGGCGTTAGACGAAATCTGATGAACTCTTTGAACTCCTCGATGCGCGCGGCGCCACCGACCTCGTTGTTGTGACCATTAAACGCAAAGCAGATTGCAAAGTACCAGCCGGTCCAGAGGCAACAAAGGATCGCGCCGAATGCGCCGGCGACCAAAGCCGGCAGCAGAGCCCACCACCCACTAATACCCTCGAATACCGGTGGCAACGGCAAGAACCTCCGCGTGATGTACGGCAGCGTCAGCATCACAGCGCCATATACGAACCACAGCAGCGACAATCCCAAGCGACTGTTCTTCGCTAATAGATATCTCGCCAGCGGGATCGGCAACACGAGCAGGATCGCCGCCAAACCCCAATCGAGCCAACTGCCCAACTTCACCAAAACAAACGGCACTAATAACTGCAATAGCAGATGCCACACACCGATGAGCAACTTGCCGACGAACCGTACAACCTTGTTCTGTCGAGACAAAGCGCCCGATACCAGCAACGAAAGCAGTATGATTCCGACCGTTGCACCAACCAGCACCACGATGAAGACAATGTCAGAAATCAAGTATGCCGGTAGATTGTTTTTGCCAAAGAACCATAACCCGAAACTCACCGCGATTATCGCGAGTACCCAGAGTGCCCACGGGAAATATTCGTCGATGTAACCCGAGACCCTCGCCATCAAGCTGCTATCGGTCGCAGGCACAAAGCTTTTCCGGAAGACGTATTCGCTATATCGCACATTCACGGCCATGGCCGTGATGGCTACGACGATGGCATACAAAACGATCAAGCTGCTGACAAACGGAGTGATGTGATCGCGATAAGGCTGGACCGTCAATAAACCAATGATGGTTAGCAGGGCAATGACGGCAACAATCGGCACGAGTTTGAGATTAACGTTTCTTTTCTCGAAAGGACTGGCGGTGTCGTCGAAGATCCATTTCGTGAAGAGGGATACATAGAACAGTGCCAGGGTCGCCGCGAGCGATACCCAAATAAATGCCTGACCGAGTTTGAGATCCGGCGGCCAGGTGCTGACCTCCGGAAAAAAGTAACCGGGGTTCGCAGGTGTACAGTTTGTTGGTCGCCATTCTCCGCCTACCACGCCGAGCCTGGTCCATAAGGATAAAGGCTGGACCGGTGCACATGGTGAGACATCGTCCAGTTGGAGGATAGTTGGTCCAATCCGTTCCCATTCCGTCAGGTGCAGAGTGTTCAGGAATCCGAAATTGCTGATGAACTCTCTGCTGCTCTTCGGAATCGTGACTCCGAAAAAGATCGTGAACGCGATGATGAGGCCCGCCAACCAGACGTACCCGCCCTGAACAACGTTCCAGAACTTGAAGAGTCGTTCAGCGACGGCTTTCCTCGAGTTGTCTTCAGGCGGATACAAAACCTGTTCGCAGATCTCGTTGTCGTAAGTCGTGGATGGATGATGAAATGCGCCCCCAGCTCCTGACACAACCGATGCATAACTGTTAGCGCTGGGCCGTGGCGCTGTAGTGTGTTGACGAGGAACGGCGCCATTTTGTGGTCCCCAATAACGCGCATAGTGATGAACGTCACCCGAGAGATCCACGCGGCATTGACCAGTCTTTAGTTTTGCGTCACCGCTGGTGGCAAGATCGCCATTGTCCGGTAAGAACGGCCGGCTGATTCCGATCGACTTCAGCGGCTTCGAGGCTTTTTGATCTTCTTCGTCGGCGATCTTACCGAAGACAGTACTCGGCGCGGACGTTGCCAGGATCAACTTGTCCGGAGCTTTGAATCTGCCACCTTCTCTGGAAAGACTTTTGAAAAACACCTCCTGCCGTCGATCGAGATGTTGATCGCGACGGTCAGACACTGATTCCGTATCAAGTCCCCACAACCACCAGTCGAATGGTAAGCGAAGCGCTATGTAGCTCGCCTCCTGAACGCGCTTGAACCCTGCCACAGTCAGTTGAGCAAAAGCTCCACCGCTATGCTTCGGTGGCAACGGGCCTTCGTCTCGGGTGGGTTTGCGAAATTGCCGGCGAAAGCCGTCGATCTGATCGTAATAGTCGTGGTTCCCGGGAATGCCGAAGATCGGGCGTCGTGGCTCATCGTCAGAGATCAAGTTCTGCGACTTCAGATCCTGATAAGCGTAGTTGAATGGTCTTTGAATTCTGGTAACGAGGGACAGGTAATCAGCAGCGTGGTAAGCCGTGTCGCCGCCGATGAACAGAAACTCACCTCGTGGCAATCGAAAGGTATGTCCATCCTGCAGTGGGCTTACTTCACGATCAAGCGGAGCCTGCGGCAACTGAGTAGTGTTGGCGTCGAGATTGGTCCATAAATTAGTCAGCGCCAGATAGGCAATGCCATACATCGCCCTCGTGCCGTCACCGACGTCTGACATGTAATCGAACCAGAACTCGCCCTTCGCTTCCGCTTCGGCAGTAGCGAAGTCCTGGACTGTAGGCGTCATCCAATCGCGGGGGTCGAGTTTGGCGCCGTAAGCGGTGTAAAGGAGCATGCCTTTGATGCCGCCGAGTAGTTGTTTTCCGAGAAGCCATGCAACTGGCTTTTCGAATATGCGAGTTTGGTTGGTAGTCACCTCAACTCCTCCTTCTTTAATGCCGAAAAACCTGATTACGTTTCATGTATCGCAGTGCCAACGGCGCGGAATATGAAAGCCACGTTTCGTGTATCGCAGCGCCAACGGCGCGGAATATGAAAGCCAGGGGCAAGTGCGAAGCGAAGCGGAGCACGTCGCCCCTGGTAACAGAATTATTAAAACGTTTCAGCCCTGAAAGGGCGTGATACGGTTGCGAAATTATTCCGGCCCTTCAGGCCTCGACACTTCTTTTGTGAAACTAACCAGGGGCGACGCGCTCGCTTCGCTCGCGCTTGCCCCTGGCTTTCATATTCCGCGCCGTTGGCGCTGAAACCTTGCGTGCCTTTGGCGCTCGCTTCGCTCGCGCTTGCCCCTGGCTTTCATATTCCGCGCCGTTGGCGCTGAAACCTTGCGTGCCTTTGGCGCTGAAAAATCCTATTCAAACGACGAAAACCGATCTATTATCGCGGCAAATCTAACCTCTCTCCCTGAATCGTCGAAGCACTCTCCCCGCGTCGCTGTGCAATCAGCGGTGTCCTAAACAGATGGAGGTGCTTATGAAACTCATCCCGACCAGCGCAAAAATTTCTCTCCTTCTCTTAACGCTACTCTTATTCGTCGCCGGGTACTTCATCTCTCCCGCGTTAACTCAGACGCGCGAACGTACCGTCGGCCCGAGCCGGACCGAAGCCAATCAGAAAGTAGCCGACATAATCAAGACGGACGTCGATCTCATCACCATCGATGCGCTCGTGCTGCTGAAAGACACGGCACGAGTTGTGGGCAATCTCAAACAGCAGGACTTTCTCGTTTCTGAAGATGGCAGCCGGCAAACGATCACCCACTTCAGTCAGGACAACCTGCCGCTGTCAGTCGTACTGCTGATAGATCGTGGCGGTTGTTTGGACCCGTTTGGATCTGAGGTCCGTCGAGCGGCGAAAGACGCACTGTCACGCTTAAAGCCCACTGATGAAGTCGCGGTGATGACTTACCACGACACCGTTGAACTGCAACAAGGGTTCACACGCGATCGCCGTTTACTGGAAAAGGCGTTGGACTATGTGCCGCCTCATGACGAGCGCGCCAATCATTGTCTGAATACGGCGTTCGATTCAGCCGCCGATTATATGATGAAAGCCGGTAATCCAACCGGCCGGCGCGTGATTGTTGCTATCACCGGTGTGACACGAAACTGGGATTGCGGGAATGGGCCATCACATAACAGCGTGACCCACTCCGTTTTCGAGTCGGGTAGTGTTGTGTGTGGAATCATTCCGAAAACGCCCGAGCAGGTGGCGGAGAACGGCATGATGCGTTGGGCCACTCGCTTTGGTCGCATGGCGGGCGTTCATTATCTCGACATTCAGAAGCTCGCTGATGAGACCGGCGGCGAAATACTGCGCGATAAACCTGAGGAGCTGGACCAGTCGTTCAATACGCTGATCACGCATCTTCGCACGCGCTACAGTTTCTCTTTCGTGTCGACTAACAAGAAACGTGACGGCACTGTACGGAAACTGAAGATTGAGTTGGCGGACAGCGCGGACAAGTCTCAGGGGAAGTTAGTGGTCAAGGCTCGGAAGAGTTATGTAGCACCAAAAGCCGAGACTGGACCAGCAACGACCACCAGCACTAATCAGTGACGCTATTCGTCTTTGAGCAGTCTGCGTAGTTCTTCGCGGAACTCCGGAGTGTCTTCATGACCGTGTGAAGCCTTCGCATGTTGCAGAGCCATCTCCATGACTTCGTCTTCAGTTCCTGAGATTCTGAGCGAGCAATTTTTCTCACTCGGATATTCTCTGCAGTCGATAAACTTGCGCGATTGCCGAGTTGGACTTGCCGACATGATCAAGTTCTCCTTTGTTTTGGGCGGTATTCTAGCTGACCGCGGAATGTTTTGTCAGCAGAAGCGCTGAGACAAGTACGCCGAAGGTGTGGCGAAGTTTCGGCCCTGATTACGCTGAAGGCATTGTGGCGATTCCGGCCCGTGATTACGCCGAAGGCGTTGCCTAATTCCAGCCCAGGGGTTAGAGCGCAGCGACAACCCTGGGATCACGAAATTAAAAAATGTGTAAAACCCTGAAAGGGTTAGCGGCGCACATGCCTAACCCTTTCAGGGTTGATTTGTAAATTAATATTCTGGAACCCATGGTTGACGCTGCGCTTCAACCATGGGCTGAAATTAGCGAACGCCTTCGGCGTAATGCGTTGATTGCAAAAATTGCAAAAATTGATATTGGAACCATGGGCTGAAATAGCCAACGCCTTCGGCGTAATTGTATTTCACTTGAAGCCCCATTTCTGCAAAGCTTTATCACGTCGACATGCTGATAACGGCCGCGCCGAGGAGCTAACGATTTTTATTACTTCACTCGTCTCACGGTTTACGGTGACTCGCAGGCACGCGCAGCCGTAGCCGTAATGCACGTTTGTTTCTACCCATTGCTTTGGCGGAATGTCGGGCCAGTCGCCTTCAGCCTGGTATCCACCCTGCACACCGATGATCCATTCGCGCTGGCTGTCGTAGAGCGAAGCATTCGCGGGGGTCGGATTACTGAACCAACCACATCGCGTCTCAACCTTTTCGAGCAACGGTGGCGAATTTCCAAACGTCACTGTCACCAACAAAACAACGGTGATTACGATCAGAACCGTAAGCTTCATGATCTACTTCCTCCAGGACTACTTCGTTCGCGGATCTAATTTGACTATCAGCGGTTGAGTGTAGCTTTTTCCTCCGACAGAAAGTCTGACGGTGTAGACGCCGGGCAAGACCGTAGCAGCGCCGCCACGTCCGCCACCAAAGCCGCCACCTCCGCCGGCCGGACGCGGGGGCGGCGTTGGTCTGAGATCCCAGATCCAGCGATGCATGCCCGCCGCATTCGAGAGTGGTTCAAACGGCCGCACCCAGTAGGCGGGAATGTTGAGTGTCTCCACATTAACCGGTGGTCCTTTATCTTCACTCGAGTACTTGCGAATGACCTCACCCGCCGGATCGAGAATCTCAAGCGTTAGTGGCCCACTCGCGTTCGCCTTCAGGTAGTAATCGATCATCGCGCCGTAAGGAGCGTTCTCGGCGAGTGGTTCGTCGCGTGGCATCGGCGTGCCGTTATCGCTGGCTTGTGTCAGCAGGATTGCATTCGCAGGTTGAAACAGATAAGCGCGGCCGACGTCCGTACTGATCTGTCGCAATACGTTGATGTTGTCGATCATCCAGAAGCCACGACCGTGCGTCGCAACGATCAGGTCATCGCCGTGAATTGCGAGATCCCGCATTGACGCGGGCGGCAGATTTTGTTGTAGCGATTGCCAGTGATCACCGTCATCAAATGAAACGAACACCGCGCGTTCAGTGCCGGTAAACAACAACCCGCGACGACGCGGATCTTCCTTTACGGTTTGCACGTAAACTCCGGCGGGTAACCCGCGCGTGATCTCGGTCCATGTTTTTCCGGAGTCGAGTGTGCGATAGATGTGCGGCTCGTAGTCTGCGATTTGATGCCGTTCGACCGCCGCGTAAGCTTCGTTCACATTGAAGTGTGAAGCTTCGATCATCACCACCTTGCTCCACGATGTTAGTGCGGGTGGCGTGACGTTCTCCCAGGTCTTGCCGTCGTCCTTAGTTAACTGAATCAGACCATCATCAGTTCCGATCCAAATCTGCGACGCACGCAATGGCGAAGGCGCGATCGTGTAGATAACGCCGCGACGTTTATCGGCAGGCGCGTCTGCGGTGGCAGCTTCATTGAGATTCGCCGGCACGCCCGGATCTTCACGCGTTAAGTCCTGACTGATCTGCGTCCAACTTTCGCCGCCGTTAGTTGTCTTATAAAGAAACTGGTTCGCGTAATAGAGTGTGTGTGGATCGGCTTTCGAGAAGACGAGTGGCTGCGTCCACGCGTGACGGTATTGCCCGGGTGTCGCGCCGCGTTCCGGCGAAACATTTTTCGACTCGCCAGTCAGAACGTTACAACGCGAAACGGTGCCGCCGAAAAGAATCTCAGGATGCAACGGATCGGGAGCGGTGTAACCAGCTTCGCCACCGGCGCACAAACCTTCCCAGTCGCGATTCGAGATCTCTGAATGGTTGCTCCGCGACGGTGTGCCAACAGCGCCACTGTCCTGCTGCGCGCCCGTGATCCAGTAAGGGAAGCGAAAATCTGCCGCGACGTGATAAATCTGCGCGGTCGGCTGGTTGTACCACGAGCTCCATGTAGAGGCGCCGTCAACAGTAACAATCGCGCCCTGATCGCTGGCGACGATCATGCGTTTCGGATCGTCCGGATCGATCCATAGTTGATGATAGTCGTCTCCGCCGGGCGCGCCTTTGATTGGCGTCCATGTCTTGCCGGCGTCAGTCGATCGATACACCGACGTGTTCATCACGTAGACCACGTCCGCATTCTTCGGATCGACAGTGACTTTCTCGAAATACCAACCGCGATCCCAGAGACGCTTGTCGCTCGAGAGCCTGGTCCAGGTGGCGCCGGCATCGTTTGAAGAAAACACGCCTCCGTCTTTTGCGTCCACAACTGCGTATATTCGATTGCGATTCGCAGGAGTCACTGAGATGCCGATGTGACCGCGACCTTCAAGTGGAATGCCATCGGAGATCTCTTTCCACGTTGAGCCGCCATCGACGGATTTGTAAATGCCGCCGCCTGGTCCATTCGCGGGTGTATAGATGAACCACGGTGGACGACGAACGTTCCAGAGAGTCGCGTAAACAGTTTTGGGATCTACCGGGTCGAAGGCGAGATCGATCGCGCCGACGTCGTCGTTTTTGAAGAGGACTTTTTGCCATGTGGCGCCACCGTCGCGAGAACGATAGACACCGCGATCCGGATTTGGTGCGTATACGTTGCCGAGCGCCGCGACGAAGACTGTGTTGGGATTCTTCGGATCCACGATGATGCGGCCGATCTGTTTGGTGTTTTCCAGTCCGAGATGTTTCCAGGTTTTGCCCGCATCGTTGGATTTGTAGACGCCGTTGCCGAAGGCAATCGAATCGCGCATGTCTGCTTCGCCAGTGCCGACGTAAATCACGTCCGGATTCGAAGGCGCGACGCCGATTGCGCCGATCGAGGCAACGTTGGTCGAGTCGAAGATCGGAGTCCAGGTACGCCCGGCGTTAAGAGATTTCCAAACACCGCCGCCTACCGAGCCGAAGTAAAAAGTATTGGGTTGTCCGGCAACGCCGCTGACTGCGTTGACGCGCCCGGCGCGGAATGGACCAATCATGCGCCAGCGCAGTCCGGAGTAGAGACTGGGATCGAGTTGCTGCGCGCCTGTATTCAAGGCCATCAGCAACGAAGCAAGTATCGCGACAGTTAGAAAACGGGCAGGTCTCTCGGGCATAGACGCATCTTACTATTTCTCTGGTCCTTTGCGTATCTCTGCGATCTCTGCGATCTCTGCGCTAAAGTTCGTTTTAACGCAGAGGACCGCAAAAGATACGCAGAGGGCCGCAGAGGCTAATTCCTGCTCAATTTTGGCAGATCCGCGAAATAGGTTTTGACAGTTTTCGCCTTTTGATTAAACTAAGCACTTTGCGGACCCGAGAAGGTACTGACAGGTTGGTAATCCAATAAAAAGGACCAAATATGAGCACTGTTCCACACGATAATTCAGGAAGTACTCCGCCTCCGTTTCGCATTGCTCCGGAGTTGCACCAGATTCTCTACAAACGACCGGGCCGGGAGGTATTGGAACCAAAGCCGGAAGAGGTTCTGCCCGAGCCGCCGTACCCGCAGCGTCCCGACGCAAAAGAGATGACCCACAAGGAATACCTGAAGCTGAACGGTGTTCGGTTGTGGAAGACGTGGGGCGCGCCTTACTTCAAATCCCGGACGCTGACGAACAGAAAACAATTGCGGCCGATCATTCCTTATCTGTTCACCGACTGGAAGTGCAATCTCGATTGTCACTATTGCTGGTCGTACGACAACAGAGTGAAGGGAATGACCGAGGACGTTGCGAAGCGTTCGATTGATTGGTTGCACTCGATTGGTTCTCGTGTGTTGGCCCTGATGGGTGGCGAGCCTTTGCTGCGGCCGAAGTTTATTCACAAGATCGTCTATTACAGCTCTCAAAAAGGCATCTTTGTTTACCTGCCAACGAATGGACGTTTGATGAAACCGGACGTGATCGATCGTCTTGGTGATGCTGGTCTCGCGACCGTCAATCTCGCGGTAGATTCGGTAAAGGATCGAAAGTCGTTACCGAAGGCGCTCGAGCCGATTCGCCCTTACTTTGATTACCTCATCAAGAAGCAGAAGATCTACGGCTACACGGTGATGTTCAACATCAACATCTGCCACAACAACATGGACGATGTTAAGGAACTGACCGAGATTGCTCACGCCAACGGGATCGCTACTGACTACCACATCAACGAGACCCCCATGACGGAGCAGGACCACTTCAAGCATCTCTCGGAGAACGAGACTTACCTGACGCCCGAGGATTGGCCCAAGGTCGACGCTCTGCTCGACTGGCTCAACGACAAACGTCGTAACGAAGGTTACAAGATGGTGAATCCGATCCAGCACATGGAAGACATGAAGCTGTTGATGCGTGGCAAGGTGCCACCCTGGCAGTGTCGCGCTGGTCAGAATTCGCTCATCATTCGCACGGACGGTTCGCTCGCGCCTTGTTTTCCGATGTATTCAGCTACGCATGATTGGGGCGTCGTCGGCGATCACAAGTTTGACGTGAAGCAGCTCGATGAAATGAAAGTAGAGTGTACGAAGCACTGCCTTTCGACCTGCAACTACATCCTCGGCTACTGCTACGACACGCAGCGCGTGCTGAGCTGGATTATGAAGACGGCCAAGGGTGGATTCCGGGGCGTCGAGAGCTTCTGAGCTAATACTATCCACAGATTACACAGATTGCTTTATCTGCGTAATCTGTGGATTTCTATTTGCGGATCTTTTCGAGCTTTTTGAGTAGTTCCTGCTTCTCGGGAGCTGATGTTTTCACGAGACCGAGACGGAGAGATGCGAAAGTCTTCCTCAGCGCAGTCTGTTCCTCAACCTGGTACTGATCTCCACCTCTGGCATTTGCCCTCTGAATAACATCGTCGGTGATTCCTTCGATAAGATTCTTGATCGCTTCGGTTGCGTGCGCGCCGTTTGGGTGGACGTCCAGATACCTGATCTCGCCTTCGAGACGAAAGAAGCCACAGACCTCGTCGCCTTCGCAGTCGGAGGGTTGCGGATTCTCGGCAGCTTCCCAGGCGATACGATCGGCAATTGGTAAATTGTGATACTTCGCTTCGAGTTTCCAAAGCAACTCGCTGCGCAGCTCGTAACCACCGGCAAACTCGTCGGGGATAACTTCCGCTGCGTGTGCTTTCTGCCATTCGCGATAGGAGGATTTATCACCTAGATTGTTGGGAAAAGCCATCGCCGTGTTTGCGAGTGCCAGCAGTTTCAGAAGCTCAAACTCCGCGCGTGTGTTCGCGTCTTTGGCTTCGGTAATTCCACTCGCCGCGAGGCTGTAGATCTCCTGACGGTCGGCGAAGTCCGTGTTTTCTGCTTTAAGACGGCCTTCGATGATTTGTCGCAGCAGCTCTGAACGCTGGCCAGCGTTGTAATCAAGCAGCAGACCGCCGAAGAGCCATCCTGTTTGACCGTTTGGTAGCGTGACGCGGTACCAGTAATCAGTCTTGCCGTTGAGGGTGTCCTGGTTTGTCGAACGCGCTACAGCGTTAACGACAGTGCCGAGCTTCAGTCGCTGAATCTCCTCAGCGCTAACCTGCGGCGCCTTACGCACGCGCATCGCGGAAACAGTCGTGATCCTGGTCTGCACCATGTCCAACTTGATCTCATCCGACTGGACCACGACCAGTGCAAGCATCACAAGTGCCAAAATTGACGATTGATATTTCATTATCTCCTCTGTTTGCCTTTACCTTGGACCAACAGCGCCGAAGGCGCAGAATATGATAGCCAGGGGCAAGTGCGAAGCGAAGCGGAGCACGTCGCCCCTGGTGAGAAGATTAAAAAAGGTTTTCGAGCCCTGAAAGGGCGAAATACTGTGTGCGTATTTCGACCTTTCAGGCCTTAACCTTTTTGGGTGTATTTTAACCAGGGGCGACGCGCTTCGCGCTTGCCCCTGGCTATTATATTCCGCGCCTTTGGCGCTCAAAATAGACCTGCTACTCCTGCAAGCGCTTCTTCCATTGCCACAATCCGGCGGTCACGTCGGCGGGCAGGCGATGGCCCAACTGGCGGGCCAACATGCATAACTGCCCACGATGGTGTGCTTCGTGGGCCACGAAGTAATTGAGAAAGTGGACCATGTCTGTGGGGAAATTTTGCCAGGCTGCCGGTGGCACCGCACCGCCGCGGGCGATACCGAGCCGGATCAACGCAACGATACCATCACTGCTGCGTTTGAGCGCGCGCGCCAACTCGGACGGACGAACGGTGCGACCATCGACGGTTCGTGGCACCGAAATGCCGTGGTTCGCACCAATCATCTTGATCCACATACATCTGACATTGTGAATGTGCGCCGCGAGCATCCGAATCGTCCGTCGAGGCGAGCCGGGAATATTCATGGACCATAACTCACGTGGCAGGTTTTCGATGAGATACGTCGTTATGCGCTGGTTCGTGTGCCACGCCGCGATCAGTGCCTGCTCGTCCACGCTCGTTTCTTTAACAGCACTCTTCATCTGTGAGCACGAGGCACCTCGTTGAGTATGCCGGAGATTTCCGCGGGAACAGGCAGCGAGTTCAGTTCATAGAAGTCCCTGATCTGTCGTAATACAAATGGCGTCTGAGGAGCCTTTCGAAGCTGATTGTCATTGTGAATGGCCACCACGAGGCCAGGCAAGTTGGCTTCTATGCGATCTTGTAACTCACGTTCGCGATTTGCGCGTAGTTCCGAAGCAAGGAAGGCCTGCTCGCGGGCGCCTTGCAGGTAATAGTCGCGGTATTGGAGATGACTCACCTGGCCCATAATGAGAAACATGGCAGCAGCGCCGGCAAGCAATCCGCCGATGAATGTAAGTGTGAACTTGGTTCGTTTGTGCATGATTACCTCTTGATGCTGCTTACGGCGTAGGATTAGTGTCATGCCATAACCTCTCGGAACGCACTCAAAAACTGTTTCATCTCCGCGCCGGTGCCGATTGTCACGCGCATGAATGTCGGCAGGGCAGGGAAGAGGCGTCCCACCTCAACACCGCGACTCCTCATGCCGTCGATGACTGGTCTAACTTCACGTCGCAGATCGATCATCATGAAATTCGCATGTGACGGAATGTAGCTAAGCCCGAGTGTGTCGAGTTCCGCACAAACACTCTTTTTGACTTCGCTATTGAGTCTCCGGCCGCGAGTGACCTGGTCCACGTCTTTCAAACTCGCTAGCGCTGCCACAAGCGCCATGATATTAACGCTGTCAAAAATCTGATGCGTTCTCATGCGACTGATGTTTGCGGTTTGCGTAACGCAATAACCACAGCGCAGACCAGCCATGCCGTAGATCTTTGAAAACGTCCGCGCCACGATTAGGTTCGGGTAGTCCTTCACGAGCGGGATCACACTCTCGTAGTCTTTAGTCTCGACGTAATGATGATAAGCCTCATCGACCAGCACGATCGTCGCCGGCGAGAGCCTCGCGAGAAAGTCTGACAGCTCTTTTGCGGGTGTGATGCTGGCGGTGGGATTGTTCGGATTACAGATGTAAATAAGACCCGCGCCGTTCGCAGCCGCGAGCATCTTCTTCAAGTCGTGACTGTAACCGGACGCGAGATCGATCTTCACGACATCGGCGCCGGCCACGCCGGCATGCCTCGCGATCGCTTCAAACGTCGGGTTGGCGGTAACGATCTTTCTATCCCGGCCGGTAAAGGCAGCAGCGGCGAGTTTCAAAATCTCGCCGGAGCCGTCGCCGAGGAGGATTTGGGTGACTGGAATGCTGTGCAGTCGCGCTAACTCCTCAGCCACCATGTCGGCATATTCGTCGGGATAGCGCCATGCGAGACTGAAACCGTCCGTCATGGCTTTCAGCGCTGCCGGTGATGGACCATAAGGATTTTCGTTTGAGCTGAGGCGTACGATGTTTGCGGAGGAGGGATTTGTCGAAGCTTTTAACGCGCCCGGTCGTAAGGCGGCGTAAGCCGCAGTAACACCCACCAATTTCGAAAAATTGCGTCGTGAAAGAGTTTGAGTATTCATCGTCTGCCCTCCGTGCGGGATTATCGCTCCGATTGGTGAAAACCGGGAATAAATTTGTAAGGTAAAAAAAGAACAAGTCAGGAAGGGCGGCTTGCCTCCGCTCTCGCAACAGCGGGGGCAACCCACCCTTCCTGACTTGTTCTATTCCATCTTTCGCTGTTCTGGCTTATGTCTTGCGGCGGATCGAGTAGAGCCGGTGTTCTGTTCGTATCAACAAGCGATCGTTCACGAGCGCCGGCGATGCCTGGGCCATGTCGTCCAGTTCATTCACATGCGATAACTGAAACTCCTCGCCTGTGTTGACCACGAACGTCTGGCCTTCTTCGCTCAAGCAGAACAGTTTGCCGTTATAGGCCCACGGCGAAGTGGTGAACGCAGACGCTGCCGGATCGATTCGCGTCTTGTAGGTTTGCTTTCCGGTCCTGGCGTCATAGCGATTCAGGATTCCGGTTTCCGTCAGCGTATACACAAAGCCTTGATAAGCCACTGACGACGGCAGGTATGTTCCACCGCGCGGCTGCGACCAGACCACATACTCGTTCGCAGTTTGATCTTCTTTCAGAGAAATGTCACCGGAAGCGCCGGGACGAATCGCGAACAACGGACGACCGCGACCGCCGTTGATATACAACAAACCTTCATAGGCAAACGGCGTTGGGACCGGCGTGGACGCCATGCCTGACATGCGCCATAACTCTTTTCCTGTCAGGTCGTAACTAACGACAGTCTGTGGTCCAACCGCTACGATCTCGCTTCGCAACGCGTGACGCCAAATGAATGGTGTGGACCATCCGGAACGCTGTACCGGTTGTCGTCTGCCTCCCAGGTCTCGATTGGTACGCCACACCTGTTTGCCTGTTTGCTTGTTGAAGGCGGCGATGTATTGCTGCTTCTCGTTATCGCTCACTACGATCAGAAGGTTGCCGGCGAGTGCCGGTGAACTACCGGTTCCGAAGTCCAGATAGATCGGATTTGCATCGAAGGGTGTGGTCCAGGCCTGGCTGCCTTTCAGATCAAAAGCCCACAACCCGAGGTTTGCCACGTAGACGTAGATAGACTTGCCATCGGTGACTGGAGTCTCGGAGACAAAGCTGTTTTTACGGTGGCGACCGCCGGGCGGATGGCCAGTGTAAAACTCTTTCTTCCATTCGAGCTTGCCGCTTTTCAGGTCGAGGCAATAGAGGAAGTAGTGGAGTATCACTTCGTGAGGTAGTTCAATGTCGCGCTCGGTCACACGCTTGATAACCTCTTCGATCGGCAGTCCTTGTTTTTGGAGTTCGGCTACATATTCGTTGCTATATTCAGTGCCGGTCTGTGGCGGCTTCGACTTCCCGTCGGTCGTGACGGTGGTGAGGTAAACTTTGCCGCCAGTCACGATTGGTGAAGACCACCCGCGTCCTGGAATCTCCTGCGACCATTCGACGTTCTCAGTCCTGGACCAACGCTCAGCGAGTCGCGCATGTGTTCCAACAGGATTCGATTGCGGTCCGAGGAACTGGGGCCACACCCGGTCCTGACCGTGAACTGTTAGTGACGCCAGCGACAGCGCACATAGAAGTAGCGGCAGTTTGGAAAGTTGGATTTTCATCATTTTCTCGTAGGTTTTGTTGACGAATCGCCTGACCGACGCGTCTATTACGCAGCCACACGCAAACGCGTTTCACCAAATGCACACTTTAATCGCCATCGGCGGGAACCAGCGTTAGGATTCTGAGTCGACCTGCATCCTTCGCGACGATGAGCTGGATCAAAATCGGTGTGTCAACACTGAACATCTTTTGACCCGCAAACCTTGTGAAACCAAACTCGCGTTTGAGATCTTCATCAATGACTGACGCACGTACCCGATAACCTAAACGTGGGTCTCGTTCAAGGGTGCTGAGCTTCCTTAAGAACGCCTCCGATTGTTCGACGTTTTTCTGCTTCAGAAACGGACGCGCCTCGAGAATCGCTCTCTCAAGACGGATCAATTCTTTCAGCAACTCTTTTCGAGTCGTGAATTTCGCATTTCCTTCAACCAGGCGTGATCGACTCAACTTCCGGGCAATAGCAACAGGCAGAATTCGTTGGAATGGAAGGCCGTCCGTCGCCTTGGCCTGGGTCATCACGTCGAGGGTAATGATGTAACCGAGGTTCTCCTGGGCCACGAACAACCGTACGCGCTCGTTCTTACTGAGTTTTGCATACAACTCCGGCGAGACCTTCTCGTAGAAATCCTGTTTCGGAATGGCCGTAAAATCACTCAGAAAAAATTCTGTGATAAGTGGTCTGATATCCCTGGTCTTCAGCAACCTCGCTACGAATCGCTTCGCAAATTCCTGGACTTCTTTCTTCTCCTGATCGGTAACAGTTGCCTGATTCTGCTTTGCAGTCGCTCTAGATCCACCAACTGCCAGAGTGACAATCAAGAGCGCGACGATAAAACTGATCTTAGTATTCATCACTCGTTTAGAATGAAAATTGATCCGGACAGAAGTAACCTAGCTGCTTGAAAGCACCGACGACAACACGATTCAGATTACGTGAGATGAACATCATCGCAGCTTCTAGAGCGCGTCGACTCTGTTCTTTAAAGACTGCACATGGTACAGGAGAAGATTCTGCAGGTCTGACCTTTCCTGCGGAGTGATTACGCACGGAGGATTTGATATGCGTTCCTCGATACTTCCGAATTCATTGAGCCAATAACGCAACGTTATCTGATTCGCGTTATCCAGTTCATAGGTCCAATCACCGCGCTTGGGATCTACGAGAAGGTTTCCCGGGGAATGATGATTGAACTTCAAACCTACGTCTTCACCGATACAGGTGAGTAAAAGACAAACGAGTTCGGAAAGCTCTAGCGGTGTGGTTGCAAATTTGCCCCGGACCATTTCGCCAAAGTCAGACCGACGGTATTCCGGCCGCAACGATTCATCGAGGTCTTGTCTAATATTCTTCATAAATCTCTCGCTCGCGCCTGGTTGCTAATCGAGCGCTGATTAGTCGAATTACACCACCTGCTTCAGTATACGACACAACTAAGAGTCTTTGTCGCGCCGAGCGGCCGAATGTAATGAATCGATGTTCCTCAATGGAGTGATCTGGATCCAGATCTGTTTTTGAAAGAGGATCCAAAAGTGCAGTACTCGCCTCTTCAAAGGAAACGCGATGCCTCCAAAGGTTTAACTTGGCTTTAATCGGATCCCATTCAAAAGTCATTGCCGTCGTGAGGTAACAGCCAGTGCGAGTTTTTGTAGCCTTAGTATAACAGAGGCAAGTGACAGATTACATTCGCGATCTCTTTTGCAACTCCTGATACCAACGCTGCATCACGAAAAACGCTTTCTTCTTCTCGCCCCGATCGGAAATCAAACCCTTGCGGTTCCAGTAGTCCTGGATTCCAGGGAGGGGACGGCGCGGGGAGCGGAAGTCCATCAATATCCAGGGTGCGGCGCCGCGGAGGAAGGGGATGCGTTTCAACATGCTGATTTGATGTTGGTAGATGTTCTCCTGGTACTCTTCGGTCCAGCGAGTAAGCGGATCGCCGTGATGATTAAATAAAGCATCGCCGCCGAATTCACTCATCACCAACGGTTTTTGATACTTCGACTTCCATTCCAGTCCGTCAGCTTTCTCAGGTAAACCATCATACCAGCCCACATACTCGTTACATCCGAGAACGTCCAAAAACTCACCTAACGGATCGTCAATCATCTGTGTCTTCGCGTCGAGATAGTGACGTTCCATCGCCGCCGAGAGCAGGCGCGTGGGATCTAGATGTCGAGCGTGTGAGATCAAATTCCTGAGGAACGAAAGACGAGCGTCACTGAGCGGCGTCTCATTCGCCACGGACCAGATCACAACCGCCGCTCGATTCTTATCGCGCACGATGACTTCACTCAACTGATTGCGAGCGTTCTCGAGTGTGGCGGGATTCTCCCACTCGATGGTCCAGTAAACAGGAATCTCTGACCACACCATAATCCCCATCCGATCGGCCTCACGAATCATGAACTCGTTGTGGGGATAATGGGCCAGCCTGACAAAATTCGCGCCCAGCTCTTTGGCCCAACCGAGCAGCGTCACCGCGTCCTCACGACTGTAGGCACGTCCACCGCGAAGCGGCGCCTCCTCGTGAATGCAGACGCCGCGCAGAAAGATCGGACGTCCATTCAGCAGGATGTCCGTGCCGTGCGTTTCAATACTGCGAAACCCGATCTTGTCTTGCACCTGGTCCGTCTCCGCTTCAATCGTCACGTCATAGAGCTTCGGAGACTCCGGTGACCACAACTTCAGATCCGCGTTGAAATCGATCGCCGCCAATCCGTTGCCATCCGTGGCAAACGACTTAACGACTCCGGCTTCAGGAATCCGAACGGTAATTCTTTGACTCAGCTTCGCCCCGGACAGCCTTACCCATCCGTTCACACGATCCCGCGAGCCAGGCTTGAGTTGGACCATGTAGTCGTTGACAAAAGTTGTGGGCGTCTCAATGAGCATCACTTCACGCGTCAGTCCGCCGTAGTTCCACCAGTCAGTCATCAACGTCGGCACCGCATCGCGGCGACGCTTGTTATCAACTTTGACGACAAGGAAATTTCCCATGTCGCGGACGAGTTTTGTTATCTCGAAATTGAACGGCGTGAAGCCGCCTTCGTGCTGACCAAGTTTCTCCCCATTGAGATAAACGTCCGCGAAGTAATTCGCGGCGCCGAAATAGACGAAGACACGCTTGTCCGGCTGGCGCTGGTAATCGAAAGATTTCTTGTACCAGACGGTTCCTTCGTAAAAGAACAACTGGTCTGACTGCGTGTTCCAGTCGCCCGGCACCTTCAACGTGGCGGACTTATCAAAGTCGTATTCGATGAGATCGCTTTTCGACTTAGGCTTTGCATTCTTGAAGTAGCCGTTGTCACTCGGCTGATAACGATAGTTGTAATACCCGGACTCGTAAGGGTCGACAATCGTTTGCCATTGCCCATCAAGACTCGTTGTTTTCCGACCTTCAGTATTAGTAATCAACCCGGTTGACTGCGCTTGCACACATGGCGCGAATGCAAAGAGTGCTACAACGATCGCGAGGCACATTTTCATAGCTTTAATTTCGGCTCGTGGTTATACTGCGGCCCAGGCGTTCTGCTCCGTCCTGACAACTTAGAAACCTGCTTCGAGTTCGTTTTAGATCCCAATCCCAAACTCCCGTTCTACCGAAAGGAAGATCCAATGTATTGCACCTCCAAACAAGTTCTCCTTGTGCTTGCGATTACCGGTATTGCACTCTGCTGCGCCGTTCAAATCCACGCGCAGCGGCATCTAGGCCTGACTTCGCTTGAGTTCTCCGGCACCAGCTTAGCCATCGATCCCTCAACAAATCTGGTCTATGCACCAATGGGAATCGGTTTCGACGCCAGTGTTGCAGTGGTCGATGGAATTCCGGGCAGTCCGACGTTTTTCTTCACCATCAGACGTATTGATTTGCCCAACGACAGCTTCCCCGTGCGAATTGCAGTGAATCCTGATACCAAGCGCGCTTACGTGCTCGACAATACCCTGGCCAGACTAACCGTTCTCGACATCGCCAATAACACATTTCTTGAGCACATCCCGCTGAGTGGACCGGGGTTCGACGTGGCAGTAAATTCGGCGACCAATCGAATATACATCAGTCAGCCAAGCGGACGCGTGGTTGTCGTAAACAGCAACACTAATACTGTCGAGACGACCATTCAACTGCCTTATGAAAATGCGAACGCTGGTCGGCTCGCGGTTAACGCTACGACCAATCGCGTTTACGTGACCGATCCTCTGGGAGTTGTCAATGTGATAGATGGATCGAGCAACACGGTGGCCGCATCTCTTAGATTCGGATTCCTGCTCGACGCAGTTTCGGTGAACCCGATAACGAATCGAATTTACGTAGCCAACAGTGCCGACCTCGCGGTCACAGTGATTCGAGGTGAGGACAACACTGTGGAAGCTAACGTCTTCGCAGGCTTTTGCCGTGGTGTTGCAGCAAATACCCGGACAGGCCGTGTTTTTGTTTTCACTCCCGGAACGGGCGTCGCAATGCTTGACGGCCGCCTGACGAGTCCCACATACAACACGTTCATCTCGCGACTGGATTTCGGAATCTTTGGCTGGGACTCCGCGGTTAACCCAACGACAAACATCTTCTACGTTGCCACGTCGGGGTTCTATGTCTTTGATGATCCCATCTCACCACAAGCCGGAATTGCAGCACTTATTCAATGGGTTTCGAGCCTGAACCTGGCCCAGGGACTCCAGAATAGCCTTGACTCAAAACTGTCGAACGCGCAGGCCGCGCTGGAGTCGGTAAAGAGTAACGATGCTTCGACGGCGTGCAACAAGCTCGACTCGTTTATCAACGCGGTGGAAGCCCAGGAAGACAAAGGACAGCTTTCAACTACAGCGGTACGAGAGCTAATCAACGAAGCCGGTTTGATCAAATCCGCACTCGGATGTCAGTAACGTTCATACACTGACCAGCGGTAGTGTGCGATAGCGCTTGCTGGTCAGTCGCGCAAGCGCGTTCACGACTGCCGGAGAGATTACGGGAACGGGTGGTTCACCGCAGCCGGTTGGCGCTTCAGTGCTCGGCACGATGTGAACGTCAACCGTCATCGGCGTGTCGATGATGTAAGGCGGAGCATAACCGTCGAAGTTTCTCTGCTCCACTGTGCCGTTCTTCAACGTGATCGCGCCTTTGGGCACTAACTGCGTCAGACCAAATCCGATGCCCGCCTGAAACTGACTCTCGACGCTGAGTGGATTCACGGCGATACCGCAATCGACCGCGATCGTCGCCCGATGAATCCTGGGCCGTTTGTTGTCAATCGACACGTCGACGGCACAAGCCACACCGGTACCAAACGATTCGTGACACGAAACTCCGAGCGCGTGTCCCCGCGCGAGCTTGTTGCGCCAGGCCGCAGTCGCTTTATCGAGTAGATCGAGTGGGCCAATCAACTTCTTTGCGTCGGGCTTGAGCAGCTTGCGTCGATAAGCGATCGGATCCATCCGCGCGCGCGTTGCTAGTTCGTCGATCAGTGTCTCCATCACAAATGCGTTGTGAGTGTGTCCGACCGAGCGCCACCAAAGCACCGGCACGTTCACCTTGGGGTGATGAACTGACAGGTGCATATTTGGAATGCTGTAGTGTGTGTCGGAAGTTCCTTCAATCGCGGTTTCGTCGATGCCGTTCTTGACCGCAAACGATTCGAACGGAGTGCCCATCAACAGCGATTGGCCAACGACTACATGTCGCCAGGCGGCGGGCAGTCCATCTGGTCCAATACCGACCTCGACACGATGATAGTGCATCGGACGGTAGTAACCGCCTTGCACGTCATCTTCGCGTGTCCAGACGAGTTTGACTGGAGTGCCACGCAGACGCTTCGCGATTACGGCTGCTTCGCGTTGTATGTGAGAGTCAGTCACGGCGCGTCTGCCAAAGCCGCCGCCGGCCATCTCGGTATGAAAAGTGACTTGCGCGGGTTTCAGTCCGAGCACTTCAGCAACAGCCATTTGATCCACAGTTTGAAATTGCGAACCAGCCCACGCTTCGGCGCGATCGCCATCGAATCGCACAGTCGTGTTCAACGGTTCCATGGGAGTGTGAGCGAGGAAGGGAAACTCGTATTCCGCAACGATGCGATCGCCCGCAGCGATCTTATCGAACGCGTTCGCATCGCCTCGATTAACGGCAACGAGACCGGCCGTGTTGCCGAGCTGTCTGTACCTGGTCCATAACTCAGAACTGTCCGGCTGCTCGACACCAGTGAGATCCCAATCAATTTTCAAACGGCTGCGCGCCTGTTTTGCCGGCCAAAACTTGTCAGCCACGATAGCGACGCCCGTACCTTTCGCAAGCGGAATCTCGAAGACATCGCGCACGCCTTCAACCCGTCGTGCTTCATCGTCAACGATTCTCTTGACCCGTCCACCAAAAACCGGCGGATGGGCCACGACCGCTACTTTCATGCCGGGCAGATCGAGATCTAACCCAAACTTCAATGAGCCATTGCACTTCGGACGACTATCTAATCGTTTGACTCGCTTGCCGACGAGCTTGAATTCAGTCGCGCTCTTCAAGTTGACCTTCGCAGGCACCGGTTTGTGTGCGGCGTCTGCTGCGAGTTCCGCGTAAGTCGCCGTCTGACCGCCTGGTCCATGAACCACACTCGCCTCCGTGCGACACTTATCAGGAGTTGTGTTCCAGCGATCCGCCGCAGCGGCCACGAGCATCGCGCGAGTCTTTGCGCCGAGTTCCCGGTATTGCGTAAACGAATGCGCGATCGAACCCGAGCCGCCGACAATTTGAATTCCGAAGAGAGGATCCTTGTAGACGTCGGCAGCAGGCGCGAGCTCGGCGATGACGTTGGTCCAGTCAGCGTCCATCTCGTCCGCGAGCACCATCGGCAGGGAAGTTTGCACGCCCTGGCCAAACTCGAGCCGGTTAACCTGGATCACGATCTTTCCGTCAGGTCTGATGTTGACGAATGCCTCCGGCGGATAGACCTTCGCTTGCTGCTGAGGCATCGGCGCCTCCTGGCCCAACACGTTAGGCTCAAGATACAGCGAGACCAACAACCCACTCGCTGCCGCAAAAGAGACACGCAGAAAACCGCGACGATCGATAGCAGGTGCAACCATCATGCGTCTCCTTTCGTTAACTGCGTCGCGGCGGTCTTAATCGCGGCGCGGATACGCGGATAGGTTCCGCAGCGGCAGAGGTTTCCCCCCATCGACTCTTCGATGTTCTGTTCAGTGGGCCGGGGCGTGTGTTTGAGTAGCGCAACGGCTGCCATGATCTGCCCGCTCTGGCAATAGCCACATTGCACGACGTCTTCTTCGACCCAGGCATTCTGAACCACTCGTCCAACCGGATCTGCCGACATCGCTTCGATCGTAACCACCGGACGATCACCGACGTGGGAGATAGGGACAATGCACGAACGCGTCGCTACTCCGCCAACGTGCACTGTACACGCGCCACACGCACTGATGCCGCAACCAAACTTCGTTCCCGTCATCTTTAAGTCTTCACGCAGCACCCAGAGGAGTGGCGTCGAAGGATCAACGGTCACTTCCCGGCGCTCTCCGTTTATGTTCAATTGATAAGTGGCCATGTTTTGACTCCTATTTGGTTGGACACGGCGTGCCGGCCTCGACCCAGCGGCGTGTGGCAGCGACGAATTGTTCGTGTGTGAGGGGCGGCAAAGTGCGCGTCGTTCCGTCGGGCCTGCGACCGGGATTCCAGGCCCACTTCACGAGGGGTTCTTCTTCGTGATGCTTGAGCAAGCCTGGTCCATCGAGATTGTTATTCTTCGAACGGTCCGTTACCGCGCGACAGACTTCAGCACTCGAAAGCGCGCGGTCGTTTGTGTCCTGCCAGCGCATCGAGAGTGGCGCAAGGTGCCAGTTGTGACCGCCGGGAACTCCGGTGCTGTCGGCATTCGTCTCCTGATGACAACCGGCGCAATTTAAGGCCGGCACGCCTTTGCCTTCTGGTCCACGCACAACGTTGGCAACGTGTCGACGCCGGTCGTCGCCCTGCTGCGGATAGTTCGTCGCGGTGTGACAGTTGATGCAGCGCGGATGAGTCAAGACCGAATAGACCTGTTCCCACGCCGCAAGTCCCTGCGCTGTGCTGGCGGTGTTGTCGGATGCGTCTGCGCCGGCAAATCGAGCAGAGCCGATCCACGCTACAGCAATGGCAATTATTGACACCAACAGACCTGCACGAATCCTTGGCATCAGACTCCTCCTGATGATTTTGGTTTGTTGGAGTATCGGTCACGGATCTGGGAGTGTCAATCGGTTTTTATCGGTCGTGAAATATTTTTGGCGCGAATTACATTATGTCGATAGAGACTTAAAAAACTTCCTGCGGTACGCCCGAATGCCGCAACCGGCGCCCGCACTTAAGGAGATTTTCAGATGGCTGCACAATTCAAGAACCTAATTGTGAATGTGTTTAATGATTCAAGTGAGCCGCTTGCGAATGCTGCGGTCACGCTGATGGGCACGGGCACTCCGCAGGTGCTTCAGACAGCTGCGAATGGTCAATGCACCTTCTCAACCCTACCTCCTGGAAACTACAAACTCATGATTGCACGCGAAGGATTCAACACTCGAGCTACGTCTGTAACCCACACCGACACCGCTGAGACCAGCGTGAAAGTCATAATGAAAGTGGTTGATGAGGAGAGCGCTGGTGGAAAGAGCCGAATCTTTCAGATCCTTACTGTTGTGCAGTACCTCCTTCTGGGTCTGCTGGCAGTCGGTTTTGCCTGGGCAATCAGCAAGGGTTTTACGGATAAGAACCTGGATCTCAGTAACAAAGAGGCCGCTCGAGGAATGATTACATACGTGGTGTCTGTGGTGACCGTTGCGATTGGTCTGATTCTTGTTATGAGCGCGGCATTCTTGAGCGGAAGCAAAGACCTGGAGAAGCGCTTCGCGTTTGGCAAAGACGTGTTTACGGTGCTGGTTGGCGTGCTGGGGACCGTGATGGGTTTTTACTACGGTCAAACTGCCTCGGCCGGTGGAACAGCGAACACGCAGGGACAGCAAGGTCAAACAATTCAGGTAGCTGCCCCTCAACTTAATCCGCCAGCGCCGAAAGTTGGCACAGACTTCACTCTCACCACCACCCTTACCGGCGGTGAAAAGCCTTACACATATACGGTGACCTTTAGCAACCCGACTGCGATCACTGGTACGCCTGTAGTAAATGCTGCGTCAGCCGACGGAACTATTAATCACAAGTTTACCGTTGCCAATACTCCGGCGTTGGCGGGTCAACCGATTACCTACAAGATAGAAGTGAAGGACAGCAAGGGCGCAACCGGTATTTTCGATAAGGGTACTTTCACTCCCACTCAGTGAAACAGCGCCAAAGGCGCGGCATATGAAAGCCAGGGGACAGCGCCAAAGGCGCGGCATATGAAAGCCAGGGGCAAGTCCCGACTTTGTCGGGACGTCGCCCCTGGATCAATACACAAAAAGCGCGACGCAGTCCTGAAAGGGCGCAATACCTTATTTCGGCCTTTCAGGCCTTTGACGTCTCGGGCGGCCTGCAACCCCAGGGGCGACGTGCTCCGCTTCGCGTCGCACTTGCCCCTGGCTATCATATTCCGCGCCTTCGGCGCTGTCTTAGAACACAAACGTTTGAATATGTTCCGCGCCTTCGGCGCTGTCTTAGAACACGAGGGTTTGAATCGAGTGTGGCAGACTCTCAACTTCGGCGGCCTGACCATCCAGCCATAGGAAGTAAGGGATCTTCTGCTCGGTCTTGTTCATGACCACCACTGCTACTTTCCCATCCGGATTGACAAACGCAGCCGACAGCAGCGGGCTCCGGCTCGGCGAGCTCGTGATACGCTTCGCACCCGGCTGCACAAACTTCGAAAAGTGTCCGATGTAGTAGTACGAGTTTGTGTAGATCAACTCTCCGGTACGCGTATCGGCGTGAACGGGTGCGAAGCAAAAGTTCTTCACGTGATTTGGCCCACCGGTTTCATCCAGCAGCACGTTCCAGTCGGTCCAACCAACCGTGCCGCTGTTGAAGTCGTTGATCATCGAACGTCCATAGAGTTCGCCTAACTTCCAGTCGTGCAGCTTCTCGGCATTGAACGAATCAGCACAGCCTTCAGTGAAGATCAGATGCTTGTCGGGGAAAGCCTCGCGCACCAGTTTCACGTTATCAAACATCGGCTCGCCGCCGCTCCACGGCTCGTACCAGTGATAACCAACACCCCACACGTACTGTGCGGCTTTAGGGTCGGTCAGGATTGTTCGCGCGCGCTGGTAAATCAGATCGCGATTGTGATCCCACACGATAATCTTCTTGTTGCCTAAACGCTCTTTCCTGATTGTTGGACCCAGATGGTTCTTCAGAAAATCTCGCTCATCCTCCGCAGAGAAAATGCACGACTCCCACTTTTGTGTCGCCATCGGCTCGTTTTGAATACTCACGCCCCAGATCGGTATGCCTTCGCTCTCGTAAGCTTTGATGAACTTCACGAAGTAGTTGGCCCATGATTGATAGAACTCTGGTTTCAACTTGCCGCCGCGCAGCATGTTGTTGTTGTCTTTCATGAAGGCGGGTGGGCTCCATGGACTCGCGAAGATATTGAGTCTGTTGCCGGTCGTCGCCCGCACTTGCTTGATGAACGGAATTCGAAATTCGTGGTCATGCTTGATGCTGAACGACTTCAACTCTTTGTCGCCTTCGTCCACGTAGGTGTAACTGCCGCTCGAGAAGTCGCAACTGTGGATGTTGGTTCGGGCCAGCGTGTAGCCTATGCCCGTGTCGCGACTGTAGTAAGCGTTCAGAAACTCCTGTTGCCTGGTTTTGGGAAGTTTTGCGAAGGTTTCCGCAGAAGCGTCAGTAAGCGCGCCGCCGATCCCCAGGATCGTTTGGAACGTTTTAGTTGGATCGACAAACACGCAGATCTGAGTTTCGAGCGGTTGGCCCATCGGTTTGAAGACGAGCGTGTCAGTGGCAGACAGGCGGTGTTTGGTTTTGTCGGCGGTTGTATAGACTGAAACTTGTTGCCCTGCGATCGACTTAGTTGTCGCAGGACGCTGCGCATCCATTGCGGATGACAGTTGATGTTTAGCTAAGAGCAGGGCGGTAGACGAAGTTGCCAGGAAACTACGACGGTCGATTTTCATAGTGGGAAGAATTTAGCATAGGGATGTCCGGAAGTCTGATCTGTTATCCACAGATTACACGGATTTGTTTAATAAAATCTGTGTAATCTGTGGATGGGTTGATACTCACCGGGGCGAGATGTCTCGTCGCAGGTAAAAGAGTAAATCTGTCGATGGTGGATCGATGCCGAGCTGGCGAATCATTCCCACGACCTGTCCGCGATGCAATGTGGCGTGATTGACGACGTGTTGCATTTGATCGATGAGTCGCATCGAGCTTGCATCGCCGCTGAGTAACCTGAACGCCAGCTCAGCGCTCAGTCGCTCTTCGTCGAGTTGTGACATGAACTGTGCGCGACTGTTCACCAGATCGTTCCAACGCTGGTTCAGTGTTGCTACATCACAACACGCGTCCGTACTCCACGTCGACCATGCTTCAGCTTTCGCCGGTGAACGCCCGTTCCATCTTTCCCACCAGATCCATTCGGCGCCTGCCATGTGTACGAGGGTACCGAAAATCGATTGGTGACTGATGCCGAAGTCGCGCCGCAGATTTTCGTCCGAGAGTTTCGCGGCCGCGTCCAGCGCGAGGTCGTTTGCCCATTCGGTGTAGTCGAAGAGGTGCCGGATGTCTGCTAAGTTCATTGTTGCCTCAGTTTGTGTGCATTTAGAAAAGTGGGTTGACAGTGATCCGGCGTTAGTATACGCTACCGCGCCTCATCACATTGCAAGGTTAAAAGCACTCCCCCTTTTATTCCTGGTGTTAAGAGCCCAGAAAAAAAAGAGATGACGATTGGCGCGGTCGCTGAAGTGGCGTGCGTCGTCATTTTTTCTTAGGAGACATTTCATGAGCGCAGATGAACGGGAAGATACTACTATCTACAAAGTCGTCATGAACCACGAAGAGCAGTATTCGATCTGGCCGGCTGATAGAGAGAACGCGCTGGGCTGGACTGATGCGGGTAAGACCGGGACGAAAGAGGAGTGCCTCGCCTACATCAAGGAAGTCTGGACTGACATGAGACCACTGAGTCTCCGCAAGCGAATGGAAGAGGCCGCGAAGGCGTCGGGATCGTAAGTCCACAAAACGAGCATGGGTGCGCCGCCAACACCAGGACCTCGAAACAGCGCCAGGACACTCGCATCGACACAGTGGTTTCAGGTGCAACCTAATTCCCGGGCGCATTTCCGGTTGTTCTGTTTTCCTTATGCCGGCGGCAGCAGCGCGATATACCGTCCCTGGACCAGGCAGATTCATCCCGACATTGAAGTGGTTCCGGTTGCGCTACCTGGCCGTGAGTTTCGACTGCAAGAACCAGCCTACACGCGGCTTGAACCACTCGTTGAAGCGCTGGCTCGCGAGATCTTTCCATACCTCGATCGGCCGTTCGCATTGTTTGGTCATAGCATGGGCGCGATGATTAGTTTTGAACTCGCGCGCCGTCTGCGAGCGGAGCATGGTGTGGAACCGGAACATCTCTTCGTGTCAGGACGACGCGCTCCACAGTTACCCGAAACCGATCCGGAGATTCACAATCTGCCGGAACCCGAATTTATAGCCGAAGTCGCACGGTTGAACGGAACTCCACGTGAAGTGCTCGAGCACGCGGAGTTGATGGAGATGTTAATCCCGATGCTGCGAGCCGATTTTTCCGTTTGCTATACCTACGACTACGTTCCCGGCGCTCCCCTGACGTGTTCACTCACAGCGCTCGGAGGGACGAAAGATGAAGATGCTGATCGAGCGAAACTCGAAGGCTGGTGCGTGCATACCAGGGGCCGTTGTCGCATTCGTATGCTGGAGGGAGATCATTTCTTCATCAACCAGCAACACCCAGCCATCCTGCCGATAATTGCCGAGACTCTGCTGGCCCATTCTTAAACTGTCTGGATTTATAGGACATCTCATGAAAGAACTGATCAAACCATACAGCGGAAATCTCGTCGATCTCTTAGTCGCTGACGACGAGCGCGAAGCGATTATGAATCGCGCCGCACTGTTGCCACGCGTCCAGTTGACGCAGAGAAATCTTTGCGATCTCGAACTGCTGGCGACCGGTGGGTTTTCACCAATGCAAAAGTTTATGGGCCAGGCAGACCATCAGAGCGTGCTCCACTCGATGCGTTTAGCTGACGGCACGCTCTTTCCGATTCCGATTACTCTACCGGTTTCGAAAAACCTCAATCTTTCCCACGGCGCGGAGATCGCGCTTGCTGACCAGCACAACGATCTGCTCGCGATCATGCACGTCGAGGAGGTCTATGAGTGGGATCGTGACGAGGAAGCGAAGTTGGTTTACGGGACCACTGATCCGCGTCATCCATTGGTAGCGGAGATGCAAGGCTGGGGTGAAGTGTGTATCTCGGGTGAACTGAAGGTGGTCCGTTTGCCGAAGTATTATGACTTTCGTCGCCTGCGACTCACGCCCGCCGAAGTCAGAACCCGGTTAACTGAGTTGGGCCACGAACGGGTGGTTGCTTTTCAAACACGCAATCCCATGCACCGCGCTCACGAAGAGTTGACCAAGCGTGCAATGCAACAGATTGACGGCGCGCTGCTGCTGCATCCGGTCGTCGGTATGACCAAAGCCGGCGACATCGATCACTACACGCGCGTACAGTCGTACAAGGCGCTTACTGAAAAATATTTCGACAAAGGTGCGACCTTGCTTTCTTTGCTGCCGTTAGCGATGCGCATGGCTGGACCACGCGAGGCGATCTGGCATGCAATCATTCGCCGCAACTTTGGTGCAAACCACTTCATCATCGGCAGAGATCACGCCAGTCCGGGTGTTGACTCGAATAACAAGCCATTTTATGGGCCATACGACGCGCAGAGTTTGATGACTGAGCACGCCGCGGAAATCGGAGTGCAGCCATTGTTCTTTTCTGAGATGGTCTATCTCACTGAAGAGAAGCGCTATGAAGAGTCGTCGCTGGTGACGCAGGGACATCGCACGGCATCAATCTCGGGTACGAAAGTGCGCGAGGATTTTCTGCAGCGCGGGCGCCTGTTACCGGCGTGGTTCACGCGTCCGGAAGTGGCGGGGATTTTGAGTGCCGCGCATCCACCGCGACATCGACAGGGTTTTTGTCTCTGGTTTACAGGCCTGAGCGGTTCGGGCAAATCGACTACCGCTGACATTCTGACGATCATGTTGCTCGAGCACGGCCGCCAGGTGACGGTGCTCGATGGCGACGTGATTCGCACGCATCTTTCGAAAGGGCTCGGTTTTAGCAAGGAAGATCGAGAGACGAACATTCGTCGCATCGGTTTTGTCGCCGCGGAGGTTGTGCGACACGGAGGCGGCGTGATTTGTGCTGCGATTAGTCCTTATCGTGCGACGCGCAACGAGTGTCGCACGATGATCGGGAGCGATCGTTTTTGCGAGATCTTTGTCAACACGCCGCTGCAGGTTTGCGAGAATCGCGATGCGAAGGGCATGTACGCCCTCGCGCGTAAGGGTCAGTTAAAAGGATTCACAGGAATTGACGATCCATACGAGCCGCCTCACAACCCCGAGATCACGCTCGATACGGTCAATTGTTCCGCCGAGGAAAACGCGGAACGCATCATCTCGTACCTGCTCGAGCACGGTTTTATCCGCCCCTCCGAGAGCGCCGCCGACAACGCGCTCGATGTGGAGTTTGAAGAAGAGCTCCGCCTGGTCTAGCGCGCATACAAATACGCCGAACACCTTCGGCGTAAAGCAAAAAGCATTGACGGCGGGGTGGGAGATGTTGCACAAGTATGTCTCTAAAGAGGCACATCGCGAATGACACTCCTGCTGGGAATTGATCTGTCAACAACCGGCGCCAAGGCGCTGCTCGTCGATCCGGAGGGATGTGTTGTCGGCAGCGCCACGACGCCTTTGAGTCTCTCGTCGCCGCATCCGCTCTGGTCTGAACAGGACCCACGAGAATGGTGGGAAGCAACCATTAACAGCATCACTCAAGTGCTTGCCGAAACGAATGTCGCCGGCGACGACATTGCCGCCATCGGTTTGACTGGCCAGATGCACGGACTCGTCGTACTCGACGACGAGCGCCAGGTATTGCGACCGGCGATCTTGTGGAACGATCAGAGATGCGGCGCCGAGTGCGACGAAATTCGCGCGCGCGTCGGTCTCGAACGTCTGGTCCAAATCACGGGCAATGACGCGTTAACGGGTTTCACAGCGCCAAAAATTCTGTGGCTGGAAACAAACGAGCCCGAAATCTATCGCCGCATCCGCCACGTCCTGCTCCCGAAAGACTACATTCGTTTCAAACTCACTGGCGCGCTCGCGATGGACAAAGCAGACGGCTCCGGCACGATGCTCTTCGATCTTCATAAGCGCGACTGGTCGTCTGACATACTCGAAACGCTTCAGATTCCTGCCGAGTGGTTACCGCCGACATTTGAAGGACACGAAACCACGAGTGAGGTAAGCAAAGAAGTTGCTGAGCTGACCGGTTTGCGTGCCGGAACCCCTGTAGTCGCAGGCGGTGGTGATCAGTCAGCACAGGCGATCGGCGTCGGCGTCGTTCGGCCAGGAACGATCGCGGTGACGCTCGGCACTTCGGGCGTCGTCTTCGCCGCGACAGAATCTCCGTTAATCGAACCCGCGGGCAGACTGCACGCGTTTTGTCATGCGGTTGCGGGTCGTTGGCACTTGATGGGCGTGATGCTCAGTGCGGCGGGCAGCTTGCAGTGGTATCACGACAAGTTTGCGCGTGAACGAAGCTTCGCCGAGCTCGTCGCCGAAGCGGCTGATGTTCCTGCCGGCAGCGAAGGACTTTTGTTTCTGCCTTATTTGAGTGGGGAACGGACTCCGCATCCGGATCCGTTTGCACGCGGTGCGTGGATCGGATTGACCGGGCGGCACGGCCCGGCTCACCTGACTCGTTCGATTCTCGAGGGAGTCGCGTTCGGACTGAAAGACATCTTGGGTCTCATGAAAGATGCAGGACTCGCTTCAGTCGATCAGATTCGTTTGTCCGGAGGTGGCGCAAAGAGTGCTCTCTGGCGACAGATTCTTGCCGATATATTCGACGCCGAGCTTGTTACTGTGAACACCACTGAAGGAGCGGCGTTTGGTGCAGCGCTCCTGGCGGGTGTGGGTGCGGGCGTCTGGTCCAATGTTGATGAGGCTTGCGCGCAGACGGTCTTCGTCAGCGATAGTATTGTTCCAAACTCAACGGTTGTCGAAACATATCGCGCCATGTATCAGCAGTATGAAAGTCTCTATCCAACGCTGAAGAAAACTTTCCACGCGCTCGCTGCGATTGTCTAAGCAAAGTTTCACGCAAAGACGCAAAGGGAAGACGCAAAGGCGCAAAGCAGCACTTCTTTGTGCCTTTGCGTCTTTGCGTGAAAGTTACCTCGAGGTAACTTCTTGACCTCTCCCTTTTGATGAGACTAAGTTAGCGCGATGAAATATTTTCTTGCGCTCTTGTTGGTCGCTCTTCATCCGTTTCAGGCGGCTGCTCAACGAGATGGACAGCACGATTTCGATTGGGAAATCGGCACGTGGAAGACACAACTCAAGCGCTTGCAACGACCTTTGAGTGGTTCGACGACGTGGGTCGAATACGAAGGCACGACTGTGGTGCGTAAGGTTTTTGATGGGCGTGCGAACCTCGTGGAGCTGAAGGCCGATGGATCAGCGGGACACTTCGAGGGTCTGAGCTTGCGTCTTTATAACCCGCAGGCGCGGCAGTGGAGTTTGAATTTCGCGAACATTAATAGCGGCGCGCTGACGGTGCCTTCGATTGGTGAGTTTAAAGACGGGCGAGGCGAGTTCTACAACCAGGATACGTTTAAGGATCGTGCGATATTGGTGCGGTTTGTCATCACGAAGATCACGACGGATCAGTATCGATTCGAGCAATCGTTTTCCGATGATGGTGGCAAGACGTGGGAACTCAATTGGGTCGCGATCGATACGCGTGTGAAGGATTAAACTAGCTGCATCTGTCGTGCGAGTTCGGTGGCGGTTTGGGGGCGGTCGTCGGGCTCTTTCGCGAGGGCGTGCATGATTCCCATTGAGACTCGCCGCGGGATGCCGAGCGAAGGATTAAATGGCGGTGGCGGTTCCTGCAAGTGCCGGCTGATGAGACCCGAGACGGTCTCAGCTTCAAATGGTCGCTTCCCGGAAAGCATCTCGTAGAACATCGCCCCCAGACTGTAAACATCGGAACGCGTGTCGAGTGGCTCACCCAGACATTGCTCCGGCGACATGTAATACGGCGTGCCAACAACCGCTCCCGTTGTTGCGCCCGCATCAGCCAGCAGTTTCGCGAGTCCAAAATCAACCACTCGCACACTCTCGACTTCGAAATCGTCATCAGGCGCGACTACAAGAATATTCTCCGGCTTGAGATCGCGATGGACCACGCCTTGCCGGTGCGCTGAACCAACACCGGCACAGATCCCGCGCATCAGTCGCAGCCCACGCTCGACCGAAAAATGATGCTCGCTGTGCAAAAGCTCGCGGAGCGGCGTACCTCTTATGAACTCCATCACGATATACGCGGGTGCATGCACGTCGTCAGTTTCACCAAAGTCATGAATCGTGATCACGTTCGGATGTCGCAACATCGCCGCCGCTCGCGCTTCACGACGAAAGCGCGTCAGCGCCGCATCGTCCTTAACAAACTTGCCGGTCAGAATCTTTACCGCGACATCGTCGCCGATGTGTATGCGACGTGCGCGGTAGACGACGCTCATGCCACCTTCACCGAGGCGAGCAAGGAGTTCGTACTTGCCCTCGATCCTGTGACCGATCAGTGGATCGGGTTTGGCCAGGCGAATGGTCGGCAACGCAGAGTTGAAGCGATCTTCATAATACGGGTGCGTTCCCGGGCCGGGCAGCGTCAACGGCGAGCCGCAGTTGGCACAAAACATCGCCTCCTTGTTCAGGAACAACTCACACGGCGCACAAAACGGATTCTGGCTTCTCAATTCAACCAGCATCTGGTCCAACTGATCTTCAATTGCATCCAGATCAGTTGAGAAACTGCGAGTCGCACCCTCGGGATCAAGCAGGAAGTAAAAGGGCAATTCTTCCTGTCCGCGGCTGACCTTCAGATTGTTATCGAGTGCGCAAGGTTCGGTGAGATTGAGTCGCGCGATCGCGTCGCGCACGGCACGTGGATTCTTTTCCGCTTCGGATTGCGGCACGTGTACAGCGACGACACGCAGCCCTTCACGCCGCCGCTGGTCGCGCAACTCCGCAACCTGGGCGAGGTTTGTTTTTGCTGTTTCCGAACTGATGGACCAAAAGTGAACGAGTGTCGGGTGCCCTTTTACTTGTTGTGCGCGGGAGTTGAGCCACTCGGTGGCTTCCGCAAGCGCCGGCAGTCGGAAGTCGATCTTTAACTTTGAGACCTTACTCACCATTTATCCAGCTGGTTCTAATCCGTGGTGGCTGCAAAAGCGTCTGCATCACCACGCAGTACTGCTCCGTCTTGTCTTTCAACGCAGCCAACTGTTCCGCCGTTGCCTCGGGGGCGTCGAGGTCGAATTTCGCATGAATATCCTGAAAACCAACGGGCACTTCTTTTGAGATTCCAAGCGTCCCGCTCAGATCCATCTCGCCTTCAACTTCGACGCGAATGTGCTCGAATGGTATGCCCATCGCCGTCGCGACGAGTTGACAGGTCAGTTGAGCACAAGCCGCAAGCGCACCGAGCAGGAGATCGCCGGAGCAGGCAGCGGTGCCTGGACCACCGACACCGCTATGCGCCTGTGCTTCGAAAATCTTCTGACCCACCTCCACCGAGCACGTGATCGGCGTATCCGTTTGATCGCCGTGCGCTTTAAGCGTGATGCGCGAACTACCCGGCTCACTGCGATACTTGTCCTTCAGTGGTTTCTGAATTGAGCGAAGGTCCATCTCACTCCTCAGAAGTAGTTGGATCGATAAGCGTTTTGACTTGCGCGACGTGATTCGCAGGGAATCCACCGAGCCGCGCGTGCTCCTGAATCAGCTCTTCGTTCGGCGCGATGTAAATGCAATAGATCTTGTTATCAGTGACGTAACTCTGGACCCACTGGATCTGCGGTCCCATCTCGTTCAGCACATTGCATGAACGCTGCGACATCGTCTTCAACTCCGCCGGAGTCATCTTGCTCGCACCCGGCACGACTCGTTCGATAACGTATTTTGGCACTTGATTCTCCTCCGTTATTTATCCACAGATTACACAGAGTTTCTCTGGATAATCTGTGTAATCTCTGGGTTATCATTGCATTTCAATTAATACCTTTTGAAACTCATCATCTCCGCGCATGACGTCGAACGCACTGTCAGCTCGCGCCCAGTGCGCGACGGTTCTAAATCCGCTGTCGAACGCGCGCCGCAGCAGAATCAGCGACGCACTCTTCTCACCCATTAACGCGTAAGCGCAGGAGCAATTGTATACAGCCAGGCCATCATTTGGCTCCAACTCGAGCACACGTTTGAGCGTCGCGTTCGCTTCCTCGCGGCTGCCGAACCGTGCGTACGCGTCCGCCAGTCGACTCATCACGATGATGTCGTCGAGGCTCGCTTCGAGTTTTCGCGACGTGATCTCGATCACCTTCAAGGCCGCGTGTTCGGCGGCGGTAACGTCGCCGCGTCGCTTGTGAGTTCCAGTGAGGAAGATAAATGCTTCTTCGTCGTAGGGTTTGAGCTCTGCCGCACGCTGATAATGCTTGAGCGCTGCTTCGAGATCGTTCGAAAGTTCGGCGATCATCCCCAAACGCAGATGACCGGGATAAAACTCAGCGTTCTCCTTGAGGATCTCTTCGATCGTGCGCTTCGATTCGGCAAAGCGGCGGTGATGGAAATAGACCATCGCGATTCCGTATTTGGCTTCGAGGCACGCCGGATCCAACTCGAGCGCTTTCTGATTCGTCTCGATCACCTTGCTGAGCCAGGTCGAATTGCCGTCGTACCACTCGTACATCGTCGAATAGGCCTCAGCCAGTCCGGCGTAAGCGGTCGCGAAGCGCGAGTCAATTTCGACCGCGTTCTCAAACATCTTGATCGCGTTCTCAGTGTTTCGCCTGCCCTTGAGATACAGCAGTTCGCGGCCACGCATGTAGAAGTCGTAAGCACGCAGATCGTCGGTCGGCTTTTGCGCCAGCAGTTGTCGCTCAGCCTCTGTGAGCGACACCTTCAAGGCGTCAACTATCTTTTGCGAGACTTCGTTCTGCAGATCGAATATGTCTTCCACCTGACGATCGAAGCGTTCAGCCCAGAGGTGATAACCATCGCGTACGCTGACGAGTTGTGCGGTTATACGAATGCGATTACCCGACTTACGAACGCTGCCATCGAGTATGTAATTCACTCGCAGTGCGTCGCCGACGTGACGTGTGTTCACTTCTTTGTTGCGGAAGGGAAGCACGTCAGTGCGCGAGACGATCTTCAACTCCTGGATCTTCGAGAGGTCGGTGATGATGTCTTCCGTCATGCCGGCGCAGAAGTAATCGGTATCCTTTTCCGAACTCATGTTTTCGAAATAAAGGACCGCGATCGACTTCTCCGGAACAGACTCGGGCATCATCGAGCCCAACGATCGGGAAGCGAGATAGCGTTGTGACGGCGTTTCCAGTTCGCGCTTGAGATCCTTCAGCTCGATCAGGAAATCTTTGATCGTCTGGTAACGCTCTTCACGATCCTTGCGCATCGCGCGCGAGATGACGCGATCGAGCTCGCGTGGTCCATCGGACAAGTGTGGTAACAGCGATTCGGGATCGCGATTCAGTATTCCCGACATCACGTCCATCGTCGTTGGACCACAAAACGGCTGCTTGCCGGAAATCATTTCGTAAAGCACACAGCCCAGACTCCAGATGTCTGTGCGTGCGTCAACTTCCAAACCTCTTGCCTGTTCGGGTGACATGTATTGTGCGGTCCCGAGCACCATGCCCACGGCCGTGTTGACAAACTTCTCAGTGGGCGCGAGGGAATCCGTTTTTACGGACGGCCTGTCGCGGCTGCTGAGTTTGGCGAGTCCGAAGTCGAGCACCTTCACGATGCCATCATGACGCAGCATGATGTTGTCAGGCTTGATGTCGCGATGCATGATGCCGACGCTGTGGGTCGCAGAAAGTGCGCTCGCGACCTGGATACCGATATCGAGCGCTTCGCCTGGGGTTAGTGCACCTTGACTAATTCGATTGCGCAGTGTGTCGCCGTCGATGAACTCGGTTGCGATGAACTGTTCCGAATCGACTTCGTCGATTTCGTAGATGGTAAGAATGTTTGGATGGTTGAGCGCCGAGGCGGCTTTGGCTTCCTGCACGAAGCGTCGCACACGATCAACGGTATCGTCACCGACTTCGGAGGGCAGGACTTTCAGTGCGACTTTGCGATCGAGTTTCGTGTCGTTTGCGAGGTAAACCTCACCCATTCCACCCGCGCCGAGTTGGGAGCAGATCTCATAGCGACCGATTCTTTTGCGTGCGGGGAATGACAACGCATCAATCCGGGGGAGTCCTGGGCTCTTTCGAAGCGTCGGATATTGTAGCTCAGCCCACGCAACGGGCAAAACTCCGCGGCTCTCTGTGTTCTCTGCGTATTCAACGCAGAGATCGCTGAGAGATACGCAGAGGACCGCAGCGATCTTACAGCAGGTGCGTCCCGTGTGTAATTGCACCACCGGCTCGCAGGGCTGCGGCGACATGAACGGCCTCCGCCAACTCCGTCTCAGTTGCGCCTGCGTCCACTGCCTGCTGACGATGTACTTCGATGCAGTATGGACACTGCGTGCTCAACGCCACGGCGATCGCCATCAGCTCCTTGTATTTCTTCGGAATGGCGCCGTCAGCCAGAGCTAGTTTGTCCCAGTCTTTGAACGCCTGCATTGTTTCGGGTACGAGCTCGGCCACGTGGGCCAGCTTATTAAGATTGGTTATCGAGTACATGGTTTTTCGTCCTTTCAAAGTTCGCCTGCTTACGAACGCGCATATGATGTGGCGAACGGGTCTTGAACCCTTGATTGATCGTCCCGTATTCTTGGCCCAAAAGCCTGAAGTGAGAGAAATGGCTGATGGATGTACTTTCAGAAGTGTTGCGCGTCGTTAAGCTCGAGGGAGTTTTATTCTTCCACGGCGAGTTTTCGGCGCCGTGGTGCGTGACTACGCGTCCAAAGACACTGGCCCAATACCTTTCTCCCGATGCAGGACAGGTGATCGTTTATCACTTTCTGACTGAGGGCCACGCATACGCGCAGCTTCCCGATGGCCGGCGTGTTGAGTTGAACGCAGGCGACATCGTCGTCTTTCCACACGGTGACGAGCATGATCTCGGAGATGGTCAAGCGAAAGCGGTTGATTCACTGCAAACCTTTGGCGCGAACTTGAGTGAAGGACTGAAAGTGGCGCGCTTCGGTGGGGGCGGGGAGATCACGAAGTTTGTCTGCGGGTTCATGGCGTGCGAACGGCATCTAGGAAATGTTTTGCTCTCCGGGTTACCACCGATACTGAAAGTGCGAGTTGTTAAAGGTGAGTCGGACCAGTGGCTCGAGCGTTCGATACGTTACTCAGTTGACGAACCATACGGTTCGAATGCGGGTGGTCAACTGGTCCAGGCGAAGCTCGCGGAGCTTTTGTTTGTGGAGACGATACGTCGTTACATCAACGAGTTGCCCGAAGGGGAAGTCGGCTGGCTTGCGGGTACACGCGATTCGATTGTGGGTCACGCGCTTTCGTTGCTTCACCAGGAACCGTCGCATCCCTGGACCATCGCGGAGTTGGCGAAGAGGGTGGGTCTATCTCGCAGCCGGCTTGCGGAAAGGTTTCGACACTACCTTGGTGAGTCGCCGATGGCTTATCTCGCGCTATGGCGGCTGAAACTCGGCGCGGAGATTCTGCAAAACACCGACGACAGTATCGCTGAGGTCGCGATGTCAGTCGGTTATGGTTCGGAGGCTGCGTTCAATCGCGCGTTCAAGCGTCACTTTGATTCGCCTCCCGCGCACTTTCGCCGGCAACGTAAGGGAATGGCATAAGCTTTCACGCAAAGGCGCCAAGGAAGACGCAAAGACGCAAAGAAGAATTACCTCTTTGCGTCTTTGCTCACTTCGCGCCTTTGCGTGAAACAGGTTTAAGTAGTGCGCCCGCGTCCGCCGGTTGTTCCTCCGCCTGCCGCAGCGGAACTCGTCGTCGTTCCCGGTGTGCTCGACGTGTCCGTGATACTCGTCGACCCACTGATCGTGTAATCATACTGCTTGACCCGCAGGCGATTCTCGACGTTTGTCACGCCCGAAACAGACTCTGCGATGTCTTCAACGCGTCGCTTGTCGGTACGACTTCTCACTGTTCCGGTCAACGTCACTTCACTGTTTGCTACTGCTACTTCCACATCTGAAGCATCGATGTAGTAATCGTCACTCAAGCGATCGTTGACGTCTTCTTTAATGCGCTCGTCAGAACGGCGATAACCTTTCGGTCCGCGTCCGCGGCGATGTGCGCGCTGTTCGTCCATGCGGCGTCTGCGTTCGGCGTCTTCGTCACCAAACCACGAGGCGACTGCGTCTGACGCTCGATCCCACCAGCCGCGGTCTTCGTTGCCGTATCCCTGGCTGCCGCGCCCATAGCGATCGCGATCGTAGTCATAGTCACGTCCGCCGTAACTTTCTCCGGAGCGATAGCCGCTCGGATAGTTGTATTGTTGTTGCGAATAATCGCTTCTCGACTGGTTGTAACCGCGCTCAAAGCCCGAGCCGCCGATCGGGTTGCCGTAACGGCTGCGTTCATCGCGTTCGTTTTCCCAGCCACCGCCCCAATATCCCTCGCGGCCGCCGCGATATTCACCGCGATTGCGTCGATATTGATCGCTGCTGCCCATCGAGAATCTGTTGCGATCGCTGCCGAGGTGACGCGTATATTTTTCCGCCTCCGGCTCCCCGGCGTATCCATACATTCTTTCAGATCGTTCACCGTAGGAACCTCCGTACTCCTGTTCGGAGCGACGGCGATCGTCCCGGGCACCACGGTCATAATCACGATCGTATCTACTTGACATCTTTTTGACTCCTTTCCCCTACTTACCCTTGCTCGTTTATCGAAACTGCCCGTCTCATGTTCACTCCGCTGTTTCACAAACGTATTTCCTAAGTGCCACAAAAAGGCACACAAGGCACATGCAGGAACAGCACGCAAACCTCTTTATGAGCTTTTTGTGCTTTTTTGTGGCTCGTTAAAAATCGTTCTTCAGGATGTGAGCGAGGTTGGTGGGGTTGATGTTGCCGCCGGAGATGATGCAGACGATTTTGCCGCGACCGGCGTTGCCTGAGAGGGCACAGGCGACGGGGCAGGCGCCGGCGCCTTCGGCGATGATGTGGTTGTGGTGGGCCATTGATCGCAACGCGTTCTCGATTGAAGGGAGCTCTGCGACGAGGGCGCCGTCAACCAAATCACGCGCGCGTTCGAACATCTGCGGAAAGACGCCTTTCGAGCCGATGCCGTCGACCCATGAGGGTTGATAGTCAACGAGAGTCGGCACACCTGCGGTGAGCGATGCAGCGAACGGCGCCGCAGTGGCTACTTCCGCGGTGAACACTTTACACGCCGGCTGCAACTCACGTAACACGGACGCAATCCCACACGTCAGTCCGCCGCCACCCCACGGAATTACAACTGCATCAACGTCACTTAGATCTTCCAGGATCTCGAGCGCAATGGTCCCGTTGCCGGCCACCACAAAAGGATCGTCAAACGCGTGAATGAACGTTCCTTCAATACCCGGAAACGATCGTTGCTCAAATGCCTTCCACCACTCATCAAACGTTACCTTGATCACTTGTCCACCGAGACGCTCAACTGCACTGACCTTCGAGTCGGGCGCAGTCGCAGGCGCAATCACGGTACACGGAATGCCGAGCTTGCGTGCGCACCACGCTACACCCTGGGCCATGTTGCCCGCCGATGCCGTCACGACACCACGCTCGAGTTGCTCCGGTTGCAAGTGTGCGATCGCATTCGCGGCGCCGCGAATCTTGAATGATCCGATCGGTTGGAGATTCTCCAATTTCAGGTAGATTTCGGCCGGCGCATCCGAAAAATTAAGCCGAACTAGAGGAGTTCGGATCGCAGAATCAGCGATCACCCGACGCGCGTCCTGCACGGCAGTTAATGAGATCCGGTCCATCGGTTTCGCAGCTTACAATGTTATTGACTTTCCGGCCACCCACGAGTAAAAGTGCTGCACCTTCGATATTCCAACTCAGGAGAACTCCTATGAAACCCCTGGCCAAAGCCCTGACCCTCGTCGTCCTTTTTGTCATTACCGCCAACGCGCAAACATGGGATCCGGAATTACAACTTAAGTTCAAAGCGGTGGGCTCACCGCGAGTTTCTCCTGACGGAAAGAAGATGGTCTATACCGTCAACGAAACGGTGATGACTGCTGACAAGAGTGAGTTTGTCACCCAGATCTGGATGGCGGATCTCGCCACGAAGCAGAACATTCAACTCACTTTTGGTGACAAGTCGTCGACCAATCCGAAATGGTCGTCTGACGGAAACTGGATCGCGTTCACTTCAAATCGCAAGGACAATCAAAACAATCTCTATCTCCTGAGCACGAGCGGCGGCGAAGCAGAACCGTTGACGGATCTCAAGAGCAGCATCATCAACTTCGCCTGGTCACCTGACGGTCGCTCGATCGCGTATACGATGACTGATCCGAAAACCGAAGAAGAAGAGAAGAACGACAAAGGCAAGAACGATTGGCGCTGGATCGATGAGAACCTAAAACTCGCACGCCTTTATGTGCTGCCGATTCAGAAGGACGCCAACGGCAAACGCGAACCGCGGAAACTCACTACCGCCAACTATCACGTCGGAGATTTTGACTGGTCCAGCGACGGTTCGCGCATCGCTTTCGATCGCGTCAAGACACCGTCGGTAAACGATTGGCCCACTGCGGATGTTTCGATCATCGAAGTCGCGAATGGAAAAATTACTGACCTCGCAACTACACCCGCTGCGGAAAACTCCCCGCTCTATTCACCGGATGGAAAATGGATCGCCGTGCTCGCGAGCGACAATCCGCCACGCTGGGCGCAATCCGGTGCGATCCAGATATTCCCGTCCAGCGGTGGCGCACCAAAAACTCTCGTCACCTCGTTTGACGCTTCACCCGGTGTGGCCGGCTGGTCAGCCGACGGCAAGCGCATCTACTTCAGCGAAACAAAAGGAACCGGCACGCTAATCTATTCGCTCGACGTCAACGCTAATCGCATCGACGATGTAAAAACGACACCGGCGGTTTACTCCGCAGTCAGTCTGAACCGCACCGGCACCACCCTCGCTTTTGTCAGACAAACAACCGACACGCCGGCGGACGTTTTTGTCGCTTCAGTGAATGATCTCAACCCGGTTCAGATCACGCGCGTTAATGCCGATCTGAAAATCCCGCCGGTGGGAAAAACAGAAGTCGTCACTTGGAAATCGAAAGACGGAAAACAGATCGAAGGTCTACTGACTTATCCGGTTGGCTATCAACCCGGCCAGCGTGTGCCTCTGATTCTCAACGTTCACGGTGGACCAGCAGGTGTGTTCGTGCAGTCGTTTGTCGGCGGGCGTGGTGTTTATCCGCTCGCGACTTTTTCTGCACGTGGCTACGCGATCCTGCGTCCGAATCCGCGCGGCTCGAGTGGTTATGGACCAGAATTTCGCCGCGCAAACCTGAAAGACTGGGGTTTCGGCGATTACCAGGATTTGATGGCCGGAGTCGATCGCGTGATTGAGATGGGCGTTGCCGATCCAGACCGTTTGGGTGTGATGGGCTGGAGCTACGGCGGGTTTATGACGTCGTGGATCGTTACACAAACGTCGCGATTCAAAGCGGCGTCGGCAGGCGCGCCGGTAACCAACCTGATGAGCTTCAACGGAACCGCGGATATTCCGTCATTTATTCCTGATTACTTCGGCGGACAGTTCTGGGAAGTGATGGATCTTTATCAAAAGCACTCGCCGATCTTCAACGTGAAGAACGTGACTACGCCGACGATGATTCAACACGGTGAAGCCGACGTTCGCGTGCCAATCTCGCAGGGTTACGAGTTCTATAACGCACTGAAATTCAAAGGCGTGCCGACGCGAATGATCGTGTTGCCGCGCCAGCCGCACGGACCAAACGAGCCGAAGATGCAGTTGGCAGTGATGAAGGCGAACCTCGAGTGGTTTGAGAAGTATCTCGGAGGGAAGCCGGAGACTTCGAAGAATTAACGCGGATCGCTAATTGATGCGGATCCAGCTTTAGTGAGGATTCGTATCGGCACTTCCGGATGGCATTACAAACATTGGCTCGGTGGCGTTTTCTATCCTGAGGGGACTTCGGGCGCGCAGATGTTTGAGTTTTACGCGCGCCACTTCGATACGGTCGAGATCAACAACAGCTTCTACCGATTACCGACAGCGAAGACTTTCGATGCGTGGCGCGAGTCGTCACCACGGAAGTTTTGCTTTGCGGTTAAAGCGAGTCGCTTCATCACGCACATGAAGAAGCTGAAGGATCCGGAGAGTTCGTCGGAGAAGTTTTTTCTGGTCGCGGAGCGGTTGCAGGAGAAGCTCGGGCCGATACTTTTCCAACTGCCGCCCCATTGGAAGTTGAATATCGAGCGGTTACGAGAGTTTCTGGAGTCATTACCGCGTGAACACAAGTATGTGGTGGAGTTTCGGGAAGAGAGTTGGCTCGTGCCGGAGGTGTTTGAGCTTTTGCGGGAATACGAGGTGGCGCACTGTATACACGACTTCGCGGACATGAAAGTGCCGTACGAGCTGACGGCGAGGTTTACTTACATTCGTTTTCACGGGCCGACGAGTGCGAAGTATTTCGGATGGTATTCAACGCGCGAGCTTCAGGCGTGGGCGGAGCGAATCGAGAGCTGGCGCGGAAGGGTGTCGGAGGTTTACGTGTACTTCAATAACGATCCTGAAGGTGCGGCGGTGAAGAACGCGCTCGAGTTGAAGGAGTTGGTTTCACGCAAAGGCGCAAAGGAAGACGCAAAGACGCTAAGAAAACCTTGAAGCCGGAGGTCTTCTTTGCGTCTTTGCGTCTTCCTTTGCGCCTTTGCGTGAAATATTCCTATCGGATAGAGAGCCTTACGCCACCCCTCACAAGCACCGGCGGCGCGACTGTAAACACCGGCGTGCTGCTGATCTCGTACCTACTGCCATTCAAGTTCTGAAACCCCACAAACAACCGCACCCGTTCGGACACCGCTCGCGACGCCTCAGCATCAATCGTAAAGAACTTCTCGAGCGGCAAAGTGTTCTGATCGTCATCAAACTGCCGGCTCACGAACCGCCCCTGTGTTCCCACGAGCCACTTCGCGTTCGCGTAAGTAACCTGAAAATTAAACTGGTGCCGCGGCACTTGCGGCACGAGCAGCCCTTCGAGACTTCGATTCGCCGGGAAACGCAGCACCGTGCTGTCAGTCAACAAATACTCACCCGCAATCTCCCAGTGTCTCGCAAACTTCATGATCGCCGACAACTCGATCCCGCGCGCGCGAATCGCGCCCAGGTTTTGTCGTTGACGCGTAATCAGCGCCGGCGTCGTTGATAAAGTAACGTTCGCAATCGAATCATCGATCTGACTCCAGAAGAAGTTGCTGCGCACAAACAGTCGTTCACCAAACTTCTGCACGCCGAGTCCGACCTCACCACCAGTCAACCTCTCGGCCCGCAACCCGGCGTTTGCATTCGTGACGACATTACCAACGCGGAAATTGCGATAAAGCTCATTGAGCGTCGGCGCGCGAAATGCCCGGTACGCAGAAGCACTTACGGAAAAGCCCTGATTGAATCGTTTGATTACAGAAACACGCGGGCTGAATGCCGTTTCGGATCTATCCGCGAAGTCATTTAACGCGGGGGCGCCGACGACCGGAATCCGATTCGAAAATCCACGACTATTCACCCAGCGATCGATTCGCGCACCAAAGCTGAAAAACCACGATTGAAAGCGCACTGAATCCGCGGCGAAGACGCCAAACGATCTCTGTCTCCCGCCCGCGTCGACAAATGCGGTGATTCTTGAATTATTGAACGTCGTTTCCGCGCTGTGACCACGCACATCGCGCCCCTCGAGGCCTGCGGAAAGCTCGTGATGATCACCGAGATTCCGGCGCCACTGAAAAGCAAAGCCAATCTGCTGCGACGGATTACGCTGGCGATTAGTTAATGATTCGGTAACTCGATCCGCAGCAACGGCGGAGAAGTTCTGATTGAAGTTCTCACTCGATCCGTACAAACGCACCGAGAAGTCGCTCCAATCAGCGCCGAGATCGAGCGACGAAACACGCGTGTCGTTTAGTTGAACCGGCGTTCCATTGCGACGGCTTTCGGCAAACGAACCAACTCGCGCAAAGGCGTGACCTTGCGCACTGAGCGTTCTCGATAAGATCAACGAGCTCACGAGATCTCCGGTACCGGCCGGTCTATCGACCGCGCCACGCTGGTTTTCAGGCACGAGAACGTAACCATCCGTGTGCAACGCCTGGCCGGTAAACAGCACTCCCCAGCGTTCAAAAGACTTGCCTCCTGCAAACGACACAGCGCCCGTCGTTTTATTTCCGGCAGACAATTCGAGATCGAGAAACGTCGCGGGCGTGGTCGTGCTCCTTATGTTAATGACCCCGCCGAGCGCGCCACTGCCGTAAAGATCGGAAGTCCCGCCGTTAAAAACTTGGACGTTTTCGACACTTGCGCGCACGAGTCGATTCCAGTAGACCCAGCCGCCAAACGGACTGTTCAAAGGAATCCCATCGACAAGGACGACGGCGCGACTGGCCCCATTCGCACCGACGCCGCGCAGCGAAACACCCTGCGACGTAGGATTCGCAGACAGACCTCCCGAACGCCGGAAAAGTGAGAACCCCGGCACCTGTCGCAAGACGTCGTCTATCGTGAGCGCACCTGAGAGATCCAGTTCGCGCCTTCTGAGTGCGAATTGACTGGTTGGCGTCGGTGGAATTCGTTCTTCATCGGCTGTGACTAAAATCCTTTCAATCAAACTTGCCGGCTCGAGCTTGATATGAAGTGGTTCATTCGTCTTCGAGACATCGATCCTGATCGTATTGAATCCCGGCGAGCTGACGGAAAGAGTTCCGTACGCTTGCGCACTCAACAGCGTAAAATTTCCAGACTCATCAGTAGCAGTGCGAATCGAGTTTCCGTTTGCTTCGAATTCCACTGACGCATTCGCGATTGCGGCACCGGAAGAATCAGAGACGCTGCCGGAGATCCTGGCAAGTTGTTGTTGAGCGAATGTCGTGACGACGGCAAAAACGCCACAGCACAACGCGACGATCCATCGTCGTCTTCTGATACACGATGATGCTGGTCCTGTTCTATTTCTTAATACGATATTCAATGCGTGCCCCGAGTAACGACGATAAATACACACAACTGAGCGATAGGACCATCAACAACCGAACTGCACGACATTTGTATGTAGCCGTGTGCTTTACAGGCTAACTAACGAACCGGGGTTGGGGAAGTGAAACCAAATCGTTCATTCGATTTCCGCGATGCGGCCATACTCGCTTGCGCCTACTTGCCGCTGCTTGTACACGCAAAAGTTCCCAATCACAGATCGCCAATCAAAATCGCGTGCTAACTGCACCGACGGGCGCGAGCGTCGCCACTGTACCCGAAGACGGCCAGTGGACGATGCCAGCCAAGAACTATGCCAGCACGCGCTTTAGCGGTCTCGAAGACATAAACACCGGTAACGTCGCCGCCTTGAAACTCGCGTGGACCTTTTCGACCGGTCTCGTTCGCGGTCACGAAGCCGCACCGATCATTGCAAACAATACGATGTTCATCGTCACGCCTTTTCCGAACATCGTCTACGCACTTGATCTGACACAAACCGGTGGCCCCGTCAAATGGAAATACGAGCCCAATCCACAATCGTCAGCTCAGGGCGTTGCCTGCTGCGACGTAGTCAATCGCGGCGGGGTTTACTCGGACGGGAAACTATTCTTCAACACCCTCGACAACAACACCATCGCGCTCGATGCCGCCACTGGAAAAGAACTCTGGAGAACGAAGGTCGGCGACATCAACCAGGGTGAATCGATAACGATGGCGCCACTCGTCGTCAAAGACAAAGTGCTCGTCGGCAATAGTGGTGGTGAGTTTGGCGTACGCGGCTGGCTGACCGCGTTGAATACGAGCGATGGAAAGATCGCGTGGCGTGCTTATCACACCGGACCGGATGCGGATGTGTTGATTGGTCCAAACTTCCACCCGTTTTATCCGTCGGACCAGGGCAAGGATCTCGGGGTGACGAGTTGGCCCGCCGACGCCTGGAAAATCGGCGGCGGCACGATGTGGGGTTGGATCTCTTACGACCCGGAACAGAATCTGATCATTTACGGCACGGGAAATCCTGGTCCATGGAATCCGGATCAACGTCCTGGGGATAACAAGTGGACGTGTGGAATCTTTGCGCGCGACCTCGATACTGGCGATGCTCGTTGGTTCTATCAGCTCAGCCCGCATGACCTCCACGACTACGACGGGATCAACGAACAGATCCTGATGGACCTGCCCGTGAATGGGCAGACGCGCAAGGTGCTGATGCGACCGGAACGCAACGGCTACGTTTACATAATCGACCGCACTAACGGTCAGGTGCTGTCTGCAAATCCATCACCGCCGACAGTGCGCGTGCCTACATCACTGCTGAAAACGGAAACGTCGTATCCGTCGTCGATACCAAAGATCATTCCGTCGTAAGACCATCCAACTGCCGCGTGGTGAAGGTCAGGCACAGTTGAAACCCAAGGGCATTGCCGTTTCACCGGACGGCAAAGTATCTACGTCGCGACCGGACGCGGAAACAGCGTGGCGGTGATCGATGGAGGACAACTGGCGTTGATCACGTTGATCCTGGTCGGCCAGCGACCCTGGGCATCGCACTAACCCCAGACGGCCGAAAGCTTTACACTGCAAACGGAGTCTCGAACGACGTCACCGTTATCGACACGAGCACGAATAAAGTAGTCGCGACCATCAAGGCAGGCGACGGTCCCTGGGGCATCGCGCTTTAGCCTGTACGCTATCAAACATAAATATGGTATAAGTTGCTTCCCCTTTCGCCCCTTTTGTTCCCTAAACAATTTAACCCTTAGCATTGATCCGCTTGGAGGAACTGAGTGATCAAACAGAATCGTCGTAATCGTCCCCGGCCGCTCGACGGTCTGCGCAAGGAACCCACCGGCATCCCCGGATTTGATGAAATTACCCGCGGCGGCTTGCCCTCGGGCCGCGCCAGTCTCGTCTGCGGCAGTGCCGGCGCCGGCAAGACACTCTTCGCGATGGAATTCCTCGTACGCGGCGCTACCATTTACAACGAGCCCGGCGTCTTCATGTCGTTCGAAGAAAGCAGCGACGAACTTGCCACCAACGTCGCTTCGCTGGGATTTGATCTGAACCAACTCATAGAAGACAAAAAGCTGGTGCTCGACTACGTTTTCATCGAACGCTCCGAGATCGAAGAGACTGGTGAATACGATCTCGAAGGACTGTTTCTACGGCTCGATCATGCCATCGCTTCCATCGGCGCAAAACGCGTCGTTCTCGACACCCTCGAAGCACTCTTTTCCGCACTGCCCAACGAAGCCATTATCCGCGCCGAGCTGCGACGTCTATTTCGCTGGTTGAAGGAAAAGGGTGTGACTGCACTAATCACTTGCGAGCGCGGTGATGGCAGACTGACTCGCTATGGTCTCGAAGAGTACGTCGCTGATTGTGTGATTCTGCTCGACAATCGTGTGCAAAACCAGATCTCTACGCGGCGCATGCGCATCGTGAAGTATCGCGGTACCTCGCACGGGACCAATGAGTATCCGTTCCTGATTGACGAGAAAGGATTTTCCGTCCTTCCCATCACGTCGCTTGGTTTGTCTCACAAAGCGCCGACCGAGCACGTCTCAACCGGCATCGAACGAATGGATAACATGCTCGACGGCAAGGGACTTTATCGTGGCAGTTCGATACTGGTTTCCGGAACAGCGGGCACCGGAAAGAGCACCATCGGGGCACACTTCGTTGACGCGGCTTGCGCCCGCGGTGAGCGGGCGCTGTTCTTTGCGTTTGAAGAGTCGCAGGATCAAATCATTCGCAACATGCGTTCGATCGGTATCGATCTCGAAAAATATGTGAGAAAGGGTTTGCTGAAGTTTCATAATGCGCGGCCTTCGACCTGGGGATTGGAAGTCCATCTCGCGATGATTCACAAGACAATCTCAGAGTTTAATCCGTCGGTGGTCGTAATCGATCCGATTACAAACTTTCTTGCCGTAGGTGATCGTACGGAGACGAAGGCAATGCTCACGCGGCTAATCGACTTCCTCAAGTCGCGGGAAATTACGGCGATGTTTACGAGTTTGACTTCCGGCGGCCACGATGTCGAAGACTCCGAAGTAGACGTGTCGTCGCTGATGGATACGTGGTTGCTCGTGAAGAACATCGAAACGAACGGCGAAAGAAATCGCGGACTCTATATTCTGAAGGCCCGTGGAATTGCGCACTCAAACCAGGTGCGTGAATTTTTACTGACGGATTCTGGTATTCAACTCGTCGATGCATACATCGGTACTGAGGGAGTGTTGATGGGCTCGGCGCGATCTTCTCAGGTCGCGCGGGAAAAGGCCGCGGACCACGATCGAGCACTGGCCATGGAGCGCAAGCAACGAGAACTGCGACGCAAACAGGAACTCTACGAGGCACAACTCATCGCGTTGAGGGGACAATACGAAACTGAGCGCGATGCGCTTCTCAGAGAACTCGAGGAAGAAAAGCAACGACAAAGAGAGATGGCTGAACAGCGCCTCGAAATTGCCCGCTTGCGACGGGCTGATAATGGTGAAGTTCAGCTTGAAGGTAATGGCGCCCGAAAATCACGGAAAGGAACTGTTGCCAGATGAAAAACACCCCCACAAAGAAATCGCGCCGTGCGAGCAACGGGCAACCCCCGCAGACTGATGGCAATGCTGCTCGCTGGAATTTACGCCTCTATGTTGCCGGGCAGACGCCACGGTCGCTCACGGCTTTTAAGAACTTGAAGGAGATCTGTGAAGAGTACTTGAAAGGACAGTATCACATTGAAGTAGTCGACCTAATGGAGAACCCGACGCTCGCGCGCGGAGATCAGATACTCGCGATCCCAACGCTCGTGCGGAAGTTGCCGCAACCGATCCGAAAGATCATCGGCGATCTCTCCAACACTGAGCGTGTGCTGGTTGGTTTGGATATCCAACCACGCAATAACTGAAAGTGTGTGTAAATGGCGAAGCCAAAAAATGAAGTTGAAAAAGGTTACGGCGAGCATGGTCTAAAAAACAGGTTCCGGAACGCAACAGAGGCTTTTGAAGACGCACTCAAGCGGGCGCCGCTAAGACGTGCGAAATACATCTTCCGTTTGTATGTCTCCGGGTCATCGACTCGATCTTTGCGTGCTGTCTACAACCTGAGGAAGTTATGCGAAGAGTATCTACAGGACGATTACGATTTACGAGTGATTGATATCTATAAGAACCCGGATGCAGCGCGTGAGGAGCAGATTATTGCGGCGCCGACTTTGGTCAAGCAATTGCCTCAGCCACTGCGACGTTTTATCGGGGATCTTTCGAATAAGAAAAAGCTTCTGGTCGCGCTGGATATTTCCGAGACACCGAACGATCATCTCGGCAGCGCCCATTAGAAACAAATGACAAAGGTACGAGAAAGCTCAACAAACGAAGACACCGAAATCGTCGAACTGCGGCGCCGGCTCGAAGAAGCAGAGGAAACTCTGCGTGCGATCCGTGAAGGTGAAGTGGATGCACTCGTGGTGGATAGTCCGCACGGGGAGATGATCTACACTCTGACCAGCGCCGACTATCCTTACCGCCTCATGATCGATGAGATGAACGAAGGCGCCGTCAGTGTCTCTCCTGACTCGTTTATTCTTTACAGCAATCGTAATTTCTCCAGCATCCTCGGTTTGAATGGGAACAACACGAGTGGAGTTCCTTTTGGTGACTTCATCGTTCCGGAGATGCGTGAACGATTTCTTCAGGATCTGCAAAAAGCACATGAACAAAGTATCCGTCGCGAGTACACGCTTAGCCCGGGAAACGGGCGCGAAGTTCCCGTGCTGATGTCGTTTGCAAAACTACAGCCGCAGACAAACTCGATCGGTATTGTCGTTACCGATCTATCCGCGCAAAAAACACTCGAAGAGAAACTTCGTCAGGCAAAGAATGGACTTGAAGAACAGGTCGCCGAACGCACGAAAGAATTGCGTCAGAGTGAAGCTCGTCTCTTTGGAATTCTCGAACACAGCGCCGCCGACCTGAAAGCTATGCGCCGGCTCAATGAGATCGGAACGCTATGCGCCAAAGAAGGCGACGACATTGACGGCTGTTTGCGAGACGTTCTCGGCGTTGCGATCGAGATCAGTGGCGCAGACAAGGGAAATATTCAATTGCTCGATCGTGAATCAAACATGCTTAGACTTGCGGCGCAGAGTGGTTTTGACGACTCCTTCCTCGAGTTTTTCGAGAGCGTTGGCGGCGACGATAGCGCGTCTGGCGTGGCCCTGCGCACTAAGCAGCGCGTGATTATTGAAGACATTACTAAAAGTGAGATCTATGCCGGCAAGGTTTCGTTCGACGCGATGCGCGAAGCGGATGTGATGGCCGTGCAGTCGTTGCCATTATTGAGCAGCACGGGCAACGTCCTCGGCATGATTTCTGTTCACTTTGCACAAACCCACCGGCCAAGCGAACAGGAGTTGCGCCTGATGGATCTGTTAGCGCGACAAACTGCCGACTATCTGGAGCGCAAACGAGTCGAAGAGGAACGCGAATATCTCCTTGTGCGCGAACACGACCTTCGCCAAACCGCTGAAGAAGCGAACCGGCTGAAAGATGAATTTCTGGCGATCATGTCGCATGAGTTGCGCAACCCGCTCAATGTGATTCTTGGTTACGCGGAGTTGCTGTTGCGCATGGATGAGATCAAGGGATCGCCTAATCTTTATCGTATGGCCGACGCGGTGAAGCGAAATGCAGTGGCGCAGTCAAAACTGATTCGCGATCTGCTCGATCTGTCGCGCCTGCGAAGCGGCAAACTCGAACTCAATCGCGAGACTGTTTCACCCGTTGTCTCGATCGAAAACGCGATTGAGACCGTGCGCCTCGACGCCGACAGCAAAGGCATTGAGATAACGGTGTTGGCGCCGGACGAGATGTTGTTTGTGCAGGCGGATCCGGTCAGGCTGGAACAGATCATCTGGAACCTGCTGAACAACTCGGTGAAGTTTACGCCGCGCGGTGGACGCATCGAGGTTCGTTTGGAAGAACAAGACGATGAGATTGTGCTGACAGTTTCCGACAACGGGCAGGGGATCGATGCTTCGTTCTTGCCTCACATCTTCGAGATCTTCCGGCAGGCTGATGCGCGCACCAATCGTGCACAGGCCGGCATGGGCATTGGTCTCGCGGTGGTCCAACAGCTAGTTGAGTTGCACGGTGGTTCAGTCAATGCGTTTTCAGCCGGTACGGGCAAAGGTGCGACGTTCACGATTCGATTGCCGCGCAGTGTTGATTCGAAGCGGCCGTTGGCGCCGGTGCTCGATCTGGGTAACGGAACGCTGCGGGGATTGGAAGTGCTCGTCGTCGATGACTCGGAGGACACGACGGAGATGGTCCAACACCTGTTGGAGATTGGTGGAGCGACAGTTTGCGCAGTGACGAGCGGGTCTGCAGCGTTGCGCATTGCGCGTGAGAGAAAGTTTGACGTTGTGTTGTCGGACATATCGATGCCGGAGATGGATGGATTTCAGTTTTTGAGTGAGTTGCGCAAGTTGCCGGGCAAAGAAGATCTGCCGGCAGTTGCGTTAACTGGTTTTGGTCGACCTGAAGATGTGCAACGCGCCACTGAGGAGGGTTTCTACGCGCACCTCACCAAACCCTTCGACATCCAAACCCTCGCACGCCTGCTCCAGAAAATGCCGCGCCACAAAGCCACCGAGAACTCCGGCGCTAATTACGCCGAAGGCGTTGGCTAAATTTCAGCCCAGGGTTGGAGCGTTAGCGATAACCCTGGGTTCGTTATTTAAATTTACGCAATAAACCCTGAAGGGGTTAGCGGCGCACAGGCCTAACCCTTTCAGGGTTTAATTTTTTATTTTAATTGCTTACCCAAGGTTGTCGCTTATGCTCCAACCTTGGGCTGAAATTAGTGAACGCCTTCGGCGTTAATCTAGCCTGCCGGACCCCAGATCAGTTTGATCGGAACACTCTCCGCCCTGCGCTCTTTCGGATAACGAACGGCGTTCTGCACGTACCTCACGCCATCAATTACATGATCGACTATGGTGTGCGTGTGACCGCAGACGTGTACGGTTGAGCCGAGCTGTCTGATTTGACTATCGAGCGCGGCGCAGACGGAGACACTTCCCAGCCAACCGATTCTCAGATACTCCTTCGGTGGCAGCAGATCGGCCCGCGGCAGGAAGTGTGAAAACGTGATGACGGGCGCGTTGTAAGTCTTCAAGTGTGGTTCGTTCAGGCGTAGAAAGTAGTCGGGAAGTGAAGACACATCTTCAGGCCACTTGCAGAAGTGAAAATCGGCCCACGCCAGGCGCGCATACCTTTCGTTATCCAACTCCAGATCAAAGACGCCGTCGTACCAGGAGAAAAGCGGCACTACCCAAAAGTCGTCGAAGCGCACCGGGATGGTAGTTACGTTCAGCTCAGCGCAGAGTTGAAGAACGCGTCGCAGCTTTTCGATCGAGTCGTACTCGACCCCGCGCACCCAGAGTTCGTGATTGCCGGGCGTGAAGAGTAAGTGGCGAAACTTGGAGCGGAGTAGTTCAAGCGTGTCGCGGATGATCTCCGGTCGATCCGAAATATCACCCGCGACAATCAAGGCATCGTCACGATAATCGCTGTCCGAAATCTCTTGCAGCCAGCGAAAGTTTTCTCGGTAGTCAGTATGTAAATCCGACGTCGCAAAAAGCCGCATGCGACGACTATATCAATCCATCACTTCGCAGCGGTAGTCGTCGACGGGGCGGCAGCTTTCTTCACGTACTTGTCGTACCACGCAAGATAGCGCTCCCAACGATCGCGCTGGTAACTCGGTCTTTGAATGCCGTGGTTCTCGTTCGGATAGATGATGAGCTGTGTGTCGATGCCCAGACTACGTAGTGCCTGGTACATCTGCTGACTACCCTGAACCGGAACGTTGAAATCACGTTCACCACCGAGGAAGAGCGTCGGCGTTTGGATTCGATCCGCGTGCAGGAACGGATACGAGATCTTCACGTACGTTTCCCACGCTTTTGGATTCCAGGGTGGTCCAATCTCGTAGTCGTATTGGATGATGTACTGATCGGTGCCGTAGAACGCGACGGTGAACGCGGTGCCCGCGCCACTCGTCGCGGCTTTGAAACGATTGTCACTGGCGATCAGGTAGTCAGTCAGAATGCCGCCATAACTCCAACCGCCCACGCCGAGTCGATCCGGATCAGCGACACCCATCCTGACGACGTGATCGACTCCCGCGAGTAGATCCTGAACCTCGTAGTTGCCCCAGTCGGCGAAGATTGAACGCGAGAACTTTTGTCCGCGGCCGGAACTGCCGCGATAGTTTACGGCGAGCACCGCGTAACCATTCGCCGCAAACACCTGGCGCTCAGTGCTGAACGAATGTTGGTCCTGTCCGTTTGGACCGCCGTGAATACGCAACAACAGCGGCACCTTCGTGCCTTTGACGTACCCCACCGGATAGGTCAATAGTCCATTTACGGTGGTGCCGTCTTTGCTCTTGAACCCGACTTCTTCAGTTTCGCCAAGGTCCAACTCAGCCATGAGCGCGTCGTTCTGGTGAGTGAGTTGCCGCAGCGACTTTCCCTCCCAAACGTGGATCTCGTTGGGTTTGTCATCGCTGCTGGTGATAGCCACTGACTTACCGGCGCCGAAGTTCCAACCGAAAACCACAACCGGAGGCGACAGCAAACGTTGTGCAGCGCCGCCCGACAAACTCGCCCTCACTGGATAAACGGAACGATCGTCGGCAACGAGAAATTGAATCGACTTGCCATCAGGCATGAAACGAGGTGAAGAGATGCCGCGGTCGAGATCCTCGGCGGCTTTCAACCTGCTCGGCGCGCTGCTGCCGTCTGCCGGCACAAGCGAGAGATGGTCCATGTTGTAGGCGCCGTATTGCCTCTCATCGCCTTCGATGAACGCGATCCATTTCGAATCGGGACTCCACTCCGGTCGCGCACGACTGGCGCGCGTGTTGTTTGGCGTGAGCTGTTTCTCGACTGCGCCAGGTTTAGCTTCCGCGACATAAAGCTGCACTGACGGATCGCGATCCGGGTCGTCAGAGTGGTTACTCGTGAAAGCAATGTGAGTTCCGTCGGGCGACCAGACAGGTGAGCTCTCGTCCCATTTGCTCTTCGTGAGTCGCTCGAGTTTCTTCGTGGCGATGTCGTACAGGTAGATATAAGTATGGCGGCCGCTTAGCAGGTAGCCCTGACCGTCCTGTTTGTATCGATAACGATCGATGACGATCGGCTTCGGGACGCGTGGTGTAGCGCCGGGTTGCGGCGACGGAGCAGCATCAGCGTCCGGATCGGGATCGCCAACTAAGAGTGCCAGCCGCTTTGAGTCGGGAGACCATTCGTGGCCCTGCAAACGTCCCTTGATCTCCGAGAGTTGCATCGCTTCGCCGCCGTTGCGATCGAGTAGCCAAACCTGATTGCCGCGTGCTTTGCCTGGTCGTGATGAAGTAAACGACAGATACTTGCCATCGGGGCTGAAGCGCGGCGAACTCTCGCTCTCGTTGCTGAAGGTGATTTGTCGATCGTTGCTGCCGTCGATGTTCACCATCCAGATGTGCGAGTTGGATTTGTCTTCCTTCGCGTCGGTAGTGCCGACAACGTACGCGACCCACTGGCCATCGGGTGAGATCTGCGGATCGCCGACGTTGCGAAGGCGAGTCAGATCGTCGAGTCGAATCGGATGCCGTGCGGTTTGGGCAGCGAGCGAGAAAGCAAACGCCAGGACGAGCAGCAGAGGAAGACAATTCAGGCGTCTTCGAAACATAGGGGGCCTCCTAAGATGTGGCTTTAGATCGGGCGCGCAGAGACGGGCAGTTTAGAAGATTTCACACAAAGGCGCAAAGCAAAGCCGCAAAGGCACAAAGAGGAGTTCATTCTTCTTTGTGCCTTTGCGGCTTTGCTTTGCGCCTTTGTGTAAAATCTATTCACCACGCACGACGTATTGCCGTCCGGGTGCATAGTTCACGCGGCGCAGTTCCTGCACGCGTCCATCATCGAGCTTGCCCTCGACGATCTCATAACCGAGCAGTGCGAACACTCTGCCGCGCAGAAACAGTGGTCTCGCGTTTCCATACCAATCGACGCACGAAGCGCGGCACTGATCGTCAACCGCTCGCTCAGGCTGCGATCCCAGTTCACCGACCTCACGAAACTGAAGCGAGTCGTTGCGCAGGAAGAGAATTGCTGCTGAACTCTCGAAGAGGTGTTTATACCCTGCCCGTCCCGGCACACTTATGGGTAAGCCAAGCATGCCCGAGGTTTCACCGTCAGGTTTGTAAAAGAACCCATGACTTCGCAACTCTCCCTGCGATGCATCAGCGCGCGTGTATCGCGAAACGACTTCCGGCCATTGCCCGAGACGCAGCGATGAGAAGTGCAGGTTCTTTCCGTCAGTGCCGACAATAACCGCGTCGGAACCCATCTGCTCGATCCGATCGACGCCATGAGGTAGCGTCAATTGATGCGAGTTGCCGCGACTCCAATCCACGATGAACAGATTCGACTGGTCAGACTGCTTCGTCGGATAACCCCAGCCACTGCCCGTCCCATAGATCAAATAGTTGCCGACAAAACGATTCTGAAACGTATAACCTTCCGGCTTCGGCAATCGGCGATAATTGGACGCCGGCACGATCTCGCTGCCATCCGAAAAACTCATGATCGGAATTCGCAGTAGCGCTACGCTGCCCGCCGTATTCTCCGCCGCCCACATCCCGTCGCCTCTCGCTTGTGAACGCACGAGCACGTTGAGATGCTGGTCTTCACTCTGAAGGAACGAAAACTGATCGACGGGGCTGCCCGAGACGCGCAACGCACTTGGACCAGACCCATCAAGCGGCATTCGGAACAGCAACGATCGATTCTCACGAGCGCCACCATACCAACTGCTGGCCCAAACGAACACGGCATCAGGAGAAACGTAAAAGACGTGTCCCGGAGGCCCCAAGACTGAGGTGGCCTGACAATCAAAACCGCCGTTCGCGAGGTCGCACACGGTTACTGTGTGCAGCGCCGAAGCGTCGTCAACTGGAAAGTCACCTTGCGGCCGGTAGACACGAGTTGCCGGAACGATGCGACGAAACTCTTCCGGCTTTGCATCTTTGTGCCATTTCCTGACTGCCGGGAAGGATTGAAACGGATCTTCAGCGCCTGCATAAAAGTATTGAGGGGCGTAAAAGATCAGTTTGTTGCCGATGAGACGGCTCGCGTAGTTGCGCGAAGAATAGTAGTCATTCGAACGCAGGTGATAGGTCGAACGGTATGACAGTTTGCCGTCGTCGGTGATGTCAAAGAGTCCGACCTCAGTGCCGCCGCGCTGATAGCTGTAACCAATCACGACCACTGTGTTTCCGGAGACGAGCATCTCGTCGTACCAGGTGCTGCTCGGATCCATGCCCGGTGCAAAAGCATCGACTGCCGAGATCGGTTTCAACGCACCGTCACCGATGGCTACAGTGAAGAGACGACCACGACGTAAAACCACAAGATGATCGCCGTGTACTTTGACGATGCCGCCCTCGTCAACGCCCGCATGCTGAGTGTTGGTTACTGACTCGTCTGCTTTGCCGGCAGCGTCAAGTGCCACCATCGGCGCTGCGTTGGTCGCCTCTGCTTTAGCCTCTTTCTCGACTCTGCGTCGCTGTTTCTCGGCTAATTGCTGGAGATAACGCACCAATTCTGCTTCCGACTTGAACGCCTCCATCGTTCGTTTCGTCGGGATGAGATCGGATGCTAAGACCGGCGGAATCGTATCGGTGGTGGCTTCCGTGCAGGCCAATAGACCGGAAGTGATTAAAACTGCCGTAAATGTTAGGAGAAAGAAGTTCTTCATGACGGAAGAACGAGGGGCGGGCGGAAACTTGCACCAACTCTGCGGTCCTCTGCGGCCCTCTGCGGTCTCTGCGTTGAAATGAACCTTAAAACGCAGAGAACACAGAGGGCCGCAGAGGACACAGAGAAACTTATTTGTCGTCGTCGGGTGGGATGACGAGTTGCTGGCCGACCTGAATCTTGTCGGGATCGTTTAACTTGTCACGATTTGCATAGAAGATGCGCATGTATTCGCTCGCATCACCGTAGAACTGTTTGCTGATCTTCGACAGGTTGTCGCCGCTCTTGACCTCGTACGTCTGGCCTCCGCCACCCTGGCCACCACCTGCTGCCGCACCCATCGCGCGACTTGTATCGACTGAGATGTCGGCAGTGACATCGTCTCCACCGACGAGTTTGATTTGATCCCAGAATTTATTCTTCGCTTCTTCGGAAGGCGCGATGCCGCGAATGAAGAGCTTGTTGTCCTGCACGTGCAGGTTTTGAAATTGGATCCGTTCGTTATCGGCGGTTGTGAGAACGGTCTGATATTTTTGTTTTAGTTCGTTGAAACGCTGTTGCGCACCCTGTTGTTGTTCGGATTCAGTTGCGCCGCGCCCGAACATCTTGTCAAAAAGTCCCATGATGATTCCTCTCCTTGTACGTGATTCAATGCTAAGGGGAAAACGAGGGGAAGCTTTATGGGGTAGTGAGATGATACTACATAAACGACTACGTCAACATCTCTGCGATCAAGCGATCGACGTGGATGCGAGTAGTGTCGAGTAGTTTAACGCCGTTGTGTTCTTCGGTTCGTAGTAATAACGGGATTTCAGTGCCACCGAGGATGACGGCTTCGATGCCATCACGTGCTTTCATCTCGTCGGCAATCGTGAGAAATCGCGCGCGTGTTTCCGGAAGAAAGACGTCTTTCAGCAGTTCGCCGAAATATTTTTCGTGAATGTAATCCTGTTCTTCTTTGGTCGGTGTGACGAGCTTGACGTCAGTGCGCGAGAAGACTTTCGGATAGAAAGGCGCTTCCATCGTGTAGCGCGTGCCGAAGAGGGCGACAGTCTTGAAACCAAGCGATTGGGTGCGATCGCAGGCTGCTTCGACGATGCTAATCAACGGCAGCGAGGTTCGTTTCTGGAGTTCGTCAAAGACAATGTGAGCTGTGTTGGCTGTGAGGGCGGCGAAATCAACGCCGGCCCGTTGTAGTTTTTCGAATTCCGCGACGAGATAATCGGTGACCTTGTCGAGTTCACCGGCGCCCATCCAGGTGATCATCCGTTTCAGATCGACACTGTTGATGATGACGGGCGGAGAAGCACCATCGACTTTCTCGCGATACTGCGCGGTCAGCAGGCGATAGTAGTCGATGGTTGATTCCGGGCCGGTGCCGCCGATAAGGCCGAGTGTTTTCATAAAAAGAGATTACACAGATTACACGGATTGCGCAGATTCACAAAACATCTGTGTAATCTGTGGATAAGATTTACTGCTGCGTGGTCGTGCTGCGAGTGACGTCGCCGATGTCATACTCCGGTTTTGGCACGCCCATGAGCCACTTATCGAACCAGCCGACGATGTGCTGTAGTCGCTCGACTCGATGCCATGGTTGACCGGAGCGCGACAGTTCGTGTGACTCGTTAGGGAAACGCACCATCACGGTCGGAATCTTCCGGTACTTTAACGCCCTGAACATCGCTTCGCCGCCTGGTCCAGTCGGCGTACGCAAGTCAGCTTCGCCCAGTATCAACATCAACGGCGTTTGGATCTTGTTGACGTAAGTAATCGGCGAACGCCGGCGATAGTCTTCCGGATCTTCAAACGGCGGCGCCTTGAACCACGATGGTTGGAAGAGTGTGAAGTCAGCCGTGTACCACCAGTCAGCCCAGTCAGCGATGTCGCGTTGCGAAACCGCTGCCGCGAAACGCGTCGTCTGTCCCACAGTCCAATTGGTTAACAACCCGCCGCCACTGCCGCCGGTGACGCCCATCTTCTTCTCATCGATGTAACCACGCTTGATGAGCTCGTCGACGCCGGCCATCAAATCTTTGTAATCGTCGCCGGGATAGTTGTGTTGAATGATGTTGCCAAACTCCTGCCCGTAACTTGTACTGCCACGCGGGTTCGGATAAAGCACAACGTAACCCTTCGCCGCCATCCACTGAAATTCGTGATCGAAGACGAACCCGTAAGCCGCGTGCGGTCCCCCATGAATGTTGAGAATCAGCGGATACTTTTTGTTTGGATCGAAGTCGGGTGGCTTTTGTATCCAGGTCTGAATCTTCTTGCCGTCGAAACTCGAATGCCACATTTCTTCAGGCTCGCTGAGATTCAGTTTTGCGAACAACTCATCGTTGATATGTGTGAGTTGTCTTGGCTGACCGCCGGGCTTGTCGAGCCAGTAAAGATCGCCGACGCGCGTCGGAGTTGAGATCAAAAGCAGAAACTTCGAAGCATCGGGCACGGCGCGGAAATTAACGACTGCCTGGTTGCCGGCGGTGACGTCCGACAGTTTTCCACTCGCGACATCAAACGAGCCGACATTCGCTTTGCCTTCCTTTACATAAACGATCGAGATGCTGCGACCGTCCGCGGACCACACCGGAAAATTGCCGCCACCGCCACGCGGTGCGACGTTGTCACCCGTCAAACCACCGCCGATGTCGAAATCAAAATTAGCGGTGAGATTCCTTGGCTTCGCATTCGCACTGAGATCCATCACCCAGAGATCGGGTTGCGAATAAGAGCGCACCGGCTGGCTCGCCGATCCTACAAATGCGACCTGTTTTCCGTCCGGGCTGACGGTAAATCCGAACGCGCCCATATCGAACGACGTGAGTTTTGAAGGTTCACCACCAGCGACTGCAATCGTGTAGACATCCGTGCGCGGCAGTTCGTAGTAAGGCTCGTCGGTGTAGTCAGTTTCGAAGTAAAGACGAGAACTGTCTATGGACCAGACTGCGCCGCTATCGCCAAAGTGTCCCTTCGTCAACTGCTTCGGTGTCACCTTTTCGTCGCCTGTTTTCGGAGCGTTGATGATCCAGATGTGATTTGGATGTTTGAAGTCGAGATAACCGGTGTCGTTAGCGCGATAGACCGCGCGGTTGATCACGCGCACATCGCTTTCGCGTTCCGGCGGAGTCGGACTTACCGCCGGACTCGGACTCGGTTGCGGCTGGTTCTTTGCGGCCGCTTTCGCGAGCTCCTGCTCAGTCGCACTGTTGTAGAAAGCAATCATCTTCCCGTCAGGAGACCACTGTGGGCCAACCGCGCCGCGTGGCAGAGTCGTAAACTGGAACGGCTCGCCACCTGCCATCGCAAGCATGAACAACTGTGCTGCCTCGACGCGGCCCGAGACCTCGGGCGCACGCACGAAGAGCAGATACTTGCCATCCGGTGACCAGCGCGGTGTCGTGTCGCGTGGTCCATTCGTCAACTGGCGCGTCTCGCCGGTCGCGGTTAGAACGGTCCAGATGGCCGTGTTGTAACCGTCTTTCTTGTCGTTCACAGTGGTGCGAACGAAAGCAACACGAGCGCCGTCCGGAGAGACCTGTGGATCGCCGATCCAGACGAAGTCAAAGACGTCTTTTTCAGTGATGTTGCGTTTCTGCGCGGTGGCGGGCGCACACAAAGAGACGAGGACGATCAGAAGCAGCGAGACACGAACGCGCATGATGATTTCCTTTCGAGGCCGCAGAATACACAGATTTACGCAGACGATTTACGCAGATATACGTAATAAACCACGCCGCTATAGTCGTCAGTCAAGAGGAAGGCGTCTTTTCCGAAACTGAAAACATCCGCCGGGCGGCCGTTGATCCGGCTCAGCTCGAAGAACCCGGTGATGAAATCGGTGGACGCTCCAGACGGACTGATTCTTACAATCTTATAACCCCGCCGAAGGCTTTTATTTGTCGATCCATGTAGCGCCACCAGAAAAGAACCGGCGAGATCCGAAGAGTTTTTCGAGTCGAAATACTCCAACCCGAGCGGCGAACTATGGGCCGGAAACGGGGTCAGCGCTGCAGGTACATTTCCGCAATCGAATTTCGTGCCGTTTACGTTAAATTTCGGATCGGCGTAGACCTTTGGACCGGCCTGGAAGCAGTAAGGCCAGCCGTAATTTTTGCCGTCTTCGAGCGCGTAGAACGTGTCGGCGGGACGATTGATACCGAGATGATCTGAACCCATGTTTGTCGCGTAGAGCTTGCCTCTGGTCCAACGAAGCCCGACCGCATTGCGCAGGCCGCGCGCGTAGTAACGCTGGCCTGTGCCATCAGGGTTCATCTCGAGAATGCTGGCCCGAACTTCTTCTTTCTCTTCGCATGCATTACAACTGCTTCCTACCGCGACGTAGATTTTTCCGTTGCCGCCGACGATCACGGTGCGTGTTAAGTGCCAGCCGCCGTATTTGTAACTGAGACCGTAAGCGGGAAAAGTTGCCAGCACGTGCGGATCACCGTAAGGCGAATCCTGTCCGGCGATGTAACGATAACGCACGAGACGGTCGGTTAGCGCGAGATAGAACCACTGGGTGCCGTCGCGATCGGTATAGAAAGCGACGCTGTTTGGATTGTGCAGGCCGGTGAGATACTTCGTGACCTTCTTAAACCTTCGCGTTGTTTGGTCAAACTGATCGAGGATATAGACGACGCCAAGATGATTGTCAGTGAGGTTGTACATGTCCGTGACGAAGAGACGGTTGTCAGGACTCATCGTCATGAACCGGACCCTTTTCAGACCTTGCGCCGCCACCTTGATCTCGTAATCTTCGGGAAGGTTGAGATCAAACGACTTTCCGTTAGCCAACGAGATTTGATGCGGCACTAGTTTCTGGGCAATTGTTATTGAATGGGAAGTTACGAGCAGTGTTAACGCGACTATGTATGGAAATAGTTTTTGGGGTGCCATCGGCGAGAAAATAACACAACTCTGCGGCCCTCTGCGTATCTCCGCGTTCTCTGCGATAAAGACGCAGAGGGCGCAGAGATACACAGAGGACCGCAGAGATGCACCCGTAGGGGCGAACATGTGGGCGGCGCCGCGCGCGTCGCCCACATGCTGCGCCCTACGGAATGCAAAAGAAACCGCGTTGATCAAATAACACCTGAGCCCGCAAATTATTCCGGCGAATTTTTCAAGCGGTGAGGTGTAGAATACGGCGGTCAACACTCAGGACTATGGACGGCCTCTTTAACAACCTCGGATTTGGCCTCGAGGCGCTCGAACACCTCGATGCCCTCTTTGGTTACGCCATGGCCTTAACACGTGACCTGACCGAGGCTGAGGACTTAGTGCAGGAGACTTATCTGCGCGCGACGACTGCGTCTCATCGTCCCGATCCTGACAGTAATCTGAAGGGCTGGTTGTTTGTGATCATGCGCAATGCCTGGTTGAACCAGGTGCGACACAAGAACAACGGCCCGCGTTTTGTCGAACTCGAGACCGGCGAACAGGCCGTTGACGAAACGCACGAGAATCCGCACGTTGTTTATTTGAGGAAGTTGGAACGCGAACAGGTGCGAGAAGCGATTGAGAGTTTGCCTGCTGCTTACCGCGAGATAGTTGTTTTGCGCGATATCGAAGGTTTCACTTACCAGGAAATTGCCACCGTGCTTGACTGTCCGGCCGGCACGGTGATGTCGCGACTCGGGCGCGCGCGTGGCCAGTTGCGAAAACTTCTTTCCGGTTGGCAAACCAGGGCGCGTATCAGAGCAGTTTGAGGAGTAGCGTTTGAGAAATTGTGATGACATTCGCGGGCGATTGACCTTGTATCTCGACAATGAGTTGCAGGGAGACGAGCGTGGCATGGTCGAAGCTCATTTGAGTGAGTGTGAGTCGTGCGCTGCTGTTTTTAAGAGGGAGCTTAACTTTCTCAAGACGATTCGTGAGAGTGGTCCACTGCACGTCGCTTCGCCGGCATTGCGTAACCGGGTCAAGCAGATCTTGAAAGTGTCGCCTCGTGAGGAGCAGCGGCGCGGGTTTCGTTTTCAGTGGTTGGTGGCGACTGCCGCGGGGTTGTTGGTGCTGTTGTTGCCGGTGCTGGTCTGGCGCATCGTAAGGCAAAAAGAGCCGGCGCCAGTGTCACAAGTTTGCGGTTTTGCGATGATGGCTGTCGAAACTCACTTGCGTCACATACGCGGGCAGTTGCCGCTGGAGACGGAATCAGCGCGCCCGCAGGACATTTCGGCGTGGTTCGCAAACAAGGTTAACTTCAGTGTTAAGCTGCCGAACTATCAGGAGTCGTCGGGGCAGGAAAAGCTTTACACCCTCGAGGGCGCGCGGCTCGTCTATTATGAGAATCAGTACGCGGCTTACGTTGCGTATCGCATGGCGGACCGGCCGATAAGTTTAGTTATCACTTCCGACTCGACCGCGAAACCATCCGGCGGTGAGGAGATCGCTTCGAAGGGTTTGAAGTTTCACTATAATGCGATTGATGGATTGAAGGTGATTACCTGGTCCGATCGCGGTCTGACTTACGCGCTCGTCTCCGATCTCGAGGAACGCGGGCAACAATCCTGTATCGTCTGCCACGCCGGCACAAAAGATCAGGACTTCATCGAGCCACTAAAACCACACTAAAAATAGCCACAAAAAGGCACAAAAGGCTCATTAAAATGATTTTCTTAATTGGTTAAATCATTTGTGGCTTATGTGCTTTTTTGTGGCTAACTATTTCTTGAATACATCTTGATGATGCGCTCGATCGCGGCGCGGCAGACTTTACAGAAGTGGTCGGTCCGCGAAAACATGATGCAATCGACTTCCGGCCGGTAGTAACCACGCGCTTCGTACATCGCGCCTTCAAATGCACCCACCTGCCCGAAGTGTTTCTCAGCGGCGAACATCTTTTGCTCGTGCGCAAGTTCTTCCCGGAACAACGCCTCCATCTCTTCTTCGGGTCGCTTGTCTTTGCGCAACTGCACACGCCGTCGCTGGATCTCCCGCGAATAGTTCTCAAACGCTTCCTTGTTCCACGGCGTCGGAATCGGCGTCACGTTTGCGAAGGGTGAAACGAGGTTGCGCCACTTCAGTGTGCTGACGTCCAACAGCGCGGTCACATTCGGTTCCCACGGCTCCGCTCGCTCCGCAGGCGGAGTGTAAGCGACTGACGAGGTGTAGTACTCGTCTGCTAGTCCGGCGAAGTGATGGCCAAACTCGTGTACGAAGACGTAGTTCGCGAAGGCGTTGTCAGAAGCCACGGTGCTGTATAGATTGAAGATGCCGCCGCCGCCGTAAGTACGACCGTTAACGATCACTTCGATGAACTCGTACGGCGCGAACTGCGCAGTCCGGCGCAACGCGCGATTGTCGAAAGTCAGGACGTATCGCTCTGATCCAAAGGCATCGTAAGTCGCACCCAGTGGTGAGTCGCGATAGATGCCGGTCGAAGGTCTCGAGATCCCTGACTCCGCTGCCGGCGGACAAAGAGCCCAAACGTTGAAGCTCCGGCGATTCTCTTTGAAAGGCGACGTCGCGAAGAGCGTGTCAGTAAGCCGTCGCGCATCCGCTTCAAACTTCTTCGCCTCGGCGGCAGTGTAGCCGTCGCCGAGGATTAGGAAGTCGACGCGGTCTTCCGGCTCGCCCGTTTTCTGAATCGTGATCAAGGGTGCGGGCGCCACTGGCTTCGAGCGATCGACAAACTGGTCCGCCGGATCGATCGTCGTGGTCCAGACGTCCTGAAAGGCGTTCTTCGCGTCTCGTTTTTTCAGCACGACGCTGACGGGCGCGGCCGGCGCAGGGAAGCGCAGCGACTCCTGAAACGTGCGCTTAATCGTCTTAGCCTCATCGGTTGTTTCCCACTCGCCGTAGATCGACGCGAAGCCACGTGAGTACAAAAGCTGCTTCGTCTTCGCATCGCGGACTTCAAACAGATACTTGCCGAGGTTCGACGAATCGATCGCCTGTGACGGGTGTCCCGCCCACGGAAGCGGCTCGATCACGACGCGATCCACGCTAAAAACTTCCGACGACGCATCGCCTGTGTGGTAGTAATCCAGCCGCATGGTGGGCGTGGCAGCGACGGTAACAGCGGCGAAGAGCAAAACGGATGACAGGGCCAGTAGAAACTTGATCATAACGCCGATAATACAGATGAAAACCGGTTCGTGTCATCCGCGTTAATCCGCGGCCCATGCTATACTCTTGCGATTTATGGCTAGCGTCCTCGAGATCATCCCGCTCGGTGGTATCGGCGAGTTTGGAATGAATTGCATGGCTTTGCGCTACGGCGACGAGATGTTGATTCTCGACGCCGGGATGGGCTTTCCGGAGGAGACTGCCTACGGCGTCGATGTGTCCATTCCGAATTTTGGTTTTCTTGACGAATACAGGGACAACATCACCGCTATCGTTCTCACACATGGCCACGAAGATCACCTCGGTGCGCTGCCGTACCTGCTGAAGAAGTTCAACGTTCCGGTCTACTGCTCGCATTTCACCGCCGGGCTCGCGGAGAGCAAACTCGAAGAACACGAGCTGCTTGATAACGTGCTGCTGCACCGCGTCGAGCCGCGAGATGTCGTGGACATCGGCGTCTTCCAGGTGGAGTTCATACGCGTGTCGCATTCGCTCGTTGACTGCTTCTCACTCGGTATCAAAACGCCGGTCGGCACCATCATCCACACGGGCGACTACAAGGTTGACGAGACGCCGGTAATCGGCGAGCCCATCGATCTACGCTCCTTCCGGCGATATGGGCAGGACGGGGTTCTGGCACTCCTTTCGGACTCGACGAATGCAACTGTACCCGGTCGTACCCCCTCGGAGCGCGCCGTTATCCCGGCGTTTGAAGAGATCTTTTCCGAGGCGAAGGGACGCATTATTGTGGCGGCCTTTGCGTCGTCAATTCATCGTTTGCAGATCGTGCTCGACGTGGCGCAGCAGTTCAATCGTCACGTCTGTGTGCTTGGACGTTCGATGCAGAAGAACGTTGAGGTTGCGGACCGCCTTGGATACCTCGACATTCCGGACGGCCTGCTCGTTTCGCTCAACGAAGCGAAGATGATGAGCGACGATGAGATCGTGTTTTTAGTTACAGGATCACAGGGCGAGTCACGCGCAGCGCTCTCTCAGATGGCGACGCAGAGTTACAAGGGACTAATGATCGACGAAGGCGACACGGTCGTGCTTTCGGCGCGCATCATTCCCGGCAACGAGCGGGTGATCTCGCGCATGATCGGGTTTATTTACAAACGCGGCGCAAACATCATCGAAGAGAAACGGCGCCTGGTCCATGTCAGCGGGCACGCGTCACAGGAAGACATTCGCATCATGACCGAAGCGGTGCGGCCGAAGTTTGTGGTTCCCATTCACGGCGAGTATCGCATGCTGTTTCGTCACAAGGAGTTTGTCAAAAATCATCTTGGTTACTCGGAAGACAACATTATCCTGATCGAGAACGGCGACGTGCTCGAGTTGGATGGCGAGCGCGCGGCCGTAATCGACAAGCGTGAGATTGGACGCACCTTCATCGACGAGAGTGGATTTAAGGAGATCAACAGCGAGACTGTGCGTGAGCGCAGGCAGCTTGCTTATGAAGGTGCGGTCACTGTCGTAGTGACGGTCGATGAAGAGACAGGCGAGCTTGATGGCGAACCGAAGATTGCCGCGCGCGGTGTGCGCGGATTAAGCACGGCAAATGGTTTTGCGCCGCGGCCTGAGAACTATCTGCTCGAAGACGCCAAACGCGTTGTGACTGCTGCCATTGCGGGCGCGTCGCGACAGACACTTTCTGATGAAACACTCTTGAAAGAGCACGTGCGCGTCGAATTGAAACGCTTTATCCAGAAGCAGACCGGCGCCCGGCCGGTGATCACTGCGGTGGTCGTGCTGATCTAAGCGCCGAAGGCGCGGAATATGATAGCCAGGGGCAAGCGCGAAGCGAAGCGAGCGCGTCGCCCCTGGTTAACCACACGAATAGGTATCAAGGCCTGAAAGGCCGAAATAGTTATTACGCCCCTTCAGGGCTGCGTCGCATTTTTTGTATGGGATCCAGGGGCGACGTCCCGACTTTGTCGGGACTTGCCCCTGGCTATCATATTCCGCGCCTTCGGCGCTGCGGATCTGAGATTGGGTTACTGGACCAATAAAGTGGTGATGATCACCGGCGCGTCGTCCGGCATCGGAAGGGGAATCGCGCTCGAGATCGCCGCACGCGGTGCGCACCTCGGTTTGCTCGCCCGCCGTGAAGAGCTGCTCAAAGAGATCGTTAGTGAAGCGAACGCGAAAGGTGTTAAAGCCGTCGCTGCTGCGGCTGACGTGCGCGATGCTAAAGCTGTCAGAGAAGCTGCGGATCGTTTTCGCAAAGAGCTTGGTCCAATCGACATTCTGATCGCGAACGCCGGTATCGGCACCACCGATCACGCAGTGCGATTAACACCCGAACACGCGGCAAATGTAATCGGCATCAACGTGCTCGGTGCGATGAACAGCGTTGCCGCGGTCCTTCCTGAGATGATCCAGCGCAAGCAAGGACGATTGGTCGCGATTTCGAGTCTCGCCGCTTATCGCGGCCTGCCGAAGTCGGGGGCGTACTGCGCGAGCAAGGCGGCGCTAACGTCGTACTTCGAAAGCGTGCGCATCGATCTGCGCAATACCGGCGTGGGCGTGACGGTTATTTATCCTGGCTTTATAAAAACGGACCTGACCTCAGGGCGCGCCGCGAAGATGCCGTATCTGATGGAACTCGACGAGGGTGTTAAGAAGATCGTTTCAGCAATCGAGCGGGAAAAGAAGTCTTACGCCTTTCCCTGGCAGCTCGCGACGATCGTGCGCGCGGGACTGATAATGCCGGTGGCGATGTACGACTGGTTCGCGGCACGAAATTCATATCGAGAATAATAAATGACCATTCTTCAAGCTATCTTCCTCGGCCTGGTCCAGGGCCTGACAGAGTTCATTCCCGTCAGTTCAACAGCACATCTCGTTTTTGCATCGCGCCTGGTTGGTCTCTATGCCGACGCCGCCGATAAAACACTACAAGCGGAACAAACCACCGCCACGATCGCTGTCATTCAACTCGGAACGTTGCTCGCGGTTTTAGTCTATTTCGCCCGCGATATCGTCAACATTTTACGTGCCTTCGTTTCCGACCATCTTGCTTTAATGCGAGGCCGCAGCGAACCCGGACGACCGAAACTATCGCGCGACGCTTGGCTCGGGTGGCTCGTCATCATCGGTTCGCTGCCGGTTGGTACGCTCGGTTTGTTGTTGAAGAAGCAGATCGAGGGACCGTTTACGAAGAACCTCTGGGTGATCGCGACGATGATGATCGTTGTCGGTGTATTGTTGACGATCGCGGAGCTCGTCGGAAAAAGAGATCACGACATGAGTCAACTCGGTGTTGGTGACGCGCTCGCGGTTGGCTCGGCGCAGGTGTTGGCGTTGATTCCCGGTTCGAGTCGTTCGGGGTCGACGATTATGGGCGGTCTGTTTGCCGGACAGACTCGCGAGACGGCGGCGCGGTTTTCGTTCCTGCTTTCGATTCCCGCGATTGCCGCGAGTGGTTTGCTGGAGTTGAAAGAGGCAACCGAAAAACTGCCATCAGGCAGCTACGGTGCGCTCGCGGTGGCGACGATTGTTTCCGGTGTGGTGGGTTATGCGTCGATCTGGTTCCTGCTGCGGTACCTGCGCACCCACTCGACGGGCGTGTTCATCGTTTATCGCGTGATTGTCGGTGGGTTAATACTGGCGGCATTGTCGTTGGGTTACATGTCGGCAAGTATTTAACCGCGGATTTACGCGAATAAACGCGGATTAAAATGAATCCGTGTAAACCGTGTAGATCTGTGGCAAACTAGTTGAGCCCCTCCTCTGAAGTACCAACCCGGCAAAAAAAGGGCGGTGATAATTAATGAGTGACGGCTCTTCCCAGCGACCGCGCAGCCCGCGCGTTCCGGTCGAATTTGCTTTGGACGTTGAAGGTACAGATGCTTCGGGAAACGCTTTTCAGGCTGAGGCCAAGGCCACCAAGATCAGCCGCGGCGGCGCCACGCTCCTCATCGATGTTGATGTCGCAATCGGTTCCACAGTAAAGTTGGTGCCGCCATTCGGTGGCAAGCTGGACGCTGAAGTTAATGGCTCCTGGATCGACGACATCGACGGCAATCGTCGCATCGGTGTTAAGCTGCTGGACGATAACGGTTGGTTTGCTGAATAAAGCCACAAGAAGGCACATAAGACAGTTAGACACATAAGGCACAGAACAGAAAGTAATGACAGTTAGATGAAAGCCAAACGCTGGATCGTGCGCGAGCATGATGCCGAAAGAGCCACCTCACTGGCGCGCGTTCTGGGTGTCTCACCAATCCTGGCTGCACTCCTGATAAACCGCGGTTACACCGACGAGCACGCGGCGCGCGTTTTCCTATTCCCAACTTACGATCAACTGCACGAACCTTATGCCATGCTCGGCATGAAGGAGGCCGTGGCGCGTCTGAAACACGCAGTCGAAACGCGCGAGCCGATTTTGATCTACGGTGACTACGATGTTGATGGCACCACCGGCACGGCCGTGCTTCTCCGCGCGCTCAAACTTCTCGGCGCGAACGCAGGTTTCCACATTCCGCATCGCTTCACCGAAGGTTACGGCATTCAACAAGCCGCACTCGAGAAAGCCGTCGCTAATGGTTACAAACTCGTCGTCAGCATCGATTGCGGCATTCGTGCGCACGAACCACTCTACTGGGCGCGTGACAACGGCCTCGACGTCATCATCACCGATCACCATCTGCCCGATGAAAAGGAAGGCGCGCCGCCGGCGTTTGCAGTGCTGAATCCGAACCAGGCCGGATGCACGTATCCGGACAAGAGCCTGGCTGGCGTAGGAGTCGCTTTCAAACTCGTCCACGCATTGTTTCGCGAGTACGGGCGCGAGTCGCAAGTACCGGCGTTTATGAAGGTTGTAGCGATTGGAACGGTGGCCGACGTCGCGAAACTCACGGGGGAAAACCGAACGATCGTGGCCATCGGTCTCAAGGATCTGGCGAAGGTCGCTAATCCCGGTTTGCGTGCGTTGATCGACGTTGCCGGTTGCGGAGACGGCACGGGCATGACAGCATACGATCTGGGCTTTCGAATTGGCCCACGTATCAATGCCGCTGGACGCATGGACGCTGCCCGCGCGGTGGTTGAGCTCTTTGATACTCGCGACTCCGACGAAGCGCGCCGGCTCGCTAACCATCTCGACGCGCGCAACGAAGAACGTAAGACAGTCCAACAGCAGATCATCGATCTCGCTGTCGCCGAGTTGAAGGATCCTAAGGACTGCTACGTTGCGGTGATTGCAGGTGATGGTTGGCATCGCGGCGTGATTGGTATCGCAGCGTCGAAGATTGCGGAACGACTCAACCGTCCGTGCGTTGTGTTTTCGATTGACGGCGAGATGGCCCACGGTTCCGGGCGCAGTATTGAGGCCTATCACTTATTAAACGGACTGACGGCGTGTTCCGATTTGTTTGAGAAGTTTGGTGGTCACTCGCACGCCGCTGGAATCGCAATGCGCCCGGATCGGATTGCGGAGTTGCGGCGTCGTCTAAATGAGCACGCAGCGTCGTGTTTGACGGATGATGATTTGCAGCCGGCAGTGACCATTGATTTGGAACTGCAACCCGAAAGCGTGACGTTTTCACTAGCGCGCGAGTTGGATGCATTGGAGCCATTTGGAGCAGGCAACCCGCGACCGGTGTTCGTGACGCGGAACCTGCGATGCGTGTCGCCGCCGTCGTTGATAAAGGACCAGCATTTGAAGTTTCGCGTGGTCGGCCCGCAAAACCGAGTGCTTGAGGCGGTCTGGTGGAATTGTGTGGAGACCCGAGGGCAAACGCCCGAGTTGGATGGCAGCATCGAACTCGCCTACACAATTGAGACCAGCCCCTGGAATGGTGATTTTAGAATGCAATTGAATGTTTTGGACTTGAGGTGTCATCCATAGATTACGCAGATTAAAGACCAATCTGTGTAATCTATGGATAAGGATATGCAGGAAGTAACCCGCAGACGTGCGATTGCTCTTGGCTTGCGGGCCAAAGTGCCGGTCATCACGCGCCTGGTCGCGTTTGCGCTGCTCGTGTCGGGACTCACCGTCGTCGGTATCTCCTATTACAAACTGCGCAATGCCGAAAAGTTCAAGGCGAAATCTGAGAAGCCGGAACTTTCGAAAGAAGTCACGGGTGTGGTCGAAGGGGTCGAACATCACGTCACGAAAAACGATCGTTTGTACCTGCTCGTGAAAGCCTCGCGTGACGTCACCTTCTCCGACGGTCATCACGAACTCGAAAACATCAGCATGGGCGTGTATCCACCGGAAGGCGAGACGCCGGATCAGATCTCAGCGGCGCGTGCGATTCTTTACCCCGATGCAAACGTCCTCTCGTTTATGGGGAACGTCAAGATCGAGACGAAGGAAAAGCTGAAAGTTAATACCGAAGCGCTCTCGTTCGATCAGAACAGTGGCGTTGCGCAGACTGATTCGCCCGTTTCGTTTGAGCGCGAGAACGTGTCCGGCACGTCCACGGGCGCTCAGGTCGAGCAGAAGACGAAGCGGCTCGGGTTAAGAAGCAATGTTCAGTTGACGATTGCGCCGGGACAGGCGGCGAAGTCTGCGAAGCGTGCACGTCCGGTCAGCATCAAGGCGGCACAGGCAGTTTTCGACCAGCAGTCGATGGTGCTCGCTTTTACCGGCGGTGTCACAGTCGAACAGGAAGCCGACATTCTGAGCGGCGATAACCTCACTGCCTTTATCAACGAGCAAAAGCATCTGCAAAGAGCCGAGATTCGCGGCAACTCTTACATGCGCGTAATGGACCCGGGCCGTGCTGCGGAAGTGCACTCAGTCAACATGGATTTCTTCATGGACCAGGACCAGCGACTCGAACGCGCACTCGCCACGAGCGACGTCGCGGCGCGCACGCTCGAAGGTGACTCGGACGTACAAATCAGTGGCAGCAATTCGCTCGACGTTACTTTTCAGGCGCAGGGCGATAGTAGTTTGCTGAAACAAATGGTTGCGGGTGGTCGCTCGGTGATCACGATGAGCGCGCCGAAGTCGAAAGCGAACGATCCGCGCGCCGCCAACAAACGCTTGACCGCCAAAGAAGTGAAACTCACCTGGCGCACCTCGGGACGCGATCTCGAAAAAGCTGAAGCGAATGGCGATGCGGAGTTGTTTGTCGAGCCCGTCGTGAGCAGCGCGCGCGCGGAGCGAAAGAAACTTAACGCGCCGCAGTTTGACTGCGACTTTTTCGAAGCCGGCAATCTCGCGCGCACTTGCAAAGCCACTGGCGGCGCAAAGGCGACTCTGGATCCGATGCAGCCTGTGCAGAACCGCGGCACGCGAACGTTGACGTCACAAAACATGACTACGGTCTTTTTAAAAGACACGCAGGACATGGAACGCGTCGATGCGCAGGGCGATGGCAAGTTCAACGAAAACGATCGCAACGGCGTTGCCGCGAATGTTTCTTATGTCGCTGCTGACGAGACAGTCAGACTGCGAGGCGGCGAGCCTACTGTCTGGGATTCGCGAGGTCGCACAAAAGCGATCGAGCTCGACGCCGATCTTGCCAACGACGTCTCATATGCTCGCGGCAGGACCACGACTACTTACTACAGCCAGGAACAGACCAACGGCGCCACGCCATTCTCGAAAACAAAGAGCCCGGTTTACATCGCGAGTGAACGCGGCGAGTTTCACCACGAAAGCGGTCAGGCCATCTACACGGGGAATGCGCGCGCGTGGCAGGACGACAACTACGTGCGTGGCGACAAGTTGACCATCTACGTTAACAACAAGCGAATGGAAGCGAGCGGGCACGTTCAGACTGCGATCTACAATGCCAAGAAGCAGGTAGAGAATAACAACACAACAGTCCCGGTTTTCGCGGCGGCTGATTCGATGTTTTACTCCGATCCGGACCGCACCATTCATTACGAAGGGAACGTCGATATCAAACAGGGAACCGATCGACTCACGAGCGGCGTCGCTGACGTCTATCTCTTGAAAGATACGAATGAGATGGAGAAGACAGTCGCGCAGCGCGACGTCGTGTTGACTCAGCCAAACAGAAAAGGCACTGGGGACCGGGTCGAATTTACTTCCGCCAACGAGATGGCTGTCCTGAAAGGCAATCCTGCGCGCGTCGAGGACGTGGAGCAGGGCAACACGGAAGGCAATCGTTTGACGCTCTCGGTGCGGGACGGTAAAGTCACCGCCGATGACGCTCGTGGACCACTTGCTCCGGGCCGCGTACGCTCCACGCACAAGATCCGAAAACCTTGAATCGATCTCTGCGGCCCTCTGCGTATCTTTGCGTCCTCTGCGTTAATGATGATTTCAACGCAGAGACCGCAGAGATACGCAGAGGGCCGCTGAGCCAAATCTAATCTTGAACGCTCGCACCGATACGACGCTTCGCTGCGCACATCTCGTAAAAAATTATGGACGCCGTCGTGTAGTCGATGACGTCAGTTTGCAAGTCGAGACAGGCGAGGTGGTTGGTCTACTCGGTGCGAATGGAGCCGGCAAGACTACTACGTTCTACATGATTGTCGGACTCGAACGTCCCGACGGCGGCAACGTTCTCCTCGGGAATCAGGACCTCACGAAGCTGCCGATGTATCTACGTGCGCGTCTCGGCATCGGCTACCTGCCGCAGGAGCCTTCCGTTTTTCGCAAGATGACCACGGCCCAAAACATTCTCGCTGTCCTCGAAACTACCGGCCTGCGTCGTCGCGAACAGCTCAAACGTCTCGAAGAACTGCTCGAGGAGTTTGGTATCGCTCACGTGCGCAACACGCGCGGCGATGCGCTTTCAGGCGGCGAGCGGCGGCGCACTGAAATAGCCAGAGCCCTTGCAACCGAACCGCAGTACATCCTGCTTGATGAGCCCTTCGCTGGTATCGATCCAAAAGCGGTAGACGATATCCAAAATGTAATACTCTACTTGCGGAATCGTGGTATTGGTATCCTGGTTACCGACCATAACGTGCGCGAGACGCTTGGCGTCACCGACCGTGCTTACATCATGGCGGAAGGGAAGATCTTTCGTTCGGGCCCGCCGCGCGACTTAACGGAAGACTCGGAAGTGCGACGCCTTTATCTCGGTGAAAAGTTTCGCATGTGAAAATTTGTTTACAACTCCGTGTCTTTATTGCCAATTGGCAATTGCCGATTTTTACGTTCCCTAATCTAAATTGGAAATTGGCAATCGGAAATTGGCAATCACTCACAAAGAAGCCCTCGGATCGGTTATAATCCAGCCCGTGCGGTTAAGCCGCGATAATCCAAAAGAAGAAAGCAGCAGTAAAGGCAATCTGATCTGAGGAATGTCTCTTAAGTTAACCACCAGCCTCTCCCAGCGACTCGTACTGACGCCGCAGTTGCGCCAGCGGATCGAGATGTTGCAAATGACCTCGCTGGAGCTGACCGATCTTATTCAACAACAGTTGTTGGAGAACCCGGTACTCGAGGAAGTACCAAGCCAGGAAGAGGTCCAGGAGATCGCCGAGAAGGTGCTGGACCATCTAGCCAGCTCCGAGTCAGACACGTTTGAAGCGCATGCTCCCGAAGCCGGAAGTGCGGCGACAAACGGTTCCGGAGACGGGGATGTTTTATCGAGCTTACCGGCAGTTACTGACGGTGAAGGCGGGGAAGCATTAGCAGGTGGTGAACACGAAGAAGGCGGCGGCGAAGACGGCGTTACTGACGAGACGCCACGCGACGCCTTCGAAGAGATTGACTTCGGACGTGAATTCCAGGACTACCTCGATCCCGGCTACAAGACGCAGGAGATCGAGTACAAAGAAGACGCTCCTACCTTCGAACAATTCCTGACCAAACCGCCATCACTGGCCGAACATCTCGAGTGGCAATTGAATATGACGACGCTCGAAGATGATATTCGAGAGGCGGCGACCTGCGTTATCGGCAACCTGAACGCGGACGGCCGTCTCAATGCCACTGATGAAGAGATTGAAGAAAGAGAGAAGATCCCCGTTGAAATAATCGAGCGTGCCCGGCAAGTGGTGATGCGTCTCGATCCGGTTGGTTGCGGCGCGCGTGACGTGAAGGAATGTTTGCTGGTCCAACTGGAAGTGCTCGGCGAGACCGATCGACTGGCGACGAGATTGATCAGCGAACACTTTGCCGATCTACAACAACACAAATTGCCGCACTTATCGAAACAGATCGGCATTGACGTTGAAACACTGCTCGAAGAGTTGCAGTTTATTCGCACGCTCGATCCATATCCTGGTCGTCGTTATTCGTCTGAAGAGCCGATTCTGATCAGCCCCGAGATCTACATCGAGAAGCTCGACGAGAACGACGATGAATACATAATCTACTTTGCTGACGATGGGAGTCCGCGCCTGCGCGTGAGCCAGCAGTACCAGCAGATGCTGAGTCAGGGCGTCAGTAACGAGACGAAGAGTTTTATTCGCGAGAAGATGCGTTCGGCAGTGGACCTATTGCGCAATATCGAACACCGGCGACAGACGATTTATAAAGTCGTTGAGTCGATCGTCGCCCGGCAGAAAGAATTTTTGGACCATGGAGTGCAATATATCAAGCCGATGATGTTGAAAGATATTGCCGAAGATATCGGCATGCACCTTTCGACGGTTTCGCGCGTGGTCAATCGTAAATACGCGCACACGCCGCAGGGCGTCATTGAGCTGCGCCGGTTTTTCACGGAAGGCATGCTCAATGAAGATGGCGAGGAGATTTCCACTCGCATCATAAAATTGAAGATTAAGAAATTAATTGAAGAAGAAGATTCTCATAATCCCATTACTGACGATCAGGTAGTGAAAATCCTGGCGAAGGATGGAATAAAGTTATCGCGTAGAACTGTCGCGAAATATCGCGATCAAATGTCGATACCCGGGTCTCGCGAGCGTCGCGCCGTCGTTTAACCCCACTCTGAAGCACGACGCGAATCAAGTTTTAGTCATTAAGTGTTGTTGCCTTAAGCCTGACTCGCGGTTTTGGTCAGACTGGCGTATTGGTATCTTTACCCCGTTCGAGGAGGGAGGCGACTGATGAAATTCGAATACACAGGCAGGCATGTTGAAGTTTCGCCGGGAATCCGGCGTCATGTGGAGGACCATTTCAAGAAGCTCGATCATATTTTCAACGGCGACTCAACCCTGAGCACTCATGTAGTTATCGACGTCGAGAAGAACCGACAGATTGGAGAAATAATCGTTAACTGGCGCGAGCACACGTTGACGGCGAAAGACACAAACGCCGATATGTACATGGCGCTCACGAGGGCCATGGCCAAGATCGAAAAGCAGGCGGTAAAACTCAAGAAGAAGATTATCGATCGCAGTCAGAGCGGAAGATCGGCGAGTCGCGTGGCGCCGCAGCCGGACGGAAATTTGGAAGCCACTCCGCGCCCCGCGCGCATCATTCCAGCGCGACGTTATGCAGTGAAACCAATGACAGCGGAAGAGGCCGCAATGCGGCTCTCCGGCGAGACGGATCAGTTTCTTGTCTTTCGCGACGCCGACACCTCACGTCTTGGAGTTATCTACAAACGCAACGACGGCAACTATGGCCTGATCGAACCTTAAGCAGCGAATAAACACAAATGAACGCGGATAAGCAGATAACTTATCCGCGTTCATTGTCTTAATTTCCGCGTTCATCCGTGTTACCGAACACCGAGGATGTGAACAGCCCAGACGATGCAGTCTCCTTGCGACTGATAGATGACGTTGTAACTGTTTCCTCCTCCTAAGGCGAGGAAAGCTCCACTCCCAAACACGTCGGTGTGTGAATCCCAAAGCTTGTTCAACGGTTCTCCGTCGTAACCATTCCAATCGGAATCCCTGTTGAGTCCGGCGCCATCACCTTTGATCTGGATCACATTAAGGTTAAACGCATTCTGGATCCACGTTCGCTCGTCGGTGATCGCAGGTATCGCCCTGAGACCGCAGTTAAGCACACCCACCTGGCCATCCGCTCCGATTCTGCTGTGCTTCAGATTGGGAAGGTTCCCGTTGATCGCGGGTGCCGTCGGGTGGTTGACGGTATGTTTCCCGAAGAACATTCTTGGCCCCAGCGACAAATACAACTGAGCTGCCCTTGGAATGCACGGGTTTGAGTATAAGACGATGAGGCTTGCGCCTTCGGAAAGGGTCAGCGCATTGCCAGGACCGGCACAGTTGCCGTCTCCCCATGGACAGCGATGATTGGTAAGCGCGCTCTTCAGTCCTCTGACCCGATAGTCGCCGTTAATTCCGGGAACGATCTGGGCCCTGACGTTGACAATGTGTCCGGCGTACACGCCGTTTGGATTCCAGCAGGGTTGTGGAGCGGTGCCATAAACAACACTGGTGACGTTCGCTCCCCCAGTACAATCAGCTCCGAAGTTAACGGTATAACCAAGCGCCGGCGGCGCAGTAATCTCACCCCAAACCAGGTATGCATCCAGCAGCGTCGAACCCGGCGGAACGCCTCGCAGCCTGATAACACCCTGTCCGGAGTTTCTGGTTCCCACTCCGGCCACGGCGTGATCTATTCCACCGGGTAAGGGAATAGGTACACCCTTGAAGGAGTATGGAACCCTGCCACTGGGTGTGAATGAGGCGTCGGCAGCCTCTTGCGCCGCAATTTTCTCGACTTCATCCGCGTCGAGGTACAAATCGCTGTCTACTTTGTCGGTGGTATCTTGAGCGACAACCGAGCTGGTCCCGTCGTTCTGATCTACGTCTGCTACCGCGACAGTCTCAGCTCTCTGCGCTGACACTGTGTTTGTATGCTGTTTGAGAGTAGTCATCGTCGCGAGCCCCAGGATGAGCAGCACGACGACGATCGAAATTAGCCTGTGAATTCGCATTTGATGTTCTCCTTTTGGCACACGTGTGCGCTAGTACTTGATGTATATGCTGTTACCAGGACAAATGCGGGCTACCTTGTGATCGAAGGGAGGTAAGGAATCCGCGGTCTTGGACCACATCGACCGTTAGGACTTTTTTATGTTGGGCGAGGCGGCTAAATTACTACGCTGATCTCCTGACGACAAGAAGTATTGTTGGCCAGTTTTTGCTATTCATTAGCCTTGTTTGCGTGGGCTTTTTTGCCACATTTGTTCCGCGGATTTCGGCGTGCGTAGTAAACTATTCGGCAGATGCCCGTCCCAACAACAAGCGATCACACCGCCATCAACAACGACGTGCCCGACATCGTAATCATCACCGGTTTGAGTGGCTCGGGAATGTCGTCGGCCACAAATGCTTTTCAGGATCTCGGATACTTCTGCGTCGACAATCTTCCGATAACGATGTTGCCGACTTTCGGCCGGCTCGTTTCCGACGACGAGGAGAAGGGAATCAGACGCGCCGCGCTCGTCATTGACATTCGCGAAGGTGGTTTTCTCGCAGACTTCGGAAAACAACTCGATGCGTTACGTGCATTGGGCCTGAAGGTCAACGTGCTTTTCTTCGAAGCCTCTGACGACGTCTTGCAGTATCGCTTCAGTGAAACACGTCGTCCGCATCCGGCCGAAAAAGGTCAGGGACTGCCGGCTGCGATCAAAGACGAACGCGAGGCGATGTCTAAGATCCGTAAGCTTGCCGATCAGATCATCGACACGTCGGATCACACCGTTCATACGCTTCGTCGCTTTCTGCTCGAGCGGTTCAGTCTCGATCGCAAAGGCACGCCGATGCACGTCCAGGTGATGAGCTTCGGCCACAAGTATGGCAACCCGGGCGACTTAGAGTTATTGTTTGACGTCAGGCACTTGCCCAATCCGCACTTTGTGCCGGAGTTGAAACGTTTGTCAGGTCACGACAGCCGCGTCGTTAAATACCTGCGCTCGCACGAGGAAGTGAAGGAGACGCTCAAGCGGTTTACGGATTTGCTTTCATATCTGTTGCCGCTTTACAAGCGGGAAGGAAAGTCGTACGTGACTGTCGGTATCGGTTGTACGGGCGGGCGGCATCGCTCGGTAATGATTGCCAACGCGCTCGCGCGCGCGTTGCGCCGCGAAGGCTTCGACGCGCATGCTTCGCACCGTGACGTGCGCAAAGTGCGCCGCTCGAGTGCGTAAGGTAAACGCAGATGAGTTCTCAACATTCAGAAGTTAAGAGAGTGGCGGGCGTGATCGTGACGCACGGTCATCTCGCGGGTGAACTACTCGCGGCCGCCGAGATGATAATTGGTCCAATATCGCACATCGCCGCCGTTTCGATTGGCTGGCACGACGACGTCGACGCTGCGCGCGATGAAGTTCAACGCGCGATCACGCGCGTTTCGCAGCAAAGAGGCGTGTTGCTGCTCACCGATATGTTTGGCGGTACGCCTACCAACATCGCTTCGATGTTCCTCGAAGAAGGCGCGGTCGAGGTCGTAACCGGAGTGAACCTGCCGATGGTGATCAAACTCGCGACCGCCACCGCCGAAGATCCGCTGGCCGAGATAGCGCGCAAGATCTGCGATCAGGGACGACAGGGAATCTACCTCGCCGGCGCCTTGCTCGCGACACCACCACCCAAAAGTGGAGCCGATTGATTGTGGCCGAACGGAGAGTCAAGGTCACCAGTCGTCTCGGTCTTCACGCACGCGCCGCCGCCAACCTCGTACGCGTGGCGAGCCAGTTCAAAAGCAATCTCACGTTGCAACGTCTCGACGGCGGCGCCGAAGCGGATGCGAAGTCGATTCTCAGCATTCTGACACTCGCTGCCAGTCGTGGTACCGATCTGCTGATCATCGCCGGCGGCGACGACGAACACGAAGCACTCGATGCCGTTGTCGGTCTCTTCTCGCGCGATTTTGACGAATTCGAGAAGGCCGACGGCAAACAGATTTCGCGCGCGATAAACGAACTGCGTTGCAAGGGACTCGGCATTTCGGAGGGGGTCGTGATTGGGCGTGTGCTGCGTTTACAGGAAGGCACGCGGGAGGTCTATCGCGCCGAGATTGCGGAAGCGGACCTGGAACGCGAGCGCAGACGCTTTCGCGCCGCGGTAAGGTTATCGCGCCGCCAACTCGAGGCCATCAAAGAACGCGCCGAGAGAGAGCTCGGCCGCGGCCATGCCTACATCTTTGACGCGCATCTGCTGTTTCTCCAGGACGCAAAACTCACGCGCGACGTCGAAGACTACATCGAGAGGGAACGTTGCAACGCCGACTGGGCGGCGAAAGTTGTCGGTGATCGTCTGCTTTCAATCTACACACAAATTAACGACGACTATCTGCGTGAACGTGGCTCCGACATCGAAGACGTGATTCAACGTCTGCTGGCGAATCTAACCGGTGAGGGACCGAAGTATCCGAATCTTTTGGAAGATGCTGTGATCGTCTCGACCGATCTTCTTCCCTCGACGATCGCGGAATTGAATCTCAATCACGTGAAAGCAATCGCCACTGACGCCGGGGGTTGGACTTCGCACATGGCGATTATTGCGCGTGGTCTCGGTCTGACTGCTGTTATCGGACTGCGCGATTTTTACCATCGCACGCGCACGGGCGATCGCATCCTTGTCGATGCGCGACGCGGAGAAGTGATTCTTCATCCCGCGTCGGAAACTATCGAACAATATCAATTTACAACCGGTAGTGTTGGTCCAACTGCCGGCGCGCCGGAGGTTGTTGAGTGCGGGCCGGTTAAGACTGTGGATGGCGTTGAGATTTCGTTGCGAGCTAACGTGGAACTGCCGACGGAGTTTCGTGCGGTCCATGATTTTGGCGCGTGTGGTGTGGGCTTGTTTCGTTCCGAATTTCTCTTGTCGCGGCCGGGCCTCATGAGTTCCGAGCAGCAACAGTACGAGGCGTATAAGTCGCTCGCTGAAGCAGCGGGAGAGTATGGAGCGATTGTGCGGCTGTTCGATGTTGGTGGTGAAGTCGGGTCTGAAGTGAAGGAGCGGGAGCGCAATCCGGCGCTGGGTCTGCGGGCAGTTCGGTTCAACCTGCGTCACAAACAGATCATGCGCACGCAAGTGCGCGCGATCCTGCGCGCCGCCGCTTCGGGAAAGTTGAGCCTGGTAATTCCGATGGTGGCTGACGTTGCCGATGTGCGCATGTCGAAGCGAGTGATTGATGAAGAGATTGAGAACCTGGCGGCGGAGAATGTTCCGTTTTCCGCGGTCCGGATCGGCGCGATGATCGAGATTCCATCCGCGGTTTTGACTGCGGAAAAGATCGCAAGTGAAGTTGACTTTTTTGAGCTCGGAACAAACGATCTGGTCCAATACACACTCGCGGTGGATCGTGGTAACGACAAGGTTTCCGACTGGTTTCGCACGTTGCACCCGGCGGTGCTTTACGGTATCGACCGCACTTTGCGGGCCGCGAGAGAAGCGAACATTCCGGTGATTGTTTGTGGTGAGATGGCTTCGACACCCGCCTATGCGGTGTTGCTGGCGGGGATGGGCACGATCGACTTGAGTATGATTCCCGCGATGATCCCGCGTGTCCGTACAGTGCTTACGCAAATCGATACGAACGAGGCACAGGAGGTTGCGACGAAATGCCTGGCCGCAGGCACGGCTGACGAAGTCGAGGAGCTCGTGAGAAACGAGTTCAAAGCTCGCTGGCCGGCGTTGTTTCCGCCGAACGCGCTGCCGAAGACACCCGAAAGTTTTGAATGAACAAGCTCGTCAAGTTGCTGATCGTTAAATCCATTCTCGACACGATTCTGGTGGCGACGATTGCGTTGGTCGTGTACATGAACGCGTTCCCGCCGACGTTTCATGGATGGGGCGAGGCCGTGGTCCAGGAGAAGAGGATAGCGGGTTGGGCTGTCAACGATGCTGATCCGTGGGGGCGTGTTGAGGTGCAGTTGTTTATTGACGGGAAACTTGCAGGCACACAGGTGGCCCAACTCTCTCGACCGGATGTGGTTGCGTCTGGGTGGTCCAGGGATGAGTGGCACGGCTACAGCTTTCCTCTCCCGGATTTGAAAGGAGTACACGAGGCGAGAGTGTATGCGGTGCACGCAAGTGGGAATGGTTCGCGTTACACGTTGCAGATGCTGGGAGATCCAATAAAGTTCGAAATTCTTGAAGACGGTACCTGGAAGACATTTCACGCAAAGGCGCAAAGCCAAGCCGCAAAGGCTCAAAGAAGAGTGAATCTTCTTTGCGTCTTTGCGGTTTCCCTTTGCGCCTTTGCGTGAGACTTCCTCCGCGCCTAAATGCAGAACGAAGACACAATCAACGCCTCGGCACTCGCACTCTGGGAGATCGTCTCCGTCGTGCTCTCGTGTTTGATCGCCGAGTGGGTGGTCCTCGCGTTCATTGGCCCAAGCAAACTGGCGCTCGCAATTCCGGTTGTACTCGCTCTCGCTCTGATGATCTTCTCGCATCGCGTGTATGGTGAGACCCTCCACGACCTCGGCTTTCGCACTGACAACTTCCTTGCGAGTGTGAAGCTCTTGTTATTGCCAACGATCATCGCAATGGCGTTGATCGTAGTTGTCTCTGGTTTCGCGCCCCTCGATCGTCCGTTCCCCCTGCGCTTTCTGCTGGTACCTTTGTGGGCACTGTTTCAGCAGTACGCGTTGCAGGGTTACATCAATCGTCGCGCTCAGATCCTCAATGGCCAGGGCTGGAAAAGCGTCTTGTTGGTGGCGCTGCTTTTTGCCGGAGTTCATCTGCCTAATCCGCTGCTGTTCGCGCTCACGTTTGCTGGCGGCGTGATCTGGGCCATTGTCTATCAAAAACAACCGAACCTCTTCGCCCTCGCACTCTCCCACGCGCTAACCTCGGTGACGGTGGCGCTCTTCCTGCCCCCCGCATGGACAAACAGCCTCCGCGTCGGCTTCAAATACTTCGGCTAAACACTGATTTAACCTGCGGTGTATACCTGTTGAACACCCTTTGCTATAATCCAGCAGCCTTGCATAAGAACAGGTCGGGCGGTCGCTGCCGGCGTCAGCCGGGAGAGGAAAGTCCGAACACCACAGGGCAGCGAGCCCGCTAACGGCGGGGCGCCTGACAGCCGTATGGCTGTGGGGCGACGACAAGTGCAACAGAAAGCAAACCAGCCCGGCAACGGGTGATGGGTGAAATGGTGCGGTAAGAGCGCACCGGCGCGTGTGGTGACATGCGCGGCCAAGCAAACTCCTCGCGGTGCAAGACCAAATAGGGAGGCGTCAAACAGGGCTGCCCGCCCGATGCGGATTTCGGTCCGCTACGACCTCCGGGTAGGTCGCTCGATCCGGCCGGTAACGGCTGGGCTAGATGAATGATCGCCACTTCGATTAATCGAAGTACAGAATTCGGCTTACAGACCTGTTCCGTATTTGCAGGGTAAAAATCTCCCCGACGGGATTAAAGAGGCGGATAGATGGCTAATCGCAAAGGCGTTTTTATAGGCGCATACGTTCCTAACCACCTGAAGGAATCACTTCGTCGCCGCGCGGCCGCCGAGCACCGCACGCTCTCACAAGAGATCACGCGCATTCTTGAAGAGGCTGTGCATGGTCGTGGTCTGCCGCCGGGAAGTCTTGATCGTCGCACCAGGGACTCACAACCTCGCCGGCGCGCTTCTGACCCGCAGCCTCGACGTCGAGCCCAGGATGAGCCGTACGCTGGTGGTGGGAATAGCGAGCGCAGTTAATGAAATACCTTGTCATTGCGGTGCTGGTCAGCATTATCTTCGTGCTGGTTTACGCACGCGTGCGTCCGTACCTCAAGCTGATTCAGAAGGTCATGCAGTCGTTTAACGTGGTGACGGACATCAACACATCCACCGCGTCCAAACAAAAGACGCCCTCTCGCAACCAACTGGTTCGCTGCGACCGCTGCGGCGCTTTTATCCCTGCCGAACGCGCGCTGAGTTTGAATTCAGGGCTGGCTAACTTCTGTTCAACGGAATGTATGGAGAAGGAGCCGGTTTCCAGTAAGCGCAAGATGGCGGGATAAGGTTTCACGCAAAGGCGCAAAGGAAGACGCAAAGCCGCAAAGAAGAATCGGGTTACTCTGCGCCTTTGCGTCTTCCTTTGCGCCTTTGCGTGAAACTAAACTCTTGCCGCCTCACGAATCCCACGGTCAGTGTCGGTGAACCACAAGACTATCAACCCCACCACAAAGAAGAAGATCAGTGATAGCAACGCAAGCCGGTAAGATCCGGTACGGGCGATGACGATGCTGAAGAGTAGCGGGCCCATCCACGATGTCCCGCGTTCGGAAACTTCATACAGCCCGAAGAAAGATGCTTCCTTACCCGGCGGGATCATTCGTGAAAAGAGTGATCTGGAAAGCGCCTGCGAGCCACCCAGAACAATCGCAATCACTGCCGCCATCACCCAGGCTTCGGGCACGCTATTCAGAAACTGATACGCATAAATCACGATGCCCACCCAGATCACGAGGGACACGATGATCGCGTTCTTCGTCTTGATGAGGTAAGCGAGCCGTTCGAAGATGAGCGCACCCGCCACTGCCACGAACTGGACCATCAGAAAGATCTCGAGCAGAAAAACGGGATTGCCGCCCGGAAACAGTTCCTGTTCGAGGAAAGCACTCGCCGCAAAGATCACCGTCTGAATCCCGTCGTTGTAGATCAAGTATCCGAGCAGGTAGCGCGCGGTCAGCGGTAGTCGTCGCAGTTCTTTGACAGTATCAATGATCTCTTTAAAGCCGGCTGTGATGTAACTCTGACCCGGGGGCAGAGTCTTCTTCTTCGGCCGCGACTTCAGCAAATAAAAACTAATGATTGCAAATCCGCCCCACCAAATCCCTGCCGACAAAAGCGACAAACGCACCGCGAGCCCCGCGGATATGCCCAACTGCTCCGCGCGCAGCACCAGCAAAAGGTTCAAGACCAGCAGGATCGCGCCGCCCAGATAACCGTACGCAAACCCGCGGCTCGATACCTTGTCAGCCTGATCTTCAGTCGTTATCTCCGGCAGAAACGCATTGTAGAAAACAATCGACGCGCCGAATCCGACGTTCGCGATGATGAACAGCAACCCACCGAGCAGGTATAGATTGCCTTGAATAAAGAACAGGAGGCAGTTGGCGGTGACGGCGATGTAACAAAACAAAGCCATCAGACGCTTCTTTAGATCCGAGTAATCACCGAGCGCGCCGAGGATCGGTAACAGAAACACCTGCGCGCCAACCGAGACCGAGACGCACAACGTCGGCAACGACTTGGCGGTGACCGCACCGAGTGGTCCAAGATTCAGTACCACGCCATTCTCTCCAACAGCGGTCTGGGCCAGCCGCGTCAGGTACGGACTGAAGAGCGCGCCTACCACTGTCGTGTAAAAAGCGGAGTTGGCCCAGTCGTACATCTTCCAGCCGAAGAGTTCGCGGGGATTGTTTTTATCGCTGTTTGAGGTAACGCCTACTTCACTCGGTGTTGTCGTCGTCATGAAGGAGACCGCGCTCGCGATACAGATTGAGCTTGTTATGAAGAGTCTTCAGACTGATGCCCAACAACTCGGCCGCACGGGTCTTGTTGTTCTTGGTCTTTTGCAGGGTGCGCATGATCATCTGTCGCTCGCATTCCTCGAGCGGCGTGCCGACCGGCAGCGAGAGTGTGTCTTCGTTGCGCAAACGTTCGCGTTGTTCGATTGGATAAGGAGCGAAATGATGACGTTCAATCTGCGGTCCGGAACATATGATCACGGCCCGTTCGATCACGTTGCGGAGTTCGCGAACGTTACCGGGCCACGAATGAAACTGGAGCGCCTCGAGTGCTGCTGAACTAAGAAACCGCGCCGGACGCCCGTGTCGTTCCGCGAGCTGCGTGACGAGGTGCTGCGCGAGTACCGGCAAGTCTTCTTTTCGCTCGCGCAGCGACGGAAGATGAATGCCGAAGACGTTGAGACGGTAAAGCAGGTCGTCGCGTAGTTTACCTTCGGAAACGGCTTGTTGGGGGTGGCGATTCGTGGCGGCAAGCAAACGAACGTCAACTTCGATCTCTTTACGGCTGCCGAGCCTTCTGACTGCGCGCTCTTCGATCACGCGCAGCAGTTTTGCTTGCAACATCGCGGGCATCTCGCCGATTTCATCGAGTAACAATGTGCCGGTGTCCGCCAGTTCAAAACATCCCTGGCGACGCGTAGCCGCGCCGGTGAACGCGCCTTTTTCGTGTCCGAACAGTTCCGACTCCATCAGCGTCTCGGGAATTGCGGAACAGTTGATCGCAACGAACGGTTTGTCGTGGCGCGGGCTCATCTTGTGAATCGTGCGCGCGACTAACTCTTTGCCAGTGCCAGATTCGCCGGTGATCAAGACGGACGCTGAAGACGGCGCGACCTGCTCGATCAGAAAATAAATCTTTCGAATCGACTCTGACTTCCCGACTAGTTCACCGTAAATGCTTCGATCTTGATCAATCGAGGTAGACATCCGCGCCAGTGTAGCACAGTAAATCTACGGCTTATTTCGAAAAGTAATCGGCAATCGCCTGGGCCAGATCGGCACTCGTGAAAGTCGCTGGTTGGATATTGACGCGTAACCCGTATTCGATTGCAGCGGCAGCGGTGACGGATCCGATACATGCGATTGCGAGACCGGGCAGCACTTTACCGAGGTCGTGCGTGTCGAAGAGTTTCGCGAGGTTTTTGATGGTTGAGGGACTGGTGAAGGCGATGCAGTCGCCGCTGCCGGCCAGCATTGCACTCAGCTTTCCGCGATCGAGATCTTCGGGAAGCACGGTCTGATACGCGGGCACGACATCGACGCGCGCACCGGCTTCTTCCAGTGCCTTAGGCAGGAGTTCGCGACCGACTAACGCGCGCGGCAAGAGAATGTTCAGGCCGCGCAGGTGTTCCGCGCCGCCGACAAACTCACTCAACGTTGCGAAGACGCCTTCGGCGGTGGATTGTGAAGGAACGATATCGACATGAACGTGTGCTTCGTGAAGTTTATCGGCGGTGCGTTGGCCGATCGCGCAGACTCGAATCTCGTCGAGATCTTCGATCTTCAAACCGCGAGCTAACAATCGTTTGATAAAAAACTCGACGCCGTTGGCGGAGGTAAGAATGAGCCAGTCGTAGCCGTAAAGATGATCGAGGGCTTCGTCGAGACGTTCGTAATTGTCGAGTTCACGGATCTCGATGGTGGGGCAAAGAATCACTTTCGCACCGTAATTCTCGAGCAGCGTCGTCAATTCCTCAGCCTGCGATGTCGCACGCGTGACAATGACCGTTCGTCCTTCGAGAGGTTGTTTCATGAGTGGAAGAATTCTCGCGCAAAGGCGCAAAGACGCAAAGCCTGCCGGGCTCCAAGTGAATTTCTTTGCGCCTTTGCGCGAAAATTTCTTCAGTGTTTTAGCGCTCAATAAGCGACGCCGCGCCGAGCTCGATCAAGTTAGAGGCGAGGGAAGCGCCGATCTCTTCGGCCTTATCTGGAGGGCCGGTCAATGAATCCTGCAGTCTCTTCGATCCATCCGGCCGGGCAACAAGACCATCGAGCTTCAGCAACTCACCTTTAAAACGCGCGTGTGCCGCAATCGGTAACTGGCAACCGCCTCCTAAGCCGCGCAGAAACGCACGCTCCGCCAAACATGCAATACGCGTTTCACGATGGTCCAAACGCCGCGTCGCCTCGACCGCGAATTCATCACCCGCGCGAGTCTCGATGGCAATTGCCCCCTGGCCCACCGCGGGCAACATATGACTGATCGGAATCCGCAACGAGATACGATCTTGCAATCCAAGCCGCACTAATCCAGCTGACGCAAGAATCACCGCGTCGTACTGTCCTTCATCGAGCTTTCGAATCCTGGTGTCAACGTTCCCACGCAGATCTCTGATCACGAGATCGTCGCGCCAGCATCTAAGCTGTGCGAGCCGGCGCTGACTCGACGTACCCACGATCGCGCCACGAGGCAAATTCCCGAGTGCGGTGGCGTCGAAGTCTGAACGGCGGCTCAGCACCAACGCATCGCGCGGATCTTCACGCTCACAGATCGCAGTGATCGATAACCCCTCCGCAAGTATCGTCGGCAAATCCTTGAGCGAATGAACTGCGATGTCGATACGACCATCGAGCAGCGCATCTTCAAGCTCTTTTGTAAAAACGCCCTTGCCTCCGATCACCGACAAGGGATCGTTCTTCACATCGCCAGTAGTTTTGATGATTTCAATACGAACGTCGAAACCGACCAGGCCGTCGCGCGCTTGTTCAGCTTGCCAGAGTGCGAGTTTCGAACCGCGCGAACCGATTACGAGTTGTCGAGACATTCGTCGCTCACTCCTCGAAGGGATCTTTCGGCAATTCCATCGGTTCGGGCTCGCTGGTCTCGTAGAAACGACGCATTTGGTTGAGGATGGGATGAGAGATCTTTTTGACGGTCGACATGAGCAACGACTCGATCGCGGCTTCCTGTTCCGGTGTCAGTGGTCCAAGTCGCTTACGCTGGCGCGCCAGTTCCTCACGCGCGATATCCTGCATGTTTTGCTGCACGGCGCCGATGCTTGGTCCAAAGTCCATCAAGCGCAGCTTCTGCTGAAACTGCATGACTTCCGACTGCACGATCAGTTCGGCACGCTCTGCCTCACGTTCACGCTCGCGAATGTTAGAGGTAATAACCGATTCGAGGTCGTCGATGTCGAAAAGAAAGACATTCTTGATATTGCTGACTGCCGGCTCGATGTTGCGCGGCACGCTGATATCGACGAAGCAGGTCGGACGATTACGGCGGCGCTCGAGTGCTTTGCGCGTGCGCTCGGCGGTGACAACGTAATCCGGCGCGCCTGTCGAGCAGATAATCACGTCGGCCTCAGCCAGATACTGGTCCATTTGATCGAGCGAAACTGTTGTCGCGCCAAACTCCTGAGCGATCTGCTGTGCAGTTGCTTCGGTGCGATTCGCAATGATGACGTGTGCGGCGCCCGCATTCACGAGATGGCGCGCGGAGAGTTCCGCCATTTCACCGGCGCCGATAAGCATTACCGTGCAACCTTTCAGGGCGCCGAAGATCTTTTTGCCGAGCTCGACCGCCATGTAGCTGATCGAGACTGCGCTGCTCGCAATGCCAGTTTCATTTCTGACTCGTTTGGCGACTTTGAACGTGTGATGGACCAGTCGGTTCAGCACTCGCCCGACTGTGCCGGCTTCGACTCCAAGCGCGTATGCGTGACGTACCTGGCCCAGGATCTGCGGCTCGCCAACCACCATCGAATCGAGCGACGAAGCAACGCGGAAGAGGTGGCGCACGGCTTCTTCGTCGGTGTGGCTATAGAGGTGTGCCTCGAGAAAACCAGGCGGTAAATGACCGGACGTGTCGAGGAACTGTTGGATGCGTCCCGTGCCAAACTCGAGTTTATCGCTTGTGGTGGCGCTGAGGATCTCGACGCGGTTGCAGGTTGAAACGATTAGTCCTTCACGAACGACATCGCCATCGACGAGTTGGCGCAGGCCAATGGCGCACGCTTCGTCGTTGAAAGCGAGTCGCTCGCGGATTTCCACCGGAGCTGTCTTGTGATTGACTCCGACGAGAAGGATGGACATTAGTTAATCCTGCGAATGAGGTTTCACGCAAAGGCGCAAAGGAAGACGCCAAGTCGCAAAGTTTAATACCACAGGGAGCTTTTCTTTGCGGCTTTGCGTCTTCCTTTGCGCCTTTGCGTGAAACAGTTCTTCATTGCCTAGCCTCACCCGAAAACGTGATAGCCGCCGAGCAGACGGGCTCCAAAAAAGGTTAAAAGCACTAATGCAAATCCGACTACTCCCAGCCAGGCGGCATTTCGTCCCCGCCAACTTGCCGACAAACGATAGAGAATCAGCACAAAATAAAGTAGCCACGTTAGTAACGCGAAAATTTCCTTGGGATCGTTGCGCCAATACCGGCCGAAACGTGTCGAGGACCAGATGACACCGCTCACGATACCGAGCGTCAGTAGTAACAAACCCAGGGCCGCCGCACTGGTGGCGAGTTCGTTAACTGTGGTCAGCGGCGGAAGACGGTGAAAGATCGCACCAAAAGTCTTGAGTTTGAGTTCACGCTCCTGGAGTAAGTACATCACGCTGGCCATAAAGGCAATGGCGAAGGCAGCGTACGCGAAGATCAAAAGAGTAGTGTGAATCGGAAATAACCAGGTCGCGGAAAATGTCGCTGGAGCATTGGGCGACGTGCCGATCAGCAGGGCAACGAGTGTCAGCACGGATATCAGCGGCATGGTAAAAGCGCCGACTGCCTGGGTGCGGTACCGGTAGAGAACGACGCAATAAAGTGCCACGAGCGCCCAGGCAAGAAACGATAATGCTTCGCGTAGCGAGAAGAGTGGATAATGGCCATCGATTACCCAATCGGCTACGAGAGCACTCGTGTGCAGGATGAAACCGGCAGCAGTTGACCACTCCGCGACGCGTTGCAGAGAACGGCGTTTATTAATAAACGCCAGAATCGAGTGGATGGCGGCAATCAGATACGCCGCTACGGCTGCCAAAAGTAAGGATCGCATCGAGATAAGCATTCTAAGCCACAAGGAAGCACAAAAGAAAGACAGCCACAAAAGGCACACCAAGGCACAAAATGTTTTCTTTTAGTGGCAAATCTTTTTGTGCCTTGTGTGCCCTTTTGTGGCTACTCCTGAGTTTTGTGCTAGAGTTACGAGAGTCAAAAAGGGGAGTAGGTCACCCAAAATGGGTCCGGCCCGTCGTCAACACGGTTCCTTCGGGAGCCCGGCAGCCGGGAAAAGCACTAGAGCTCAACGACCAAGACCTTTTGCTGCTTAAGTTCAAGCGCGAAAGGATGAGGTATGGTTGAGCTTTTTCCGTTTTCTGAGTACTGGTGGTTTTATCTTTCATTCGTCGGTCTGGTAGTTTTGCTACTGGCGCTCGATCTCGGCGTCTTTCACCGTAAGGCGCACACCGTCGGTTTTCGTGAAGCCGCGACGTGGAGCGTCGTTTGGATCACGCTCTCGCTACTCTTCAACCTTGTTCTCTACAATTTTGCGTTGTGGAAGTTCCCACAAGACGCGCGGCTCATGGCCATACCTGGCTTTGACCCGAGCGCCGCGGCGTGGCGCGTGTCGCTGGAGTTTTTCACCGGCTACGTCATCGAGAAGTCGCTCTCAGTAGATAACATCTTCGTCTTCGTGATGGTGTTTTCTTACTTCTCCATTCCGGCGAAGTACCAGCATCGCGTTCTGTTTTACGGAATTCTCGGCGCCCTGATCTTTCGTGGCATCTTCGTCGCACTTGGCGCAGCGTTGATGCAGTATCAGTGGGTGGTGATCTTCTTCGGTCTCTTTCTGATCTTTACCGGCCTCAAGATCCTTTTCGCTAAAGAGAAAGAAATTAATCCTGAACGCAATTTACTGATCAGAATTTTGAAGCGCGTCATTCCAGTGACGTCAACTTTGCAAGGCGGGAAGTTCTTCACGCTCGAGAATGGACGACATTACGCGACGCCGCTGCTCGTAGCGCTCATCTTTCTCGAAGCCACCGACGTGATTTTCGCAGTCGACTCGGTGCCGGCGATCTTTGCGATAACCAACGAGCCGCTCATCGTTTTCACTTCAAACATCTTTGCGATTCTCGGACTACGTGCGCTCTTCTTCATGCTCGCCGGCGCTGTCGACAAGTTCTATCTGCTCAAGTATGGACTTGGCGTCGTGCTCGTCTTTGTCGGGTTGAAGATGGTCTGGCTGAACCAACTATTTGACGGCCACTTTCCGATAGTTTTGTCGCTGGGAATCATCCTGGGGGTAATTGCGTTGTCGGTGGTGTTATCACTTGCGTTTCCGAAAAGGCAGTTAGCAACGTAATAAGACCAAGCCACATCGTAGCGTGGAGTTCTTCGCTTCAATAAAGTATAAATCCACAAGGTTTAAGGAGGCTGGAATGCTTTCATCGCGTCGGGCCGTTCCCATTTTCCTCGTAGTCGCGATAGCACTGACTACGGCCTTCGCACAAACCCGGCCCGCGAGCCAGAAGCCCAACCCGCCAAAACCTTCGCCCACGCAGCAGCCCGAGACGCCGGCGGAAGACCCTCAGGACGTCGAAACTCTCAAGACCGATACCGATCTCGTCACCGTCCCGTTAATTGCCAACGACTCCAACGGTACGTACATCACCGATCTTCGCCAGGAGGAATTCACGATCCTCGAAGATAACGTCCCGCAGCCGATCGCTTTCTTCGGAAAAGTCGCGGCGCCGTTTCACGTCGTGCTGATGCTCGATACGAGTTCGAGCACGCAAGACAAGCTCCGGGAGATTCAACAAGCCGCGTTCACTTTCGTACAGCAGTTGCAGGACGCTGACCGTGTGCAGGTAATCTCATTCGACGACAAGATAAACGTCCTGAACGAGTTCACCAGCGATCGAGAGATTCTGCGAGCCGCGATCTACAAGACAAAACCGGGACAGGGAACAAAGGTTTACGACGCAGTCGAACTCGCTCTGAATACGATTCGCAAAATCCGTGGTCGCAAGGCGATCGTGATTTTCACCGACGGAATGGACTGGCACAGCGATGACGCGACCTTTGATGGTACGTTACGCGGGCTCGATGAAGAAGGAGTGGTGTTCTATCCGATTCGTTACGAAACGCGCGCTACCACCGAAAGACTCGCACGCGAACAAGCATCGGGAGGCGGAGGCTCAGCGTTACCAACCATCGACGTAATCCGAAATCCGACACCCAACGGCACGACTCCGACGACGTTTCCTAGTGACGATCCGATACCGACCACCGGAACGACGCGAAAAACTGGTCCCCTCGGACTTCCACTTCCGGAAGAGATCATGCGTCGTCGTCGCGAAGAAGAAGCACGCAGACGAGATCCTAATGGGATGCCGCCCGACCGCCGAGATCCAGGCTCGGTACCGGCGCCGGAAACTCGACCCACTCGCCGCAGGGATGAAGATGATTCAATCAAAGCCATGCTGGACCTCGCTTATTTTACAGCGGACGGTTATCTCAGAGCGTTGGCGGAAAAGTCGGGTGGACGATTGTTACGTGCTGACACGTTGAAATCACTGCCTGATGCTTTTGCACAGATCGCAGCCGAACTCCGCACACAATACATGCTCGGCTACTACCCACTCAACAAGGAACGCGACGAGCGTTACCGCAAGATCAAGGTAGCGACCACGCGCAAGCACGTCCTGATTCGCGCGCGCCCCGGTTACCTCGCGACGAATGCAAAGTAGCCACAAAAAAGCACAAAACACACGAAAGATTTCAAGCCATTAGTAACTCCCGTTTGTGCTTTTTTGTGGCCCGTGCTACAAAAATCACTCATGCCTGATCGAGCCGAAGCCTGGGAATTGTTGTGTGAATACACAAAGGGCGATAGCCTGCGCAAACACGCCCTCGCCGTCGAAGCTGCTATGCGCGCTTGCTCGAAACGCTACGTCGAAGGCCCCGCGGATGAAGATGAGTGGGGCATCGTCGGACTCCTCCACGACTTCGATTACGAGATGTTTCCCACACCCGATCAGCATCCTTTTACCGGATCGAACATCCTCTGCGGCCGTGGTTATTCCGAGCGCATTATTCGCGCCATCCTGGGCCATGCGACTTACACTGGGGTGCCGCGAGATACCGACATGGCGCGAGCACTCTTCGCCACTGATGAACTGTGCGGCTTCCTGGTCGCGTGTGCACTCGTGAGACCATCTCGCAGTCTTGACGATATGGAAGTGTCGTCAGTGAAGAAGAAGCTCAAGGACAAAGCGTTTGCGCGATCCGTGAATCGCGACGATATTAAACAAGGCGTCGAAGAATTAGGTGTCGATATCGATGAACACATCCGCTTTGTGATCGATTCGTTGCGACCGGTGCAAAAAGAGATTGGGCTGAATAGTGCCTGAGCTCACGAGGCGATCTGTGGTCCAGTGGGCCGCACCGGGTCACCTCGATCTCTGCGCGTAGTCAGTATTGAAGTCAGGACTAAGAGGGAAATGGTCAGCAGCGTGGCGAGGACCACGGTGAGAAAAGCCTGGAGTCGCCGGCGTCGCGCAGTGTGACGATAGACGAAGATCGAAGCGAAGATGATCGTTGCCAACGGCAATAGGAATGTAGATAAAACGAGCAGACCGGGATTTGACAAGGCCTGCCGCGACAAGACACCCAGCACGAGCGCTATGCACGAACCGGCGCCCACAACTGCCGCGAGCAATGAGGTAATCGCCACGAGCTTCAATCGCATCCTGGCGGAGGATACCACAGGGACGGACCATAAATGATCACCAGAGACGCGCTGATTTGGTTGTCCCGCAAGGAAGGGCTCAAGGATTTTGCGACCAATTTTGGATTTTTCAAAAAACTGACGACTCGTTTTGTCGCCGGCGACAATATCGACGAGACCATTCCGTACATACGCCAGATCAACTCCGAAAACGCGACTGCTTCGTTCGATCATTTGAATGAATCGGTGAGCAGCGCCGATGAAGCAGAACACGAAGTCGCTGAATATCTCAACATCCTCGCGAAGATCGACGAAACTAAGATCCGTTCAAACGTCTCGATCAAGCTGACACAGTTTGGGCTTGGATTAGATCCGGAGTTGGCTTACCGGAACGCGCGGCGAGTGGTTGAAGAGGCGCACCAGCGTGGGAATTTTGTCAGAGTCGATATGGAAGATTCGAGTGTCACGCAAGTGACAATCGATATCTTCAAACGGCTGCGCGCCGAATTCGGGCTCAACGACGTCGGGATCGTTTTACAGTCGTACTTGTACCGGACCCTCGCTGATGCGCAGGAGTTGGTTAAGCTGCCGGCTCGCATTCGTATCTGTAAAGGCGCTTACAGCGAACCACCGGAAGTGGCGTTTCCTGATAAGAAAGACGTCGACGCCAACTACGTGAAAGTGATGCAACTACTGTTGAGCAGTGGCACTTATCACGGCATCGCGACTCACGATCCGAAAATGATCGATGCCACGATCAACTTCGCTACGCGCGAGGGAATCGGGAAAGAGAAGTATGAGTTTCAGATGCTCTACGGTATACGTCGCGATCTTCAGCACCAGCTCGCCCGCGACGGTTTCAACGTCCGGATCTATGTTCCTTACGGAAAACACTGGTATCCTTACTTCATGCGCAGGCTGGCTGAGCGTCCTGCGAATATCTGGTTCGTTCTGAAGAATCTCGCGAAGGGCTGAAGTCTAAAACACAATGAGCGAGTGGCTGTGGGTTCTGTGGTTTATCCTCGGAGCGATCCTGATCGTCGCCGAGATCTTCACGTCTGGGTTTGTGCTGTTGTGGTTTGGGATCGGTGCGCTGGTCGCCGCTGTTGCGGGATTCATTGGGATCGACAGTTTGGTTATTCAGTTTCTGATCTTTGCGAGCATCTCAATCTCGCTCACCGCGGCCTCGCGAACGATTTTCATCAACTATTTTTCGCGCGAGAAGACGGGGCAATCGTTGCGCAGCGGTGTTGATGCGCTGCCCGGGAAGATTGGGACTGTGGTTTCGTCGAGTAAGGGAGCGTTACAGGAAGGCGCAGTGAAAGTTTACGGATCGACATGGACCGCGTATCCCGCGCCCGGCGAACCGCCGCTCGAAGCCGGCGAACGCGTTTGTGTCGAGAGTGTCGAAGGCGCGTCGATCTATGTGAAGCGCGTTGGTGGCGAACCCGATTGGCGCCCGAAGCTACCACCAACTTAGCCACAGATTACACGGATAAAATCGGATTTTCTATCCGTGTTATCTGTGGCCAGGTTTTAATGTGGTTCGGTGTCGGCTTCGTAGGTGTCGTCGAGGGTTTTATCTTCTTCGAGAGGTGGGAGCTCGATCGTTATTCTGTCGCTAGCGGGTTCCTCTAGATCGTCACCGGAGAAGCGCGCGAGGACGACAGTGATATTATCTTCACCACCGCGATTGTTCGCTTCTTCAATCAACGCATCACACGCCTTCGCCAGATCGCCTTTGCTGTTGATCACTATGTGCTGAATGTCTTCGGCGCGTAGCTTTCCTGAAAGTCCGTCACTACACAACAACACCAGATCGTCCTGCCGCAAACGAATCTTGCCTACTACGGGTGCCACTTCACTCTGCGCGCCCAGCGCTTGCAGAATCACGTTACGAAACATGTGCGTCTCGGCTTCCGACTCACTGATCTGACCAACATCAACCAATTGCTGCACGAGCGACTGGTCCTTTGTCGCGAGACGAATCTGGTCCTTGCGAATAACGTAGCCGCGGCTGTCGCCGACTTGCACGAAGTCGAGGGTATCGCCACGAATAGCCGCGCCTGTGAACGTCGCGCCCATGCCCGCGCAACGTGAGTCTTCCTGGCTCTTCAGATGAATGGCGGAGTTGGCGTAATGAGTTGCGTTCTTCAGACATTCGACGAGGTCGAGATCCGGATCGCAGTCCTCATCGCCTTCGCCCACGAGCATCTGGCGGACTGAATCGACCGCCATCCGGCTTGCGACATCGCCCGCGAGTGCGCCGCCCATGCCGTCCGAGACGACCAGGACCAGTCCTTTGTCACCCAGATCGAAGCGGGTCAGATTTTGCGGAGGGGTTGCGCCGTCGGCGCCGGTCCATGTTTGTACGGTTGAGAGATCGAGTACGAGAAAATTATCTTCATTGCCACGTCGAACTCGGCCAACATCTGATTTGGCGTATAACTCTACGATCATAAAAGGAGAGCTTTATTAGGAAGTCTGCTTAAAAGGCTGAGAACCGGGAGATTGTAACCCTTCTGTATTTTGCTGTCACCCGTCTAAATTTTTTCCAACGCCTGATCCAAATCCGCGATTATGTCATCCGTGTCCTCGATCCCAACCGAGATGCGGACCATTCCGTCCGTAATACCCAGCCGCTGGCGCTTCGCTTCATCGACCGAAGCGTGAGTCATCGTTGCCGGGTGTGAAATCAGCGTTTCGACACCTCCCAGACTCTCCGCCAACGTGCAGAGCTTAACAGACTCCAGCACCGTACGCGCAGCCGCGAGCGAGCCCACATCAAACGACACCATACCACCGAAACCCTTTTGCTGGCGTCGCGCGAGGGCATGCTGCGGATGCGATGCCGAACCCGGGTAATAAACTTTCCTGACTTTCGGATGTTCCTCCAAAAATGCGGCGACCGCACGACCCGTTTTGTCGTGTTGTTCCATGCGGAGCGCGAGGGTCTTCGTGCCGCGCAATACGAGCCACGAGTCGAACGGTGAAAGGATCGCGCCGGCGCTGTTTTGAACGAAGCCGATCCAGTTTGCATCCTCTTCATCGTTGAGAACTACTACGCCGCCGACTCCATCGGAGTGACCATTGAGATACTTGGTGGTCGAGTGGACCACGATGTCAACGCCAAACTCGAGCGGGCGTTGCAGGTAAGGCGACATGAACGTGTTGTCGCAAACGACGCGTGCCCCCGCACGATGCGCGATCTCGCTGACCTCTTTCAAATCTGTAACGGTCATGATCGGATTGGTCGGCGTTTCGAGAAACACCATCTTCGTGTTTGGTTTGATCGCGGCTTCGACGTTCAACGATTCGGAAGTCTCGACGTAATCGAATTCGATGTTGTAGTTGGCGAGTATGCGATTGAAGAGACGCGCCGTGCCGCCGTATGTGTTGTCGGAAACGACGACGTGGTCGCCGGCTTTTACGAGTCGCATCGTGGCGTCGATCGCGGCCATGCCGGAAGCGAATGCGAAACCGAAACGCGCGCCTTCGAGTGCGGCGATGTTTCGTTCGACTGCGGAGCGCGTCGGGTTCTGCGTGCGCGCGTATTCGTAACCTTTGTTTTTACCGATCGATTCCTGTGCGTACGTCGATGTTTGGTAGATCGGAACGGTTACCGCGCCCGTCGCCTCGTCGGGTTCCGAGCCGGTATGAATAGCTGTAGTTGCAAATCCCATGTTGTTGTTACTCATCAAAAATACCCTGGCTGCGATAACGTTCCGCGCCATCCGGGAAAACCGTGACTACGCGTTTTCCAGGACCTAAACGCCCAGCGACTTTGTACGACGCGGCGGCGGCAGCGCCAGTGGACCAACCGCCCAGCAGTCCTTCGAGTTTCGCAATCTTCTTGAGCGCCGCGCAAACCTCGTCGTCCTGAACCATCATGATCTCGTCGGCGAGCGACGCGTCAAAGATCTTCGGAATAAAGTCGCGTTGGCCGATGCCTTCGATCTTCTTTGGTCCCGGAGGTCCGCCACCATAGATGGAGCCTTCCGGTTCGACCAGAACACAGAGCACGTTGCGGTTCTGTTTCCGCACTGCTCTCGAAACGCCGCAAAAAGTTCCCGACGTGCCCGCGCCGATCACGACCGCATCGATCTCGCCGTTCAACTGTTCAATGATCTCGCGCGCCGTGGTTTGTTCATGAAAACACGGGTTCGCATTATTCTCAAATTGCTGCGGCACGAAGCTGCCGCCGATTGACGCGGCGAGTTCCCCGCAACGATCGATAGCGCCCTGCATTCCGGCTTCGTGCGAAACGTATTCAATCTCACCGCCGAGGGCTTCGATGAGCTTCATTTTCTCGACTGCAAAGCCCCGCGGGACGCAGAGAATAACACGGTAACCACGCGCAACTCCCACGAGAGCGAGACCGATTCCCGTGTTGCCGGCCGTGGGTTCGATGATCGTGGCGCCCGGCTTTAGCAGGCCTTTTTCTTCGGCGTCGAGAATCATGCCGAGGGCGGCACGATCCTTAACGGAGCCGCCGGGATTCAGCCATTCGATCTTCGCGTAGATATCAGCGAGTGGAGGCGTGGCGAAACGAGCGAGGTGGAGTAAGGGAGTCTGGCCTATGAGATCGAGAACGCTTTCAGCGACGCTTTGAGCCATTAGCAGGATGTTAGCATTAGCCGCAAAAAGGCACAAAAATCATTTTGTGTTTTGTGCCTCTTGTGCCTTTTTGTGGCTCAATACTGGATCAAACTCCCCTCGCGTTTAGCGCGTCGCACCGCACGCCCAAAAACCCACAACGAAAAGGGAAGTAGTACGACGAGAAATCCTAACAACGTGAACAACGGTCGCGTGACCTGCGCGAGTCCGTGGCCTTCGATTAAAACCTGCCTGATGCCTTCGAGGCCGTGAGTGGCGGGCAGTAGTAGCGAGATGCTGCCGAGTTTTGGTCCCGCATAGGTCTTCAGCAACTGTGTCGGGAAAAACACCCCGGAAAACAATGCGGAGCCGGCGCCGAGAAATATGCCGAACGGATCGCCACGCTTAAAGACCATCGCAAAGCTCGCGGATAGTATTCCTAAACATGCGAGCACGACAGTCGTGAGTAGAAGAAACCCGATCGCGAGCGTAAAGCTACCGCGATACTGCACGCCGAAGAACACACGTCCGAAGAAGAGATAAAGAAAAGAGAAGAACGTAGTCTCGAGAAAATCCCAGGCCGAACTCGCTACGATCACTGTCGGTAGATTGATCGGTGTGAGCAAGACGCTTTCGAGAGTGCCTTGCATCTGCTCCTGTCTGATCGAATTCGCGAGACTGGAAAAGCCGGTCGTGAAGTAATTGAGCACGGCCAAACCTGTGAGCCAACTCGCAAGGGGATCGCGCCACTGCGAGAACTGCGGATCAGTAAACCCGGCAAAGATCTTCGAAACAAAGAAGAACGTAGTCACAACCGCGAGCACCGAGATTATCCGCAGGAAGAACTGCATGCGATAGCTCACGAACAGACGAAAGTCACGCGCCACGAATGCGAATATGCGTCTCGGTAATAGTTTCAGTGCATTCATCCGCGTTCATCCGCGTCATCCGCGGCCTCATATCGTTCTAAAACATCGAGCAATGTCGCTCGCTCGGTCTCGATGTCGATGATCCGTTCCCCGCGCTGTTGTAAATTCCTGATTGCTTCGTCTAGGCGATCGTCATTGTGTTGTCGCGTCAATGAGATCTTTTCGCCGCTGGAAACGGTTATGTGCACTGTCTCGGAGCCTGAGGTAAGGTCGCGAAGATTCTTCGGCGTGTCGAGCGCGCGGATGTTGCCGCGACTAATTATCGCGACACGCGCGCACAGCGTCTCGACTTCAGCAAGATTGTGTGATGTCAAAAGAATAGTCACAGGCGGATCCTGCCCGGCGAGCGATCGGATCATCTCTCTCAGTCGCGCCGCCGCAAGGGGATCGAGAGAGCGTGTCGGCTCATCAAGCAATAACACCGGCGGACTCGCTAACATCGCTCGCGCCACTGCGAGTCGCTGTTTGTTTCCGGTTGAGAGTTCGCCAAAACGACGTCGCCCGACTTCGTCTAACTCGAGTTTCGCGAAAAGATCTTTGATACGTTGGTTGGCGAAACGATCCGAGAGGCCGTGAAGTCGCGCAAAGAACAGCAGGTTTTGTTCGGAGGTCAAGCGCCAGTAAAAACTTCTTTCTTCAGCAGTCGCCAGACCAATATCTCTGCGCACGAGTTCGTCATGGTCGACGCTGTCGTTGCCACGCACTGAGACGCTGCCGGTTGTCGGTTGGACGAGGGTCGCAACGATCTTGGTTAACGTCGTCTTGCCGGCGCCGTTGCGTCCGATCAGTCCGAAGATCTCACCGGTCTCGACTTCAAACGAAACGTCGCGCAGTGCTTCAAC
>Ga0207708_10000032_pt1 | contig 153949 bp, 156 predicted proteins | sample KBSK5101metaG_FD_184340 | JGI IMG/M metagenome (GOLD analysis project Ga0207708, IMG submission 184340) | Corn, switchgrass and miscanthus rhizosphere microbial communities from Kellogg Biological Station, Michigan, USA - KBS K5-10-1 metaG... | ecosystem: Host-associated > Plants > Roots >...
CGCAGCTGCGCGGGCTGCCCGGCGCCATGTCGATCGCCCGGCAGCTGATCAACGCCTGGCTGGTGGCCACGGACTAGCGGGCTCCGGCCTCAGCACATCGACAGCCTCAGCGCACTACGGCGGCAGCGCACTACGGCGTCAGCGCACCGACAGGCGTCAGCGCACCGAGAGCGTCAGCGCACCGACAGCGCGGGATGCGCCGGATCGTCGTAGCGGACCACCACGTCGGCGAGGCCGACCGGGTCGGCGTCGAGGTCGTAGCGGTCGAAGGCCGGCAGCGTCCAGCGCAGCTGCTCGGGCGCCTGCCGCTTGCGGGCCGCCCGGCTGACCGCGAGGTGGATCGTCAGGTCGAAGTCGAGGCCGGCGCCCAGCAGCAGCTCGCCGCACACCAGCAGCACGCCGGACGGCGGTAGCGGTACCGGCTCGGCCCGGGTGGACCGATTGGTGGCCGGGTCGCGCAGTGCCGGCAGGTAGCGGGCATCCCCCGGGACGGCCACCGGGCGGAGCACCTCGCGCTGCAGGGCAGCGGTGTCCAGCCAGCCGGCGTAGAAGGACTCGACGTCGGTCCGGCCGTACTCCAGGCGCAGCGAGGCGTCCCGGTAGAAGTCGCGGGCCGCCACCACGCCGATCGGGTGGCCGGCGGCGGGCAGCCCGGTGCCAAGCGCGTCGAGCAGCGGCGCTGTGTCGACCCAGCCCGGCGCGTCGAGCGCGACCCGCAGCGGGCGGCTGCCGGAATGGTGCCGGTCGATCAGCTCGACCAGCTGGCCGGCCAGCAGCTGCGGGGCGACCGGGGTGTATCGCCTCACCACGGCAGATCGGCAGCGGCTCGCACCGTTGCGCCGACCCGCTCAGTCGAGCACCCACTCACACCAGGGTCGCGAGCTTCTCCTGCACCTGCGACACCGAGGGATTGGTCAGCGCGCTGCCATCCGGGAATTCCAGGGTCGGAACGGTCTGGTTGCCGCCGTTGACCTGCATGACCCGCTCGGCGGCGGTTTCGTCCTGCTCGATGTTCACCTCGGTGAAGGAGATGCCGGCCTTGTCCAGGCCATGCTTGAGGCGGACGCAATAGCCGCACCAGGTGGTGGTGTACATGGTCACAGGGGCAGTCATGAGGACCTTTCCGCGGGGCGAGAGTGCACGTTACGTCCGGTAAAGCGTCGAGCCGGCTCCTGATGTTCCCACCTGTCCCGCGAGTCGCCCTCTGGCCCGATGCCCCGTCCGGCGAACTGTCAGTGGCAGTTGGCAGGATGCAGGAGTGACCGCGACCAGCTCTGCTCCGCCCGTGCCGGGTGCCGGCCAGCCGGCGGGCTCGGCAGCCGAGCGGGTGCTGGCCGGCCTCGACCCCGAGCAGCGGGCCGCCGCCGAGGCCGTCCGCGGCCCGGTCTGCATCCTGGCCGGCGCCGGCACCGGCAAGACCCGCGCGATCACGCACCGGATCGCCTACGCGGTGGCGACCGGTGCGGTTCCGGCCGACGCGGTGCTGGCGGTCACCTTCACCGCCCGCGCCGCCGGTGAGCTGCGCACCCGGTTGCGCAGCCTGGGCGCGGTCGGCGTGCAGGCGCGCACCTTCCACTCCGCGGCGTTGCGCCAGCTCAGCTACTTCGCTCCGCAGGTGCTGGGCGGCCCGCTGCCCGAGGTGGCCGGCAATCCGATCCGCTGGGTCTCGCAGGCGGCCAACCGGCTGCGGTTGCGCACCGACAAGGCCGAGCTGCGTGACCTGGCCGGCGAGATCGACTGGGCCAAGTCCTCGCTGATCGCCCCCGCGGACTATCCCGGCGCGGCGGCCAAGGCCAGCCGGGGCATCTCGGTGTCGGCGGAGCGGGTGGCCGAGGTCTACGCCGGCTACGAGGAGGCCAAGCGCCGCAACAACGAGATCGACTTCGCCGACCTGCTGCTGATCATGGCCGGCGCGCTGGAGGAGATCGCCGAGGTGGCCCGGTCGGTGCGCACCCGGTACCGCTACTTCGTCATCGACGAGTACCAGGACGTCTCGCCGATCCAGCAGCGGCTGCTCGACGCCTGGCTCGGCGGCCGCGACGACGTGTGCGTGGTGGGTGACCCGAACCAGACCATCTACTCCTTCGCGGGCGCCCGGCCGTCCTACCTGCTCGACTTCGCCGACCGCTATCCGGCGGCCACCGTGGTGCGGCTGGAGCGGGACTACCGCTCCACCCCGCAGATCGTCGAGCTCGCGAACCGGTTGATCAGCGCTGCCCCGGCACAGCCCCGCACCCCGGCGACCCGGCTGCGGCTGATCGGCCAGCGCCCGGACGGGCCGGTGCCCACCTTCGCCGAGCACGATGACGAGGTCGCCGAGGCCCAGTCGGTGGCCGAGGCGGCCAAGCGGCTGATCGCCGGCGGCACTCCAGCCTCGGAGATCGCGGTGCTGTTCCGGATCAACGCCCAGTCCGAGGCCTACGAACAGGCGCTCGCCGAGGCGGGCATCCCATACGTGCTGCGCGGCGGGGAGAAGTTCTTCGACCGGGCCGAGGTGCGCCAGGCGCTGGTGCTGTTGCGCGGGGCGGCCCGCGCCGACGACGGCAGCGTGCCGCTGCCCGAGTCGGTGGCCGAGGTGCTCAGCTCGGTCGGCTGGAACGCCGAGCACCCGCCGCCCGGCGGGGCAGCCCGGGAACGCTGGGAGTCGCTTGCCGCGCTGGTGAACCTGGCCGAGCAGTTCGGCACCGAGTTCCCCGCCGCCCGGCTGGACGAGTTCAACGCCGACCTCGAGCAGCGAGCCGCCTCCCAGCACGCCCCGACGGTGCAGGGGGTCACGTTGGCCTCGCTGCACTCGGCCAAGGGCCTGGAATGGGACGCGGTGTTCCTGGTCGGGCTGACCGACCAGACGCTGCCCATCCAGCACGCCAGCACCGACGAGCAACTCGCCGAGGAGCGGCGGCTGTTCTACGTGGGCATCACCCGGGCCCGGCAGCGGCTGATGCTGTCCTGGGCACTGGCCCGCAATCCCGGGCAGGCCAAGCGGCGCCGGCCCAGCCGGTTCCTCGACGGGCTGCGGCCGGCCACTGCGAAACGGTCCACGGGGTCCGGCAAGCGGGCCCGGACGGCGGTGCCGGCCGAGGACGCGGCAGCTTTCGGGCGGTTGCGGGCGTGGCGCAAGAAGCAGGCCGAAGCCCAGTCGGTGCCGGCCTACGTGGTGTTCTCCGACGCCACGCTGGTGGCCATCGCCGACCGGGCACCGGGAACCCAGGCCGAGCTGGCGCAGGTGCCCGGGGTGGGGCCGACCAAGCTGCAGCGCTATGCCGAACCGGTGCTGGCGGTGCTGTCCGGAGCGGACCCGGACCCGGTCGAGGTGGACTGAGCGAGGGGTGTCCCGGCGCGGTCGAAAAGTCCTCGGCGTGTTGTGCGGAAAATAGTTTGTGCAGATCTGAGCTGCTCCGATAACCTCCCTACACAACCCGGCCACAGCTGTCGCTGCGCGCCGACAGCGCAAGTCCAGCCCACAAAGGAGGTGCCGACGGTGAACAAGAATCTGCAGTTCCACGCAGCCGAGGGGATCCCGGCTGCCTTCGGTGCTGTTCCGGCAGGACTGGCTGTGTCGGCTATGCGCGACGCCGTCATCACGGGCACCGACATGACCCAGTACTTCGGTCAGGTCCGTCCACCTCGAAAGATTCCGCTCTGATACCAGCAGAGCGAACCTTTCGAGGCCGCGGATTCCCTGACCGGGATCCGCGGCCTTTGTTATTTCCGCTCTTACTTCCCGAACCAGCGAGACCACGGGGCAGACATGCACTCGCCCGCACGAGAACTGAACAAGCAATCCACTGTCTACAACGAAGTAGGAGGTGACCCGACGTGTTTGCCACTGCCACTCTGACCGAGCCGCAGACGCAGCCGTGGGTTGTGGCCGATCAGCCGGTTGCGATCTCGATCTGTGAGCCGTTGGCTGCCACGGTCGACCCGGCCTTCGGTGCCGATGTCGACGACCTGCCCTGCCGGTCGCTCGACGCCGACCTCTGGTTCGCCGAGTCACCGACCGAGCTGGAGCGCGCGAAGGCACTGTGCGCGCTGTGCCCGGTCCGCGCCGGGTGCCTTGCCGGGGCGCTCGACCGGCGCGAGCCCTGGGGCGTGTGGGGCGGCGAGATCTTCGATCAGGGCATCGTGATCGCCCGCAAGCGCCCGCGCGGTCGTCCGCGCAAGAACGAGGTCGCCGCCTGAACTCCGCCGGCATGCCCGCCCGGGTAGCCGCTCCGTTCGGCAGACCTCCGACCGGAAACACCATCGATCTTTCAACGCGTCCGAGGAGTCAACGATGTACACGATGTATGAAGCGCTCGCTCGTGAGCGAGCGCAGGAGCAGGCCGTACTGGCCGCGCAGCACCGGCTGTCCCAGCAGCTGGTCACGGCACGGCGCTGGCGGCGGCTGGCGCTCTACACCGCCCGCCGGTCCACCCGCTCGCAGCGCCGGCTGACCGAGCAGCTCAGCGCCGACTACCAGTTGGTCGGCTGAGGGTTGGTCGGCTAGGGCTGGCTGGTTGGGGGCTGGCCGGCACGGCGATGGCCCGGCTGAGAGGTCGGCCGGGCGCCCGCGGTAGCCGGACCCGGTTGTCCGGTTCGACGGCCGTCGGAGTGTGGTTCTCCCCGAGAAGGGAGACGCACTCCGGCGGCCGTCGGCGTGCTGCTGGCCGGCGAGCCGCACACACGCTGGAATGGAGGTGTGACGCACACACCGGTTACCTGCCAGCTCTGTGGACGTGGCCACGACCCGGCCACCGAGGGCGACCCGCCGCTCGCCTGGGTGCTCGACACCGACCGCGGTCGGCGCCGGTGGACCTGCCCGGCTTGCGCCCGCGAGAACGTCCGTGCCATCGAGGCCAAACTCGACACGCAATGGTGGTGACGGACCGCGCGAGGGGCCGCGCGGACCCTACCTTCGGGCGGCGGTCAGGAGTCGAATCCCGGTTGCCATGCCTCGGCAATCTGGCGGTACGGCGCCGTCGCACCAAGTTGGCACAGCACACCGATCGAGCCGAGCGTCACCCGGTGCAGCAGCAGGTACTCCGGTGGCAGGTTCAGCATCCGGCCGACCCGCGCGGCCTCGTTGCGCGGGTCACCGATTCGCTGGGCCTGCTCCCGCATCCAGTCCCGGGTGAAGGTGAACTCCGGCTGGGCCAGTGGTTCCAGGATCGGGCGTAGGTAATCCATCACCTTGTCGGCGTCGATGCTGACCCCGGGCCGGATGAATCGTTCGGAGACCAGGGCGGCCATCACCGCGTCGGTCTTTCCGTCCAGCACCAGCCGGGTGATCCGGCCGAGCGGCTCCGGGGTGCCGTTCGGCAGCCGGGCCATCGCGCCGAAGTCCAGCACGCCGAGCCGGCCGTCGTCGAGCAGCCGGAAGTTGCCTGGGTGCGGATCGGCATGCAGCAGTTGGCTGCGTTGCGGTGCCGAGAAGTGCAACAGCGCCAGCAGCCGGCCGGACCGGTCGCGCTGCTCCTGGCTGCCGGTCGCGATGATCTTCGACAGTGGGGTGCCCTCGAGCCACTCGCTCACCACTACCTTGGGGGCGCTGGCCACCACTCGCGGCGCGACGACGTCCGGGTCACCCTCGTAGGCAGCGACGAACTGGCGCTGGGCCGAGGCTTCCAGGGTGTAGTCGAGCTCCTCACTGACCCGCGCCTTGAGCTCGGCCAGCAACGGTTTGACGTCTAAGCCGGGGGAGAGCATGCCGAAGACCTTGGCGAACCGGGACAGCTGGTTGAAGTCGGCCATCAGCGCCGGTCCGGCCCCCGGGTACTGGATCTTGACGGCGACCTCGCGGCCGTCACCCCACACGGCGCGGTGCACCTGGCCGATCGAGGCGGCTGCGGCGGGCTCGTCGTCGAAGGATTGGAATCGGGTGCGCCAGGACGTGCCGAACTGCTCGTCGAGTACCCGGTGCATGGTCTCCGGCGCCATCGGCGGGGCGGCCTCCTGCAGCCGGGTGAGCGCCTCGCGGTACGGGGCTGCGGAGGCCTCCGGCAACGCCGCCTCGAAGACCGACAGCGCCTGGCCGAACTTCATCGCACCGCCCTTGAGCTGGCCGAGCACCGAGAACAGCTGCTCGGCGGTGCGCTGGGCCAGTTCGGCCTGGATGCCCTCAGGCGACTGGCCGGTCAGGCGCCGGCCGAGCCCAACGGTCGCCCGTCCGGCCACCCCCAGAGGCAGGCTCGCCAACCGGGCTGTTCGGGCCACGCCACGCTGTGGGATATCGGTCACGGTTCTATTCTGCCGTCTTCGTCCGGATGCAGTGTCGCCGCCGTTGCGGCGCCGCAGTCGCAGCTGTGATGTGCCGGCCAACTTCGCCGTCGCAACCGCCAGTCCGGCCACTGCCATTCCAGGCTCGCCGCCAGGGTGGCCGGCCGTTGCCGGTCCAGATAGGCCAGTGCCTGACCGACCGCGACACCGGCCGTCGCCAGGCAGAGCGCCACGTCCGAACCGATCCGCCGGCGCGGCCGGCCGGCCAGTTGCACCGCCAGCACCGGCCACGCCGGATCGCGGTCGGTGCGGTGCAGGTCGGTGCAGTTCAGGCAGCTGGTCAGACCAGGCAGCACCAGCGGGCCGACCACGGCGCGCCGGCCGTCCACGCTGGCCGGCAGGTGGGCCACCCCGTCCCGGTGTAGCGCCAAGCGCAGCGCGGGATCCGGCGGAGCAGGGTCGGTGAGCACCACCAGGTCGGTGCGCCGATCCGGCGGAACGGGGCCTGTCTCGATGTCCGGGCCGTAGCGGCGCACCGCCTCCTCGCCGGCCACCGCGAACCTGCGGCCCTCGTCGGCCGGCGTCACGCCGCCGGGACACGCATCAGCGGCCGACACCTCGCCGCCCTGCACCACGTGCACCCAACCCACTCCGGCGGCGGCCAGCGTCGCAGCGACCGGGGTCGCCAGCCGCGACGGCCCGTGCACCGCCACGGTGGCCGTGCGGCGGCCCTGCAGCACAGCCTCGGCACCGTCGCCGGACCGGATCGCCAGTGCGTTCAGCTCTGCCGCCAACCGGGCAGGTGGAGACGCCCGGTCACCGGCCGGTTCGGCGGTCGCGGTCAGGAATCCGGCGTCGTCCAGCACCGCGACGAGATCGGCGAGGCCGGCCGGCTCGGCACCGGCGGGACGGCTCGCCGGGCTGCCGGTGGGCCGCCACAGCAAGGCCGACAGCTGCTCGGCCTCGACGTCCTCCACGATGATCCGTCGGGTTCCGAGCTCGAGCTGCACATCGCGCCGGGACCGCCACAGCACCACCGCCGCGCGGTTCAGCCGCCGTCCGGTCGGTAGCCGGGCGGGGATGTCGGAAGACGGGTCGCAGGGAGCGGGGTCGGAGGGCCGAGCTGTCATGGCAAGGACGGTGGCACACCGCGCCGACACCGACCGGTCGATATCCACAGGGGTTGGTAAACCCTCAACTCCACATCCACACTTGTGGACTTAACTGTGGATAACTTTGGGACGACACGCCACCTGCACCGTTGACAAGCTGTGGACAAACTCGCCGTCGACGGTATGTCAAGACCCAGCATTCCGTTCCGGTAACCCACATCGCAATTTTGTGCACAGCACTCGGTCGCGGCGCCGAATTGTCGGCGGTGCCACCTAGGGTGACGGCATGGTCGAACCATCTCCACCGGTCGAGGTCAGGCGAAGCGCCCGCCGCCGCCGCACCGTGTCCGCCTACCGGGAGGGCGACAAGATCGTCATCCTGATGCCCGCACGCACCAGCAAGTCCGAGGAACGGCAGTTGATCACCGAGATGGTCGACCTGGTGATCCGTCGGGAGGCCAGGGTTGCCGGTGCCGGCGCCCGAGCCGGCGACAGCCACCTGATGCACCGTGCGCGGCAGCTGTCCGCTACCTACCTGGACGGCCGAGCCCAGCCGCTCAGCGTGCGCTGGGTCAGCAACATGCAGCATCGCTGGGGATCCTGCACGATCGGCGACCGCACCATCAGGCTCTCGCACCGCCTGCAGTCGATGCCGGCCTGGGTGATCGACTACGTCCTGATGCACGAACTCAGCCACCTATTGGAGCGCGGCCATAACCGGGCCTTCTGGGCCCTGGTAGAGCGCTACCCGCGCACCGAACGGGCCCGCGGCTTCCTAGAGGGGGTGACCGTGGCCGCTCAGTTGCCGGGGTTCGCCGATTGTGACTCGCCCGACCCGTCCGGAGGCTCGGTGGAGTTGGACGAGGTCTCGTCCCGCTCGGCAGCGGAGTCCGGCTTGCCCGGCTCGTCATGGGCGCTGTCGGAAGGTGACGCGTCCGAGCCGTCCGGCGCCGGAGTGGCAGCCTCAGCTGTCGGCCCGCCGGTCTCGGTCGGCAGGTCCGCAGCGCCGGCGCCCCGGGGCCGGAAGCTGGCCAGGTCCGGATCGTCCAACTCCGGCATCTGCAGATCCTGACCGGCTCCGTGTGCAGCCGCGAAGGCCGTCGGGTCGTCGAGGTCGTCGGCGCTCGGCAACAGATCCGGATGGCTCCACAAGCCGTCCCGGGTGGTGGTCCCGTGCATCTGGTACATCGCCGCCCACAAAGCGGCCGCATCGCGCAGCCGGCGCGGACGCAACTCCAGGCCGACGAGGGTCGCGAAGGTCTGCTCGGCAGGGCCGCCCGAGGCACGCCGACGCCGGATCGCCTCGGCCAGCGCCTGGCCACCGGGCATCCGGTCACCGATCGCCTGTCCCACCACTGCATCCACCCAGCCCTCGATCAGGGCCAGCAGGGTCTCCAGGCGGCGCAACGCAGCATTCTGGGCGTCGGTGTTCTGCGGCTCGAACAGGCCGCCGGCCAGGGCGTTCTGCATCGACTCCGGGTTGCTCGGATCGATGTCGTTGAGGGCGGCAGAGATCGCGTCGGAATCGATGCTGATCCCGCGGCCGTAGGCGTCGACCGCTTCCAGCAACTGCTGGCGCAGCCACGGCACGTGGTTGAACAGCCGGTGATGCGCCGCCTCGCGCACCGCGAGGAACAGCCGCACGTCGGCGACCGGCCGTTCGAGGTCCCCGGCCAGCGCGTCGAGGTTGGCCAGCACCAGGGCGGCGGTCCCGGGCGGCCCCAGCGGCAGCCCGATCTCGGTCCCGGTGACCACCTCGCCGGCCAGCGCCGCGATGCCCTGCCCGAGCTGCGCGCCGAACATCATGCCGCCGAGCTGGCTCATCATCGGTGCCATCGGGCCGGCCTGGGCGGCCACCTCCGGCGGAATCGCTCCGGCCATCGCCGACACCACCCGGCTGGCCACCGGATCGCACAGCGCGGCCCAGGTCCCGATGGTCTTCTCCACCCAGTCGATCTGGCTCCAGGCTTCGGCGGTCGTAATACCCGAAGGCAGGTCGGTGACACCGTCGAGCCAGATATCGGCCAACCGGACGGCGTCGGCGACCGCGTCATGGTCGGCCGAGGTCATCCGCCGGTGCTGGCCGGCCAGGCTCGAGATCGCCAGCTGACGCGCCAGGTCCCAGTTCACCGGGCCGCCGGAGCCAGCCAGCAGGCGCTGCAACTCCGCGAACAGTGGGATCTTGCCGGCGATGTCGTCTGGATCTCGTCCCGGCTCGTTCTGGCCGAACTGCCCGAAACCGAAACCGAAGTCGCTCATACCCGTCACGTTATCCTCCAACGCCCGGTGGCCGGCGGCCGTGCCCGGCGGCGTGCGCCGTCAGCGAACACCGACAGCCGCACGCCGGACATCCCCAATTGCACCCGGCGCGCCCTCGGCCCCGCAGGCGTGCAGGGCCGCCACCTGGATCTCCGCCACCGGTGTCGCGGCGCGCGTCCGCAGGCACACCGGCCGGGCCGCCTACCGTGCACCGCATGGCATGGCTGTGGTGGTTGCTGGCTCCGGTGCTCAGCACCGCGCTGGGCGCGATGGCGATCTGGTGGCGGGCGGCCGGCGAGCGCGGCCGACGGTTTCGCCGGTCGGACCCGGTGTCTGAGCACCAAGCGCTGCTGCGGGCACTCGCGCAGCCGCCGCGGGTGGTCGTCACCGCACGGGCGGGCAGCGCCGCGCTGGTCACCGACCGGCCGGCCACCGACTGATCCTCCCGGCATCGGCGCACCGCTCATGCGGCCCGGGCGGGCACCGGGCCGCCGCCGCGGTCGGAATCGGCCGCTAGGGTGAGCCCGATGTCCCGTCAGCTGCGCACCCTCGTTCTCGGTGCAGTGCTGTGCCTGGTGCTGGGCATTCTCAGCTTCGGCCTGCAGGTTCCGTACCTGGTCGAGAGCCCCGGGCCGACCTTCAACACCCTCGGCACCGACGACGGCAAGGACATCATCGCCGTCAGCGGCCACCCGGTGACCCCGACCACCGGCCACCTGAACCTGATGACGGTGTCGGCCAGCACCGAGAACACCACCATCCTGGGCGCCGTCCGTGGCTGGCTGCGGCACGACGAGGTGGTGGTGCCGCACGACAGCCTGTACCCGCCGGGAACCAGCCAGGAGGAGCAGGACCAGCAGAACTCCGAGGACTTCGTGGCATCGCAGCAGAACGCGGTCGAGGCGGCTGCCTGCGAGCTGGGCTATCCGAAGCGGCTCGGAGTGGACTCGGTGCCGCAGGACTCCCCGAACGCGTCGTCGCTCAAGGCCGGTGACCAGTTCGTCTCGCTGGCCGGGGCCTCGATCACCGACGACCAGGCGTTGCGCACCGTGCTGGGCGCGCACCGTGCCGGTGACCGGCTGCCGGCCGTGGTGCGGCGGGCCGGCAAGCAGGTCGACGTCAGCCTGGTGCTCCAGGCGCCGGCTGCCGGGAGCACCGTGCCCCGGATCGGTATCACCGTGGTGCAGGGCTGCTTGCCGCCGTTCCAGGTAACGCTCAGCCTGACCGGCATCGGTGGCCCGTCCGCCGGCCTGATGTTCTCGCTGGGCATCATCGACAAGATCAGCACCCACGACCTGACCCGTGGCCGGTTCATCGCCGGAACCGGAACCATCGACCCGTCCGGCAAGGTCGGCGCGATCGGTGGCATCGCGTTGAAGATGATCGCGGCCCGGCGCGCCGGCGCCACCCTGTTCCTGGCGCCGGACAGCAACTGCGTCGACGTCCGGGGCAATATCCCGTCCGGGCTCGAGGTCATCAAGGTGGCCACCCTGCACGAGGCGATCACCGACCTGGACGCGCAGGCGACCGGTGCCGCCGTGCCGCACTGCTGAGCGCGACCAACCGCCGACCAACTGCCGACCAGCCAGCCAGCAGCCAGTCAGCCAGCAGCCAGTCAGCCAGCAGCCAGTCAGTCAGCAACGCCGGCCGGCAGCGTCAGTCGTCGAAGGTGGCGCGCAACGCCGCGACCAGGTTGGGTGCCAGGTCCGGTCCGGTCAGCAGGTCGTCGTCCCCGCCGCCGGCGCTGTCCCGCAGCCGCAGCAGGCTCGCCGACCGGCCGTCGCGCAGCACCGCCACCACCAGGCGGGCCTCTCGCCGGTTCGGATGCGCGAGCGCGGCGTCGGTGGCAGCAGCGGACGCCAGGTCGGTCAGGTCCGCCTCGGCCGACGGCGGTAGCAGGACGATCTCCTGGCTGAGCGCGCAGCCGTGCACCTCTGCCGGCCACCCGATCTGGGCCAGCACCTCGTCGAGCGGGCCGTCGGGCAGGTCCTCCTGGGCCACCGGGGTGAGCGACTCGGCCGCGATCTCGTCGGGACCCCCAGCCGCCTCGGAGCCCAGCAGGGGAGCCGCGGCCGGGTCGGCGGCCAGCACCCGGGTCGGGACCAGCGCGAACAGGGCGGGTGCCAGGTCCCAGCCCGCCTGCCCGACGTAGGCCTCGATCTCGGCCGCGACGGTCTCGAGCAGCAGGTCGGCGGGGTGGGCTGCAGCGGAGTCCTCAGGCATGGTTCGATCCTGCCATCCGGGCCGGAACGCCTACCCTGCCCGGTACGTTGGCCGAACAGAGCAGGATCGACAGCGTCCGGGAAACCGCAACGGTGACCGGAGGCAGGGTGAGGAGAGCGTCGTGGCCATGCGGCCTGATATGCCGAGCATCCGGGTGTCGCGGCGCGGCAAGATCATCATCGGGGTACTCGTCTCGCTGTTCGTCCTGCTGTCGGTGCTGGGCTCGCTGGTACGCGTCTACACCGACTGGCTCTGGTTCGGCGAGGTGCACTACCGCAGCGTCTACAGCACCATCCTCTGGACCCGGGTGGTGCTGTTCGTCCTGGTCGGCCTGGTGATGGCGGCGATCATCGGCGCCAACGTGTTCCTCGCCTACCGGATGCGCCCGCCGTTCCGGCCGATCTCGCAGGAGCAGGAGAACCTGGAGCGCTACCGGGTGGCGCTGGAGCCGCGCAAGCGGTTGATCTTCGCCGCACTGATGGTGCTGGTGTTCCTGGTGGCCGGCACCTCGGCGCAGGGGCACTGGAAGACCTGGCAGCTGTGGCGGGACGGGGTGTCCTTCGGCATCAAGGATCCGCAGTTCCACCGCGACATCTCCTTCTTCGCCTGGGACTACCCGTTCTACCGGCTGCTGCTGGGCCTGGCGTTCAACGCGGTGGTGTTCTCGCTGCTGCTCGGCCTCGCCGTGCACTACGTCTTCGGCGCCTTCCGGATCGCCACCCCGGGACCGAAGCTCACCATCTCGGCCCGCCGGCACGTCACCCTGCTGGTGTTCTTCTTCATCGCGCTCAAGGCGTGCGCGTACTGGCTGGACCGCTACGGCCTGGTGTTCTCCGCCCGCGGCAAGGTGACCGGCGCCTCCTACACCGACGTCAACGCCTCGCTACCGGCCAAGACCATCCTGTTCTGGGTGGCGGTGCTGATCGCCCTTGCGGTGCTGGCGAGCCTCTGGCTCAAGAGCGCCCAGATCCCGGTCATCTCCTTCGTGGTGCTGCTGGTCCTCTCGATCGGCATCAACGGCATCTACCCGGCGATCGTGCAGCAGGTGACGGTCAAGCCGAACGCCAGCGACAAGGAGGCGCCCTACATCGCCCGCAACATCCAGGCGACCAGGCAGGCCTACGACATCGTCACCGACACCGACGGCGGCAACGTCACCTACCAGGCCTACTCGGTGACCAACCGGCCGGAGAACTCCGCGCTCACCCCCACCGACCCGACGGTGTCCAACCTGCGCATCCTGGACCCGAACGTGGTGGCGCCGACCTTCACCAAGTTCCAGCAGTTGCGCAACCAGTACGGCTTCCCCACCAAGCTCGACATCGACCGCTACCAGGTGAACGGTGAAACCCGGGACTACGTGGTCGGGGTGCGCGAACTCGACGACGGCAAGCTGACCGGCAACCAGACCAACTGGATCAACGCGCACACCTTCTACACCCACGGCTACGGCTTCGCGGCGGCCGCGGCCAGCAGCGACGTGACGAACACCAAGGAGTTCACCGAGGGTGACATCCCGCCGCAGGGGCCGTTGAACCTGACCACGCCGCAGGTGTACTACGGCGAGCTGCTGCCCAACTACTCCATCGTCGGGGCCGCGGGTTCCCCGCGCGAGTACGACGGCGCCGACGTCAAGACCACCTACGCCGGCAGCGGCGGGGTGTCGCTGTCGAACGTGTTCAACCGGCTGGCGTTCGGCATGAAGTACCGCGAGACCAACTTCCTGCTCAACGACGCCGCCAGCGCCAAGGGCGCCAAGATCATCTTCGACCGGAACCCCCGGCAGCGGGTGGAGAAGATCGCCCCGTTCCTGACCGTCGACGGCGACCCGTACCCGGCGGTGATCGACGGCCGGGTGCAGTGGATCGTCGACGCGTACACCACGATCGCGAACTACCCCTACTCGGAGCGGCAGAGCCTGTCGGACCTGACCACCGACTCGCTCACCGCCACCAACCGGACGGTCGGGCAGGCCGACAGCCAGATCAACTACATCCGCAACTCGGTCAAGGCCACCGTGGACGCCTACACCGGCAAGGTGGTGCTCTACGAGTGGGACGACGACCCGGTGCTGCGCAGCTGGATGAAGGTGTTCCCGGGCATCATCCAGCCCAAGTCCTCGATCCCGGGCAGCGTGCTGGCCCACGTCCGCTACCCGCAGGACCTGTTCGAGGTGCAACGCAAGGCCCTCGAGCAGTACCACGTGGACAACCCGCGGGACTTCTACAACGTCGCCGACAAGTGGACGGTGCCCAACGACCCGTACCTGGACTCGGCGGTGGCCCAGCCGCCGTACTACGTGCTGGCCAGCGCCCCGGGCAGCCACGGCGGCCAGCCGGAGTTCCAGCTGACCACCCCGATGAAGGTCAACAACAGCACCAACCTGGCCGCCTTCATCACCGTCAACAGCGATCCGGGGCCGGACTACGGCAAGATGACCGTGCTCCGGGTGCCCAGCAGCACCGTCATCCAGGGTCCGGAGCAGCTGGCCAACACCTTCAGCTCCAACGCCACCATCTCCAAGGACATCTCGCTGCTGGACTCGGGCGGGTCCCAGGTGATCCACGGCAACCTGCTGACCCTGCCGATCGGCAATTCCTTCCTCTACGTGGAACCGCTGTACGTGCAGGCCTCCGGTTCCACCGGCTATCCGATCCTGCAGCGGGTGCTGGTGGCCTACGGCGACAAGATCGGCTACGCCGCAAACCTGCCCGAGGCGCTGGCCAACCTGAGCCGGCCGCCGGTCGGCATCTCGCTGATCGACGGCAGCTCCGGTGGCCAGACCAGCACCCCGGGCCCGTCCACGTCGCCGCCGGCCTCGTCCTCACCGAGTGCCACGCCGAGCAACCCGCCGGTGACCGGCACCCAGGCGCAGCTGGTGCAGCAGCTCAACACCGCGCTGACCGAGCTGCAGGCCGCCTACCGCAGCGGCGACTTCGAAGCCATCGGGACCGCCCAGGCGAAGGTGCAGCGGCTGACCGAGGCGTACCTGAAGGCGTCCTCGGCCACGCCGGGTTCGTCCGCACCGAAGCCGTCGGTCAGTCCGTCCCCGTCGTCCTCGCCGTCCTGAAGCCGGGTGGCCGGCCACCCGGGGTGAGCTCAGGAGTGTGACGGACTGGGTCCGGCGCCGTCGATCTCCATGAACAGGCCGTCGGGATAGCACCACCACCAGTCCTCGCCCGGCTCGAACGAGCGGATCAGCGGGTGGCCGGTGTCGGCGTTGTGCCTCGTCGCGTGCCGGTTCGGCGAATTGTCACAGCAGCCGACGTGTCCGCACTGCATGCACAGCCGCAGGTGCACCCAGCGGCCGCCCACCCGAAGGCAGTCCTCGCAGCCGTCGGCGGACGGGGTCACGTCGGCCACCGTGTCGAGGTGGCTGCACTTCTCGGACATCGGTGCGGTCCTCTCGGTCAGGCGATCGGGGGCAGAGCGCCCCGGGCGCTCGCGGCCAGTGTGGGGTCCCACTCGCATGCCGTACAAGCGTGCGCCAGGAACGACCGGCCGAACTCCAGAACGGCAGCCTGCGGATCGTCGGCCGCGACCACATCGGCCCACTCGAACAGGAACTCGCCGAGGCCGGAATCCCATCGCGCTCCAGACGGCGCGAGTGCCGCGCCGCTCAGCGACGGCGGTGCGGGGGCGGCGTAGGCGAAGAACGCCGGGCGGGGGAATCGGGTGTCACCCGGCCACCATCCGATCTCGATGTGCTGGGCGTTCATGGCGTTACGGAAGATGAAGTCCTCCGACGGCGGCTCGGCGGGCTGGCCGGAGTAGAGGCTGATCGAGAGATCGAAGCTGCCCCACCACGCGTTGACGGGGCTGACGCGTCCTCGGTAGGGCGCGCGGAGCGCGCTGAGCGCGAGGCCCGCGCGGGTGGCCGCCGCGAAGTACGCCGCCACGGCCTGTTCGTCGTAGGTGGCGTGCTCGCTGTCCTGGTCGAGCGCGACGGTCCAGGAAACCTCCTGCGGCCGGGTGTTGACCACCACCGGACCGACCAGCGCCGCGACGGCATCGAGCAGGTCGACGGTCACCTCCCCGACCGACCGGTGCGCGGTGAGCGGGACGGAGTGAGATCGGCCGTCGCTGTGCTCGACCACGGCCGTGTGCCGCCGCAGGTCCAGCAGGACGACGATCGCGCCCGAGGAGTCCGGTGCGGGCAGCGGTCGGGTCTCCCAGCCGCGCGCGGTGAGCCGCAACGCGGCGTGCATCAGCTGCGGCTCGGGCGGAGCCAGGGCCACAGCCAGCTTGCCCAGCGTCTGGGTGTGGGCATGCAGGGTGTCGCAGGTCGCGCTCCAGGCGTCGTAGCCGGGCAGCTCCGGCCACGGCGGCGGGGGACTGGCAGCTGTCATGCGCAGACCTCCACTCAGGAATGCCGGATGTGCCAAGGTAGGCCATGGCCTCTTACTCGCTCAACCCGGCCGCCGTGGAGCACGCCCGGCAGCTGATCGAACGGCGGCAGTACGTCCTGGACAGTGACTGGGGCGACGTGCAGCCGGACGCCGCCGCCCAGAACGACTACCTCGCCAAGCACAGCTGGGCGGATTACGCCGCCTGGCATCTCGGGCTGACCGACGGCGCCAACGACGAGACCAAGGCGCGCTACGCCTTCGTCTACGGCGACTTCCGCCGAGTGCACCGGACCGGCCTGATCGCTTGCGTGTACCGGGCCGCGGAGTGGCGACACAAAGAGGTCGAACTGGCCGCGCACGAGCTGTTGCAGCTTCTCGACGCGCGGGCCGGCTAGCGGCGTTCGCAGCCTGGATGGGACCCGATTTGGTGGCTGCTCGGGCGGCAGGTAGGGTGGTGTTTACCGACGCGGGGTGGAGCAGCTCGGTAGCTCGCTGGGCTCATAACCCAGAGGTCGCAGGTTCAAATCCTGTCCCCGCTACCAAAGTGGTTCGTTAGAACCTGTGTCCTCAGGGCACAGGTTCTTTCGTTTTTCCGGGGGCCGTGCCGGTGTCGCCCGCCTCTCCCGCAGCGCGATACCAGATGCTCCGGCGTGCTGTTGACATCCCCGGACCACGGGCGAACCCTGGCTGTGTGGCGAGGGGGAGGGCCTCTTCGCCCGGGCCAAGGGGAACTCATGCACAGCCTCCTGCACCGCGCCAGGCCGGCGGTGATCACCTCCGTCTCACTGGCCGTCACCGCGCTGGCGACCACGTCCACCGCTCCGGCTCTGGCGGGACCAGCAACCACGGCAACGGTGGTCGTCGCGACCATCCCGGTCGGCAACTCCCCGTTCGGGGTGGCGGTCAATCCGGTGACCGACACCGCCTACGTCGCCAACTCGGTGCCCGGCACGGTGTCGGTGATCAGCGGTCGCACCGGCAGGGTCAGGGCCACCATCCCGGTCGGTCGCGACCCGATCGGGGTGGCGGTCAACCCGGTGACCAACACCGTGTACGTCACGAATGCCGTCGACAACACGGTGTCGGTGATCAGCGGTCGCACCGGCAGGGTCAGGGCCACCATTCCGGTCGGCAGCGACCCGTACGGCGTGGCGGTCAACCCGGTGACCAACACCGTCTACGTCGTCAACCTTGCCGGTGGCACGGTGTCGGTGATCAACGGCCGGACCGGCCGGGTCAGCGCCACCATCCCGGTCAGCAATCCCGTCTGGGTGGCGGTCAATCCGGTCACCGACACCGCCTACGTCACCAATAGAGCGGACGACACCGTGTCGGTGATCAACGGTCGGACCGGCCGGGTCAGCGCCATCATCCCGGTCGGCGACGACCCGATCGAGGTGGCCGTCAACCCAGTCACCAACACCGCCTACGTCACCAACGAGAGTGACAAGACCGTGTCGGTGATCAACGGTCGGACCGGCCGGGTGAGCGCCACCATCCCGACCGGCGGCAGCGCCCCGTTCGCGGTGGCGGTCAACCCGGTCACCAACACCATCTACGGCACCGACGTGGGCGACGACACGGTGCTGGTGATCAACGGTCGGACCGGCCGGGTCAGCGCCACCATCCCGGTCGGCAGCCTCCCGGTCGGGGTGGCGGTCGATCCGGCGACCAGAACCGCCTATGTCACCAACAGAAACGACGGCACGGTGTCGATGATCACGACGCGGCACCGGTGATCAGCCGTTCCCGCCCGGAGCGTCCTGCAAGCGCTACCCGACCGTCCTGACCGGACGACGGTCAGAACTCGATCGGTTCCATCTCCTCGTGGGTGTGCTGATGCCCTCCTTCGTGCAGCCGCTTCTCGAGGTCCCACTCCTTCCATTCCTGCGGCTCCAGGCCGTTGTCGAGGCACTCCGCGACGTGCTCCTCGTACTCCTGTTGACGGATCGGCGCGTCGAGATACCCGTGGATGGCGAGCTGTGCCTGCTGCGCCGCGACGATCGCGTCCGCGTAGGGATCTGGCCGCACCTGCTCGCTGGTGGCAGCTGACAGGTGGGGTTGGTCGTCCACCGGGTGCAGGTCGTAGCTGGGGCGAGAAAGCTCGACCACCACCGGGTCGGGCTCGTACACCGGTTCGGTGATGGTGCCGTTACCGGAACATGCCGAGCACTGGCTGGCGCCGGCCCCCCCGCAGGCGATGCACGGATCGGTCCGGGTGACGCAGTCGAGGACGCTCCCCGAGCCGAAGCACACGCTGCACGTCGGATTGGTCCCCCCGCACTGGGGGCAGCTGCGCTGCACGTTCGAGGTCGTGGTGGAGGTCCCGCTGCCCCCGCACGTCGAGCAGGTGATCATTCCCTGTCCTCCGCACCTCGTGCATTGCTTCTGTTCGAATCTGACTCCCATGACTCTTACCTCCTTACAGGCCGAGCGACGCTGGCAGACCAGCGCTGTTCGCGCGATCGACGGCCACCGTCGCCGGTGGTCGCCGTCGGGTCACTCACCGCCGGATATGGCTGATGGTGTTCATGATCTGGGTGTGTTCCTGCGCATCCAGGTTGGCCTGGAGATTGCGCCTGCGCTTGGCTTCCGCCGCGCCGGCCACCGTCCCGGATCCATCACACGTGAAGCACGGGGTGTGCACGATTCCCTGCCCGTGGCAGGTCGGGCAGTCCTTGCTCGCCGCGGTGCGCACACCGTGGCTGGTGCAACCACACAGGCCCGTGAGATGGCCACGTCCTCGGCAGTCCGGACAGGCATCCGCCTTCAGTTCCGGCAGGTCCGTCCGGTAATCCGCGGCTTCCTGCCGCTGCCGTGCCGTGGGCGTGGACGGGAGCACCTTGCCGCCGATGCCGATGGCCATCTCAGATCACCTCTCGCGACCAGACTGCCGTGACGGACCCCGCGCGACTGCGACACAGCCTCAACGGAAGCGGGAACCCGTCCCCGTCGCTGACTCCGCACCATTCGCCGACCGGGAGTTCGTCGAGCTCGGCGACCCGATCCCACTCCTTGCGCGCAAGGCTCCACACGTACACACCCGGCGCTCGAATTCCCTTCGCGTGGTACAGCACGAAGAAACTCGCCGCCGCGTCGAAGGGACACAGGTGCGAGTCGTTGTCAGCAGCGGCGAACGGGACGCCGGCCGCGTCTCCGAAGGGCAGGTTGTAGGTCACCGGGCTTCGGATCGGCAGCAGCTCCGGCTGAGCCGCAGGTGGACGCGAGCCGGCCACCCCGGTCAGGACGGATCCGGTTTCCGCGGGCGCGGACACCTTTCGAGTTCGACGGTGGAACATGGTGCGCTCCCTCCTGGAAGGAGCAGCAATCCCGTGTATCGGTAACGGCAACCGCCGCTCCTTCCAACACCTTCCACGCTAGGCGGCCCGCTCGACACGCATCACAGCCGAAGGTCCCGTCACCAGCGCCTGGCCGGCGAAGTGCCGCTACCTCCAGACCACCGACGATCCGGCCCTCTTCCGGCAGTCGATAGCTGAAGCCGAAAGGGCCAAGGGAAGCGACCAGGTCGAAATGCCTTTAGTGGTAAATTCGTCACTCCTTTTCGTGGAGGGGCGAGGGTGAGCGGTGCCCAAGCGGACATGCGCGTGACCGGGCCCCCCGAGCAGCTCAGCCCGGGGTACGGCCGTCGGTGATGCCCGACCCGTGGTCCGGCCCCGGCTGGCGCCTCACCCTGACCGCCGCCGGATTCGAGCTGGTGGCCGACGGTGCAGCAGAGGCATTCGAGGGCGAAGACCTGTCGAAGCTGACGGTCACCCGCTGGTGGTTCGGCCGCAGCCTGGTTATTGCCGGTGCACCGGCTCGAAGGTTGGGTGGCCTGTCCGCCACCGATGCCCGGACCCTGCGCCTGGCCATCGACCGACAACGAATCCGTGCTGACGTCCTCGCCGGTGTCGATCGGGCCGTCGAGTTCCGCGACCGCTTCGAGGAGCTTCTCGAACGCCACCGCAGTGCGAGCCGCTGGATTTCCTACGACGCGGTGTCAGCCGTCCTGACGCTGCGGCCGGACGACCACCACCGGATGTCGACCCCCCGCGTGGGGCAGGCGTTGACCTCGCAGGAACAGGCGGCCGTCGCCTTCTGCGACGCCGACCACCGCAGCCAGGTTGCCGAACTGAACGACCAGATCCGTGCCGCCGAACTCCTGGCCAGGCGCGATTTCTTCGACAGGGTCGAGAAAAGCCCGCTGACCGACGAACAGGCCAGCGCGGTGGCCACCTTCGACAACCGGGTGCGGGTCATCGCCGCCGCCGGCTCCGGCAAGACCTCGGTCATGGTGGCCCGAGCGGCGTATGCCATCGAGCGGGGATTCGTCGCGCCCGACCGTATCCTGCTGCTCGCCTTCAACGCCGATGCCGCCGCCGAACTGCGCCAGCGGGTGGCCAGCCGACTGGGTGCCCTCGGCCTGCCGCACGAGCAGGTCCAGGCAGCCACGTTCCACTCGTTCGGCCGTTCCCTGCTCGGCAAGGTGACCGGCCGGAAGCCGAGCATCGCCCCGTGGGTGGAGCGGGGCCGGGACGTGGAAAAGATCGGCGAGATCGTCGACCGGCTGCGCGATAGCTCGGTGCAGTTCCGCTTCCAGTGGGACATGTTCCGGCTGCTGTACGGGCGCGTCTCGGACGAGCCGGACGCAGGCGAGCCGGACAGCTACGACCGCCGGACCCGGCTGACCGGGTTCGGCACCTATCGCGGCGACACCGTCCGGAGCGAAGGCGAACGGCTCATCGCGGACTGGCTGTTCCTCAACGGCGTCGACTACGACTACGAGCACCCGTACTCCCACGATGTCGCCGACCGCAACCACGCGCAGTACCGGCCGGACTTCTTCTACCCCGCCGTCGAGGTCTGGCACGAGCACTGGGCGCTGCGGGCCGACGGGACGCCGCCGGAAGCCTTCACCGGCTACGCCGAGTCGATGGCCTGGAAGAAACGGATCCACCGGCAGTACGGCACCACGCTGGTAGAGACCACCTGGGCCGAGATAGTCGATCTCCGCGGCTTCGACGACCTTGCCCGCCAGCTCCGGTCGCACGGTCTCACCCTCGACTGGAATCCCGACCGGGCCATCCCCGGTACCGCGCCGTTGGAGCACGAGCAGCTGAGCCGGTTGGTGCGGACGTTCATGTCGCACGTGAAATCCTCTTCGCTGAGCCGATCAGACATCGCCGCCCGGCTGACCCGGCAGGGCCGAGCCACCCCGCGCACCCAGCTGTTCCTCGACATCTACTGGCAGGTCCACGATCAGTGGGAGCAGGAACTTCGCAGCGCCGACGTCGTCGACTTCGACGACATGCTCATCCAGGCCGCCGAACATGTCGAACGCGACCCGGAGGTGGCGCCCTATGACCTGCTGCTGGTCGACGAGTTCCAGGACACCAGCCGTGCCCGGGGGCGCCTGGTATGGGCATTGCTGCAGGGCGGCAGTAAGTACCTGCTCGCTGTCGGCGACGACTGGCAGTCCATCAACCGGTTCGCCGGGGCCGACCTGTCGCTGATGACGCACTTCGACACCTACTTCGGCCCGTCGCAGACCCAGCGGCTCCAGACCACCTTCCGGTGCACCCAGGACATCGCCGACGTGGCCAGCCGTTTCATCTCGGCCAACCCGACTCAGATCGCGAAGGTGGTGACCTCGGCGAACACGCGAGCCGGCCGCGGTGTCACCATCGTCCGGGTCGCGCGCCGAGAGGCGCTGGAAAGGGCGATCGAGGAGCACCTCGACACGCTGGCCGAGGAGGGCCGACGCCCCAGCGTCGACATCTTGGGGCGGTACCGATTCGACCAGGACCTGCTACCGCCGCGGACATTTTCCGGGCTGGACGTCACGTTCCGCACTGCCCACGGTTCGAAAGGTCTGGAGGCCGACCACGTCGTCCTGCCCAACCTCACGAGGAGTACCTACGGGTTCCCGAGCCGGATCAACGACGACCCGGTGTTGACGCTGGCGATGAGCGAGGCGGACGGATTTCCCCACTCCGAAGAACGTCGGCTGTTCTACGTGGCGCTCACCCGGGCTCGTCTCGGAGTTACGGTCTTCACGGTGGCCGGTCACGAATCACCCTTCGTGCTAGAGCTGTTGGCCTACCCGCAGGTCACTCTGGTCGGGTCGTCCGCAGCTGCGGCCGAGGTGCGGATCTGTCCGGGATGCGGCGAGGGAACCCTGGTCCCGCGCAAGGGTCGATACGGGCAGTTCCTCGGCTGCAGCCGCTTTCCGGCGTGCCGCCAGACGGTGAAGGCCTGAAACTGGCGACCGAGTGGCGACGTGGCCCGAGACGAACCAGAACGGTCGTGAGGAACAGAGGGGGCTCGGCGATATGGAGAGTGACGGTTGGCGCGCCCATCCGGACGCAGACGCCCCGCGCGCGAAGCTGCCCCCGGTCGAGCCGGGCCGGGTCGTCGGCCTGGGCGCCCGCTGCGATCTCGACCCGCAGCGCTGTGAGGAAGCAGGTTCGCAGAGCTTCGCGGTCAGTGAGTTCGTCACGCTGGAAGACGGCCGGCGAGTGCTTCTGCACGAGGAGCGCGGCTTCGCCCTCGGCCTGCGCACGACCGGCGAGGAGGATCCGGGCGAGCTGCGGGACTACCTGACCGCGGACGGTGTCATCCGCGACGTGCTCAACGTCGTGCTGCCCGACGATGACGAGTCCGCGGAGCAGCATCCCTGGTCGTGGTTGGCCGAGCTTGCCCGGGCCCGCGGCCTGCACGTGACCGCAGAGGACCTACGGACCCTTCGGTATGAGGTGATCCTCACCGACCGGGTGAAGGAATGGCTCGCCCCCGCTGACTGAATCCCGGTCGAGAAGGAACGTCACCGCACCGCGGCGGGCCGCCTCGTCGGTGGTCCCGCCGTGGCGGCCAGGTCGAGGTGCGGGCAACCGGTCAAGCCACCGGGCGTGCGGGCGGCGGTACGGTGCACCGCGTCGTCGACCTGGCTGGGGCGGTGCGTCTTGCTGTCCGGGTTGCGGCGGGCGTCGGTGACCGCCACCTTCGCATCCGGCAGCACATGCGTGCCCAGCAGGATCATCGCCTTCATCATCCGGCGGGTGAGCCAGCGCACCGGAGCCGCCGGCGGCTTGATCGAGTGCGCCCGCAGCACCGCGGGCGCCATGAACGAGGTCACCAGCGCCCGGCCGGCGAAGTGCAGCGGTCGCGGGAACCAGGTCGACACGAAGTGCTCGATCGCGCTGGTGGCGAGCTGGTGGCCCGGTTCGTGGACCGGCCAGTCGCGGGCGAAGTACTCCTCTACGACGGCGACCATGCCGTCGTAACTGTCCGGGAACGGCGCGTGCTCGGTCACCCGGCCGCCGGCGACCACGTGCCGGAACTGGTCGGCGAGCTTGGACCAGAACAGGTGCACCGCGCGCTTCTGCTTCTCGTCGAACCCGGGCAGGCCGAGCGACACGAACGACGAGTTCACCGCGGTGGCGTTCAGGCAGAGGATGTAGAGGTAATCCTCGATCTTGTCGAAGCCCTGCGGGTAGTCACGGGCGAAGTGCGCGTGGTAGCCGTTCACCATCTCCACCGACGCCTGGGTGACCGGCGATTCGGGGCCGTGCTCGAACCAGGTCAACAGGTGGTCGGCCGAGTCCGCCACCCGCTGGTCGGGCTTCGCGGTGTAGGTCCCCAGGCCGCCCCGGTACACCGCATCGGTGACGGCCGGAGCGATGCCTGCCGCCGGTGAGTTCACCGCGTAGAACCAGTGCATCTGAAAGTCACTGGCGGCATAGACCGTGCTGAGCCGGACGATCTCGGCGTAGTCGCGCTCGGCGTCGAGTTCGGCCAGCCGATCGGCGATCCACTTGCGTGACCGCGGCGTGTCCGTCAACCGTTCTGCTGTTTTGGACATACCTACCAGCCTGCGCCGCGATCGGCCGGCGGCCCACTTCGGTCGTGCGCCGCTACTACGCGGCCCGCGCCACCCCGGCGGCGCGCTCCACCGGGAGCTGGCGCACCAGGGTCGGGATCACGATCGCGGCGGCGACCAGGTGCAGGCCCATCAGCGTGAGGGTCGAGCCCGCGTCGAAGCCGAAGGTCAGGTCCGGGATGAAGGACAGCACCAGCAGGACGATCGCGGTCCGCAGGAAGGTGGTGCGCGGCCGGCGGGCCTTGCGGGCCAGCACGGCGGCGATCCCGACGCCGATGAGCGAGAAGATCAGCGTGAAGACCGTGAACGTGGGGATCGGGATGCTGTCCTCGCTGTGGCTGTTCGTGAACGAGACTCCGGCGGCCGACGCGATCGCGGCCAGGACGGTCGTGGCGACCGCGGCCACCACGGCCGCGACGACGCCGTACTTCAGGACCGACTGCTGCTCGGTTGCTGGGGCGAGCGTGCCGGGGGTCGTACTCGTGGACATTCAGGCTCCGTTCCTCGGCGAGTCGCCCGATGCGACCCGCTCGCGGCGCAATCCTACGAAATGAGGGGGTATGGAATCGAGACGTGATGCAGAAAAGAAAGTACCCCGTGTCCAGGCCCCGCGCACAGCGGCCCCGTGCTGTGTCTCCGGCGTGTCGAAGCGGGCGGGCGGCAGACCTGATCGTAAGAAGTTTCCGAGCGGGTGTCGTATCGCAAGGTTGCTGTTCGTGGTGGGGTAGGAGGCGGTCATCGGGACCGTCCGGGAACGAGGAGAACTGAAGATGACGCACTACCTGTTGAGCGTGCACGGCCCCGCCGAGCGGAACGAGTACGGCAACTACGGCTCGAAGGAGGAGATGGAGGCGGCCTTCGCCGCCACCGGTGCCTTCAACGACGAACTGCGTGCCGCCGGCTACTGGGTCTTCGCCGGCGGGCTGCAGCCGGCCGCCACCGCGACCGTCGTCGACGGGCAGGGTGAGACGCCGGTGATGACCGACGGCCCCTACCTCGAGACCAAGGAGGCCCTCGGCGGTTTCTGGGTCATCGACGCGCCCGACCTCGACGTGGCGCTCAAGCTCGCTGCCCAAGGGTCCAAGGCGTGCCGGGGCAAGGTCGAGGTCCGCCCGTTCGACGGCTTGGCCTGATCGCCTGAGACCGCCTGAGATCGCCTGAGCCCGGCCGAACGAGCGACTGACCGATGCAGGGTGATGCGGCTGTCGAAAGGGTCTTCCGCGAGGAGTACGGCCGCCTGATCGCCTCACTCGTCCGCCGCTTCGGCGACATCGACATCGCCGAAGAGGCGGCCGGCGAGGCGCTGGTGGTGGCATTGGAGAAGTGGCCGGCGGCCGGCGTGCCCGCCAACCCGGGCGGCTGGCTCACCACCACCGCGGCCAACCGCGCGATCGACCGTCTCCGCCGCGAGAAACAGCGCGACGCCAAGCACCAGGCGGCACTCATGAGCTACGACGACACCCCGCACGAACCCCTCGGGCCGGTGGCCGACGACCGGCTGCGGCTGCTGTTCACCTGCTGCCACCCGGCCCTCCAGCCGGAGGCCCGGATCGCGTTGACGCTGCGGCTGCTCGGCGGCCTGACCGTGGCCGAGATCGCCCAGGCGTTCCTGGTGCCCGAGACCACCATGGCGCAGCGGATCACCCGGGCGAAGAAGAAGATCGCGGCGGCGAAGGTGCCCTACCGGGTGCCGGCGGCCGCCGACCTGCCCGAGCGGCTCGGCGGAGTGTTGGCGGTGCTGTACCTGGTCTTCAACGAGGGCTACCTGGCCACCGGCGCCGGCGATCCGATCCGCGCCGAGCTCACCGGCGAGGCCATCCGGCTGGCCCGGGTGCTGCGCCAACTGCTTCCCGAGGAGCCGGAGACGGCCGGCCTGCTCGCCCTGCTGCTGCTCACCGAGGCCCGGCGGGCGGCCCGGGTCCGGCACGGGCAACTGGTTCCGCTCGGCGAGCAGGACCGGGCCGGCTGGGACCACCGGTTGATCGCCGAGGGGCACCAACTGGTCCGCGAGTGCCTGGCGATCAACCGGCCCGGGCGGTACCAGATCCTCGCCGCGATCAACGCGGTGCACACCGATGCCGGGGCCGCCTCCGACACCGACTGGTCGCAGGTGGTCGCGCTGTACGACCAGCTGACCCTGCTCGACCCGTCCCCGGTGGTCGCGCTCAACCGGGCGGTCGCGGTGGCCGAGCTGGACGGGCCACAGGTCGCCCTGACCCTCGTCGACCGGCTGCCGCTGTCCGGCTACCACGCCTGGCATGCCGCCCGCGCCGACTTCCTGCGCAGGCTCGGGCGGACCGCCGAAGCGCGGCAGGCCTACGACGCCGCCATCGAGGCCACCCAGAACTCCGCCGAGCGTGCCTACCTGAGCCGCAAGCGCGGCGAGCTGGTCTGACCGGTCGAGCCGCGGCTCGACCGGTCCTATGCTCGGCGGCATGGCCATCCAGCAGATGCACCACGTCAGCGTGGTCGTCGACGACCTCGAGACTGCCGTCGCGTTCTTCGTCGAACTGGGCATGGAGGTGGAGGACAGGGCGAGCGTCGAGGGCGACTGGGTGGACCGCATTAACGCCCTGGACGGCGTCCGGGTCGAGATGGCGATGGTCCGAACCCCGGACGGGCACAGCCGGCTGGAGCTGACGAAGTTCCGCACGCCGGCGGTGGTCGGCGCCCGCGCGGACGAGCCGGTGAACACCCTCGGCCTGCGTACCGTCATGTTCGCCGTCGACGACCTCGACGACGTGCTGACCCGGCTGCGGGCGCACGGTGGCGAACTGGTCGGCGAGGTGGTCCGGTACGAGAACATCTACCGGCTCTGCTACGTCCGCGGGCCGGCGGGCATCATCGTGGCACTCGCCGAGCAGCTCGGCTGAGACAGCGATGCTGCGGCAGCTCGACGGCGGCTACCAGCTCGACGACGACCCCGGACGGCTCGACCGGGACGCCGTGGTGGCGTTCCTGACCACCGAGGCGTACTGGCACCGCTGGCGTACGGCCACCGACATCCGCCGGCAGATCGAGACGGCCTGGCGCTGCGTCGGGCTCTACGCCCCGGACGGTGCCCAGGTCGGCTTCGCCCGGGTGGTCGCCGACGGGGTGGCGCTGGGCTACCTCGCCGACGTCTTCGTGCTGGCCGGGCATCGCGGCCGGGGGCTCGGCGTGGCACTGGTCGGCGAGGTGGTGGACAGCGAACCGAGCTGGCGGTGGATGCTGCACACAGCCGACGCCCATCCGCTGTACGCCAGGTTCGGCTTCGCGCCCGCGCCCGACACCTATCTCGAACGCCCGCGGCAGTAGCCGGCATGAAAGTCGACCGTGAGCGGTCGACGAGCGTGACGTTGCGGTGATATCCGCAGCGTTAACGTCTGCGCAACTGGCGTCAGAGGGTCGTCTGGCAACCGATGCGGAGATCCTCCTCGCAGGTGGGGGCTGAGCGGGTGCCACGGCAGGTGCGGGGATCGCGGGCGGAAGGCGAACGACCGGTGCCGGACCGTTCGATGTCGATGTCAGCCGCCGAACGCGAAGCCGATACGGCGGGCCAGGAATCCCGTCCCGAACTGTCTCGACTGGACCCGGCCGCCGCGTACGCCGCGACGCCGGACCTGCTGCCCCCGGCTTCGGGAACGCCGCTCGACCAGTCGGTCCGGCAGGGAATGGATCGACGGTTCAGGACGGACTTCAGCAGGGTGCGGGTGCACGATTACCCGGTCGCGGCCGGCCTTGCTGAGAGCGTCGCTGCGAGGGCGTACACGATCGGGGAGCAGATCGTCTTCGGGCACAACCAGTACGCCCCACAAACACCGACTGGGCAAAGGCTGCTCGCGCACGAACTGAGCCACGTCGTACAGCAGACCTCGGCAGGCGTGACGTCGCTGCAGTTGCAGGCCCTGGACAAGACCGCACCCGTGGCGATGCCGGATCCAGAAGCAGCGCTGGGCAAACGGCTGACCACCGACTTTCCGTCCGGTATCGCCCTCGCCTTCTACGCACCGATGCCCGATGCCAACGAAGAGGCGCAGAAGGCCGCTCAGAAATGGGCTACCCGCGAGTCGGCGTTGGGCATCCGCGGCAAGAACGTCACTGCCGCCAATGCAAGGTTCGGCGAGGCGATGTCGGAGACGGACCATCCTTTGATCGCGACGGTTCAAGCGCTGAGCAGCATGCTGAGCGCCGCGCTGGCCAAGGCCCCGCCGGCGACCGGAGGACCGCTGCCTCCCGGCATCGGGCCGGGCAGGGTACGGACACTCGCGGTGTTCGCGCACGGAACCACTGACTGGTGCGGCCTGGGATCGATCACAAGTTCCCATGCGGCCTCGATCATCAAGGCGATCGCGCCGACCCTGGCCCCGGATGTTCAGGTGATTCTCTACTCCTGCAATGCCGGCCGCGATCCGGATGCGAGCGAGGACTGGGTAGGGGGCACTATGCGCCCGGGTGGAGCCAAGTCGCTCGCGGCGGTGACCAGGGATGCCTTGATCGCCGAAGGCCTGACCGGTGGTTCGGTATGGGGCCATACGACGACCGGGCATGTCACCGAGAACTTCGCGCTGCGGGTATTCGACGCGTCCACCGGCAAAGGCACGCAAGGTGAGTCGTTCGTTATGAGATACGCCTTCACCGGCCCTGACAAGGTAACCGCCACAGCCGAACTTCTCGCAGGTGTTGTCGATGAGGGATACGAGATCACCAGCCCGAAGGGGAGCGCGAACGCCGCCGCGGCCGTGGAGAACGAGATGTACCGCTGCTATGCCGCGGCCAACGCGGATCTCAGGTTCAAAGGCGACAAGCTCGCCGAGTCCGCACCTGTCCATCCTGTAGAGGTCGGCAAGCAGATCAAGGATTACTGGACCTCGACCTACTGGCCCAAGCGCAAACCCGTTGCCGTGGCAGCACTTCGCGTTGCGCTGCTCGCCTCCAAGCAAGCGAAGAAGATCACCACGCCACCAAGCCCTTAGCAGGGTCGCCAATCTTTCTCGCAGCATGCTGACCGGCCGCCGCTGCCTTACCCGGCCCGCCGCAGGGTGCCACTCTGGTTGCCGCGCCGGGCAGTCGAGTCCGAAGGTCAGGGCCGGCTGCGGCGCGACCCCTGAAAAGGGAGGGGAGCGATCGTGGCTGAACCGCAGCAACCCAACGGCACCGGGCCGCAGCAACCCACCGGCACCGAAGGCATCCGGGCCTGGGAGGACGACCCCGGGGCGCCTCCGACCGATCGCACCCCGATCCTGCGGCCGCTGCCCGACCTGGCCGCGCCGCCGTTGCCGGTAGCGATCGACGGCACCGGTCCCGCGCAGGGCGTCTACCAGCCGGACACGCCGGAGTTCCGGTACTGGGCGGCCGCGGACGCGCTGCGCCGGGCGGCGGACTACTGGGGCTCGGTGCTGCCGGATGGCGCCGGCTGGCACGCCACGGTGGGGGAGCGGCTGACCGCCGTCCTCGACGCCGGCGACGACCTCAATGCCTACTACGACCGGCACGGCCTGCGGTTCTTCCATTCCGCGGTGGCCGGCATCACCGTCTATTCGGGCGAGAGTCCGGACGTGATCTGCCACGAGACCGGCCATGCCGTGCTGGACGCGGTCCGGCCGGAGCTGTGGGATGCCGCCAGCGCGGAGGTGGCCGCCTTCCACGAGTCGTTCGGCGACATGAGCGCGCTGTTGTCGGCCCTGCAAATCGACCAGTTGCGGGTCGCGGTGCTCGCCGAGACCGGCGGCCGGCTGACCCGCTCATCCAGGCTGTCCCGGCTCGCCGAGCAGTTGGGCTGGGCGATCCGCCAGACGGCACCCTGGGCGGCCGAGGCGGACTGCCTGCGCAACGCGGCCAACCGGTTCTTCTACCGGGATCCGGTGACGCTGGCGCCGAACGCGCCCGCGGGTCAGCTGTCCAGCGAACCGCACTCGTTCTCGCGGGTGTTCACCGGCGCCTTCCTGCGGGTGCTGGCCGGCATCTTCCGCGCCCAGCCCGAGGGCACCGAGGCAGCGCTGCGGCAGGCTGCCCAGGACGCCGGCCGGTTGCTGCAGGCCGGTGTGGCAGCGGCTCCGGTGGTGCCGGCCTACTACGCCCAGGTCGCGGCGCACCTGATCACCGCCGACGCCGACCTTTTCGGCGGCCGGTACACCCCGGCGCTGCACGCGGCCTTCACCCGGCACGGCATCCTGTCGCCGGCCGCCGCCACCGACCTGCCCGCCGGGGATACCGGGCCGACCCCCGGCACCCGCAGTGCCCAGGCCGCCGGCGCGCGGCAACCGGAACGGGCAGCCGACCCGGACGAGCACGGCGGGCCCGGTCTGGACGAGGTCCGGATCGCCGGACAGGCCTACGGGCTTGCCGAGGAGTTGTGGGTCCGGGCGCCGACCCAGCCGCCCCGGTTCCGGGTTGCGGGCGCGGCGCCGGCCGTCGGCTCGCTGACCCCCGCCGATGCCGACCGGGCAGCGGCCTCCTTCGTGGAGGACCTGTTCCGGCTGGGCCGGGTGGCGGTGCCGGCCGAGCACCGGCGCGGCGCGGCGGTGGCCGCGGACCTGGAGGCCGGAATCCCGACGCACCAGGTCGCCCGGGTCGGCGACCGGCTTGAGCTGAGCCGGTTACTGTTCGACTGACCCGCGGCTCGATCGAACCTGCAGCGAGGAGTCCGCCGATGCCCTCTGATGAACCGATGCCCTCTGACGACAACGACAACTGCCAGGCCGAACAGCCGGCGTCGGAGGATAGCGACGCCCGGCGGGCCGAGGAACGGTTCATCGACGACCTGCTCAGCCGGGGCGAGGCGGTGCCGGAGGGCGACGAGCTGCCCCCCGGCGCGACCCACGTGATAGCGCGCGACGCCCAGGGTCGCCGGACCGCCCGCCGGGTGCGGTTCACGGCGTTCTGAGCCGGCTGCGGCCGGACAAAGCTGAGGGGCCCGCGTCCGCTCGGACACGGGCCCCTCGCCTTTCAGCGGGCGCGGGCGGTCAACTCCGGCCCCTCCAGTGGCAGTCAGGCACCGTCCACGCTGTGTCAGCACACGGCTACACACAGCGGACGAAGCGCCCTAGCTGGTGCTGAATCCTACAAATCAATCGATTCGGCGGGCTTCGGCAGTGCGGCGGAAGATCCCGGTGTACCTTCCTACATTTGTCGAATCGAAGCCGTGAGGAGGCGCCCATGACGACCTCTGACGGCGTGCAGGCAGCAGTCGACCGGCTCGGCGAGACGCTCGGCCTGGCCGTCCTCGTGGAGGATCCGCAGCACCGGCCGCTGTGGTGGAGCAGGCAGGGCAGCGTCGATCCGACCCGGATGCGCACCATCCTGGAACGCGAGGCACATCCGGCGGCGATCGCCGTGGTAGCCCGGCTCGGATTGGCCAGGGCCACCGGACCGGTCCGGGTGCCGGCGGTGGCCGAGGCGGAGATGCTGGCCCGCTGGTGCCTGCCGCTGCGGACCCGCCGCTACCTGCTCGGCTATCTATGGGTGCTGGATCCGGATCACAGTGTCACCGAGGTCGACCGGCTCGTCGAATGTGCCGACATCGCGACCGCCCACCTCGCCCGGCTGCGGCTGACCGGTGACGGGCGCGCCCATCGCCGGGCGGCGCTGCTCGCCCTGCTCGCCGCCGGCGAGGATCCGGACGCCGCCCGCGAGCTGATCCGGCTGGAGGAGCTCGATCCCGCGAGCACCGTGGTGGTCACCGCGCCGCCACGCGGCCCGGGCTGGGAACTGCCCGACCGGATGCGGGTGCACCTGGTCGGCGTTGCGGCGCACTCCCGGCCCGATCCGGCGCCGGCGACCAGCGGGCCGCCGGTGCCGCTGGCCCGGTTGCACGTGGCGGTCCGCCGGGCCGCCGCGGTGCTGCGGGTGGTGCGGGCCGGTGCAACGTTGGCCCGGCCGAGTTGGGACGCCCTGGGCGGCTGGCACCTGATCGTCGAGGCCCCGGACTCGCTCGCCGTCGCCGACCTCCATCCCGGCGCTCCGGCGCTGGCCGGCTGCGACCGCGGCGACCTGCTGCGGACCGCCCGGGCCCTGCTCGACGCGGGCGGCGACGTGACGCGCACGGCCGAACGGCTGCACATCCATCGCACCACGCTCTACTACCGGATCGAACGGATCGAAGCCGTCACCGGCGTGAACCTCAGGACCGGCGCCGATCGCGAGGACCTGCAGCTGGCACTGCGACTGCAGGCCTATCGCAACGCCGTCGCTCCCGGGCCCGCCGGCAGCTAAGCTGCTCCGACACACGAACGACACACCCGCGGGACTGCACGCAGAACCTGCATAGGAATTCGGGTCAGAAGGAGAACCGGGCATGTCCGAGGCAGGCACCGCGAAGCGTCCCTTACTGCTCTACGTCAACACCCCGTTCTGCAACTCCAAGTGCCACTTCTGCGACTGGGTGGTCAAGGTTCCGATCGGTGACCTGCGGCTGGGCCCGGAGTCCGAGGGCCGGCGCAGTCACCTGGACGCGCTCAAGGTCCAGATCGCCGAGCAGGCACCGGCGCTGGTGGAGCGGTACCGGCCCGAACTGATGTACTGGGGTGGCGGCACCGCCAGCATCCTCGACCCGGCCGAGATCGAGACCCTGTACGGCGCACTGTCCGACGCGTTCCCGATGTCGGGCATCGTCGAGTCCACCATCGAGAGCAGCCCCGAGTCGCTCACCCTGGACAAGCTCCAGCTGCTGCGCCAGATCGGTTTCAACCGGATCAGCATCGGCGTCCAGTCGTTCCAGGACGACCGGCTGCGGATGATCGGGCGCGCCCACTCGGCGTCGATGGCCGAGAGCAGCATCGAGCTTGCCCGGCAGGCCGGCTTCGACAACATCAACATCGATCTGATCGTGGGCTTTCCGGACCAGGGCCTGGACGAGGTCGAGCAGATGATCCGGCACGCCGCCGAGTTGCCGGTGAACCACTACTCGATCTATGCCTACCGGGCCAGCGAGGGCACCGTGCTGCGCCGCCGGCTGGACCGGGCCAACGCCAAGACCGACCTGGCCAACCAGCTCAAGGCCTACCAGCTGGCCAGCGACATCCTCACCGAGCACGGCTTCCCCGAGTACACCTTCGCCTACTTCGGCAACCCGATCTGCCAGGCCGACCTGGCCTACTACCAGATGAAGCTGGACTGGATCGGCTTCGGCTCCGGTGCGTTCTCGGTGCTCGACGGCCGGATGAAGGGCTTCCGGGCCGGCAAGCTGCGCGACTACATCGCCGCACCCACCGAGTTCGACTACGACCTTCCGCTGGCCTCCGGCGCCCAGGCGGGCAGCCTGATCAACTTCGCGCTGACCACACCGGAGGGGGTGGACGCCGAGGTGTTCCGGCAGCGCACCGGGATCACCCTCGACGAGGCGCTGCAACTGCCTGAGGTGACGGCCTCCCTCGACCAGTTGTGCCAGTACGGCGAACTGATCCGTGACTCCGCCGGAATCCGGTTCGCCCGCGAGGACATCGCCAAGGTCTACATCTCGATGAACTGGCACGAGCAGCCGGAGGAGGAGGGCACCGAGTCCGGTTCGGCCGGTCCGGTGCCGATCGAGATCGGCCAGCCGGCGGCGGCACCGGTCTGAGACGCCCGCCCCGCCGGGCCCTCGGCAGGTAGGCTGGCGGACCGTGACCCCCGAGGCGGCCGGCCCGCGCATGATCGCCGGTCACTGGGACGTCGTGGTGGCCGGCGGCCGGATCTCCGGGGCGGTCACCGCCTGGGCGCTGGCCCCGTACGCCGAGCGGGTGCTCGTCGTGGACGCCTCCCAGGCCACCGCGTTCTGGCCGCAGCAGTCCACCTGGGACCGCGAGGGCAACCTGCTGTGGGCCGACCTCGGCCTGGCCGACACCGTGCTGGCCTGCGGTGCGCCCCGCACCTTCGGGCACACCCTGCGGGTCGACGACGAGGTGGTCGAGCACGACTACCCGCAGCAGGACGAGCACTCCTACCGGATGACGCTGCCCCGCGAGGTGCTCGACCCGGCGCTGCTGGCCGCCGCCGCCAGCCGGGACAACGTCACGGTGCTGCGGCCGGCCCGGGTCGCTGACATCACCAGCCAGTCCGGCCGGGTGACCGGCGTGACGGTGCGCCAGGACGGCGCCGAACACCGGGTCAGCTGCGAGCTGCTGGTGCTGGCCGACGGCCGGCTGTCCCGCAATGCCGACCGGCTCGGCGCCGAGCCGTACCAGGTGATCCCGTCGCCGTGGGTGGCGCTGCTGGCGTACTGGGAGGGCCTGCCGCTGCGGCCCGACCGCGGCTACTTCAACTCCCAGCCCGGCAGCCTCGCCATCGCGACGCCGTGCGGCCCGGGCCAGTGGTGCGTGTCCACCGACATGCACCAGCGACTGATCGACGAATCCGGCGGCCACCCGGCACGGCTGTACACCCAGCTGCTCGCCGCGGACCCGCACCTCGGCCCGGCGCTGCCGGCCGGCCGGCAGGTCTCGCGGCTCGGCGGCGCCGGCAAGTTGCGGATGCAGCGCCGCCCGATGAGCGGGCCGGGCTGGAGCCTGGTCGGCGACGCCGGCTATCACCTGGACCCGGTGACGGCCCGGGGCACCAAGGCCTCGCTGGTCACCGCCCGCATCCTGCGCAACCGGATCGCCGAGCTCGGCGGCATCGACGGCACGCTGCTGGGCGGGCTGACCGAGCAGCGCGACGCCGCCCTGGAGGCGGACTGGCAGGTCGCCGCTGAGCTGTGCCAGCCCGCGCCGGTACCGTCCTGACCTGTCTGGTAGATCACGACGTTGCAGGTAACGTCCGGATTGCCCCCGAAGTGTCGCGCGTCGACCTACGCTTGATCTCTGATCGCGGGTCGCTGCGGCCCGCGACTGGAAGCGGGGAAGGACACGATCACGATGACTGTTCCGTTTCAACCGCCTACCACGGGCATCTCGCAAGCCACCGGCATGGCGAATGCCGAGCATGCGGCGCACGACCACCGGCGGCTGCACGGTGCCGAGAACATGGCGGAACTGAAGGCGCTGCGACCCTCTCGGTTCGCCGGCCTGCGCCGGCTGTTCAACCGGCTGGCTCGCCGCACCTGACCTGACCTGACCGACCGGAAACGGACCCGGACAGCACAGAGTCCGGCGCGGCCACCCTACGGGGTGACCGCGCCGGACCGGTGTGCCGATCGGCGGGTTACACGGCACCCGCCGGGCCCGGCACCGGCCGGTTCATGTGCACCAGGGCCGGCTCCTTGACCGGCGCGGTCACCGGCTCGACCGTCGCCGGCACCTCGAACGAGGCGCGCACCGTGGCCCGCTCCCGCCACAGGTGGTAGACGGCCATCGCGAAGATGTAAGAGCCGATCAGATTGGCGATCGTGTGCCACCAGATCCGGTAGGTGGCCGCGCCTGCGCCGGCGTCCAGGGTGCCGAACCAGGTGGACAGGCCGATCGCCTTCTTGGCGCCGAGTGCCACCGACAGGGTCAGCGCGACGTGCTCCAGACCGTGGATGCCCTGCATCCAGACGCCCATCTTGCCCCACTTGCGGGCGGTGGTCTTGCGGGCCCGCGCGGTGATCAGCACCACGCCGGTGATACCGGCCAGGAAGATGAAGTTGCCGACCAGGTGCAGGATCTCCATGCCCAGGGTGGGCTTGGAGTCATCGACCTGGCCATAACCCTTGGCGAGCCCGGTGCCCCACGGGGTCATCCACGCCTTGGCGTTGGGGTGCTGGATCCAGTACCCGGCCTGGGCGATGTGCTCCTGCAGGTGGCCGATCTGGCCGACGATGCCGATACCGATCACCGCGGCCGCGCCGTTGAACACCCACGGCTTGGCCCTGCCGCGATTGGCGAGGGCCAGGGCGATCACCGCGCCCCACATCGCGACCGCCCAGGCGGTGAGCAGGATCGCGCCGAGGGTGTCCCAGCCGGATACCGAGTGGCTCATTCCCTTCATGTTCTCCATCGCGATCAGAGAATTCGTGTGGCCCATTTTCAGTCCTCCTAGACTCGGGCGAAGGCTCTTCCTGCGAACGGTCGAACCTGACTGTGGAAGCTCCGGCCTTGATACCGGTGCGGTACCCACCAACTAGATACCGTTGAGATCTAGTGACTACTATGGAGAGCGTTTTCCGCTGCGTCTTCTCGCCAATTGCTTTTCTTGCAACGGATTTCCGGGTGGGTCCGGCTGGCGTGCCGCGCCGCTCGATTGGTACCCGATACCGGTAAGGGGTACCCTGGGAACGAGCCGGGGCCACCCCGGCACTCCAGCGGAAGGACGACGCGAGTGAGCCCCTCGGCAGCGCCGGACGGCCAGACAACTCCGGGGTACTCCAACACCAAGGAGGCCCACCTCAAGCGGCTGCGCCGGATCGAAGGCCAGGTGCGCGGCCTGCAGCGAATGGTCGAGGCCGACACCTATTGCATCGACGTGCTCACCCAGGTCTCGGCGGCAACCAAGGCGCTGGAGGCGGTGGCGCTGGCGCTGCTGGAGGAGCACCTGGGCCATTGCGTCGCCGGAGCGATCCAGGCCGGCGGCCAGGACGCCGAGGACAAGGTGAAGGAGGCGTCGGCCGCCATTGCCCGCCTGGTGCGTTCCTGACCCGACATCCGGCTCACCCACCACACGACGACGAGGAAGATGACGATGACGACCACCACCTACCGGGTCACCGGCATGACCTGCGGCCATTGCAGCACTGCGGTTCGCAGTGAACTCATCGATCTGGACGGGGTATCCGAGGTCACGGTGGACCTGCAGGCCGCCGGGATCTCGCTGGTCACGGTGACCAGCGCACAGCCGCTCAGCCCGGACCAGGTGAGCGCCGCCCTCGACGAGGCCGGCGACTACCGCCTCGCCCCCGATCCCGCGGCCTGACCGGCGCCGAGCCCCTTCAGGTCCGCAACCAGTCCGGAGTTCCCGACGTGAGCACCACAGCAGCACCGACCACCCCACCGGCCGCCGAGCGCACCCTCGAGCTGCGGATCGGCGGCATGACCTGTGCCTCCTGCGCGGCGCGGGTGGAGAAGAAGCTGAACAAGCTGCCCGGTGTCACGGCCAGCGTCAACTACGCGACCGAGACCGCCAGTGTGCAGCTGCCGGGCAGCCTCGGCGAGGCCGACGTGATCGCCACAATCGAGGCGACCGGCTACACCGCGACGCTGCCCGCGGCCGGACCGCCGGCCGCCGAGCCGGAGGGTACCGACGCCCGGGTGCGGCTGCTGGTCTCGGCGGCCCTGGCGGTGCCGGTGCTCGCGCTGGCCATGATCGGCCCGCTGCAGTTCCGGTACTGGCAGTGGGTCAGCCTGGCGCTGGCCACGCCGGTCGCCACCTGGGGCGCCTGGCCGTTCCACCGCGCCGCGCTGGTCAACGCCCGGCACCGGGCCGCCAGCATGGACACCCTGATCTCGCTGGGAGTGGCTGCCGCCTACCTGTGGTCGCTGTGGGCGCTGGTGTTCGGCAGCGCGGGCGAGCCTGGCATGCGGATGCGGTTCAGCCTGCTCGCGACGGGATCCGGCGACGACGCGATCTATTTCGAGGTCGCCGCGGTGGTGACGGTCTTCCTGCTCGCCGGCCGGTACTTCGAGGCCCGCGCCAAGCGCCGCTCCGGTGCGGCGTTGCGGGCACTGGCCGAACTCGGCGCCCGCGAGGTCGCGGTGCTGTCTGCCGGCAGCGGCACCGAACGCCGGGTGCCGGTGGCCGAGCTGGCGGTCGGGCAGCTGTTCGTGGTGCGGCCGGGGGAGAAGATCGCCACCGACGGGATCGTGGTCGAGGGCAGCTCGGCGGTGGATGCCTCGATGCTGACGGGCGAACCCGTCCCGGTCGAGGTCGGACCGGGCAGCGCGGTGGCGGGCGCGACGGTCAACACCAGCGGCCGGCTGGTGGTGCGAGCCAGCCGGGTCGGGGCGGACACCCAGCTGGCGCAGATCGCCCGGCTGGTCACCCAGGCGCAGAGCGGCAAGGCCCAGGTGCAACGGCTGGCCGACCGGGTCTCGGCGGTGTTCGTGCCGATCGTGCTGGGCCTGGCGGTGTTGACCCTGCTGGCCTGGCTGCTGACCGGCGGCACCGCGACCGACGCCTTCACCGCGGCCGTCGCGGTGCTGATCATCGCCTGCCCGTGCGCGCTCGGCCTGGCCACCCCGACGGCGTTGCTGGTCGGCACCGGCCGGGGCGCCCAGCACGGCATCCTGGTCAGCGGCCCGGCAGCGCTGGAGTCGGCGCGCCGCATCGACACCGTCGTGCTCGACAAGACCGGCACCGTGACCACCGGCCGGATGAGCGTCGCGGCGGTGCATCCGGCACCCGGTGTCGACGTCGCCGAGCTGGTGCGGCTGGCCGGCGCGCTCGAGGCCGGCTCGGAGCATCCGATCGCCCGGGCCGTCGCCGAGCACGCCACCGAGCAGGCCGGGCCGCCGGCCGCGGTCACCGGATTCGCCAACGAGAGCGGGCTGGGGGTGTCCGGCACGGTGGCCGGGCAGGCCGTGGTGGCCGGCCGCCGGCAGTGGCTGGCCGAGCGCTGGGCGATGGCCGTCCCCGCGGAGCTGGCGGCCGCCGCCGAGCGGGCCGAGCAGCTCGGCCACACCGCGGTGTGGGTGGGCTGGGACGGCCAGGCCCGGGGCGTGCTCGCCGTCGCCGACACGGTGAAGGCCTCGTCCGGGGCCGCGGTCGGCGAGCTGCGCGCGCTGGGACTCACCCCGGTGCTGCTGACCGGCGACCACCGCCGGGCCGCCGAGGCGGTCGCCGCCCAGGTCGGCATCGACGAGGTGATCGCCGAGGTGCTGCCGGCCGGCAAGGTGGCCGCGGTGCGGCAGTTGCAGCGCCAGGGCCGCACCGTGGCGATGGTGGGCGACGGCATCAACGACGCCGCGGCACTCGCCACCGCGGACCTGGGCATCGCCCTGGGCACCGGCACCGACGCCGCCATCCAGGCCTCGGATCTGACCCTGGTGCGGGGTGACCTGCGCGGCGCGGCGGACGCCATCCGGCTGTCCCGCGCCACCCTGGCGACCATCCGGGCCAACCTGTTCTGGGCGTTCGCCTACAACGTCGCCGCGCTGCCGTTGGCCGCCTTCGGCCTGCTCAACCCGCTGGTCGCCGGTGCCGCGATGGCGGCCAGCTCGGCGTTCGTGGTCAGCAACAGCCTGCGGCTGCGGCGCTTCGACCCGACCGCCGGGCGGTCCGAACACTGACCGGACGGACCGGCGGCGCGGCGGGCTCGGTACCCTACGGCGGGCTGTGATCAGGGTGAGGGAGCCGCGGTGAGACTGACCGAACTGGCGGGCCGCCGGGTCGTGGTGTGGGGGACCGGCCGCGAGGCGGTCGCCGCCGTCCGCGCCATCCTCCCGCTGCCGCCGGCGGAGCTGGTCGCGGTGCAGGACGGCCCCGGCGCACCCGCCGGCAGCTGGGCGGAACTCGCGGGGTCGGTGCCGCTGGTCACCGGAGCGGACGCGCAGGCCGCGATCCTGGCCGCCGAGGTGCTGGTGCGCTCGCCCGGCGTGGCCCAGACCCATCCGTGGCTGATCGCGGCCCGGCAGGCAGGGGTCCGGATCACCGGCGGGACCGCGCTGTGGATGCCCGAGCATGCCGCCCGCACCATCGGGGTGACCGGCAGCAAGGGCAAGAGCACCACCTCGACGCTGATCTCGCAGCTGCTGGCCGCGGTGGGCCGGCCCAACGTGCTGGGCGGCAACATCGGCACCGCGGCGCTGGCGCTGCCCGACGCCGAGCTCTACGTGCTGGAACTGTCGATGTACCAGTGCGCCGACCTGGACGACTCGCCCCGCACCGCGGTGCTGACCTCGCTGTACCCCGAGCACCTGGACTGGAGCGGCGGCGAACGGGAGTACTACCGCGACAAGCTCAACCTGGTCGCGCACGGCCCGGAGCAGGTGGTGTTCAACGCCGCCGACCCGCGGCTGACCGCCGAGTTGGCTGCCTTCGGCCCGGAGCTGCCCCGGGTGCCGGTCGGCGGTGCGGACAGCTTCTGCCTGGCCGCCGGGCCGGACGGCGCGCCGTGGTTCTACCTCGCCGGCGAGCCGCTGTTCCCGCGCACCGCGCTCGGCCTGGTCGGCCGGCACAACGAGAGCAACCTGTGCGTCGCGCTGGGGGCGTTGCGGGCGGTCGGAGTGGACTGCGTGGCCGAGCGGGCGGCACTGGCCGCGGGACTGGCCGGCATCCGGCCGTTGCAGCACCGGCTCACCCCGATCTCCGACCCGTCCGGGATCACCTTCGTCGACGACTCGATCTCCACCATTCCCGAGTCGGCGGTGCACGCGATCGAGGCCTACGCCGACCGGCCGCTCACCGTGATCGTCGGCGGCCAGGACCGCGGCCTGGACTACGGCCCGCTGCGGGACTACCTGGCCACGACGGGCATTCGCGCCACCCTGATCGGGATTCCGGACAGCGGTGAGCGGATCCTGCAGGCGCTCGCGCAGGTGCCGGGCCTGGTCCGGTTGACCGCGGACGACCTGGTCGCCGCGGTGCGGCTGGCCCGGGAGTGCACCCCGTCGAACGGCGTGGTGCTGCTGTCACCGGCGGCGCCGAGCTACGGGCATTTCGACAACTTCGAGCACCGTTCCCGGGTGTTCGCCGAGGCGATCGCCCTGACCGCACCGACGGATTCGTCCGCGGGGGTTTAGGAGCTGACCGCCGCGCCGGCGAGGCTGTCCAGCGCCGCGACGAAACCGTCCGGGGCGAAGCTGTCGCCGCGCCGGTCGAGCACCTCCGGCCAGGACGGGGTGGCGGCCCGGTCGAGGTCGGGCAGCAGCCGCTGGATCACCACGGCGTCCCGCCAGGCCGGCAGCTCGGCCAGCCGGGCCACCGCCGCCTGGGATTCGGAGATCTCGCCGACGCATTCGAACGGCTTGTAGCCGCCGATGCCGAGCAGCACCTGGTAGCCGGGCAGCTGGCTCTCCTGGCGCAGCAGGTCGGCACCGAAGATGCCCACCAGCCGCTCGACGCTTGTGAAGGGGGCCAGCGCCAGGAACACGAAACGGCACTTGGGACAGTCGCCGCACCAGCGCAGGGTGGCCGGCCGGTCGATGGTGTAGGCGTTGTTGCAACTGGTCAGCACGCCGTCGTAACCGGTGGTGCCGGCGAACAGCCGGGCGATCTGCATCTCGTTCAGGTGGCGCAGCAGCGAGAAGTACAGGTCGTGCACGCCGAGCCGGCTGGCCAGCGCGGCCTGCAGGGCCTGCTCGGCGGCCGCGCTCTTGGACCACTGGTGGTTGACCGGCTCGCCGTGCCAGTCCAGGTTCGGCGCCGAGGCCGAGGACTCGTTCGACATCACCACCGGGCCCAGGCCGTGCAGGATGCTGGTGGCGACCGCCAGCAGCGAGTTGACCGCCGTCACCGGCACGTGGCCGTTGTAGGCGCCCTGCCGGTTCAGCTCGAACAGCTGCCGGTCGAGCGTGCGGCGCACCGCGAGCAGCTCCAGCCCGGACGCCGCCACCACGCCGGAGATGATGTGGTTGGGGTTGACCGCAAAGGCGATCGGGTCGCGGCCGGCGGAGATCATCGCCTCGGTGCTGACGATGGAGTCCTTCCCGCCGCCGCACGGCACCAGCGGCCGGTCCTTGATCGAGTACCAGTCAGCGACTGCCGCGTCCGGGTCGGTGAGCGGTTGCCCGGCGGCGGCGGTGAACCGGGTGTGCAGCACCGCGGGCAGGTCATTGCTGTACGCGAACTCACGCAGGCCGTGCCGGTAGACCGCTTCGAGATAGGCCAGTTCGGCGCTGGTGAACCTGGTGCTGCCCAGATCGACCACGGGTGGCGCGGCGGCCTTGAAGTAGCTGACCCCGGCCACCGCATGCAGCAACCGCAGCACCGCGTGGAACGCCGCGCGTCGCTGCTCGCCCGGCTCTGCCTCGGGAACCGGGAACCGGACGCGCTCGGTGAAGTCGATCTCCGGCGAGCTGCCGCCGGACAGCCGGTAACCCAGCGCCACCTCGCCGGTGGCGAGATCGACGTGCAGGTCGGTGGGGGTGAAGACCGCGCAGTCCAGCAGCGGCTGCGGCTCGCGGTACATGCAGATCAGGCTACAGGCCGGCCCGGAGCCCGCCTGAGCGCTCACATATGCATGGTGCAAACTCGCAAAGATGAGCCAGTCGAGCAGTTCCCGGACCGTCGTCGTCACCGGAGCGAGCGGCGGCATCGGCCGTGCGACCGCTGCCGCGTTCGCCGCCCGGGGCGGCACCGTGGCCCTGATCGCCCGCGGTGCGAAGGGGCTGGAGGGTGCCGCGGCGGAGGTGCGGCGGGCCGGCGCCCGGGCGCTGGTGGTGCCCGCCGACGTCGCCGACTCCGACCAGGTGTTCGCCGCGGCGGCCCGGATCGAGGAGGAGGCGGGCCCGATCGACGTGTGGGTCAACTCGGCCTTCACCTCGGTCTTCGCGCCGTTCACCCAGATCAAGCCGGCCGAGTACCGCCGGGTGACCGAGGTCAGCTACCTCGGCTACGTCTACGCCACCATGGCGGCCCTGCAGTACATGCGCCCGCGCGACCGCGGCACCATCGTCCAGGTCGGTTCTGCCTTGGCGTACCGGGGGATTCCGCTGCAGACCGCTTACTGCGGCGCCAAGCATGCCATCCAGGGCTTTCACGAGGCGCTGCGCTGCGAGCTGCTGCACGACAAGAGCAACATCCGGGTGACGATGGTGCAGATGCCCGCGGTCAACACCCCGCAGTTCGACTGGGTGCTGTCCCGGTTGCCACACCATGCCCAGCCGGTGCCGCCGATCTACCAGCCGGAACTGGCCGCCCGGGCGGTGCTCTACGCCGCCGACCACCCGGGGCGCCGCGAGTACTGGGTGGGCTCGTCGACGATGGGCACGCTGGCCGCGAACGCGGTCGCGCCCGGCCTGCTGGACCGCTACCTCGCCCGCACCGGCTTCAAGGCTCAGCAGACCGACAAGCCGCAGGACCCGGACGCCCCGGCCAACCTGTGGGAACCGGCCGACGGCGAGGACGGTCACGACTTCGGCGCGCACGGCGACTTCGACGACATCGCGCACCGGCGGGACGTGCAACTGTGGGCCTCGCAGCACCACGGTGCGCTGGCCGCCGGTGTCGGTGGCCTGCTGGCGGCGGCCGCGGCGTTGCTGCGCCGGGCATCGAGGTAGCGCTGACAGGCGGCGCGGGCGCCGCTGAGCACAGCTGGCTCGGATCTTGCTTGAAAATAGGCGTAAACGAAGCCCTGGGTCGAGCGCCTAGGGTGAGGGCACCCCGAGACGCTGGCTGTTCAACGCTGTCCCTGGTGGTTCAAGGCCCGGAGTGCCTTACCTCCTCTCTAGTCCCTTCGACCGACGAACGCCAGTCGGCACGGGCCCAGCTGGACCAGATCCGCCGAGGGTGGGGTCAGGATGCCCGCTGCGCCTGCCGGTCGGTGACGGTGAGATCCAGCCGGACCGGCAGCTGTGGATCCTCCAGGGCCTGACGGGCGTGCCGGACCGGATCGGCCTCGATCCGGCGTCGCACAGCAGGCAGGTCGGCTCCGTCCTCCAGGGTGGCGGTGATCACCAGCGTGGGGGCCAGCGGGTCACCGATCAGCCGGGCGCGGGCCGACCGGACGCCGGGGTAGCCGCTGATCTCACCGCTGACCGCGTCGGCCAGCGCGGCCGGCACCAGGGTGGTGCGGCCGGCCGTGGCGTCCCCGGTCAGCGGCAGGTCGCCGGTCCGGTCGGTGGACAGCAGCAGCGTGCGCAGCCAGCGCAGCGAGAGCAACGCAACGATCCCGGCGGCGACGGAGATCGCCGGCCACAGCCAGTCGCCGTGGTCACCGAAGTAGCCACTTACCTCATCGGAGACCACCGGGCCGTGCTGGGTGGCCGAGCCGAGGGCCCCGAAGCCGGCCAGCGCGCCGAACACACCCGCGGCGAGGAGCAACAGGGCGAGCAGGATCAGCGCCGCCCGGTTCGTGCGGTCGGCGTGCATCAGCTGCTCCCGACCGGGCCGGCGGTATTGACCGAGACCGACAGCGCCGGCGGTTCCCGCAACTCCAGCGCGTCCAGCCGGCGCCGGGCGGCCGCGGTGGCCGGCTCCCGCAGGCTGTCGGCGGTGAACGGTTGCAGACCGGCGGTGGTCGCCGTGACCGTGACCCGGCGCCGGCTCACCGACACCACCGCCGAGGTGATGCCGTCGACCTCGGCAACCGCCGCCCGGACGGTCGCCGCGACGCCGCGGCGGGTGTACGCGGCATCGGTCACCTCGGAGCGGACCGGCAGCCGGCTGGGCCGGCCGCGGCGTAGCTCGGCCGCCAGCAGCAGCAGCCCGGCCAGCACCAGCAGGACGCTGGCGACCCGGACGCTGCCCTGTTGCCAGGGGGTGCGCCGGGCCCAGTCGTAGAGCTGTGGCCAGTCCACGATCGCCGGCCCGCGACCCAGCCGCTCGGCGACCACCTCGACCGCCACCAGCACGCCCGCCACGATCAGGGCCAGGCCCAGCAGTGCGGCGAGCAACCGGTTGATCAGCCTCATGTCAGCCTCCCTCTGCGATCAGCGCACCCGGCTGTGGGTGGCCTCGACGGGCTCGGTCACCAGGTCGGTCACCCGGATGGTCACCTCGGGTACCTCCAGGCCGGCCAGCTCGGCCAGCCGGCTGCGCACTCGGTCCCGGACGGCCGCGGTGACCGCCGGCACCGACCTCGGCCAGCGGACGCTGAGCTCCAGCCGTACCAGGGCCAGCGAGCCGTCCACCTCGGCGCTGGCCTTGGGCAGTCCGCGCAGGCTGCTGGACCGGACCCCCAGGCCACCGGCACCGGACAGCGACCGGCCGAGCAACCGCGGGGCCGCGGCGCCGGCGTCGGGCACCTCCAGTGCGGCCTGCGCGGCGAGCTTGGCGACCACTGTCTCGCTGACGGTGATGCTGCCCAGCTCGTTGTGGCCGGCGGCCGGCGCGGTGCTGCCGTCGGCCAGCTCGATACCGCTCGAGGGCACCGGTCGGGCCGGCTCGTCGGTGCCGGCGGAGCCGGTCATCGGCTGGAGCGCCGGCCCGAGACGTACTGGCTGAGGTCCAGCTCGCCGTCGAGGACCTTGGCCACCACGAACCCGATCAGCGCGAACAGTGCGACGATCAGCATCTGGCCCAGGCTGCCGAACGCCAGGGCGAAGCCGAGCGCCAGGCCGATCAGGACGCCCACGGTGCTGCGGGTCATGTCGGGTCTTCCCATCTGTCGAGGTTTACAAGGGATGCCGGTGGGTTCAGCGCACCCGGGCCCGGCGCCGCCGCCGGAGGCTGCGCAACGCCGAGCTGACCGCGCTGACCGGCCAGCGCTGGTCGGCGACGACCACCACCCGGGCCGGGGCGGCCGCCGGTGCTGGTGCCTCGAAGCGGCGCAACCCGGCTCTGAACTCGACCGGGTCTCCGCCGCGGTCGGGATGGTGCTCGCGGATGAACCTGCGCCGCTGGGCCCGGCGGAGGCGCTCGGCCTCGTCCATGGCTAGACCGTGCCTTCCGCGAGCATCGGAGAGGCGGCGTCGGCGGCCGGTCCTGCCGGTGCCAGCCCGGGCTCGGCGATGTCGCTCAGCACCACGTCGACGACATGGCTCCCGGCCAGCGCGGCCAGCGCCTGCCGGATCTGGCCGGCGATCAGGTCCACCGGCTGGTCCCAGACCCCCCGGACGTGCACCTCGATCCGGCCGTCGGCGATCCGGATGCCGGGCACCCGGCGTCCGGGCAGGTAGGTCACCGTGCCGTCGAGCAGCCCGCCGTCCAGGTCGTCCACCGCCGGGCAGCCGCGCACCGCGGCCGCGACGGCGTCGATGTCGACCCCGTCGACCAGCGTCGGATCGGCGGGCCCGGTCATGACACCCGAGCCGGCGCGTCCTGGTCGTCGGTGGGCAGGTAGACGTCGTCGACGTTGACGTTGACCTCGACGACCTCCAGGCCGGTCATCCGCTCCACCGACTGCTTGACGTTGCGCTGGATGCTGCGGCCGAGGTCGGCGATGGACACGCCGTACTCGACGACGATGTCGAGGTCGATGGCGGCCTGGGTCTCGCCCACCTCGACCCCGACGCCCTGGGCCACGTTGGGTCCGGAGCTCCCGGGAATCCGTTCGCGCAGCGCACCGAAGGCGCGCCCGGTGCTGGTTCCCATCCGGTGCACACCGCTGATCTCGCGGCAGGCCATGCCGGCGATCTTCTGCACGACGCTCTGCGCCACGCTGATCCGGCCCTGGTCGGTGTGCAGCCGGGTCGGGCTGGAGGCGGCGTCGGGACCGGTGGGCACGGCCAGGTCACTGCTGGCAGGTTGGGTCATCGTCAGGCTCCCGTACGGGGTGGGGCGGCTGGTTGGCTTCCAGTTGCCAGTGCTCGGCGGGGCGGATGCAGAGGCTGTGCAGGATCCCCGGTGCCGAGCGGCGCATGGCCGGAGGTGGCCCGTCGCCTGGTACGCAGCGTATCCCCGCCCGGCTCGAAGAGCACCGCGCCGGGCAGGTCCGACGGCACCCCGACCACCGTCCGGACCGGTGCACGTCCCCGACGTGCCCGCGAACCGCGGTGTCAGCGCACCGTCACCGGCAGCCCGAAGCGGGTCCGCACCCCTGGGGACCACAGGGCGCGCAGCCGATCGCCGGCCGGGACGAGCCCGGCCGCTGCGATGAGATCCTCGCGCAGCTCCAGCACCTCGGCCTCGTACAGCGGCCACGGTCCGTGGGCGTTCGGCACCCACCGGGTGCGTCCGCCGATCCGGGCATGCAGTCCCCAGCGGGCGGTGAGCCATTCCTCCAGCGGGGTGGGCCGGGCCGGCCGGTCGACCCGCACCGTCACCGCACAGGCCGGCCCGCGCTGCGGCCAGCGCCGCCGGGACTCGTACCGCCAGCTGTCCGGAGCCGGCTGGCTGACCCGCATCCGCGCCCAGCTGTAGGGAACTCCGAACAGCAGCCGGGCGATCGGCACCACGGCCAGCCGCGCGGTGTCCAGCGAGCAGAACACCACGCCGTGCCGGCCGGCATCGTCCACCGAGTACAGCCGGACGTTGGTCTCGGCGAACGTGCCGAAGTAGGGGATGGCGCGGCTGCGGCCGAGCGCAATGTCGCGCAACTGGAAGGGCACCAGGCCCACATAGCTGAGGCCTGCCACAGTGTCCGGCCGGCAGCCGGGCGGGAACAACCCGGCGATCGTGGCCGGCTGCACCGGCCAGTGCAGGAAGCTGACGTTGCACCACTGCTGGTCGAACACCACCGGCCGGCGCAGCGGCGCCGGAACCCGGTCGAACTCCGGCTCCGCCATCCGCAGAGCTTGGCAGCCAGGGTGGCACGGGCGCCAGGGCACCGCTGCGAGCCACTGGACCGCCCGCTCCCGGGGCGAGCCGGAAGTAGTGGTATTCGAATCTGTGTTCGATAATTACCGGCATGCCGCCCCGCGTCCTGGTGCACCTGGTCCGGCAGTTGGCCGACCTGCACGCCTGGGGGCGCAGCGCCGGCAGCTGGTGGGGCCTGGTGTCCTGGCGCACCTACGGCAGCTTCGGTGACGGCACCAACGGCTACCTCTACACCTCGGCCTGGGTGCCGGCCCGGCTGCTGGAGCCGTCCGGCGATCCGGCCGCCCGCCGGGAGTACCAGCAGGTGCAGCGCTTCGAGTTGCCTGCCGACCCCGCGGCCTGGCCGGTGCCGGCCGCCAGCGTCGGCCGCCGGTGGCGGCACTGCGGCCCGCTGGAGGCAGCACCGGCGCCGGCGGCGCAGATCGCGCCGCTGACCGGCGGCACCGCCCTGCCGCCGGTCGGCTCCGACGGCTAGCCGAGACCGTGGTTGACGGCCAGGATCGCCACGTCCACCGCGGCGGCGGCCATGGTGGCCAGGAACGCAGCCTGGCCGCGTGGCCGGCGGGTGGCGCTGAGCAGCGCCGCGAGCGCCAGCGCCAGCACGGCGGCCGAGCCGATCGCGGTGAACACCGGATGCCGGGAACCGACCTGGACGTCGACGATGCCCGCGGCCAGCAGCAGCGACCCGACCGCGGCCAGCACCGATCCCCGGGTGCCCAGCCGCTGCGGCAGGCCCCGCACACCGGCGGCGAGGTCGTCGGGCAGGTCCGGCAGCACGTTGCCGAAGTGCGCCGCGACGCCGACCAGGCCGGCCGCCAGCATCGCCCAGGCCGGTGCCAGCCGCGGGTCGGGCGTCACCGAGGTCGCCATCGACGGCAGTGCCCCGAAGGCCACCAGGTAGGCCAGCGCCGAGCCGGGCGTCGACTTCAACCCCAGGTTGTACGCCCAGCCGCCGGCCACCGTGACCGCGTGCAGCAGCGCGGCCCGCCAGCCCAGCCCGAGCGAGAGCAGCGTCGCCAGCAACACCGCGACCGCCAGGGCCCGCCGGAGCAGCCCGGTGAACTCCGGCCGGGCCGCCAGCGGCTTGTCCGACCGGCCGGCCGCCCGGTCCCGGGGCGCGTCGATCAGGTCGTTGGACCACCCGATGCTCAGCTGCCCGGCCAGCACCGCCGCGGCGGCGAGCAGGCACTGGGCCGGCGGCTTGCCGGCCACCGCGACCAGCGCGGTCGCGAGCGCCGTGACCGCCACGCACGGAATCGGATGGCTGGTACGCACCAGGAAGGACAGCGGGGCGGGCACCCGGCCGAGCATAGGGGCGGCGCCCCGCTGGAACGCACATAAGCTGGCTTGGTGACCACTATCGCCGGCGTCCGCGGGGTGCTGCCCGAACACCGATATCGCCAGCAGGACATCACCGAGGCGTTCGCCGACTGGTGCCTGCCGGCCGAACGGGATCGCAAGCTGCTGCGCCGGTTCCACCAGAACTGCCAGGTGCAGACCAGGCACACCGTGGTGCCGCTGGAGCGTTACCAGGAGCTGGCCGGTTTTGGTGAGTCCAACGACGTCTTCATCTCCCACGGCACCGCGCTGGGGGCCCGCGCGGTCACCGAGGCGCTGGCGGCCGCGGGGCTCACGGCCGGCGACGTCGACCTGATCCTGTTCACCACCGTCACCGGGGTGGCCGCCCCCTCGCTGGACGCGCTGATCGCGCCGCTGGTGGGCCTGCGCCCGGACGTCAAGCGGATCCCGCTGTTCGGCCTGGGGTGCGTGGCCGGTGCCGCCGGCATCGCCCGGGTGCACGACTACCTCAAGTCGCATCCGGACGAGGTGGCCGTACTGCTGTCGGTGGAGCTGTGCACCCTGACGCTGCAACCAGGTGACCGGTCGGTGGCGAACATGGTGGCGACCGGACTGTTCGGCGACGGTGCGGCCGCGGTGGTGCTGGTGGGTTCCCGGCGGGCCGAGCAACTGGGCATCGAGGCGATGCCCGAGGTGCTGGACTCCCGCTCGCACCTGTACCCGCACACCGAACGCACCATGGGCTGGGACGTCGGCGCCGCCGGCCTGAAGATCGTGCTGGACGCCGACGTGCCGGTGCTGGTGGAGAAGTACCTGGCCGAGGACGTGGCCCTGCTGCTGGACGCCCACCAGCTGGACAGCAGCGAGGTGGCCGGCTGGGTCTGCCATCCGGGCGGCCCCAAGGTGATCGAGGCGATCCAGCGCACCCTGGGCCTGGAGCGGGGTGAACTGGAGCTGACCTGGCGCTCGCTGGCCGCGATCGGCAACCTGTCCTCCTCCTCGGTGTTGCACGTGCTGGCCGACACCGTCGCGTCCCGCAGTTTCGAACCGGGCAGTCCCGGCGTGTTGATGGCGATGGGTCCGGGGTTCTGCTCCGAGCTGGTGTTGCTGCGGTGGTGAGCTCGGCGGTGGCCTACACCGTGCTGGTCGCCCTGGTGGCGCTCGAGCGGCTGGCCGAACTGGTCGTCTCGCAGCGCAACCTGCGCTGGAGCCGGCAGCGCGGCGGCGTCGAGGCCGGCGCCGGGCACTACCCGGCGATGGTGGTGCTGCACACCGGGTTGCTGGCCGGCTGCCTGGCCGAGGTGTGGCTCGCCGACCGGCCGTTCCTGCCCGGGCTGGGCTGGCCGATGCTGGTCGTGGTGCTGGCGGCCCAGGCGCTGCGCTGGTGGTGCATCGCCACCCTGGGTCCGCAGTGGAACACCCGGGTGGTGGTGGTGCCGGGCGCCGGGCGGATCCGCTCGGGGCCGTACCGCTTCCTTTCCCATCCCAACTACGTCGCGGTGGTGGCCGAGGGGCTGGCGTTGCCGCTGGTGCACACCGCCTGGCTGACCGCGCTGGTCTTCACGGTGCTGAACGCGCTGCTGCTGCGGGTGCGGCTGCGCAGCGAGTCCGGGGCGCTGGCGATGCTCGATCGGGTGGAATCGACGGCATGATCGACGTCGACGTCGACGTCCTCGTTGCCGGCGGCGGACCGGTGGGCCTGGCCACCGCGCTCTACGCCCACCGGGCCGGGCTCTCGGTGGCGGTGCTCGAACCGCGGCCGGCGCCGATCGACAAGGCCTGCGGCGAGGGGCTGATGCCGGCCGCGGTGCAGGCGCTGGCCGAACTCGGGCTGGACCCGCCGGGCCGGCCGCTGCGCGGCGTGCGCTACCTGGACGGCGACCACGAGGCACAGGCGCTGTTTCCCGACGCCGCCGGCCGCGGGGTGCGCCGGACCGTCCTGCAGTCGTGCCTGCGCGACGCGGTTGCCGAACGTGGCATCGCAGTGCACCAGGCGACGGTCGGCGAGATCGGCCAGGACGGCGGCAGCGTGCGGGCCGCTGGCCTGACCGCGCGCTACCTGGTCGGCGCCGACGGGCTGCACTCGACGGTGCGGCGGCTGGCCGGGCTCGACCTGCCGGCCCCCGGCCCGGCCCGGTGGGGGCTGCGCCGGCACTACCGGACGGCCCCCTGGACGGACCTGGTCGAGGTGCACTGGTGCCCGTCGGCCGAGGCGTATCTCACTCCAGTCGCGCACGATTCGATCGGGGTCGCTATTTTGAGTTCGGAGCGGGCCTCGTTCGACGAGCAGCTGGCCCGGTTCCCGGTGCTGGCGCGGCGGCTGGCCGCGGCGTCGGGGTCCAAGGTGCGCGGCGCCGGCCCGCTCCGGCAGCGGACCCGGGCCCGGGTGGCCGGCCGGGTGCTGCTGGTGGGCGATGCCGCCGGCTACGTCGACGCGCTGACCGGAGAGGGCATCACGGTCGGCCTGACCGCCGCCCGGTCGCTGGTGCGCTGCCTGGCCGCTGGCCGGCCGCAGGACTACGAGCGGCTCTGGACGCGCGACTCCCGCCGGTACCGGGCGCTGACGGCCGGGCTGCTCTGGACCGCCGGCCGGCCGGTGCTGCGGCGTCGCATCGTGCCCGCCGCCGCGGCGGCCCCCCGGGTCTTCGAACTGGTGGTCGGCCAGCTCGCCCGCTGAGCGCACCGGGCGCAGCCTGTCGTGGGTGATAGGTTCGCAAGCGGTTGAACGCCCAGCCGGTCCGCATCGGTGCCTTTTCTCGCGGCACGGCAAGGAGATTCAGGAATGCAGCAGCAACGCGACGTGATCGACATCCTCACCTCTGACCACCGAGAGGTCGAGCAGCTCTTCGCCGAACTCGACCGGCTGAGTGGGACGACCGACGAGCAGTCGCGGTCCCGGCGCAAGGACGTCGCCGAGCAGGTGACCATCGAGCTGGTGCGGCACTCGGTGGCCGAAGAGGTCGCGGTCTATCCCAAGGTCAAGGAGAAGGTGGGCAAGGCCGAGGCCGAACGCGCCCGGCGCGAGCATGCCGAGGCCGAGAAGACCATGAAGCGACTGGAGAAACTCGACCCGTCCGATTTCGGATTCGACGCGGAGCTGACCACGCTGATGACCGAGGTCAGGCAGCACGTCGCCGAGGAGGAGGGCGAGCTGTTCCCGCGGCTGCGGGAGATCTTCAGCCGGCAGGAACTGGTGAGGATCGGTGAGCAGGTCGAGGCAGTGAAGAAACTCGCCCCGACCAGGCCGCATCCCAGTGCTCCGGACACGCCGCCCGCGAACCTGCTGCTGGGCCCGATCACGGGACTGTTCGACCGGTTGCGCGACGCCGCGACGCACCGCGGCACCGGCTGAGCCGCCGGGCTCGCCATTGCCAGTCGGCCGGCCCGGTTCGCTACTGCGAGTCGGGCTGGCCGAACCCCTGGGCGGGCGGGCCGGAGCCGTCGCCGGCCTCGGCCGGCTCGCCGTCGCCGGCCTCGGACGGCTCGCCGTCGCCGGCCTCGGACGGCTCGCCGTCGCCGGGCTCGGCAGGCTCACCGGCGCCGGGGTGCAGGCCCGGCTGCGGGTCGGCCGGCGGGTTGGTCCCCGGCCGGCCCCGCTCGGGCGTCTCGTCGTGCTGACCGAGGACTTCCTCGCTGAGGTTCTCGCCGAACTCCGTCACCTGTCGATCCTTCCGCTGGGTTTCCGTCGTCGTCATTGCTCGCGCTGCTGCAGGGCGCTGTAGCCGTACTGCAGGAAGTCCGAGACCGCCACGCTGGCGAAGGTGGCCGCCACCAGCCGGGTTGCGCGCGGGGCGAAGACCAGGCCGGCGGCGAACGCGGTGCCGACCCACTGTCCCAGGCAGAACGGGCAGGTGAGCAGTTCGCCGACCGCGTGCCGCACGGCGGAGTCCTCGCGCACCTCCTCGTGTACCTCGCCCGGCCCCTCCGGATGCTGGTAGGTGGTGAAGGGCGCCCGCAGCGGGCTCGTCACCGCGTCCTTGGCCATCGTCCGGGTGACCCGGTGGGTGGCGATGCCGAGCAGCGCCACGTCCCACGGGCTGACCCGGTCCGGCGCGCGGAAGCCGAGCCGGCGACCGAGCAGCGCCAGCCCGGTGACCGCGCTGGCATAGACCCCCATCGCGGCGAGGTAACCCGACAGCGGGCGGTTCTCGCCCTGGCGATAGGTCCGGGCCTCGCGCCGCGCCCAGTTCGTGATCGTGGTGGCAGTGGTCATGGCTGGGCTCCCGGGATGGGTACGCGCGGGCCACCGGCCACGCCTGGGAACCCGCCCCGTGGCCCGCAGGGAGAGTCCTCGGCCGGCCTGTCGGATTCGACCGCGCGGCGGCCGCAGCCGCGAAGGATCGGTTCGTACTTGAGCCGTACCCCTAACCTAGAGCATCCTCGGGTCGGACCGTGCGCAGGTCGGCTACGGCAGGCGGCCGCGGTGGGCGGGCCCCGGGGGGGTACGTCCGGACTGCCCCGGCACCGCCTATATGGGGCGTCTAGCCACTAAAGGTCAAGTGTCTAGACCGCTGGCCGATGGAAGGGGGCGATGATCCGAGTAACGAAAGGGACGGCTGTGCAATCAGGGGCACCTCGCCGGCCGGCGATCAGGCCGTCCTGGATGCCGTGGCTGGCCGGCCTGGCGATGGCGCTGGCCATCCTGGTGCTCAGCCAGTTCGCCACCCGGCTGCTCCGTCACCCGATGGTGGCCGGCGGTGCCTGGTGGCCGGCGGCCGGACTGTCGCTGGCGGTGCTGGCCCGCTCGCCGCGGCGCTGGTGGCCGCACCTGGTCGCCGCCATCGCGCTCAGCGGTGCGCTCAGCCGGGCGCTGGTCGGTGCCCCGCTGCCCCTGAATCTCTGCTTCGCGCTGGCCAACGTGGCCGAGTGCGTGATCGCTGCCTGGTTCCTGGGAATCGGGGCCACCCACCGGTCCCGGCCGCTGGCCGGCGTGGGCGACGGCCTGCGGTTGATCGTCGGCGCGGTGCTCGGGGCCAGCGCGGCGGCCTGTGCGGTCGCGCTGGGCTTCGTGGCGGTGGGCAGGCCGTGGCAGGCCGGAACCAGCGGCTACGTGCTGAGCCACGGCCTCGGGCTGGTGCTGCTGACCCCGTTGCTGCTGGTGCCCACCGGGCCCGCGGTCTGGGACGAGTTCGGCCACGGCCGGCGCAATGCAGAGTGGCTCGTGCAGTTCAGCCTGGTGACGGCGGCCTCCTGCTGGATCTTCCTGCCGGTACACACCGCCGGGCAGGCCGTCCTCATCCTGCCGCCGCTGCTGTGGGGTGCGGCCCGGCTCGGTGCGCTGCGCACCATGATCTCGGCGCTGATGGCCGCGGTGCTGGCCACCGTCGGCTCGCTGAACGGGCACGGCGCGCTCGGCTCGATCAGCGACCCGCAGCACCGGCAGTGGGCGTTGCAGGCGCTGCTGGTGGTGATCTGCCTGGCGACGCTGATCCTGGTGCTGTCCGGCCAGGCCCGCGAGAGCGCCCTGGCCGACGCCGCCGAGCGCGAGGATGCGCTGGCCGAGGCGCAGCGGCTGGCGATGCTCGGCTCGTGGTCCTGGGACCTGGTCACCACCCGGATGACCTGGTCGGATGAGATGTACCGGATCTTCGGCGTCCGCCGGGGTGAGTTCGAACCCAGCATGCAGAACTGGCTGTCCCTGGTGCAGCCCGCCGACCGGGGCCGGCTGACCGCGGCGGTGCGCACCGCGCTCGCCGACCTGCGCCCCTACGAGCTCGAGTTCACCCTGCTGCCCGGCGACCGGCCGAGCCGGGTGCTGCACGGCCGCGGCCGGGTGCACGTCGACGAGCACGGCACCCCGGTCCGGATGAGCGGCACCGCCCACGACGTCACCGCCGCCCGCTCCGCCGCCCGCGAGCTGGCCACCGCGCGGGACCTCTACCGCGGGGTGCTGGCCGCCGCCAGCAGCATGTCCATCATCGGCACCGACCCGCTGGGCCAGATCACGGTGTTCAACACCGGTGCCGAGCGGATGCTCGGCTATACCGAGCAGGAGATGCTGGGCAGCAGCCCGGTGCTGCTGCACGATCCGGCCGAACTCGCCGAGACGGCGGCCGCGCTCGGCGTCGAGCCGGACTTCCGGGTGCTGATCCGCGACGCCGACGCGGCCCGCCCGGAGCCGCAGCACTGGACCTACCTGACCCGTTCCGGGCGCCGGCTGCAGGTCGAGCTGACCGTGACGGCGATGACCGCTCCGGACGGTTCGCTGTCGGGCTACATCGGGGTGGCCAGCGACGTCACCAGCCAGCGGCAGGCCGAGCTGGCGCTGCGGGAGAGCGAGCAGCGGTTCCGGCTGGCCTTCGACGCGGCGTCGGTGGGCATGGTGATGGTCTCGCTCGACCCGCCCACCGCCGGCCAGCTGATCCGGGCCAACCAGGCGATGTGCAACCTGACCGGCTACACCGAGGCCGAACTGCTCGCCCTGTCGGTGGTGAGCCTGTCGATCCCCGAGGACCGCGAGGCGACCCGGGCCGCGCTGCAGAAGATGGTCACCGGCGAGGTGACCCAGGTCCGCCGCGAGACCCTCTACCGGCACGCCGACGGCAGCAACCTGTGGGGACTGCTGTCCACCTCGACGGTGAGTCCCGCCGACGGCAGCGCGCCGTACGCCATCTCGCTGATCGAGGACATCACCGCGCGCAAGCGGGCCGAGGCGGCCCTGACCCACCAGGCGCTGCACGACGGCCTGACGGGCCTGGCCAACCGGACCCTGCTGCTGGACCGGTTGGAGCACAGCCTGGCAACCAGCGTGCGGACCGGCCACGGGATCGGGGTGGCCTACCTCGACCTGGACGGTTTCAAGCAGGTCAACGACGGTGCCGGGCACGCGGCGGGCGATGAGTTGCTCGTCCAGGTGGCCGGCCGGCTGGGCGCCTCGGTGCGTCCGGGCGACACCGTCGGCCGGCTCGGCGGTGACGAGTTCGCCATCATCTGCACCGATCTGATCGACGAGGCCGACCTCGGCGCGGTCGCCGACCGGGTGCTCAAGTCGCTGCGCGAGCCGTTCCTGCTGCCGTCGGGCAGCTTCACCATCAGCGCCAGCATCGGCCTGGCCACCGCGGAGGGGCACAGCACCGGCGAGCAGTTGCTGGCCGCCGCCGACGCCGCGATGTACACCGCCAAGCGGGCCGGCCGGGATCGGGTGACCGTCACCGATGCCCAGCAGCAGGCCCGGGCCGCGCGCAGCAGCCGGCTGCGCCCGCAGCTGGAGACCGCGCTCAGCGAGGACGAGCTGGTGATGTACGGCCAGCCGGTGCTGGACCTGCGGACCGGCCGGATCACCGCGGTGGAGACGCTGCTGCGCTGGAACCACCCGCGCCGCGGTGTGCTCGGCCCGGGGGAGTTCCTCGACGTCGCCGAGTCCAGCGCCCTGATGATCCCGATCGGCCGGCGGGTGCTGCGCGAGTCGTGCCGGATGGCCGCCGGCTGGGCCGACCAGCTGGGCGAGCGCGCTCCGGACGTGCACGTCAACATCTCCGGACGCCAGCTGGAGACCGGCCACCTGATCGACGACGTGCTCGCCGCACTGACCGAGCACCAGGTGCCGCCCACCCGGCTGGTGCTCGAACTCACCGAGACCCACATGCCGCTGATCGCCGACACGCTGCGCCAGGATCTGACCAGCCTGCGCGAGCTCGGCATCCGGATCGCCATCGACGACGTGGGCACCGGCTACAGCAGCCTGACCCGGATCACCGAGCTGCCGGTGGACATGCTCAAGATCGACGTCCGGTTCATCGCCGGGCTAGGCACCGACTCCGGCTGCACCGCGGTGGTGGCCGCCATCCTCGAGATCGGCAAGACGCTCGGCCTGGCGGTGGTGGCCGAAGGTGTCGAGACCGCCGCGCAGGCCCGGTTGCTGACCCAGTACGGCTGCTCCACCGCACAGGGTTACCTCTACAGCCGGGCCCGGCCGGAGGCGGACCTGGCCTTCCACCTGGCCGGGGTCGCGGCCGGCCAGCCGCGTCGCTCCGGACTGGGCGCGCTAGCGCTGCGGGCGCCCGCCTGATCGTCGGGCAAGCGCTCGGTCTCAGGCGGATTTGGCTGACGGGGCAGCGAATTCCTGGCCGTCGACGGAGACGATGTCGACCGTGACGGTGACCCGGCTGGCGGTCCGGTAGCTGACCCGGTCACCCGGGACGGCACCTTGCAGCGCCTGCCCGAGCGGGCTGTTCGGGGTGACCACCTCGTCGTCGCCCAGCGCGAGCTCGTGCGGCAGCAGCGCGAAGGTCTCCGAGCTGCGGCCGCCGTCGAAGCTCAGCTGCACCCGGCTGCCCACCTCGATGGCGGCGCCGGCCGGCTTGCCCCGGCGTCCGGCCCGGCGTGGCTGGGCCGGCCTGGGTGCCTGCAGCATCAGTTCCAGCTCGGTGATGCGAGCCTGCAGATCCTCGATGGTGATGGCCAGTTCGACGTTGGCGCACCGGTCGGCGGCATCACCGCAGGAACCGGGCGGGGTGTACTGGGCCCGCGCCTCGGCGCACTGCGCCTTCAGATCTTCCAGCCGGGCGCGGATCGCGCGTTCCACCATCTCGTCGGAGGAGGGAGCGGAGACCCGGCCGGTAGCGGGCCGGGCCGGCGTGCGGCTGGTGGTGCGGGGAGAGGAAACCGGAAGGGTGGCGGTCATGATTCGCTCCGATGGAGTCGATCTGAACTGGCGAAACCACCTGCTGGGCCGACCCAATTCTGATCATGACGGTACGGCACCACCAGTCGGGTTTCCACTACCCGGTCCGTGCACAAGTTTCCGGTGTGCAGACCGATCGCCGCGCAGCTACGCCGCGAGGGTTGCTCAGGTCGGCAGCTCGCCGGTGACCATCACCTCTTCGGCGATGTCACGCAGCTTGCGGTGCCGGTTCTGGCTGGCCTTGCGCAGCAGGTCGAAGGCCTGCCCGTCGGTCAGGTGCAACCGGGCCATCAGGATGCCCATCGCGGCACCGATCTGCCGGTTGCTGGACAGTGCCCGCTCCAGGTTGGCGGCCTTGTTCTCGGCTTGGTCCAGGGCGAACTCGCGCAGCTTGGCCAGCTCGTAGTGGGTGCGTAACCGGGCCAGCAGCTCTTCCGGGACGAAGGGCTTGACGACGTAGTCGTCGGCGCCGGCCCGCAGGCCTTCGGCGGCCGACGCGGCACCGGCCCGGGCGGTCAGCAGGATCGCCGGGATCCGGGCCAGCATCGGGTTGGCACGCATCAGCTGCACCAGGTCGATGCCGCTGCGCCCGGGCAGCATCACGTCCGAGAGCACCAGGTCGGGCACCGAGGAGACGGCCAGCGCCTCGTCCACCGAACCGGCCGCCTCGACCTGCCAGCCGTCGGCCTCCAGCAGCCGGCTGAGGTAGCCGCGCAGGTCGGCGTTGTCCTCGACCAGCAGGATCCGGCCGGCCGGCGGCGCGGCGGGATCGTCGGCGTCCAGCCGCGCGGCTGCCTTGCCGGCAACCGGAGCCTCCTCGTTGGCCACCCAGCTGTGGGCTTCGGTGATGAAGGCCGACGCCGCCCGGGAGTTGGCAGCGGTCACCGGAGGCTGGGCCGCGTCGATCCGGGTCCGGGGCAGCCGGACGGTGAACGCGCTGCCCTTGCCCGGCTCGCTGCGCGCGCTCACCTCGCCGCCGTGCGCCCGGGCCAGGTCGCTTACCAGGGACAGGCCGATGCCGGCCCCCTCCCCGCTGCGGGCTCCGGTAACCGGTACCTGGTAGAACCGCTCGAAGATCCGGGGCAACTCCTCGGCCGGAATGCCCGATCCGGTGTCGGACACCGTCAGCCGGACCTCGTCGTCGGCCTCGGTCAGCCGCACCGCGATGCTGCCCTGCCGGGTGAACTTGATGGCGTTGGCCAGCAGGTTGGACAGGATCTTGGTGACCATCTCGGGGTCGACGGCGATCGGCTCGGTCACCGAGTCGGTGTCCACCACCAGGGCGAGGCCGGCCTCCTCCTCGACGACCGAGCGGAACATGCTGGCCACGTCGGCGCACAGCAGCGCCAGGTCGGTCGGTTCGAGCCGCGCGTGCAGTTCGTCGGCCTCGGCCTGGGCGAATTCGAGCAGGGTGTCCACCAGCCTGCTCAACCGCAGCACGGCCCGGCGGGCGGCGTCGACGTCGGCCCGGCGGCCGTCCGGCAGGCTTACCGCGGAATCGGCGAGCAGAGCGTCCAGCGGCGCCATCAGCAGGGTCAGCGGAGTGCGTAACTCGTGGCTGATGTTCTCGAAGAACCTGGTCTTGGCCGCATCAAGCTGGGCGAAGGCCTCTGCCCGGAGCCGCTCGCTGTCGTAGGCGGCGGCGTCGGTGAGCACGATGCCCAGTTGGCGGGCTGCCAGGTCCAGGAACAGCAGGTAGGGCTCGTCGAAGTCCCGGTAGGGGTTGCAGCCGACCACCAGTACCGCGTAGGGCTCCGGGTGCCCGCTCAACCAGACCGGCTGCAGCCGGATGGCACGCGGCGCGGCCGGGCCCAGTGGTGACGGTTCCAGCACCAGGCCGGGGGCCAGGTCGGCGGGAGTGGTGTAGCCGGGCGTTCCGGTCGTGAAGACCTTGCCCAGCACCGAGGACCTGGTCACCGGCAGCGTGCCAGGCAGCTTCGCCCCGGTGTCCGACAGGCCGTAGTGGGCCTCCAGCCGAGCCTGGCCGTCCCCGTCGTGGACGTAGACGGCTGCGAACGGGATGCTGATCCGGTTGCGGGCCAGAACACGCATCGACTGCTCGTAGACGTTGTGCAAGCCGCCGGTTTCGGTCACCGACAGGGCGCCGAGCTCACGGACGGTCTGCATCCGCCGGTCGAAGACGTCGGTGCCGGTGACCTCGGTGGTGGCGACGAAAACACCCAGCACCTCGCCGGACTCGCCGGTGATGGCCGAGTAGGAGTAGGTCCAGTAGGTCTCTTCCAGATACCCGATGCGCTCCAGGAACAGCAGTTCCTTCTCGGCGTAGATGGTTCCCTCGCCGGCCAGCACGCTCTCGGCGCGGGGGCCGAGCACGTCCCAGACCTCGGCCCAGCACTCGGCGGCCGGCTGGCCGATCGCGGCGGGGTGCTTGTGGCCGAGCAGCGTCCGGTAGGCGTCGTTGTAGATCTGGATCAGCCGCGGCCCCCACCAGATCAGCATCGGCACCCTGGAGGCGAGCACGGTGTGCACCGCGGCCCGCAGCGCCGCCGGCCACTGGGCCACCGGTCCGAGTGGGGTGCTCGACCAGTCGAAGGCCCGGAACATCGCCATGGTCTCGTCGTCGCCGAGGAACAGCTCGGCGGCGTCCGGATCGGGGGCAGAGCCCTCGGGCGAACCGGTCGGCTGCTGCTGGGCCCGCAGCTCGGTCTCGGCCGCGTCGAGGTCGGCGCGCAACGCGGCGAGTTCGCTCAGCAGCTCGGCCGGGTCGGGACGTTCTGAAGAGGCAGCCAGCGCGGTCAGCCGGGAATGCTTGTCGGCCAGGCGGGTAAGGAAATGAAAAGTGTCCGAAGGCGAGGTCATGACATTCCCGTGCCGGTGTACTGGCGGGCAGCTGTTGTTTAACCGCCGCGCGTAACGTGCATACGTTATACGGCCACCGATGTGATCATCCAAACGAGCGCATCCGCGGCCCGGTTCCCCTGCCCGGACAGGCGTGGCGCGCGCTCCGGAGGCCGCCCGCGCGAGGGCGTCGAATCGTCCCGCTATCGTCGATCGCATGGCCGTCACTGAGCTGATCCTGGTCCGGCACGGCGAGAGCATCGGCAACGTCGCGCGCGAGGAGGCCGAGTCCAGCGGGGCGTTGTCGATCGACATGCCGATGCGCGACCCCGACGTGCCGCTGTCCGAACTCGGCGAACGGCAGGCCCGGGCGGTGGGGCAGTGGCTGGCGGCAGATCCGGACCGCCGGCCGGGGGCGGTCTGGTCCTCGCCCTACCTGCGGGCCCGCCAGACCGCGCAGCTCGCGCTCGCTGAGCTGGCCGATCCGCCGGAGATCCGCCAGGACGAGCGGATTCGCGACCGCGAGCTGGGCGTGCTCGACCTGCTCACCAGGCACGGCGTGACCACCCGGTTCCCGGCCGAGGCGGAGCGGCGGCGCTGGCTCGGCAAGTTCTACTACCGGCCGCCGGGCGGGGAGTCCTGGGTCGACCTGGTGCTGCGCATCCGGGCCTTTCTCGCCGACCTGAACCGGCTGCCTGGACCCGGCCGCAACCTGATCGTCTCGCACGACGCGGTGATCCTGCTGTTCCGCTACGTCTGCGAGGGGCTCGACGAGGACCGGGTCTTCGAGATCGCGCGGACCGGCTCGGTGACCAACGCGTCGGTGACCCGGCTGGTGCGCGACGGTGCGGACGGCCGGTGGCGGACCGCGGTCTACAACGACCATCAGCATCTGGAGCAGTTCGGCGCGCCGGCAACCGAGCACCCGGGAGAGATCGATGTCGCCCGCTGAGCAGGTGCTGTCCCCGGCCGCGCTGCGCGACTGGCCGCTGCCGGTCCCGGACGGGAACAAGAACAGCCGGGGCCGGGTACTGGTGGTCGGCGGTGCCCGCGGTGCGCCGGGGGCGGCGATGCTGGCCGGCCTGGCGGCGTTGCGGGTCGGCGCCGGGGTGCTGACCCTGGCGGTGGGCCGCTCGGTGGCGGGCCCGGTGGGTGCCGCGGTGCCGGAGGCCGGCGTGCTCTGGCTGCCCGAGACGGCGGACGGCTCGGTGGCCGGCGACTGTGCCGAGGTGGTCGGGCCGGCGCTGGACGGCACCGCCGCGGTACTGATCGGGCCGGGCCTGGACGACATCGACCAGACCGCCGCGCTGATCGCCACGGTGACGGCCGCCCTCGAGGCAAAGGTGCCCGTGGTGCTGGACGCCTACGCCATCGGGGCGCTGGGCAGCCTGTCGCGGCAGCCGCTGGACGAGCTGGCCGGCCGGCTGCTGCTCACGCCCAACGCCACTGAGCTGGAACGGCTGCTGGACACCGGCGACAGCGCCCAGCCGGAGGCGGCCGGCGATCCGCGGCAGCGGCTTGCCGAGCGGTACCGCGCGGTGCTCAGCAGCGACAACCACATCGTCACGCCGGACGGCGAGCGCTGGCTGGTGCCGGCCGGCCATTCCGGGCTCGGCACCTCGGGCAGCGGGGACGTGCTGGCCGGTGCGCTGGCCGGCCTGCTGGCCCGGGGCGTGCCGGCCGCCCAGGCGGCCTGCTGGGCGACCTACCTGCACGCCGCGGCCGGCGACCGGCTGGCCGCCCGGGTCGGCTCGCTGGGCTTCCTGGCCCGGGAGCTGCTCGACGAGCTGCCGCTAGTGCTCACCGAGCTGCAGGCCTGAGGCCGCTGCCTCAGCCCTCGATCCGCACGTCGGCCACCGACTTGTCCGGGCGCAGCCCGCGCCAGACCGGGTGCCGCAGCCGGCCGTCCGGGGTCCACTCGCCGAAGCCGACCTCGCCGACCAGCACCGGCTCGACCCACCGAGCGCCGGGCGCGTCGGCCCGCGGCGGCGGAGTGGCCAGCGGCGGGGCCGGCCGGTCGAGCGGCGCCAGCCGGCCGAGCAGCGTGCTCAGCGCCGCCTCGGAGAAGCCGGTGCCGACCTTGCCGGCGTAGCGGAGGGTGCCGGATCCGTCGGGCACGCCGAGCAGCAGCGAGCCGATGGTGCCGGCCCGCCGGCCGTTGCCGGGCTGCCAGCCGACCACCACGACCTCCTGCATCCGGATGTTCTTGATCTTGCGCCAGTCCGGCGAGCGGCGACCGGGCCGATAGCTGCTGGCCAGCCGCTTGGCCACCACCCCCTCCAGCCCCAGCTCCTTGCTGGCCCGCAGCACCAGGGCACCGTTGCCGGCGAAGTGCGGCGGGCACTGCCAGGCGGCACCGTCCAGCTCCAGCCCGGCCAGCAGCTCGCGGCGCTCGAGGTAGGGCAGTGCCGTGGTGTCCCGGCCGTCGAGGTGCAGCACGTCGAAGACCAGCAGCCGGACCGGGTCGGTGCCGCTGAGCCGGAGCGCCTCGGCCGCCTGCCCGACGTGCATCCGGCGCTGCAGCCGCGCGAAACTCGGCAGGCCGTCGGCGCCGAAGGCGACCACCTCGCCGTCCAGCACCGCCCGGCGGTCGCCGAGTGCGCCGCCGAGGCCGGCGAGCTCCGGATAGCTGACCGTGACGTCAAGGTCGTTGCGGGAGCGCAACCGCACCCGGTCGCCGTCGACGAAGGACAGCAGCCGGGCGCCGTCCCACTTGGTCTCATAGCCCCACTGGGCATCCTCGGCGCCGCCGGGCAGCTCGCCGGGGCAGGCCAGCATCGGGGTCAGCCTCGGCAGGGCGCCCGATGCGGCTCCCGGCTCGGCGGCAGGAGGGGAAGCAGCTTGTCGCATTCCGGCTCCCGGCGCCTCGAACAAAGAACTAGACGAAGTGTCTAGGCAAGTGTCTACCCTACCCACGGGTGGTGCGGCCGGCTCCAGGCGACCGATACGTTGGAGGGGTTGCTGTCCGGCGTTCTCAGGTCGTTCTCGGAGGTTTGTCGTGTGGGTTCTGCTGTCGTCCCGGCTGCGCACCTGGCTGATGCTCGCCGTCGCGGTACCGCTGCTGCGCTCGGTGCTCCGGCGCGCGTCGGCCTCGGTGACCCGCCGCGATCCCGGCTCCCGGGCAGCCCGCGGGCTGCGCACCGTCGACGCGGGCCTGAGCCGGCTGGACCGCCGGGAGCGCCGGCAGCGTCGCCGCGGCCGGTGAGCTGACCGGTTCCCGCTCGGGTCCGGCTGCCGGTGCTGTCCGGCTGCTGTCCGGCCGGGCCGATCTCGTGCTGCCCGGCGGGGCACGGGTGTGTTCACGGCCATGGTCGCTCGCCGGTGCGTTACCGGTGACGCACCATGGAATGACAGAGGGTAGTCGTATCGTCACCCCTGCCCATCCGGGGATCGCACGTGAGGAGCCAGCCAGTGCCCAGGCCGACGCCAGCGGCCCGCCTGCAGTCGCTGGCGGCCCGAGCTGCCGACGGCGACTACCTGCTCGACCTCAGCGGCGTGTCCTGGCTGGACCCGCTGCATCTGGCCGGCATGGCGGCGCTCGCCCAGCTCGCCGAGGCCCGGGGCTACCGGCTGCGGCTGCGGGGCCTGCGGGCCAGCCAGGCCGGCTACGCCTCCCGGATGCACCTCGGCGCGATCGTCGAGCGGTTCGGGGGCAGCCACGACCTGCCGGCCAACGACCGGGAACTCGACCGGCACGACAGCCTGCTCGAGGTCACCGAACTGGCCACCGGCACCGACGTCCGGCAGCTGAGCGGGTTGGTCTATGACCGGGTGGTCGGCCACGACGCCGATATCGCCCATGCCCTGCACACCGCGCTGGCCGAGATCGGCGCGAACGTCTGCGAGCATTCCGGCACGGTCGGCTTCATGGCGGCCCAGACCCTGCAGTCACAGCGGATGCTGCGGTTCGCGGTGGCCGACGCCGGTGCCGGGCTGCTCGGCACGCTGGCGGGCCAAGGCGCCGAGGACGACCGGATGGCCATCACCATGGCGCTGTCAGGCACCAGCCGCAAGTGCGGGCCCGGCCGGGGCACCGGGCTGCCGACCGCGGTGACGGTGGTGAGCCGGCTGGGCGGCGGGGTGCTGCTGGCCAGCGGGTCCGCGCTGGTCACCGCGAACGCCCGCGGCCGACGTCACGCCGAGCTCGAACAGCCGTTCGTCGGCACCATGTTCGAGGGCTGGGTACCGGTGGTCGATGCCCGACACAGCAGACAGAGGCTGTACGACTGGCCGGAAGGATGAAACAATTCCGCTATCGTTGACGTTCGAGCCGAGGACATGCTAGTGCTGGCCCGGGCTGGTGCGCTGAAAGAGAAGGGCACATCGCGCTGAGATGCCGGCAGCTGAGGGGGTAGTCGTGGGCGTACGTACATTGCCGTTGCCGCGACTGGTGGCAGGTCGCGATTATGCCGACGACATGGTCTCCACGCTCGGCCCGGTGACGGGCCAGGACGTGGTGGTCGACGCCACCAAGCTGCTGTCCGGCACGACATCCTTCGCATACCAGCTCATCGAACGCCTGCTGGCCGACCAGAACGCCAACTCGGTGCTGCTGGTGGGGGCACCGTCCGACTTCGCCGAGTACGCCACGTCGGCGGCTCGCGAACTGCATGTCACCGACCGTTTCGACCTGGCCGAAGAGCTGCCGCGGACGGCCGCCGCCAGTTGACCGCGGCGGGCTGACCGCAGGGATCAGCGCGCCACACCGTCCCTGCTCTGCAACGCGCTGCCGATCGCGGTGTTCAGCCGTTGCCACCGGTCCTGCTCGGTGCCCGCCGAGACCTCCGCGGAGCTGATGAAACTCACCTCGGCTGCCTCCCGCCACGCCAGCGTCGCCGCGACCACCCGCTGATCGTCCACCCGGCTCAGGGTGACCTCCAGCAGCGCCCGGGCATCGACGTAGTGGCGCTCGGCCGCAGCCAGCTCCGGCGTCGACCGGCCCAGGTTGGCCCGGCTGAGCATTCCGTACTCACCCAGCCGGCCGCGCATCGCGAGTGCCGCGTCCTGGGCGTCGGTGAGTGCGGCCCGGCGTCGGGAGTAACGGCGGGCATTGCTGTCCCGCACGCTCAACACGACTTGGGTGCCGATCGCCACCAGCAGCGACACCACTGCCCCGACCGTCGCACTGATCACGGTGACGGTGGCCGGCGACGGGCCGGCCGTCAGCAGCGTTGCGGTCACTGCCCGGCGGCGCGGCGGCCTTCGGCCGGCTTGGCCTGGCGCTCGGCCGGCGAGGCTGCGAGCAGCGGCCGGGAGGCGTTGGCGTCGGCGATCTCGACCAACTTGAGGTCGGCCTGGACGCCGAGGATCGCGGCTTCGATGGTCAGCGAGGCGAGCGGCTCGTCCTTGTGCTGGCGGCGCAGCGCGCGCAGCGTCTGCAACTCCGCCATCCGGGCGTCGCGCTGGGTGCGGCAGACCTCGTGCACCTGCTCCTCGCTGCGCCGGCCGGCGGCCAGCACCTTCAGGATGAAGTCGTCTCGATATCCGGCGGTGCGCGTAGTCGGCTCGGCCAGCCAGTTGTCGAGTTCGCGCCTTCCGGCCGCGGTGATTTTGTAGACAGTCCGGTCCGGCCGGACATCTTGGGACACCGTTCGGGAGGTCACCAGACCGTCCCGGCTGAGCCGGTCGAGGATTTGATAGACGTGCCCGATATTGAGGCCGCCCCACTGCGGCCCGACCGCTTTCTCGAAATTAGTCTTTATTTCATAGCCGTAGCTCTGTCCATCGGCGAGAAAGGACAACACCGCGTGTTGGATAGCCACGGCGACCACTATAGGGGCAAGGCTCTGCTCCGGAAGGGTTAGGAGCCGGGACCGGTTCCAGCCGTGCCGGGAGGGGGAAGCGGCGGTGCAGCCACCATCGACGACGCGGGCCCAGGACCGCGCCGGTGCGCGTGTCGAGCTGGTGTCGGTCACCAAGACCCGGCGCCAGGGCCGGGCGGTGGTCACCTCGCTCGCGGAGGTCTCGCTCACCGTCCCGGCTGGTCAAATCGTTGCAGTCACCGGGCCGTCCGGGGCCGGAAAGTCGAGCCTGCTGCAGCTGGTCGGCGGCCTGGACGCTCCCGATTCCGGCCGCATCCTCGTCGACGGAGTCGACATTGGCCGGCTGACCGGCAAGCATTCGGCACACTTCCGGGGCAGTGTCGGGTTTGTCTTTCAGCGCTATCACCTGCTCGGCAACCTTTCCGCGCTGGACAACGTGATTAGTCCGGTGTTGCCACTGCGTGTCGATTTCGACAAACGCGAGCGTGGCCGGCAACTGCTGGCAGCGGTCGGGCTTGCCGACCAGGCCGCGGTGCCGGCCCGGGAACTCTCCGGTGGCCAGCAGCAGCGGGTGGCCATCGCCCGGGCGCTGGTCAACCGGCCGCGACTGCTGCTGGCCGACGAGCCGACCGGCAACCTCGACTCCCGCACCGGCGAGGAGATCCTGGACCTGCTGACCGAACTGCAGGCCGAGCACGGCATGACGATGTTGCTGGCCACCCACGACTCCACGGTGGCCAGCCAGTGCCAGCGACTGGTCGAGCTGCGTGACGGAAAGCTGGTAAGTGAGCGGGATTTGGCCGGAGCCGACCCGGACAGCACGCTGCGCCGGATCAGCGGGCCGGGCTGACCCGGCTGTTTCCTAAGGATTGCCACAGTGCAGCTAGCGAACAGCTGCATTGTGACAATGCAACTTGACCCGATGTAGATCAATGCCTAACGTGCAGTCAATCAAAACGCCTATCGGGCAAGGTGATTCGTCCATGGCTGCTTCAACTGCACGTATCGCACGAATTCTGACGGGCCGACGGAGAACCTTCAGGATCCTGATCGCGGAGAGTTGTCCGCCTGACCCGTGGACGGAGTACAGCTGCGACGACCAGGGTCACCGCTACGTCCGGCAGTGCCAGTACAGCGGCCCCAACTGCAGCAAGAGCTGCGGGGCTTGGCTAGCGGACGGCAGCTGCTGAACCGGTCTGAGTCCGTCAGAGACCGGCAGCTGCTGACGCTGGGGAGACTCGGGGGAGCGTCAGCAGCTGCCGCAACGGGAGTGCACACAAGCGCAACGGGGGAGCGCGGTGTTGGTTTTCTTTCTGGTGTCGCTTCGCTGCCTGCTGGCGCTGGTACTGATCTTCGCCGCAGCCGGCAAGCTGTGGCGCCGGTCGGGCATCGAGCAGCTCGGGCTGGTGTTGCGTGCCGGCCTGGGCGTGCCACACGCCGTCCTGGTGGCCGGCGGCTGGGTCGCCGCCGAAGCGGTGACCGCGCTGCTGCTGGTGCTGCCGCCGACCGTGCGACCGGGTGCCGAACTTGCCACCGCACAGTTCGCGGTGTTGACCGCCGGTGCCGCGGTGCTGGCGGTCCGGCGGCCAGGTTTGCGCTGCCCCTGCTTCGGAAACGGCAACGCGCCCATCGGCTGGCCGACCGCGCTGCGCAATGCGGCACTGACCGCGGCCGCGTTGCTGCTGGCCCTCGGCCTGCGACTTTCGCACGCCGGCGCACCGGCGCCGGTCGCGCTGGCGGCAGTGCTGGGCGTCGGGGTCGGCGTGCTGCTGGGCCGGCAGCTGGCCGCGTTGCGCTGGCTGGTCGGGCGGGCCCGGCACTCCCATCCGAACCGGACCGCGCCGGCCGGTCAGGTCGGTCAGGGGCGGCTATGACGATCGCCGATGTGCTCTCGGTGTATGCGGCCCTGGTGGCGAGCCTGGCGCTGGGAATCGCGTTGCTGATACTGCGCGTCCTGCCGGACCCGGGAGAACCGGGCGAGGTGGCCCAGCGGCCGGCGTGGTCGCCCGGCGGTCCGGAACCTGGCAGCCTGGTGCCGCCGATCCACACCGGGCAGTCGCCCGAGCCTGCCGAACCCGGCCGGGCACAGCTGGTCGCGTTCCTGTCCAGCAGTTGCTCGGCCTGCCGCAGCACGCTGCCGTCGCTGCTCGGCTACCTCGGCACGCTGCGCCTGATCGCGGTGATCGCCGGCGAGCCCCGGGCCGGCGCCGACCTCGAACGGTTGCTGGCACCTGTCGGCACGGTGGTGTTCGAACCGTACGGTGGTCCGATCGCCGCCGCGTACCGCATCACCGGCTATCCGTGCTACGTGCTGCTGTCAGCCGACTCGGTCGTCCTGGCCACCGGATCGTCGGTGCTGGATCTGCCGCAAACCCAGCCACAATGACGCAGAATCGCGGGTAGGCCGGTCAGACTGTGCCGATGAGGTCCACCGGAGGGCGCACGAGGTCTGCCAGGCGCACCAGGTCTGCCGGCCGGCGGCGTCCGTGATCCATCTGTTGCTGGTCCGGCTGCGGGCCAACCGGCTGCGGGTGACCGCGCTGGTGCTCGGCATCGCCGCCGCCACCACCGCCTTCGTGGTGCTCACCGGGCAGGTCGCCGAGCAGCGGCTGCAGCTGCGTGGCCGGGTGGCCGCCCAACCCCGTCCCCCCTACGACATCCTGGTCCGTCCGGCCGGCTCGCGTACCGCCCTCGAGGACGCGCAGGGGCTGGTTCGCGCCAACTTCCTGTCCGGCCAGTTCGGCGGCATCACCGTGGCGCAGTGGCACCGGATCCAGCAGCTCGACGGGGTGCAGGTCGCGGCTCCGATCGCGATGGTGGGCTACCTGCTGCAGACGGTGGAGATCCCGATCGACATCACCGACCAGCTGGGGACCGCCGGCCCGGAGCAACTGTTCACCACCTCGATCACCCGCCGCACCGCCCGCGGCCTGAGCACGTTCGACCAGCCGGCGATCGACTACACCTTCGTCAGCCCGGTACCGGTCCGGCGGGTCGGCACGCTCGGCGAGCCCGGCTTCGGCTACGACTTCGCCGATGCACGTGGCCGGTTGCCGGCCTGCCCCGCACGTCCGGCGTCCGGCGCGACGCCGTTCTCGGTGCACGGCCAGCGGCTGGGCACCTGCTGGTCGCTGGCCAACGGCGACAGCGGCGGCGGTTTCGACGGGCTGCCCACCGGCCACGCCGCGGTGACGGTGCGCTGGACGTTCCCTTTCCTGCTCGCCGCGATCGATCCCGAGCAGGAGGCGGCCCTGGCCGGCCTGGACCGGGCGGTGACCCAGGGCAGCTACCTGCCCGAACGCGGTGGGGTTGCCGGGGTGAAGGGCCGCAGCGTCCCGGTGCTGATGACCGAGCATGCCGGGGTGGAGGACTCCGACGAGGTCAGCATCCAGCGGCTGCCGGCCACGATGGCCACGGCGGTACGCAACGGCCTGCCGCTGCGCCGGCTGGACCCGCTGCTGGACGGCGCCCGCGGTCAGGTGGTGGCTCGCACGACGATCACCGCCGAACAGGCCTACCGGCGGCTGCTGGACATCCGGCTGCGCAAGCGGCAGGCCGCGCTGGTGGACAGCTACTGGACCAGCGGGCCGGTCGGTTACCGCACCCGGCCGGACGGCACCCTGCAGCCGCGACCGGTCAGCAATCCGACCAGCATCTGGCGCACCCCGATCCGCTACGTCGGCACCGTCACGGTTCCGCCGGATGCCGCCGACACCGCGTTCCGCGTGCTGCGCCGGCACCCGGTGCTGCAGGCGCAGCAGACTCCGGACGCCATCCCGCAGTTGGTCACCGTCGGCACCTTCGACGAGACCCGCCTGGCTGCGTTGCCGGGCGGGCCGGGCGTGCCAAGCCTGGACCCGGCGCTGGGCAACTATCGCACCGAGCCGCTGGTACCGGCCGACGCGGACAGCCGCGCGCACCTGCACGGCCAGCCGCTGCTGCCGGACAGCAACATCGCCGGTTACCTGCTGCCGGCGCCGACCATGGTCACCTCGCTGGACGCCGCCGCGGCGTTCACCGACTCCGCCGTGTTCGACGACGTCAGCGACGCCGCCCCGATCAGCGCGGTGAAGATCCGGGTGGCCGGGGTGCGCGGTACCGATCCGGTGAGCCGGGAACGGGTCCGGCTGGTCGCCGAGGCAATCGCGCGCAGCACCGGCCTGGCCGTCGACGTCACGGTGGGCAGTGCACCCACCGAGCGGCGCATCGCACTGCCGCCGGGTGCGGCCGGCCGGCCGGCCCTAATGCTGTCGGAGCAGTGGCAGCGCAAGGGCGTGGTGGTCACCGTGCTGCGCGCGGTCGACCGCAAGAGCCTGCTGCTGTTCGTCCTGGTGCTGGTGGTGTGCGGGGTGTTCACGGCGAATGCGGCCGGCGCCGCCGCCCGCTCGCCCCGGCTGGAACTGGCCGTCCTGAGCTGCCTGGGCTGGACCCGGAGCCAGTTGATGAGGCTGCTGCTGGGCGAGATGGCGCTGATCGGAACTGTCGCGGGCCTCCTGGGAGCATCGGTGGCGCTGCTGGCTGCCCGATCGCTGGGCGCGCCGGTGACCACCGGCCGGGCGCTGGTGGCCGTGCCGGCCGCGCTGGCGGTCACCCTGCTGGCCGCCGCCTGGCCGGCGTGGCGGGCGTCGGTGCCGGCTCCGCTGCCGTATCCGTTCTCCCGCAGCGGGCGCGGCGGTGTGGGCCCGGTGGGCGGGCTGTGGCAGCTGGCCTACCGCAACCTGCGCGACGAGCCCGGCCGCACCGGCCTCGGCATGCTGGCGGTCTGCGTGGGCTCGGCCGGCCTGACCGCGCTGCTGGCCATCACGGTGGCCTTCCGGGGCAGCGTGGTCGGCAGCGTGCTGGGCGATGCCATCTCGCTGCGCGCCCGCACCGTGGACTACCTCGCCGTGCTCGTCACGCTGGTGCTGGCCGCCGTCGCGGTGGCTGATGTCAGCTACCTCAACATGCGCGAGCGGCGGGAGGACCTGGCGCTGCTGCGGGCGGTCGGCTGGACGGCCGGCCAGCTCAACCGGCTGATCGCCGGTGAGGGGCTGTTGATCGGCGTGGTCGGCTCGCTGGCCGGCGCCGGGCTGGGGCTGGCGATAACCGCGGCGGTCGCGGGTTCGGTGCCGGGCAGCCTGTGGCTACTGGCCGGCTTCATCGCCCTGGGTGGCACCCTGGCCGGCATGCTGGCAGCGCTGCTGGCGGCCCTGGGCATGCCGCTGCTGCTCCGGGCGGCCGTCCTGACCGCTGCTGAGTAACCGGCCCGTATAACTTGGTCAACCCGCGCATCGTCAGGCATCCTTTGGGAGTGCTGGACGACGTCTTTCCCTCCGGGCCGGACGGCCCGACGCTGCTGTCGGTGGGCGCCGCGGCAGGTCGGCTGGGGGTGGCGCCGGCCACCGTGCGCAGCTGGGAACGCCGGTACGGACTGGGGCCGGGCGGGCGCAGCAGCGGTGGCCACCGGCGATACACCGAGGCCGACCTGGACCGGCTGCAGCGCATGCAGGAACTGGTCAGCCGCGGGCATACCCCGGCTGCCGCGGCCCGCACGGTGCTGGGCCAGCATCCCGAGCACGCCACTACCTCGATCCGGGCGGGCGGCGCACCGGCCGGCCGTCCGGCCCGGGTGGCCAGCCCGGCGCGGGTCAAGCACGGGGGTGGCCCGGGCGGCCGGGTGCTGGCGGTGCCGGGAGCCTCGCCCGAGGTGCGCGGGCTGGCCCGGGCGGCCAGCCGGCTGGATGCCGACGCCGCCACCAGCCAGCTCGGCGACCTGCTGGTCGACCGGGGGGCGGTGGCCACCTGGAACGAGGTGCTGCGACCGGTGCTGGCCTCGATCGGCATGCGCTGGGTGCGGACCGGCGTCGACGTCGAGCACGTCTTCACCGAGGCGATCATGGACGCGCTGCGCGGCTACCGGGCCTTCCTGCCCCGGCCGATGCCCGGCCGTCCGGTGTTGCTGGCCTGCGCGCCGGACGAGCAGCACACCCTGCCGCTGCACGCGCTGGCCGCGGCGCTGGCCGAGCTGCGGACGCCGGTGCGGGTGCTCGGCGGCCGGGTGCCGACCGACGCGCTGGTCTCGGCCGCCCGGCGGACCGGCGCGGGGGCGATCTTCCTGTGGCGCCACTCGTGCGAGGGCCTGCCGCAGCTCAGCCAGCTCGAACTGGACCAGATCGGCTCGCTGACCCGCAGCCGGCCGGCCCGCCGGCTGGTCATCGGTGGCATGGCCTGGCAGGGCACCGCGATACCGGGCACCAGCCATGCCGGCGACATCGAGACGGCCGTCCAGCTGCTGCGTCCTCCGGTACGCTAATTTCTGCAATCTTTTTATTTCCGTTCGGTTTGAACGGGTCCGGCAGGGGAGCGTCTGGTGATGACGGGTACCGAGGTGCTGGTGACCGGTGCGTCCGGCTTCGTCGGCTCACACCTGTCCGACGCGCTGGATCGAGCGGGCTACCGGGTACGTGCCATGACCCGGCAGCCGGAGCGCTACACCGGTGCCGGCGAGCCGGTGGCCGGCGATGTGTCCCGGCCAGAGAGCCTGGCAGCCCCGCTGGCCGGCACCAGTGCCGCCTACTATCTTGTGCATTCCCTGGACTCGGCGCGGTTCGAGCAGGTCGACGCGGCGGCCGCCCGGGCGTTCGGCGCGGCGGCTGCCGCCGCCGGGGTGGGCCGGATCATCTACCTCGGCGGCCTGGGTTCGGACGACCAGCGGCTCTCGCCCCACCTACGGTCCCGGCGGGCGGTGGAGCATCTGCTCGGCGAGGCCGGGGTGCCGGTCACGGTGCTGCGCGCCGCGGTGGTGATCGGGCACGGCGGCATCTCCTGGGAGATCACCCGGCAGCTGGTCGACCACCTGCCGGCGATGGTCACCCCGCGCTGGGTGACCACCCGCACCCAGCCGATCGCGCTGGCCGACGTGGTGCGCTACCTGCTGGCGGTGCTGGAGGCGCCTGAGGCCACCGGGCAGGTGTACGAGATCGGCGGCCCCGAGGTGTTGCGCTACGTCGACATGCTGCAGCGGGCCGCGCGGATCCTCAACGGCCGCCGGTTGCCGGTGCTGCCGGTGCCGCTGCTCAGCCCGCGGTTGTCCTCGGCGTGGCTGGCGCTGGTGACCGACGTCAACCTGACGGCCGCCCGCAACCTGGTGGATTCGATGGCCACCGAGGTGGTGGTGCGCGACGACTCCATCCGGCGGCTGGTGCCGGGCGCCACCATCGGCTACGACGAGGCGGTACGGCAGGCGATGGCGGCCCGGCAGGCCGCCGAATCCGGCGACGCGGCCACCGGCCGCCGGTCCGGATGACGGCGGACCGGCCGGCACCTGCATCTGTGGCGCGGTGGTCCGGGCTGACCGGCCGGGTGGCCGAACTGCTGCGCCCGGCGCTGGTCGACAAGGTGCCCCGCGACCACCGCGAACCGGACAGCGCGTTCCGGCGTCGCCGGCTGGTGGTGGTGCTGGTGCTCGTCGCCGGCGCGGTGCTGCTGGGCCTGTCGCTGTCGGTCCGGCCCGCCGACCCGGCGTTCTACCCGCTCACCACCGGCCTCGCGGCGGTCTGGCTGCTCGGCGGACTCGGATCGGGACCGCTGCACCTGGGCCGGATCAGCTTCCGCGGCCAGCTGCGCCGGCCGGTGCTGACCCCGGTGCTGCTCGGGCTGCTGGCCGTCGCGGTGTTCGTGCTGGGTGCGCTGGGAGTGCGCGAGATCGAGCCGCTGCGGGCCCTGACCGAGAACGTGCTGGCGCACGCCCGGTACGGCTCGCTGCCGCTGGTGGCCCTGATCACGGTGCTGAACGGCATTGCCGAGGAGGTGTTCTTCCGCGGTGCGCTGTTCGCCGCGCTGGGCGATCGGCGCCCGGTGCTGGCCTCGACCGGCATCTACGCGCTGGTCACGGTGGCCACCGGCAACGTGATGCTGGTCTTCGCAGCCGCCACCCTGGGCCTCGTGCTGGGGCTGCAACGCCGGGCGTCCGGCGGCATCCTGGCGCCGATGCTGACCCATGTCACCTGGTCGACGGGCATGCTGCTGGTGCTGCCGCCGCTGTTCGCCCGCTGAGCGGTCAGTCCCGGTCCACCGGCCGGCCGTAGCCGGCGAACGCCTCGGCGGCCGCGGCCAGCTCGTCGGCGTCCAGCAGCTGTGCCACGCCGGCCTGCCGGGCCCGCCAGGCGAGTTCGGCAGTGGTCTCGACGGCTTCGGCCACCGCCATCGCGTGGTCGAGGTCGGTGCCCACCGCCACCACGCCGTGGTTGGCCAGCAGCACCGCGAACCCGGTCCCGAGGGCCCGGACGGCCGCCTGCGCCAGCTCGACGGTCCCGTACCGGGCATAGGGCGCCACCGGAACGCTGCCACCGGTCCGGGCGATCAGGTAGTGCACCGGCGGGACCGGCTCGCCCAGCACGGCGAAGGTGGTGGCGAACATCGAGTGGGTGTGCACCACCGCCCCGACGTCCGGGCGCTCGGCGTAGACGGCCAGGTGCAGCGCCAGTTCCGAGGTGGGCCGCAACGCGCCGTCGAGCTGGCTGCCGTCCGGCGCGAGCACCGCGACGTCCTCGGCCCGCATGCCCGGATAGCGCATGCCGGTCGGGGTGATCGCGATCGTGCCGGTGGCCGGGACGCGCACCGAGACGTTGCCCGAGGTGCCGCGCACCAGCCCGGCGGCCAGCAGATCCCGGCAGGCCGTCACCACCGCGCAGCGTTGGTCGGCGAGGAGCACAGCTGGCTACGCTACCGGCCATGCGGACGATCGACTGGGATTCTGGCGCGGTGCGGATCATCGACCAGACCCGGCTGCCGGACGAGCTGGTGGTGCTGGAGGTTCGTGAGGTCGACGAGCTGGTGGCCCACATCCGGTCGCTGGCGGTGCGCGGGGCGCCGGCGCTGGGGGTGGCCGGGGCGCTGGGCATGGCACTGGCCGCCTGCCGGTCCGCCGAGCGGGGCGGCGACCCGGCCGACCCGGACTCCGACCGGGACGCCGACCCGGAGGCCGACCTGGACCGCGACCTGTCGGTGGCCGCCGGCAAGCTCTGCGGGGCCCGCCCGACGGCGGTGAACCTGTCCTGGGGCGTCGAGCAGCTGCGTGCCGCCCGGGCCGCCGGCGCCGGCCGGGACGAGCTGGTGGCCGCCGCGCTGGCCATCCGGGACGCCGACATCGCGGCCAACCGCGCGCTCGCCGAGCGCGGCGCGCAGCTGCTGGCCGGTACCCGCCGGGTGCTGACGCACTGCAACGCCGGCGCGCTGGCCTGCGTCGAGGTGGGCAGCGCGCTCGGCGTCATCGAGCAGTTGCACGCGGCTGCGCCGCTGGAGATGGTCTACGTCTGCGAGACCCGGCCGTTGCTGCAGGGCAGCCGGTTGACCGCCTGGGAGCTGGGCCGGCGCGGCATTCCGCACCGGATCATCGTCGACTCGGCCGCGGCCGGGCTGGTGCTGGGCGGCGAGGTGCAGGCGGTGGTGGTCGGCGCGGACCGGATCGCGGCCAACGGCGACGTGGCGAACAAGGTGGGCACCGTCGCACACGCGCTGGCGGCCAACTACGCCGGCATTCCGTTCGTGGTGGCCGCCCCGGAATCGACCGTCGACCCGGCGACCGGGACCGGCGCGGCGATCTCGATCGAGCTGCGCGACGACGCCGAGGTGCTGGCGCTGGCCGGCCGGCGGGTGGCAGCACCCGGCAGCACCGGCCTGAACCCGGCCTTCGACGTCACCCCGGCGGCGCTGGTGACCGCGATCGTGACCGAGCGGCGCACCATCTCCGGCCGGGCGGTAGAGCCGGGATCGGTCACCGCCGGCTGAGCCGGTCCGGTTAGATGTGCTGGTGCCTGCCGAACGCCATCCCCTGGAGCAGCATCTGCTCGCCGAGCTGGCGGCGCTTGCGCGCGGTGCGAGCCGCGACCCCGACAGTCCGGTCCGGCCCGGCAGCGCGCTGAGCGTGCGGCAGGCCGCAGAGCTCTTCTGGGCGCAGTGCGAGTCCCGCCAGGTCGATCTGGCCGCGATCTGGATGCAGACCCAGGGCCGCGGCTTCTACACCATCTCCTCCTCCGGCCACGAGGGCAACGCGGCCGTTGCGGCGGCGCTGCGGCCGGACGACCCGGCGCTGCTGCACTACCGCTCCGGCGGCTTCTACTGCGCCCGGGCCCGCCAGGTGGCCGACACCGACCCGGTGCCCGACATCCTGCGCGGCATGGCGGCCTCGGTGCACGAGCCGATCGCCGGCGGGCGGCACAAGGTGTTCGGCAATGCCGCGCTGGCCGTCATTCCGCAGACCTCGACGATCGCCTCGCACCTGCCCCGGGCGGTCGGGCTGGCCTTCGCGCTGGGCCGGGCCAAGCGGACCGGGGTGCGCACCCCCTACCCGGCGGACGCGATCGTGGTAACCAGCTTCGGCGACGCCTCGGTCAACCACTCGACGCTGGTGGGCGGGGTCAACACCGCGTCGAACACCGTCTACCAGGGCCTGCCGATGCCGCTGCTGATGGTGTGCGAGGACAACGGCCTGGGCATCAGCACCCGCACGCCGTCCGGCTGGATCACCGAGCGGTTCGCCGCCCGTCCCGGGTTGCGGTACCTCGCGGTGGACGGCTGCGACCTGGCCGATGTCTACGACGCGGCCCGGCAGGCGGTGGACTACGTCCGGTCGGCACGCAAGCCGGCCTTCCTGCACCTGCGCACCGTCCGGTTTCTCGGGCATGCCGGCTCCGACGCCGAGGTCGCCTACCGGACGCCGGCGGCGATCCTGGCCGACTACCCGCGCGATCCGCTGCTGGCCACCGCCGGCCTGCTGGCCGCGGCCGGGTTCGCCGACGGCGCGCAGCTGGCCGAGCGCTACCAGCTGATCGGCGAGCGGGTGCGCGAGGTGGCGGCCCGGGTGATGACCGAGCCGCAGCTGGGCACCGCCGCCCAGGTGATGGCGCCACTGGCCCCGCGCAGCGTCGAGCAGGTGGCAGCGTCCGTGGCGGCGCCCGCGGCGGCTTCGGCGGCTTCGGCGGCTTCGGCGGCCGACCGGACCAGGGTCTTCGGCGACCGGCTGCCCGAGGACGAGGGCCCGCTGACGCTGGCCCAGTCGATCAACCGGACGCTGCACGACGAGCTGGCCCGCCGGCCCGAGACCCTGGTGTTCGGCGAGGACGTCTCGGTCAAGGGCGGGGTGTACGGGCTGACCCGCGGGCTGCGCAAGAGCTTCGGCGGCGCCCGGGTGTTCGACACCATCCTCGACGAGCAGGCCGTCCTCGGGGTGGGCCTGGGTGCCGGGTTGGCCAACTTCCTGCCGATCCCGGAGATCCAGTACCTGGCCTACCTGCACAATGCCGCCGACCAGTTGCGCGGCGAGGCGGCCACCCTGCAGTTCTTCTCCCAGGGCCAGTACCGCAATCCGATGGTGGTGCGGATCGCGGGCCTGGGGTACCAGAAAGGCTTCGGCGGCCACTTCCACAACGACAACTCGGTCGCCGCGCTGCGCGACATCCCGGGGCTGGTGCTGGGGGTGCCGGCGCACCCGTCCGACGCCCCGGCGATGCTGCGCACCCTGCTGGCGGCCGCCGCCGCCGACGGCACCGTCGGGGTCTTTCTGGAGCCGATCGCCCTGTACCACCAACGGGATCTGCATTCTTCCGGGGACGGTGGCTGGCTGGCTGACTACGCCGGCCCGGACCGCTGGGCGCAGGAGCACGTGCCGATCGGGCGGGCCCGGCGCTGGCTGGTCACGGCCTCCGACGGCGGCCCGTCGCACGCCTCGGACGCCGCCGACCTGTCGATCCTGACCTTCGGCAACGGGCTGCCGATGAGCCTGCGGGTGGCTCGGACCCTGGCCGGACAGGGCGTCTCCACCGCGGTGCTGGATTTGCGCTGGCTGTCCCCGCTGCCGGTGGCCGACATGCTGCGCGAGGCAGCCGGTAGCGGCCAGGTGCTGGTGGTGGACGAGACCCGGCGCTCCGGTGGGGTGTCGGAGGGCATCGTGACGGCGCTGGTGGACGGTGGGTTCACCGGTCCGATCCGGCGGGTGACCAGCGCTGACAGCTTCATTCCGCTGGGTGACGCGGCCCGGGCGGTGCTGCTGGACGAGGCCACCGTGCTGGCGGCGGCCCAGGCCCTGCTGGCGGCGACGGGGTAGCGGTGGGGCATCCGTACTGGCCGGTGTTCGACCTGCGGCTGTCGGTGGCGGACCTGCAGCTGCGGCCGATGACCGAGGCCGACCTGCTGCCGCTGGCCGAGTTGCTGCCCGACGACGTCGAGCTCGACCCGGCCGCCACCCGGTATCCGGGACTGTCCGAGCCGGTCGGGCGCCGGGTGATCGGCTTCCAGCACTACTGGAAGAGCTACGGCAGCTGGCGCCCGGAGCGGTGGCGACTCGGCTTCTGCGTGTGGGCCGGCGGCGAGCTGGTGGGCGTGCAGGAGCTGGAGGCGGAGGACTTCGCCGCGCTGCGGACCGTCTACAGCGCCTCGCACCTGATCGGCTCGGCGCGCGGCCGGGGGATCGGCCGGCAGATGCGGCGTGCGGTGCTGGCGCTGGCCTTCGGCCCGCTGGGCGCCGAGGCCGCGGTCAGCTCGGCCTGGCAGGACAACCACGCCTCGCTCGCGGTGTCCCGGGCGCTGGGCTACCGGCCGAACGGCGAGTCCCGGCACCGCCGCGACGACGGGGTGGACACCATGCGGTACCTGCGGTTGAGCCGCGCGGACTGGCTGGCCGGCGACGGTGCGGCCGGCGTAATGATCGAGGGTGTCGAGCCCTGCCTGCCGTACTTCGGGTTGGCGCCCTAGTCCCGGCCAGTCCCGGCCAGCCCGGGCCACTAGTCGAGGTCGGCGACCAGCACCCGGCCGGTGCGCGTCGAGCGGCGCTGGGAGATGTCGAAGGCCAGCCGGCGTGCGATCGCCAGCAGGTCCTCGTCGCTGGCGACGGTGTAGCCGTGCCGGGCCAGCAGCCGGCGCAGCGCCGACGGGTCCAGAGCGAGCGCCACGGCTCGCTGCTCATCGGGTGCGCACCGCCGGTACCGCGCCTGAGCACCGCCCCCACCACGACCCGGCCGAGCAGGCTGGTCGCCGCCGGTTGCTGGTAGTTGACGACCAGCCGGCTGCCGGGCGCGGACAGTGCCCGGACCGCCGCGGCGGTGCGGCGGACCTGGCCGCGGGTCAGGTAGGCCACCACGCCCTCCCACACCCAGGTGGTGGGTTGCGCGGGGTCGTGGCCGACGCCGGCCAGCGCGGTGGCGAGCTCATCGCGGTCGAACCGCACCGGGGCCATCCGCAGCGATCCGGCCAGCGGTGTCAGGGGCCCGATCCGGTCGAGCTTGTCGGCCTGGCTGGCCGGGTGATCCACTTCGATTACCGCGGTACTGCTGAGTTCCGGCATCCGCCAAGCCCGGGAGTCCAGGCCGGCTCCCAGGATCACCAGCTGGCCGGCGGCCCGATCCCGGATGGCGTCGTCGATGGCCAGCGTGCGCGGCACCATCATCTCCGCACAACCATGCACCAGTTCGTAGGCCATCCGGTCCCGCCAGCCGGTGGGCGGCCGGCCGGCGCGTACCTGGTCGACCAGTTCGCGTTCGGTGTCGCGCAGCAGCAGGGTGGCGATCGGGTCGCTGAACCGGCCGGCGGCGAGCCGGCCGTGCGCGGCGGCGCGGCCCTGGCAGACCAGCACCGCGGTCCGGCTGGCACCGCTGGCATCGTCCACGCCGCCATCCTCGCATCGCGACCGGCCGGCAGCAGCTCTACCGGAGCAGTCCCTGGGCGGCGAGTAGTTCGCGGATCCCCGTCAGGTCCGCGCTCGACAGCAGCCGTTCGGTGCGCTGACGCTCATCCTCGTCGGCCATCCCGAATGCCCAGAACGGCGCGCCGTCCGAGCCCATCACCAGCATCCGGTCCTTCTGCTCCGGCCCGCGCACCGTCAGCGTCACGGTCTGGGCCGCGGCGCGCACCGAGTGCAGCAGGGTGTGCTCGATCGCGTACGCGCTGCCGGCCGGCTCGTAGTGGACGAACCGGGGCACCAGCACCGCCGGGTCGATGTCCAGGCTGGCGGCGTCGTCCCAGTGCCCGTACAGCGTCTGCTCGTAGCCGCCTGACAGGATCAGGGAGGCGAAGTTGAAGCGGTGGTTGTGGGGCGTGTCGACGTAGCCGTCGTGAAAGATGTGCATCCGAATTCGGACGCCGCTGTCCCGGTCGTGCAGCAGCACCACCTTGTCGAAGATCGCCAGGCGCTCGGACAGCGACCGCAGGTGCCCGTCGGCGAACATCTCCTCCAGCGCCCGGCCCAGCCAGGCCGGGTCGGCGACCAGTTCCCGCAGCAGTGCCGGCGCCCGGTCGGCGACCTGCCCGATGTCGTCCCACTGGATCTGTCGCAGGCCGTCCAGCGTGCTGGTCCGGTCCAGGCAACCGGTCATCGGCTTCCTCCGACCTCGACGGGTTGCGGGTCCGACAGCGAGTGCAACCGGGGCACCGCACTTCTGGCCAGTAGCACCGGGCCCAGGAAGGCGCTGGCGCAGGAGAGCCAGAACGCCGGCCTGGCGCCCAACGCAAGCGCCAGGCCGCCCGCCACCAGGGACCCGACCGGGGTGGCGCCCCAGGAGACGAACCGCACAGTGCCCATCACCCGCGCGAGCAGTTCCGGCGGGCTGGCGGTCTGCCGGTGGGTGCGGGTGATGATCGAGCCCACCACCACGCCGGCGGCGAATCCCGCGTTGCCCACCGAGAACACCAGCGCGCCGGGCACCCCCTGGACCAGCGGCATCAGCAGTGCCAGGCAGGCGCCGGCGAAGGTGGCGGTGAGCATCACCCGCACGCCGCCGTACCGGCGTTCCAGCCGGGGGGTGAGCCACGAGCCGATCACCGCGCCGCCGCTCTCGGTCGCAATCAGCAGGCCGACCGCGGCGGGCGAGGCGCCCAGCTCCCGGACCAGGTAGACCGGGGTCAGGGCGAGCAGCGCACCGCAGGTGAAGTTGATCGCCGTCGCCCACAGCACGCACGGGAACATCACCGGGTGGGAGCGCACGAACTGCCATCCCTGCCTGATCTGGGTCCGCATGCCGGCGGCCGGGACCGCGGGGGTGCGCCGTTCGGGCAGCGTGCGCAGCACCGCGCCGGAGAACAGGAACGACAGCGAGTCCAGCAGTAGTGCCGGGGCGGCGCCCACCGCCTGGATCAGCACGCCGCCCAGGGACGGGCCGGCGAGCTGGGTGGCCGACCAGGTTCCCGACACCAGGCTGTTGCGCGAGGTCAGCTGGTCGGAGTCGACGATGGCCGGCAGGAACGTCGCGGTAGCCACGTCGAACAGGACGTTGGCCAGGCTCACGACGGCGGCCACCAGCAGCAGGTGGACGAACCTGAGCTGGTCGGCCCACCAGAGCACCGGCAGGCTGCCGATGGCCAGTGCCCGGAGCAGGTCGGCGCCCACCTGCAGACCGCGCAGCGGCAACCGCCCCACTATCACCCCGGCCGGCAGGCCCAGGGTGATCCAGCCCAGGTAACCCATGGCGGTCAGCAGGCTGACCTGGAATGCGGAGGCGTCCAGCAGCGTGATGGCGATCAGCGGCAGGGCCACCAGCGTGACGCCAGAGCCGACGTCGCTGACCGTCGCGGCGGTCCAGTACCGCCAGAAGAGCGAGTTGGCCGAGCGGGTGCCGGAGGTTCTCGCGCCGCCGGTCATCGGGTCACGAGCTGACGGGTCGGGCGGGGATAGGCTCCCGCGGTGACCGTGGAGGAGTTGTACGCCGCCGTGCTGCAGCGGGCCGAGCAGCGCCCGGCCGGCAGTGGCACCGTGCACTGGCTCGACCAGGGCCCGGACGGGCTGGGTCGCAAGCTGCTCGAAGAGGCCGCCGAGGCGTGGATGGCCGCCAGGCACGAGACCCGGGAGGATCTCCGGCTCGAACTGTCCCAGGTGCTGTACTTCGTGGTGTGCCTGATGGTCTCGCGCGAGGTGACGCTCGAGGAGGTACTGGACCTGCTCTGAGCGGGACGGGGCCGTCTCACCGTCCCGCACCCGTGACCAGGCCGGCCTGCTGGAACGCTTCGCGGGTGCGGGCGTGCCGCAACGCACCGACCTCGGTGAAGTAGCGCACGGCCGACACCGCGGCCGCCGCGATGTCGGTGTCCACCCGCCACCGGGGCCAGGATTCGGTCACGACCTCGTCGAGTTGGTCCTTCTCGATCCCGACGCTCAGCAGGCTGCGGGCCGCGCGGGTGTAGTCGGGCTCCAGGAAGGCATGGATGATCTCGGGCAGGAAGGGCCCGACCTCGGCCTGCTCCGACTCGGTCAGCGCCGGCCAGAGGTGGCGCAGGATGGCGCGGAAATAGACGTGGTGGCGGCCCTCGTCCTCGGCGTGGTCGCGGACCAACTCGCGGACGCTGCGCGGCAACCGGGCGTCCTGCGGTAGGTCGGACAGGATGCTGGAGATGAGCGTCTCGCTGACCACGGCGAACAGCAGTTCCTCGATGCCGCGCAGCTGCTGGGGCAGCGCCTCGTGGATACGGTCCAGCCGGTCGACGAAGGAGGCCATCCCGCCGGCGTTGACGTTGCAGATGCCGGTCTGACGCTGCAACTGCCCGACGAAGTCGTCGGAGAACTGGGCGTGCCAGGCCTCGTCAGTGACGATCTTGAAGGCGTCGGCGCGGACCTGGTCGGAAATGGGCAGGCCGGCCCGGTTGCGGCTGAGCTTGATGGCCACCGGGATGACGGCCAGCGATTCCAGTTCGGTGGTGAAGTCGAGGTAGTCGTAGAGCCGCTGCACGAGCAACCGGCGGCGGACCTGCGGGCCGAGCTGGACCACCAGCGGATGGTCGACCACCGGGTACAGCTCGGGCGGGAAGAAGATCTCCTCGTCGTCGGCCGCAGTCAGCACCCGGCGCGGACTGCGCCGCACGCTGGCCCGGTCGTCCCAGCGCGCCATGGCCCGGATCCGGTCGTCGGAGGCCAGGGCGAGGACGGTGTCGCGATGGTGTGTCCGCACCTGCACCAGCTCCTGGAGCGCGGCTTCGCGATACACCCTTGCAGATCCTCTCGGCCGTCGAATGCCTGTCCGGCCACCCTAGGCGTCGGACGGGTAACCGAGCCATTCATTCGGCTTTTCACGAAAGTAAGTTCCACCATCGCTTCGCTGTCGGCCGGCCGCTGTCCCGGGCTGGTCCGCGACCAGCCACTACGCTGCTCAGCACGGGAGACGACACGCTGAGGGAGCATCCGTGGTGAGAGCACCGTTATGTCTCGGCATTCTCGGCGCCGGCTGGGGCAGGGTGCACGCGCTGGCGGTGGGCGAACTCGACGGCGTCGAGGTCAGCGCGCTGTGGTCGCGCAATCCGGAGCACTGCCGTTCGGTGGGCGCCGAACTCGGGCTGCCGGACACGGCCTGCGAGCAGGACTGGCAGGCCCTGGTCGGCCGGGACGACGTCGACGCGGTGGTGATCGCCGCTCCCGACTCGCTGCACCACGACATGGCGATCGCGGCCGCCGGTCGCGGCAAGCAACTGGTCTGCGAGAAGCCGCTGGCCCAGACCGCCGCCGAGGCCGAGGCGATGCTGGACGCGGCCCGGTCGGCCGGGGTCGGGCACTTCACCGGTTTCCTGTGGCGCTACGCCGCCCCGGTCGCCACCGTGCGGGAGTTGCTGGAGCATGGCCGGCTCGGTTCGCTGCTCGCCCTCGACATGCACTTCCGGCTCGGCCCGCCGCGGCCGGACCGGCAGTGGCAGCACGTACGGCACGGTGGGGTGCTGAGCAATCTGGTGGTGCACATGGCCGATCTGGTCCGCTACCTGCAGCCGGCCGAGCACCGCGACGGTACCCATGCCTGGCGGGTGTGGGCGCACACCGCCCCCGCATCCGATCCGGGCCCGGCAGCGGAGTCCGGGCCGGTGCCGCCCAGCCAGGCGTGGTTGCACCTGCAGTGCGAGACCGGGCTCAGCGTCCGGTTGCAGGCCTCCCAGGAGTGGGGCATCCGTACCGACTTCCCGTTGCGGATGGAGGTGCATGGCAGCCGGGCCAGCGCGGTGGCCTATGCCAATCCGCTGCGACCGGACTCCGACCGGGTCGACGTGGTCGAGCAGCTGTCCGGGGTGGCCGAACCGCAGCCGTTGTGCCGGCCGGGTGGCCGGTCGGAGCCGCCCGGATCCTCGACCTCGGCGTCGGCCTACCTGCTGCCGGCCACCCGGCACCTCTACCAGGCATTCGTGCTGCCTGCCTGGCACGGCCGGCCGGCCGGCGACCCGCCGACCTTCCTCGACGGCCTGCGGGCCCAGCAACTCATCGACACCGCGCTGCGATCGGCGCACTCAGGTGGCTGGCAGTCGATCTGCTGGTGAGCCGCCGGCCACCGACACGCTACGACGACTCGTTTTCCTTGACCGAAGCCGGAGAACCCTGATGACCGAGCACGTCACCACCGAGATCGCCGAGTACTACGGCAGCCGCTACGACGAGGGCCGCCGGATGCTGACCGGGGTGCACGAGAAGCTCGAATGGATCCGCACCCTGGAGATCTTGCAGGAACTGCTGCCCCCGGGCGCGCGCATCCTCGACGTGGGCGGCGGGACCGGTGTGTACGCGCGTGCGCTCACCGCGGCCGGTCACCGGGTCCGGCTGCTGGATCTGGTGCCCGAGCACGTGGCGCAGGCACTGGCCGGGGATCCGCCGATCGAGGCTGCCGTCGCCGACAGCCGCCGGCTGCCCGAGGCCGACGACAGCTATGACGCCACCCTGCTGCTGGGCCCGCTCTACCACCTGATCTCCGAACAGGACCGGATCACCACGATCGGCGAAGCGATCCGGGTCACCCGTCCGGGCGGGGTGGTGGCCGCCGCCGCGATCTCGCGCTTCCAGGGGCCGCTGGACTTCGCGGCCACCGGCCGGCTGGTGGGCCGCTGGGTGGAATGGTCGCGGCATCTGATCTCCGACGGCGTGCACGACGCCAGCAACGGCTGGTTCACCCACGCCTACTTCCACCGGGCCGAGGAACTCGAGCACGAGTGCCTGGCCGCGGGCCTGCGAGACGTGGTCATCCACGGCATCGAGGGACCGGCCTGGACCGTCGCCGAGGCCACCAAGCATTCCGAGGCGGCCGAATCGACCTTCCAGTCCGCGCTGGAACTGGCCCGCAGTCTCAGCAGCGAACGGTCGCTGGTGGCCGCCAGTGCCCATCTGCTGGCCACCGGCCGGGTCGGCTAGCGCTACCGATCGCTCGGCGAAACAGGGGAGATCGGGCGTCACCAGCCCTGATCAGGTGCGCTCCAGTCGTTGACGTAGAGGCGTTCGGAGGACCAGGTGGCGACCGGGTTGACGTCGTAGTGCAGCCCGGACATCAGCAGCACCCGGACCCGCTCCGGCACCGGCACGTTGCTGCGCTCCAGGGCGTCGAAGAGCTGCTCGCCGTCATCGACGGTGTAGGCCCCGTGGCCGGACAGGTACCAGCTGGCGTACAGGGCGTGCAGGCCGTCGACGAGGTTCCGCAGCTGCCGGGCCCGTAGCTGGGGGGACAGCTCGCCGGACAGCGCCGCAGCGGTGCGGGCGGGCAGCCGGCTCTCGCAGGTCGCGATCAGCTGCCGCAACGGGGCATGTTCGGCCCTGGCGAAGTCGCGGTAGGCCGGGCGTTGCCGGTGGTAGGACAACGGCGCGACGGTGCCGCACGCCTGCTCGGTCAGGACGCGCAGGTCAGCGGCCGGCTCCCGGCTGGCCGGGTCGGTGGCGACCAGGTTGGCCAGGATGCGGCGCTTGAGCTGCAGGGCCGCGGCCGGCATCGTCGCCGCGGGCGGCAGCTCGGTCTCCAGCAGCGGCCGCCAGACGTCCTCGGCCAGCGGGTCGGGCGCGTCGAGGATCTGCGCCAGCCCGGCGACGCCGAAGAACTCGGTGCCCTGGCACAGGGTCGCGCCCGGGTCGTCGGCGGTATGCAGGCCGACGTGCACGGCGCTCAGCCGGCCCATCGTGGACCGCAGGTCCTCACCTGCGGGCCGGGCCGGACTCGCGTCGCCCTTCATCGCCTGGATCCGTTCCCCCAACGATCCGTGTCCGCCGGGATCGCCCTCCAGTACGACCAGGGCGGCCGGGCCGGAGGCAAACAACCGGTGGTGCAACCACACCTGCTCGCCCATCAGTTCGAGCTCGTGCCGGTAGAGGGCGTTGAAGTCTGCCGGGGTGAGTCGCCGGACCCGCAGGGCCAGCACGACCGCGCCGCACCGCCTGCCGAGCTCGGAGATCAGCGGGACGGCGCTGCCGGCCTGTAGGGCGTCGGGACGGAGCACGACGAAGGCCACCCGGGACAGCCGCGCCAGGCCCGCGGGGGACAGCCGGCGCGCCAGGCCGGCACCGAGCGGCCGGCCCTCCCGCAGTTCGCCCGCGTGCCCGCCCAGCGTGCTGCTGAGCCGGTCGGTGTCGAGCTCGGTCATGCGATACCCGCTTTCCTCGGCCTGCGGCGCACTCTATCCGGCACGGCCCCACCCGGCCGGTGCGGCGGACAGTGCCCGCGACGCGAACGTTCGGCACAGGCCGAATAGGTGGAACGGGCGGCAGGGGGTGGTTAGCGTGACGCTGTCCGGAGAGCATCGACCGTTCCGCCCGAGCCCGCTGGGCCCGTGCGGGGTGCCGATCCTCTGAGCCGTCCAGGTTCTGGGAGGTGAAACAGATGAAGAAGTACGCCAAGCCGACTGGCACCGCCGTGACGTCAGCGACGATGCTGCGCAGCAACACCTGATGCAGCAGCCCAGTTGAGGCATCAGCGGGGGCCGTGCCGCCCACGCCGGGTGGCACGGCCCCCGGCCCCCTCTCGTTTCAGCCGTCTAGCGCCGCGGACACCAAGGTCGCCGCCGGGATCGGAGAACTATGTGTGGCATCGCCGCCGTCGCCCGACTGGACGGCAGGATGTTGGAGCCGGTCGCCGACGAACTCCTCGACCGGATGGCCGACATCCTCGAACACCGGGGCCCCGACGACCGGGTGACCACCCGGCAGGGCGGTGTCGGCATGGCCTTCACCCGGCTCTCCCTGGTCGGGCCGCAGGACGGCGGGCAACCGCTGGTCAGCGACGACGGCAACCTGGTTCTGATCGCCAACGGCGAGGTCTACAACCACCGCGAGCTGGCGGCCGGCCTGCCGGCCGGAACGCGGTTGCGCACCCAGTCCGACTGCGAGGTGCTGCTCTACCTCTACCGCGAGCACGGCCTGCGCTTCCTCGACTCGGTGCGCGGCATGTTCGGCATGATCCTGTGGGACCGCGCGAACGACGTGCTGATCCTGGCCCGTGACCGGTTCGGCATCAAGCCGCTCTACTACCACCGCAACGACCGGCGGATCGTGCTCGGCTCGGAGCTGAAGACCCTGTTCGCCGACGCCGACACGCCCCGCCGTTTCGACTGGACGCGCGCGTTGGCCAACCCCTACCTGACCAGTACGGCGAGCCTGCACGACCGCGCGCCGGACACCTGGTTCGAGGGCCTGGAGTCGGTGCCCGCTGCCACCATCCTGCGCATCGAGCTGAACGGTGGCGCCACCAAGGCCCACCGGTACTGGCAGTTGCCGACCGAGGCGCTGCCCGACGCCCGGCCCGAGGAGCTCATCGAGGCGTACGGGCAGGTGCTGGCCTCCTCGGTCGGCGAGTGCGCCACCGCCGACACCGAGATCGGCCTTTTCCTGTCGGGTGGAATCGACTCGGCCGCGGTGCTGGCGCACGCGGTCGGCAAGCTGGACCAGTTGCACACCTTCAGCGTGTTGAGCGCAAGCACGTATCTCAACGGAGACGCCGAGCACGCGTACCGGTTGGCCGCGAAGTTCGGGGTGCCCAACCACCAGGTGGTCTTCGACCCGTCCCGGGTGCCCACGCCCGAGGACTGGCAGCGCCTGGTGTGGCTGTGCGAGACGCCGCTGTGCGGCCCGGAGATCTACTACAAGCACGAGCTGCACCGCTTCGCCAAGCAGCGACGTCCGGAGCTGCGCGCCATGTTGTTGGGGGCGGCGAGCGACGAGTTCAACGGTGGGTACTCCGCCGAGTTCTCCGGTGGTGCCGGCTGGCCGGTGGTCGAGGCGAACCTGCGTTCGATGGCCCGGCAGGGCGTGCTGCGCCGCAGCCCTGAGCTGAGCGCCTGGTGGGCCTCGACCGAGCCGTCCTTCCTCACCGACGCGGCCCTGGAGTCGGTGGCCGGCGCCGAACTGGCCGACCCGTACCTGAGCTATCTGGACTGGGAGTACCGCAAGGTCCAGCAGTACAACGTCTGGCACGAGGACCGGACGGCGGCCGGCAGTGGGATCGAGGCCCGCGTGCCGTTCCTGGATCACCGGCTGGTGGAGATCTCGGCGTCGGTACCCCGGCAGCTGCGCGGCCGACTGTTGTGGGACAAGACCATCCTGCGCGAGGCCATGCGCGGCATCCTGCCGGAGGCCACCGTGCAGCGCCCGAAGGGGCCGTTCTTCTACGGGCCCGGCACCCGGCACACCTACCAGGTCTTCGTCAGGATGCTGCTGCAGCAGGACGGCGCCTTGGTCGAGCAGGCGCTCGCGGGTGCCCGGTCGAGTGAGTACCTCGACGGCGATGCCCTGCGGCAGGAGTTGATCCGGCTACGCGATCGGCCCACCGACTCGCCCCGCCTGGAACTGGCGCTGCGGGTGGTCAACATGGGCCTGCTCTCCCAACTGGTGGAGCAGGCCGCCACGATGTCGGTCACCCCGCAGGCTGCACCGCCGATCGAGTGCGCGGTGTCCGGCTGGGATCAGCCGGAGCTGGAGAAGGCGGTGGGCCTGAGTCCGGTCTGGCAGCTGGATTCGGTTCCCCGGCTGGCGCCGGAGGTGCTGCTGCTGGCTCGCCCCAGCAGCTCCGAGTGGTTCGTGGCCGTCGACGGCAGCATCGAGTACGTCCTGGACGAGGACGAGCCCGCCGCGCTCGGGCTGTTGCGCGCCATCGACGGCGAGCGGAGCCTGCGCGTGATCCTGGACCAGCTGGGCTGCACCGACGCCGAGGTCGAAGACACGCTGGCCGAGCTCTACGGGCAGAACCTGCTGACCTTCGACTGAAGCCGGTCGGCCCGCAGCGCTCAGCCCGACTGCCGGCCGACCAACTCCTCAAGCCGCACCACCACGTCGTCGGGGCCGGGCAGGGTCGCCATCAGTTCACCCATCCGGGCGGCCCGCCTGCCGAAGGCGGGATCGGCCAGCACCCGGCGGGTGGCCGCCCGGATCGCCGCCGGGCCGCGCTCCTCCTCGGCGACGGTGATGCCCAGGCCGGCTGCCTGGCACCGAGCGGCGTTCCACGGGTGGTCGAAGGCGAACGGCACCAGCACCAGCGGCACGCCGTAGCTCAGCGCGCCAAGGATGGTGGCGGGACCGGCGTGGCAGACCGCCAGGTCGCAGTGCGGCAGCACCGCTGCGTTGGGAATCCACTGTGCGACATGGACATTCTCCGGCTGCGGACCGAGCTCGGCGCAGTCGGTACCGCGTCCCACCGTGACGATGAGGTTCACCGGCTCGTCGCGCAGGCCGGCCACCATCGCCGACAGCACCTCGGGGTTGCGGGCATAGGTGTTGCCGCTGGTGGTGTAGACGGTGGGCCGGTCCGGACGGAAACCCGGCCAGTGCGGCTGCCAGTCCCGCTGGGGAGGGTCGAACATCAGCGGTCGGATCGCCAGTGCCGACGGCGGAATCGATGCGCCGTACAGTTCGGCGGGCATCGGCAGCAACACCAGGTACCGCTCGGGCATCAGCCCGTCCGGGTCCGGCGGCAGGCCGAGTTCGCGGCGCCGCTCGTCGAGCGCGGCCGAACCGCCGGATCCGGCCGGTGGCCGCATGCCGGTCACCTTGAGCTGCACGTGCGGAATGCCCAGTGCCTCCGCGGCCAGGCACCCGCCGAATTCGGTGTCGTCGTGGATGACCAGGTCGGGGCGCCAACTGCCGGCCAATTCCAGGATGTCGGCGGCCATCCGACGGGCACAGACACCAGCCAGTAGGCGGTCGAAGTAGGCGGCCGAACGCTGCTCGGAGGGCAGGTCCGTCACCCGAAGAGCCTTCTGCAGCTCGACGAACTCGGTCGGCTCACCGGTCGCGGCCGCCCGGAATCCGAGTTCCTCGGCCTGCGCGGTCATCGGCCCCGGCAGCCCGAAAACCACCTCGTGCCCGGCGCTGATCAGCGCCCGGGCGAGCGGCACGCTCTGCTGGAAGCAGGAGTTGCCCTCGCCGGCCCGCCAGTAATTGGTGGTCAGCAGCACCCGCATCCCGGCCGGTCCCCGGATCACAGACCCAGCAGGGGCGCCAGCCGGCGAAACCCGTCGAGCGGGTCGGTACCGCGCGGCACCAGCACCTGCACCGCGACATGGTCGGCCCCGGCCTCGAGGTGCTCGCGCAGCTGCGCCAGGATGCGATCCGGCGGGCCGTAGGCGACCAGGTCGTCGATCAGCCGGTCGCTGGCCTCGCCGGCCAGGTCGTCCTCGGTGTAACCCTGCCGGTGCAGGCTGTTGGCGTAGTTGGCCAGCGACAGGTACGGGTGCACCACCGACTTGCGGCCGAGATCGCGGGCGAGCTTCGGATCCTCGGTCAGCACCACCTTGTGCTCCGGGGCAAGCAGCGCGCCAGGTCCCATGAGCTCGCGTGCCTGCCGGGTGTGCCGCGGGGTGGTCAGGTAGGGATGGGCACCGCGCGAGCGGTCGGCCGACATCGCCAGCACCCGCGGTCCCAGGGCACCGATCACCGTTGCCTCGGGGGGCACACCGGCGGCTGCCAGCTCGTCCAGGTAGTCGAGCAACGCCTGGTACGGCTTGGTGTAGCGGGCCCCGTCGGTCTCGTGGTGGCCCACGCCGATACCGAGCAGCAGCCGGCCCGGCTGGGCCTTCTCGATCCGCCGCCAGGCGGCCGCGATGTCGGTGGCGTCGTCCTTCCAGATGTTGACGATTCCGGTGGCGAGCACCAGCCGGGTGGTGGCCTCGAGCGCGCGCTCGAGCAGTTCCAGGTCACCGCCGGGATTGCCGCCGACCCACAGCGTGCCGTAGCCGGCTTCCTCGACGCCGACCGCCAGCTCTTCGGTCGCCAGTCGTGGCGGGGTTACGAAAGCGCCGTAGGTTCCGAGTTGCAATGGCAATTCTCGTCCTCCGATGGATGGCGCCGGAAGTCATCCGGCCCGATGGGATCTCATCCGCCCGTTGGTCGTTGCAGCCACCCTATACCGATCAGCCCACGACGCCAGAGTTCTGTTCGGCGACCGGGTCGAGGATCGGGGAAGCCTCTGCTCGCCCGGTGGCGAATCGGTAGGCTGGCGGGCATGTCGCGATGCCGGCCGGCGGATCGTCCCTGGTGAGCGGGGAATTCGCCGCCGACGGCGCGCTGTCGGCCGACGAGCAGCTGCGCTCGGGCGGCGATGCGCTGCGACGGCTGGCCGGGTTGCCGCGGGCGAGGGACGACCTGGAGCTGGCGGCGGCCGCGGTGGCCGAGATCGAGCAGGCGGCCCGGGTCTTCGCCGCTGCTCCCGATCGCAGGCGGGTCGGCTTCTTCGGCTCGTCCCGGGTGCCGCCCGGCGATCCGCTCTATGAACAGGCGCGACTGTTCGCCGAGCTGATCACAGCCGAGAACTGGATGGTGATCACCGGCGCGGGACCGGGCTTGATGCGTGCGGCGAATGCCGGCGCGGGCATCGAGAACGGCTTCGGGGTCAACATCGCACTGCGCTCGGCGGCCACGGCGAACGAGTTCGTCGACGAGGCGCGCCACATCGTCCACAAGTACTTCTTCCTCCGCAAGCTGTCCCTGGTGCGTGCCTCGGCCGGCTTCGTCGTGATGCCGGGTGGCTTCGGCACCGCCGACGAGGCCTTCGAGCTGCTGACCCTGGCGCAGTTGGGCAAGATGCCGCCGGCTCCGATCGTGCTGCTGGACCAGCCCGGCGGCAGCTACTGGACGCGGTTCGTCGACTTCGTCCAGCACACCATGGTCGAGGCCGGTTACGTGCGCCGGGACAACCTGGCGTTGTTCCGGGTGACCGATTCGGCCTCGGTGGCGGTGGCCGAGCTCGTGGGCTTCCACGCCAACTACCAGTGCCGGCACTGGGTGGGGGACCGGCTGGTGCTGCACCTACGCCACCAGCCGCCGCCGGCTGTGTTGGGCGAGCTCGCCCAGCGGTTCGCAGACCTCGCCGCCGAGGGGATCGTCGCCGATGTCGGCGATCCGGTGGACTGCGCCGCGGCCGGACCGGCGACCCTGTCGCTGCGCGTCACCGCGCGCAGATTCGGTCGGCTGCGACAGCTGATCGACGAGTTGAACGCGACCGGCTCCTCGACCGGGGCGGGGTGACTCCGGCTGGCTGAGCGCCCGTGCCGACTCGCCCACGCAGGTCAGTCCCGGCTGTCGTCGAGCTGCTCGATCAGCATCTGGCCGCCCTTATCCAGCTCGTAGAGCACCCTGGCGCCCACCCGGTGCCGGCATACGATGCCGGCCGCGACCAGCGTCGACAGATGCTGGGAGACGGTGCTGGGCGCCAGCCCGGTCGCCTTGGCCAGCGCGGTCGTGGTGGCCGGCGCGGTCAGCGACCGCACCACCGTCGCCCGGCTCCGCCCGATCAGGGTGGCCATCCGGTCGGCGTCGGTGCCAGGCACCGACTCGGCGGGGATGCTCTCCAGCACGCCGGCACCCCGGGCCTGGTAGGACACCCCGGCCGCTCCCGGTGCCGCGGAGAAGATCCGGGTGCCTGCCCCGAAGATCACCGGCACCAGCACGAACGTGGTCTCGGTCAGCGAGTAGGCGCTGTCGGTGTGGTACGGAGCTGACAGCTGGGGCGGCTGCCAGATCACCCGGCCACCGAGTTCGGCGAGCATCGCCGACGGACCGTCGGTGGCCAGGGTGCGCCCCCGGATGAGGATCTCCTCCTCCAGCGCGCTGCTGATGCCGGTCCAGTACGGGGCTACCGCCGCCTCCCAGTACTCCTCGAGCCGGTCGGCGAACTGCGCGATTGCCGCCCCGCCACCGGCGAAGCGCTGGCCGACGGCGACCGGGTGCGTGCCGTCAGGATCGGTGCCGTCGGTGTCGGCGGCCCGCGAGCGCAGGACGGCGAGCTCGTCGGCGATGCTGGGACGCGGCGTCTCCGGCAGCGGCGTCAGGAAAGCCGGCAACTGGTGGGCGTGCAGCGATCCCAGCCAGTCCTGGAACTCGGCCCGCATGCCCGGCGGCATCACCCGCCGAGCCCTGCGCGCCCATCCCCGGTAGGGCGACGGGACGTCGCCGGGGAAGCGGATCAGCAGGGCGAGGCTGGACAGCGACTCCCAGAGCGGGCTGGTGGCGACCCGGGTCCGGTGCAGGGTCGCCTCGTCCAGGCAGATCCTGATCACGTGGGCGAATCCCGCACCTCGGCCAGCGAGTTCTCCACCAGGGAGTCCACGAACTCGCCGGTGTCGGCCAGAGCGTCCTGCTCGGCCAGGCCGTAGGTCTTCGCCAGCATGGCGGCGAGCATGCCGACGGTGCGCCTGCCGTCCATGTGCTCGTACAGCAGCGCTCCGGACTCCGACAGCGCCAGTGCGGTCTCGCCGAAGGCCAGGATCAGCTGGCCGTCCATCCGCCGGATGCGGGTATCCAGCCGACGCGCCGGGACGGCGTCCGGGGGCAGTGGTGGGGGGGTAGCCACCCTCACACCTCGATCTTCATCGAGATGTCCTGGCAGAGGGTCAGCACCTCGTTGATCCAGCGCACCGGATCGGCCGGGTCATAGCTCTGCATGGTCTCCACCGCCCAGTACTCGGCGAAGGAGATGTGCAGCGGTTGGGCGGCCTTGAAGCGGTAGGGCAGCCACTTCTGCACCGCGCTGCCGTACTCGCCCTTGGCCTCGAGCAGGGCGTCGACGGCATGGTGGAAGGCCTGTCGGGCCGCCAGGGTGGCGCCCTCGGCGCTGCCCGACTCGAGTTGTCCGAGGGCGTCCTCGACACAGCCGTCGGCGAAGCCCAGCGACCTCGCCACCAGGAAGGACCGGAAGGCGCTGGCGTGCAGCTCCGACTGGCGTTGCCGCACCCAGTCCTCCCCCTCGAGCACGAGCACGCTGCCCAGCCGGGACAGGAAGGTCTCCTCCCGAGCGGTGAGCACGTCGCCGGCCATCAGGTCGCCGCGGAAGGCCTGCCAGGACACCTTCTCGATCAGCTCACCGACCTGCGCGTCGAGCCAGTAGCTGAGCTCCCAGCGCCGCGGTCCCGCGTAGAAGGACTCGGTGGCGACGGCGCTGTGCTCCAGCGGGACGGTGAATGCCCTTGCGCTCTCCGACGACCAGGGCCGCTCGGTGACGAGGTAGACGTCGAAGTCGCTGCGGGCGTCGTGCCAGCCGCGGGCCGAGGAGCCGGCCAGCATCGCCGCCATCAGGCCCGCGGGCAGCAGCCCCTTGCCGCGCAGGTGGTCCTTCCACCTCGACAGTTCGGGATCCATCACTGCCCCTCCTCGGATCGGCCGGCCGGTTCGTTGCGGCCGGTGCGTGGCCAGCAGGCGTCGATGGTCGCCAGTTGCGTGTGCGCGCGCAGCAACCGGCGGCGGGCCTCCGCGGTCCGCTCGTCCGCGGTCTCGTCGACCATCAGTGGCGCGTGACCCAGGAACGCCGCCACCACCACGCCGGTGTGCACGACACCCGCGCGCAGCAGGTCCGGCAGCACGCGCTCCTCCGCCGCGGTGAGAGGCACGCCTTCGGCCAGCGCCGCGCCGCGGTACCGGGCCAGGTAAGCCGTGATGGCCGCCGGACCTTCCTCGGCACTGACATCGAGGTAGTGCTGGGCGAACCGCCCGGACACGTCCACCAGTCGAGGCGCGATCTGGACGAAGTCCCAGTCGAACAGGCCGGTGAAGCTCTCGCCGGAGAACACCATGTTCTTGTGGCGGAAATCGCCGTGGATGACCTGCCGGTCGAGTGATCGGTAGTCCTTGCCGGCTACCACCCGCGCCAGGTGATCGAACAATTCCATGAGGTCGTCGCGGCAGTGCGGCGCGAGCTGGTCGACGGCGGGCAGGCAATAGGCCGCCAGGGCGTCGAAGTCTTCGGTGAACAGCAACGGCTCGGGATCCACTGCCGATGCTCCACCGGCTGCCGGTTCCAAGGGCGGTGGCGGGCCCAGGTCGGACAACCGGCGGGTGAGCGCATGGAAGCGGGCCAGGCCGTCGACGGCCGAGCCGCGCTGCAGCTCGGTCAGCCGAGCCATGCCACCGCGGAAGCACTCGCCCGGCAGCAGGGTGTGCGCGCTGAACGTCCTGCCGTGCAGTTGCACAGCTGCCGTGCCGGCCGCCGAACGCAGGATCGCATCGACCGGAAAGCGGTCGGTCCGCAGCGCGTCGAGCAGCCGGGCCGTCCAATCCAGGCGAGCGGCGCTGACCTCCGGAACGTGGCGCTTGACCACGAACTCGCCGTGGCCGGTGTGCAGGTGCCAGACGGCGTTGAGGAAGGCGTGGCCGTTCGGCCGCGCCGAGCCGAACTCGCCCAGCCGGCCGTGCGCGGCCACGAACTCGCGCAGCAGCGCCTGGTCCGCCTGGTCCGCCTGGTCCGCCAGGTCCGCCTGGTCCGCCTGGTCCGCCTGGTCCATCGAGTCCACTCGGCCCGCCAGGGCTGCCGGTCTCATGGCGCGATGTCCTCGACCAAGGTGCGCAGCCTGGCGGCGTTCGACATCATCGACCGGCTGTCGATGCTCTCGACCTGCAGGATCGGGGGAAGCTGGGGATAGAGATCGGCACGACCGAGCAGGTCGACCACCTGTTCGCGCACCCAACGGTCATAGCCCAGCGGGTAGACCCGGCCGCTGATCAGCAGCGCCTGCAGGTATTCCTTGAACGCCTTGTACAACCGGTCGAAAGCCTGGAAGTGCTGGGATCGGTCCAGGTAGAACGGCACGCAGTCGATGTCGGCCACGCAGGCCCGGCGGGCCATCGCCAGCCGCTCGGCCCGCAGTTGCTCGTCGTAGTAGGGGAGCCAGGTCGCCAGCAGCTCCGCCAGGTACGGCCCCACCGTGCCGACCGGGGCGGAGTAGGCGAGGAAGTTGCCCAGCTGGAACTCGAAGTCGTCCGGGCCGCCGTTGTCGTCCCAGACGGTGGGGGAGAACCTGCCGTCGAAGAACTCCAGGTGCATCGCGGCGAACTGGTTGGAGGCGCACAGCGCCAGGATCGCCGGGTTGTCGGCCCGAAAGCTCTCCCAGTCCCGGCGCAACCTGTCCCGCTCCTCGGCGGTGCTGTCGGAGCGGGCCAGCACGGCCATGTCCAGGTCGCTCGCCGGAACCGCGGTACCCCGGGCGCAGGACCGCACCACCAGGACGCTGTCGACCGCGGGCTGCGGCGCGAAGAAGTCCAGCACGTCGTGGCAGGCGTGCTCGTGCAACGGTGTCGGAAGGTGCAGTGGCATGCTCAGTGAACTTCCTGTCCGGTCGTCGGGTGGCGGTCGCTCGGACCGCCCTCGGTCGGTTCTTCCGTCGGTGCGGCTCTGCGGGGTGCCTGCCTCGGTTCGCCTCCATCGTGCCCCGGCGGTGGCACCGCTGCCGACGGGGCCCCAGGCAGCACCAGTGGACCGCGCGCCGAACCGACCACGCTGACCGTGCCGAGCGTGCCGGCTTCGGCGGGTGAGCCGGCCGGACTCTGCGCGGCATGCCGCGGTGGCTGATCGGTCCGGCGCAGCTTGCCCAGCACCGCGGCGACCTGAGTGCGCAGCGCCGGTTCGGTCCATCCGCAAACGGGCAGTTCGAGCAGTCGCAGCGGGCCACCGAGCTGGTCCAGAAACGCTGCCCGGGCGGTCGACAGCTCACCGTCGGACGGGCGGGGCAGATCGAGCCAGTTGGGATGGTGCGGGTCGTGCGGGGTCAACAGATTCGACGCGAGCAGCGGCAGGGCACGCTCGCGGGAGATCTCCCTGACCTCGGTGGACGGTTGCCCGGTTTCGGTCCCCAGGAACAGCACCGTGGTCACCACGGCGCTCCGCCGGACCGGCCGGGCCAGCACACCGGGGATGTCGGCGGGCCAGATGTGCAGCTTGCGACCGGCGGGTGCCGCCGGGGCATGCCGGGCGGCGTCGGCGACGGCGCGCAGGCCCGCGAAGATCGAGACGGTACCCGGGTTCAGCCGCAGCGCGGTGGGCCAGCCGGCAGCGAGCCAGCCGGACCGGTCGGCCAGTGGCCACACGAACACCCGGTCACCGGCGAGATAGTCGGCGTCGCCGTGCAGCAGCAACGCGGTCGACAGCGTCGACTTGCCGGCCCGCTTGTCGCCGACGATCAGCACGGCCTCCTCCTGCAGGCTGACCGCTGAGGCGTGCACGACCAGTCCACCCTGGTATTCCAGCCGAAGGCGCAACAGATGCCGGACGATCTCATGTGCGATTCCGGTGAGCGCGGCCTCTCGGTGCGGGTAGAGCGAACCGGCCCGGTATCGGCCGGCGATGATGATCCGCCGGGTGGCGGCGTCGACGATGACCAACTGGCCGTCGGCATCGACGAAGACGCCCGGGTGCTGCTCGGACCGGGTTCCCGCCACCGTGTCGGGCCCGAAGTCGTGCAGCACGACCGGCTCGCCGCCGATGCCGTCGGACACCGGTTCCGGCGTGTCCACGATGCCCACGGTCCAGTCCGGATCCGGTCCGGATGCCGATCGGGCGGCGACGGCCTTCCCACCGAGATAGCCGACGAGTTCCTCGATCACCCGTGGGTTGTTGCTGAGCACCGACACCCGGGCCGAGGACAGCGCGACGGTGGCGGCCGCGCTCGAGCGGGCGAGCGCGTCCCACCAGGCCGGCACCGGCCACCGGGACGGGGCCGCCCCGTGTTCGGCAGCGGCGTTCAGGTCGGCGGCCCGGTGGACGCGGGCGGTCATGCGCTGAGCCGGGTCGGCGAGACCAGGCTGGTGAGACAGGCGAGCAGGCTGCGCGCCTCGACGTTGACGTAGCCGGTGAGTGCGGTGAGGGACTTCAGCTGTGCGGCGGTGATCCAGTGGTAGCCGAGCGGTGCGCTGTCCGGCAGATCCTGCGCCTGGATGATCCGGTAGTGGTTCTGCTCGCGGTAGAACCGGCCGCCCTCCTCCGACAACACGGCGTCGTAGAGCACTTGGTCTTCGGGTGCGTCGATCGCCCGGTGCAGGAAGCGCTCCGCGTCGGCGTGCCGGCCCACCGAGGCGGCGGGTCGGCACTGCACCGTCGGGCCGATCTCGACCCCGAAGGACAGGCCCGCCTCGCATCTGGCCTCAACCAGCACGTGCAGTGTGCCGTTGATCTCCTTGACCAAGAAGGCGATCAGCCCGGAGCTGGCGGCCTCGATCATCGGCTGCGACCAGTCCGCGACCTCGCGCCCCGACATCGAGACCCGGGCGCCGATCACCCGGAAGTACCTGCCGGACTCGTGTTCGATCGCCTCCGAACCGACCTGCCACCCCTCGATGTCGCGCATCGGGCACAACCTGGCCTGCAGGCAGTGCCGTTGGCGTTCGTGTGCCAGCCAGCTCATGATCTCGACCGAGGAATGCATCGAGGCGTCCGGATCGAGGAGACTGCGGATGGTCGGCTCGGTCAGTCGGGTCGAACCTACCGCCGAGGCGGTGTTGTGCCGGTCGGCGGGAGTTGGGCTCACCGGCAGGCAGGACAGCACCGACCGGGCGTCCATGTTGACCAGGTCGTCCTGCTGCAGCAGTGCCCACACCGCAGCGAGTGAGATCCACCGGAAGCCATCGGCAGGTTCGATGTCCTCGTCGACCTCCACCACCATGTTGCGATTGTGCTTACGCAAGAAGCGAGATCCCTGTTCGGACTGCAGCACGTCGACGTGCACGCCGGCGACCGGTGGCCAGAAGTTACCCAGGTAGCGGGTCGCGGAGCCGCCGTGGGCGCGCATGAAGTTGCTCCGGGTGGCCTGCACGGTGGGCGCCAGCTGGACGATATTCGCCTGCCCGGGTTCAGCCTTCGCCTGGAACAGGCCTTCCACCATCTCGCCCCTGCGGCGGACCAGCAGGCCCAGCAGGCCGATCTCGGGTTGGTTGATGATCGGCTGGGTCCAGGTGTTGGGGGACGAGTCGTGGCGGAGCACGGCGATTCCCTCGATGGAGAAGAATGCGCCGTCGGGTCGTGCGAGATTTCCGGACAGTTCGTCGAACTGCCAGCCGTCGATGTCGGCGAGCGCGACGCGCTCGACCTGGAATCTGAGTCGGGCCCGCTGCTGGTCGAGCCAGTCCATCACCTCACGAGCTTCGTGGTCAGCCGTCCCCGCGGCGGCCAGAATGGCGGTCGGGCGTGTGCTGCCACATCTCATCGGCATCTCATTTCCTCGTCGGACCGGTGCCGTACGATCAAATAGATGTCTCAGAATTCAACACAGTTTTCCTAGCATTTACCAGGGTATGCACCGAAGTGCGGCCCTCCGTTAACGCCGTTCTGACCAACCTGTCCGCCTACGCCCTCACTCGTCCGTTAGGGTGCTGACGTACCCGAAAGCACGATATGGCGGCCCGGGTGCAGGCAGTCTGTAGGCAGCTGCCGGATCGGCTCAGGTGCGGACGATGCGGCAGCCGAGCTTCGGGTTGCCGGTGCCCAGGCCGACATTGATGGCGTAGGTGCACACCGTGTGCGTGCCGGCCGGCAGCGTCACCGTGATGTCGAAGCCGGAGTACCGGCCGGCCGACTTGGCTGCCGCGACGTCGGGCCGCAACGACGGCTTCTTGAACCAGCCGAGCGGCCGGCCGTCGGAGTAGACGGCGATGGCCAGCGACAGCAGCCGGTTGTCGGGATCGACCGCCCAGCCCTGCAGCCGGGCCTGGTGGCCGGGCAGCGCCGTCGCGCTGTCGAAGTAGCCGCTGGGGTTGTGCCCGGCCAGTGAGCCGGTCGGGCCGGCCACGTCGGCGAAGTCCTCGGTGAGCCAGAGCTTGCCGGTGCGGGCGTCGATCAGCACGTCGATGCCGACGAAGCGCACCGAGGTGGACAGGATGTTGCGCCGGTGGCCGTCGTTCGGCGGCTTCTCGGCGTACATGGCGGCCTGCAGTCCGTTCGCCCCAGCGGTGCTGCGGTCACTGTTCCAGCCGATGTTCTCGGCGGCCGAGTGCAAGGCCACGCCGGCCTGGCTGATCCGGGTGGTGAACACCGGCTCGCCGGGGAGCTGGTGGGACAGCTGGTTGGCGGCGGCCATGGTCAGGTTGTGCCGGCGGGCGCTGCTGGTCAGCGCGACGCTCGCGCCCAGGGCGGGCAGGTGGTTGGCAGCCCGCTCGGCGTTGAGCATCTTCAGCACGCTGCTCGCCGCCGCGGTTTCGGCGGTGGTGGCGGCCGCTGCCGGAGCGGGATGCACCAGCAGGGTCGCTGCGGTGGCCAGGGCCGCGATCAGGGCGGCCACCAGCCGGTGGGTCGGGCGGGTTCGGTGGCCGGCTAGCACCTGCGAGCGAGACATCGTGGTTCCCATCTGCAGCTCGCCGGCACCGCACCGGCGGCGATAGGAGTCCTATCGGCAGCCGGCGGCGGCAACTGACCTATCGGCTGGCGGCCTTCTTGTACTGGCGCACCGACAGCGGGATGAAGATCAGCAGTAGCAACACCACCCAGCCGAGGGTGTAGAGCACCGGGTGCTGCAGCGACCAGTAGTCCGGCACCGGTACGTCGTCGGGCAGGTTGCCGAACAGCTGCCGGGCGGCCTGGGTCACCGACGACACCGGGTTCCAGTTGGCGACGAACTTCAGCGGCTTGGGGAAGTTGTTGGTGGGCACGAAGGTGTTGGCGATGAAGGTGAGCGGGAAGATCACCACGAACGAGGCGTTGTTGACCACCTCGACGCTCGGCACGATGAGCCCGACCCAGGCCATGATCCACGAGATCGCGTAGGCGAAGACCAGCAGCAACAGGAAGCCGGCGATGGCCTCGCCCACCGAGCTGCGGATCCGCCAGCCGACCAGCAGGCCGGTCAGCGACATCACCGTGATGATCAGGACGTTGTTGGCCACGTCGCTGCCGGTGCGGCCGATCAGCACTGCCGAGCGTGACATCGGCAGCGAGCGGAACCGGTCGATGATGCCCTTCTTCATGTCGTCGGCCATGCCGGCACCGGTCAGCGTGGCGCCGAAGATGACCGTCTGGGCGAAGATGCCGGGGATCAGGAACTCGCGGTAATTGGTGCCCTGCACGTTGATCGCGCTGCCGAAGACGTAGGCGAACAGCAGGATGAACATGATCGGCGAGATGGTGGAGAACACCAGCAGGTCCGGCACCCGCTTGATCTTGATCAGGTTGCGCTTGGCGACGATGGCACCGTCGGCCACCGGCTTGAGCACGTTCATCGGGCGTTCGCTCCTTCCTTGGCTGCGGTCGCCGGCCCTGCCGGCCCGTCCGGCCCCGGCTCGTCCTCGGAGGCATGTCCGGTCAGGGTCAGGAACACGTCGTCGAGAGTGGGCCGGCGCAGCGCCACGTCCAGCACCGTGATGCCGGCGGCGTCGAGCCGGCGCAGCGCCTCCATCAGCACGCTGGCCCCGCCGGTCACCGGGGCGACCAGCCGACGGCTGTGCTCGGCCACCTCGACCGCGGCGCCGGTCAGCTCGACGAGGATCGTCCGGGCGGCGGGCAGATCCTCCGAGCGCACCAGCACGATCTCGACCCGCTCGCCGCCCACCTGGGCCTTGAGGCTGTCGGCGGTGCCCTCGGCGATGGCCCGGCCGTGGTCGATCACCAGGATCTTGTCGGCCAGCCGGTCGGCCTCCTCCAGGTACTGGGTGGTGAGCAACAGGGTGGCGCCGCCCTTGACCAGGTCGGTGATCACCTCCCACATGTCGGTGCGGCTGCGCGGGTCCAGGCCGGTGGTCGGCTCGTCCAGGAAGAGCACCGGCGGCCGGGCCACCAGCGCGCCGGCCAGGTCGAGCCGGCGCCGCATGCCGCCGGAGTAGGTCTTCACCGGCCGGTCGCCGGCCTCGTCGAGGCTGAACTGGCTCAGCAGCTCGCGGGCCCGCTGCCGGGACGGCCCGCGCCCCAGGCCGTACAGCCGGCCGACCATGTCCAGGTTCTCGAACCCGGTCAGGTACTCGTCCACCGCGGCGTACTGGCCGGACAGGCCCAGCTTGGCCCGCACCTGGCCCGGGTTCTTCCGGATATCGATGCCGGCCACCCACGCCTCGCCGGCGTCCGGCTCGAGCAGGGTGGTCAGGATCCGCACGGCGGTGGTCTTGCCGGCCCCGTTCGGCCCGAGCAGGCCGAGGATGGTCCCTTCCGGAACGGCCAGGTCCAGGCCGTCCAGCGCACGCAGCTTGCCGTAGGTCTTGACCAGCCCGCTGGCGGTGATGACGTCAGTCATCAGCCGGCACTCGGGTCGTCGCACGGTTCAGCCGGGTCATCGCGTCAGTCCTCACAGGTCGGGTTCGCTGGGAGTCTTCAAGCTAGAGCACTGCTCCGACAACGTATTTTCCGTCAGGAGGTTCCGCGCAGGGAGATGGACGATCCGTCACAAGCGGACGAGGGCGGTACGCGGGCTCCAGCGGACTCGTCGTCACGACCCAGGCGCGAAGGTCTCCAACAGGTGCTCGGCCCGGCGCATCGAGGCCTCCGGGTCGGCGTCCGGCGAGCCCACCGCGGGATCGAAGTTGAGGTCGAGGAACAGCTCGGTGATGCCGGCCTCGGCCAGCCGGTCGAAGTCCGCGCGGATCTGGCCGGCGTCGCCGTGCAGCGGACGGCGGTCGGCGCCGGCCGGCTGCTCGGTCAGCGACAGCACGCCGCGCACCACGAAGCGCAGCCGGTCAGGGTCCCGACCGGCGTCTCGGGCCGCACCGCGCATCACCTCGAGGTCCGCCCCGACGGTGCGCAGGTCGTGCCGGCTGGCCGAGATCCAGCCGTCGGCGATCCGGCCGACCCGGCGCAGCGCGCGCTCGGCACCGCCGCCCAGCAGCAGCGGCGGGTGCGGCTGCTGTACCGGCTTCGGGTCGACCCGGACCGGGGGCATCCGGTAGAACTCGCCGTCGAAACTGACCACCTGCTCGGTCCAGATCGCCTTCAGGCAGGCGACGAACTCCTCGGTGCGGGCGCCGCGACGTGCCGGGTCCACCCCGACGGCGGTGAACTCCTCCTCGGCCCAGCCCAGGCCGAGGCCCGCGTCCAGCCGGCCGCCGGACAGCACGTCCAGGGTGGCCAGCTGCTTGGCCAGCAGGATGGGGGAGTAGAACGGCGCGTTCAGCACCGCGACGCCGAGCCGAACCCGTTCGGTGACGGCGGCCACGTGCGCCAGCGTGACGATCGGATCCAGCACCGAGCGGTACATCGGGCCCCAGTCGCCGTCGGCCGGGTGCAGCAGCCGCTGGAAGGTCCACAGCGAGGAGTACCCCAGCTCCTCGGCCCGTCGGGCGATCCGTACCAGGTTGACCGGCTGCGCCCAACTGCCCGACACCGGCAGGCCGAAGCCCAGTCGCAACCGGCTCACCTGCCGTCCAGCCAGGAACCGCCGAAGTACATCAGGTCATCGGAGAGCAGCTCGATCTGGATGCCGTCCGGATCCCGGAAGTACAGCGACTCCTCGATGCCCTGCTCCGGGCCGCCGTAGGCGATGCCCGCGGCGTCCAGCCGGGCGCGCAGCTCGGCGTGCCGGCCCGGCTCCACCGAGATCGCGATGTGCTGGACGGTGCCGAGCGCCTCGACGCCCGGTTCCAGCCCCAGCCCGGGGAAGTCGAAGAAGCCCAGCAGGGTGGAGTTGCCGAGATCGAAGAAGAAATGCGAGGAGCCCGGGTAGTCCCGGTTCTCGACCAGCTCGATCAGTGGAAAGCCCAGCAGATCCTGGTAGAACCGGATCGTCGCCTCGGGGTCGCTGCAGATCAGCGCCGCGTGGTGGATGCCCCGGCCGTTGCTGGCCGGCCGCCGCCCGGGCGGCAGCAGGTAGCGGTCCCGCAACTCGGCGCGCCGTTCGGCGAGCCGGGCCCGTTCGGCCTCGTCCGGCTGGGGAGCCATCAGCCCAGCCGCTCCTTGAGGAACTGCACGGTGCGCTGCCAGGCCAGCTTGGCGTTGTCGGCGTCGTAGGTACCGAGCAGGTTCTCGTCGTTGTGGAAGGCGTGCCCGGCGGGGTAGTAGAAGAACTCCACGTCGGCGCCGGACTCCTCGCGGATCTGCTCCTCCAGCGCCCGCGCCGTCGCGGCCGGGTACATGCTGTCGTCCTCGCCGTAGTGGCCCTGCACCGCCGCGGTGAGGTTCGAGTACTGCGACGGAATCCCCGGGCCGACGCCGTAGAACGGCACCGCGGCGCCGATCTTGTCGCCCTGCTGGGCGGCCAGCAGCAGCACGAAGCCGCCACCCATGCAGAAGCCCACCGCGCCCAGCTTGGTCGAGGTGACCGCCTCGTGGCCGAGCAGGTAGTCCACCGCGCCGGACAGGTCCTGGGCGGCCTGCTCGACCGGCAGCTGGGACAGCAGCTCGCCGGCCTCGTCCGCGTCGTGGGTGGTCTTGCCGCCGAACAGGTCCGGCGCCAGTGCGACGAAACCCTCCGCCGCCAGCCGGTCGGTGATGCCGACGATGTGGTCGGTCAGGCCCCACCACTCCTGGATCACGATCACGCCCGGACCGCTGCCGCTCGGCGGCAACGCCAGGTAGCCGTGCGCCTGGCCGCCGTTGCTGGCGAACGTGGTGTTCTGGGCGGTGCTTTCCTCGCTCACGCGGAACCTCGCTGATCTGCTCGACGGTGCCGGACTAGGAATCGTCTTCGAACCTAATTCCCCGCTCGGCCGGGCGGCAACCCGCCCCCTCGGTTGCCTGGTCTGCGAGCCGGTGGGGCTCAGTGGCGGTGGGACAGTACCGCCACCCGGCCGGCCTCGCCGGACGCCCAGCAGGCCCCGTCCCGGGTGCAGCTGACCGTGTCGAAGCTGCCATCGTCGAACTGCTGCCAGTGCCGGCCGCCGTCGAGGCTGACGTCGCTGCCCGAGATGCCGACCGCGATCGCGGTGTCGCTGTGCGCCAGCCAGGCCACCCCGGAGCGGTAGCCGCCGGGCGCGCCGGGCGACAGTTGCCAGCTGTCGCCGCCGGTGCCGGTGGTGGCCAGCGCATCGACAGCACTGGTGGGGGTGTTGAAGTCGCCACCGGTGGCGATGCCGTGCTGCCGGTCGCGGAAGGCCAGCGCGAAGACGCCCGCCGTCGGACCGACGCCCATGCCGGTGGTGGTGACCGTCCAGCTGCGACCGCCGTCGCGAGAATGGAATACGCGGGCCTGGGCACCGTGGTCCACGCCGCCGGTGCCGAACCAGGCGTCGCGTCCCAGGGTGGTGATGCACTCGCCGCCGGCTGCGAAGGCCGCCTCGCCGGGCAGCGCGGCCGGCATCGTGGTGTCGAGTACCTGCCAGCTGCGACCACCGTCGCGGGTCGCCAGGATCCGGAACTTGCCGTCCACCGGGTCGCTGAGCACCAGGCCGTGGGTGCGGTCGGAGAACGACATGCAGTCGAAGAACGCCGCCGGGTCGGTGTTGCGGTAGGCCACCTGCCAGTGCCGGCCGCCGTCGCCGGTGGCGTACAGCGCCGAGTCGGTGCCGGAGCCGGCGGCCATCGCGACCGCGTGCCGGGAGTCGAAGGCCTGCACGTCGCGGAACTGCAGGGTCTCGGCACCGGCCGGCGAGACGTCCAGCCAGTGCCGGCCGCCGTCGGCGGTGCGCAGCACGGTTCCGTCGTAGCCGCCCACCCAGGCGACCCGGGCGCTGACCGCGGACAGGCCGCGGAAGTGCGAGGTGCTACCGGTGTCGGACAGCCGCCAGGACAGGGCAGCCGGCCCGGAGTGCCGGGCGGAGGCAGCCGCAGGCCGGACGGACGGGGTGGCCGAGGCCGGTGCCGGCAGGGCCGCCGGCAGCGCCAGCAGGCCGGCCAGCGCGGTGCTCGCGACGGCGCGGGTCGGCAGGAAACTCAGCGACAACTTCAGCGACAGGTCCATGCGCGGCGACGTTACTCAGCGTCCGGTTGGCCGTGGATGAAGTCTGCTCGCGGACCCGGCGCCGGCCGTGGCATGGTGGAAAGCATGAGCATGCAGGCAATCTGGAACGGTGAGGTCATCGCCGACAGCGACGACACCGTGGTCGTGGAGAACAACCATTACTTCCCGCTGGAGTCGGTCCGGCCGGACGTGCTGCGTCCCTCGGAGCACCACTCCGTCTGCCCGTGGAAGGGCACCGCGTCCTACTACTCCGTCGAGGTGGACGGCGAGGTCAACCCCGACGCCGCCTGGTACTACCCGGCGCCCAAGGACGCCGCGGCCCAGATCAAGGACCGGGTGGCCTTCTGGCACGGCGTCGAGGTGCGCGCCGGCTGAGCCCCGCCGGTAGGCCGCCCCCCGGTGCACCCGCCGCTAAGACAGCGGGCGGCAGCCGGACAAGGCGCGGATTTCCCGGTAAGCCGCTGGTCCGGGCGTGGCAGGAGTGGGAAGGTGTGCTCGATCGCCTTGCCACCGCGTCAGGAGGGCCTGCCATGCCTGCTCACGATGGTCCGTGGCCGGACGGCACGCCCTGCTGGGTGGACGTGTCGGTGTCCGACCTCGGGACCGCTCGGCTGTTCTACGAAGGCCTGTTCGGCTGGAACACCGAGGGTTGGCCACCGGGGACCGATCGCTACGTCAACTGCACCAAGAACGGCCGGCTGGCCGCGGGCATCGCCCCCAAGGCGACGCCGGAGGAGCCGGCAGCCTGGACGGTCTACTTCAGCACCGCCGATCTGGCGGCCCGGGCGCAGCGGGTCACCGACAACGGCGGGCAGGTGCTGCAGGGCCCGACAGAGGTAGGGGACATCGGTGCGATGGTGCTCTGCACCGACCCGGCCGGCGCCAGCTTCGGGCTGTGGCGTCCCGGAAGCCATCTCGGTGCCGGGGTGGTCAACGAGCCCGGCTCGCTGATCTGGACCGAGCAGTTGAGTCACTCCCCGCAGGACAGCCTGGCCTTCTACCGCGCGGTCTTCGAGTGGGAGATGCACGACTGGTCCTTCGGCGGCCCGCCGTATTCCAGTTTCGTCAGCGGCACCCGCGACATCGGCGGGGTGGGCGGCTACGCCGAGGACGACCTCGACCTGCCGAACCAGTGGTGGGCAGTGCTGGCCGTGGACGACACCGACGAGGCGGTGGACCGGGTGGTCAAGCTCGGCGGCGGCGTGCTCCGGCCCGCTGCCGACTCGCCCTACGGCCGGCGGGCCACGGTCGCCGATTCCGAGGGTGCCCGGTTCGGGCTGCTGGCCGCACCGCCCGAGGGCTACGGCGACTGAGGATCGCTACTGAGGGTCGGCTACTGACAGCTGGGAGGGGTCCGGGGGCCGCTGACCGACGCCGGTGCCGGGTCGAGAACAATCGGCAGGCATGACGACTGACGCGCAGCCGGTTGAATCGGCAGGGGAGTTGCACTGGCAGGACACCAGCGGTGCCCAGCACCTGCTCGCGGCGCCGGTCCGGGACTTCCTGACCGGCTGGCCGGCCGCCGACCGGGTGGCCGTCGCCCCGATCGACGCCGAACTCGCCGACACCGCCGCGTTCTGCCAGGCCTACGGGGTGCGGCCGGAGCAGTCGGCGAACTGCGTGGTGGTCAGCGGCAAGCGGGCCGGCGAGGTGCGCTACGCAGCCTGCCTGGTGCTGGCCGTCGACCGGGCCGACGTCAACGGTGCGGTGCGCCGGCTGCTGGACGTTCGCAAGGCCTCGTTCGCCCCGATGGCCGAGGCGGTCGAGCTGACCGGCATGGAGTACGGCGGCATCACCCCGATCGGCTTGCCAGTCGACTGGCCGGTGCTGGTGTCGGCCGAGGTGGCCGCCGCCGGGCCGGTGGTGATCGGCAGCGGGCTGCGCCGGTCCAAGCTGCTGGTGGACGGCGCCCTGCTGGCCACCCTGCCGGGCGGCCAGGTGGTGCCCGACCTGTCCCAGCGCTGACGAACCGCGGGTCAGTCGCCCAGTGCGTCCAGCAGCGCCGGGTGCAGCAACCCGTTGGAGGCGGCGGCATTGCCCTGCTGCACGCCGTCCACCCCGTTCAGGCCGGTGAACCGGCCGCCGGCCTCGGCGACGATCGGGGCCAGCGCTGCCATGTCCCACAGCGACAACTCCGGCTCGGCCGCGAGATCCACCGCGCCCTCGGCGAGGAGCATGTAGGACCAGAAGTCGCCGTACGCCCGGGACCGCCAGACCTGGCCGATCAGGTCCAGCAGGCCCTGCTGCCGGCCGATCTCGGCCCAGGCCGACAACGAGGCGTAGGAGAAGCTGGCGTCGGCGAGCCGGTCGACGGCCGAGACCCGCAACCGGCGGGCCGGCTGGCCGAGCGAGGCGCCGAACGCGCCGTGCCCGCGGGCGGCCCACCAGCGCTGCCCGAGCGCCGGCGCGCTGACCACCCCGAGCACCGGCTCGCCGTCGACCAGCAGGGCCAGCAGGCTGGCCCAGACCGGCACGCCGCGGACGAAGTTTTTGGTGCCGTCGATGGGATCCAGCACCCAGCCGCGCGGGCCGCCGCCGGCCGAGCCGGTCTCCTCGCCGCAGAACGCGTCGTCCGGGCGCTCGGTGGCCAACCGCTGCCGGACGAGCTCCTCGACGGCCTGGTCGGCGTCGCTGACCGGGCTCAGGTCCGGCTTGCTGGTCACCACCAGGTCGGTGCTGCGGAACCGTGCGGTGGTGATCGCGTCGGCCTGGTCGGCCAGCCGCAACGCCAGCGCGAGGTCGGCCTCGAGGTCGGCCGTCAACCCGGGATCGGAAGGATCTGCCGCCATGCTGGTCACACCCCGCAGGCTATCGTCGCCGGGTGACCCAGGGCCAAGCCGCCGCCGAGCGTGCCCGTGCGCTGGCCGATCCGACCTCGTTCGACGAGATCGCCGACCCGGCCCTGCGCAGGGTGTTGCGCGCCTACCTGGTGCGCGGCCGGCTGCCGGTCATTCCCCGTGGCGGCGCCAAGCGCAGCCTGCTGCTGGCCTATCTGGCGACCGCGTTCGAGCCGGGGCTGCGCTATCCGGAGACCGAGGTGAACGAGATCGTGGGCGTGTGGCACCCGGACGTGGCGGCGCTGCGCCGCTACCTGGTCGACGAGGGCCTGCTGGCCCGGCAGGACAGCGTGTACTGGCGCTGCGGGGGCTGGGTGTGAACCCGCTCCTGAGCGCTCCAGGCCCGTCGGCGCGTTCGGCGGTCGCGCCGTTCTACGTGATGCGGGTGTTCCAGGCTGCCGAGGCGCGCCGGGCGTCCGGCCTGCCGGTGTACAACCTGGCGGTCGGCCAGCCGGGCACGCCGGCTCCGGCAGTGGCGCGGGAGGCGGCCCGGCAGGCGGCCGCCGGGCACCGGCTGGGCTACACCGGCGCGCTGGGCCTGCCCGAGCTGCGTGAGGCGATCGCCGCCCACGTCCGCGACTGGTACGGCATCGAGGTGTCGGCGGCCAACGTGGTGGTCACCACCGGCTCGTCCGGCGGCTTCCTGGCCGCCTTCCTGGCTGCCTTCGATGCCGGGGACGTGGTGGCGATGCCACGCCCGGGCTATCCCGCCTACCGCAACATCCTGACCAGCCTGGGCTGTGAGGTGGTTGAGTTCGAGTGCGGCGCCGAGCAGGCCTTCACCCCGACGCTTGAGATGCTGCAGGCGTTGCCCTCGGCGCCGGCCGGGCTGGTGCTGGCCTCGCCCGCCAATCCGACCGGGGCGATGGTGCCGGCCGGGCAGCTCGCGCAGATCGCCGGCTGGTGCCGCGACAACGGCGTCCGGCTGGTCTCGGACGAGATCTACCACGGCATCAGTTACGCCGGCCCGGGCGCCTGCGCCTGGCAGTTCGACCGGTCGGCGATCGTGGTGAACTCGTTCTCCAAATACTTCTCGATGACCGGGTGGCGGGTCGGCTGGCTGCTGGTGCCGGACGAGCTGCTGGACGCGGTCGACCGGCTGATCGCCAACTTCACCATCTGCCCGCCGACGCTGTCGCAGCTGGCGGCGCTGGCCGCCCTGGACGCGCGCGACGAGCTGGAGGCCAATGTGGCCCGCTACGCCGAGAACCGGGCGCTGCTGCTGGACGCGTTGCCGGCGATCGGGCTGGGCCGGCTGGCGCCGGCCGACGGGGCGTTCTACCTCTACGCCGACGTCTCGGACTACACCGACGACTCGTGGCGGTGGGTGCAGCAACTGCTCGCCGACACCGGGGTGGCGCTGGCGCCCGGGCGGGACTTCGACACCGTCGACGGGCACCGGTTCGCGCGGCTGTCCTTCGCCGGCGAAACCGTCGAGATCTCCCAGGCGGTCGAGGTGCTCGGCAAGTACCTGTCCCGCTAGGGCCGACGGCGGCCGAGTGAGCCGCGCAGCACCCGCAGCACGATGCCCGGCGCCAGCAGCGCGGTTGGCGGGTCGACCAGGTTGAGCACCCGCAGGAACGCTGCCCCCAGCACCGGGTCGGCCACCGCCGCCCGGTGCAACCGGTGCACGTAGGCGTTGACGAACCGGACCTTCGGCGAGCGGCGCCCGGTGACTTCAGGAAACCGCAGGTCGGTGCCGACCGCGATCGACCACGGCCCGTCGATCACCTTGGCCGCACCGGCGAAGAACCGCCGGGCCAACTGGTCGGTGCCGACGCCGGACGGGCGCACGGCAAGCAGCCGGCGCAGCAACAGTGCCTCCAGCGCGGCCACCGTCATGCCCTGGCCGTAGATCGGGTTGAAGCTGCACAGCGCGTCGCCGAACACCAGGTAACCCAGGGGGAATCGGCGCAACCGCTCGTAGCGGCGCCGGGTGCTGACCGGGAACCGCATGATGGCCGGCGGCCCGTGCGGCACCGCGGTCCGCACCACCTCGGCCACCTGCGGGGCGGCCAGCGTCTCGGCGAAGGCAGCCATTCCCTCGTCGTCGGTGGGCGGTTCCTCGCCGAGCATGCCCGACAGCGCCACCGCGTACCGGCCGTCCTCCTGCGCGGCGACGATGCCGGCCCGCGGCTGGCCCGGCACCGCGTTGGTGAGCGCGCCGGACAGCCCTTCCAGGTGGTGCGGCTCGCGCAGGTAGCTACGGGTGACGTAGCTGACGCCGACCTGCACCTGCTCCTCGACCGGACGGGAATAGCCCAGTTCCTCCAGCCAGATCGGGGTGCGGGAACCCCGCCCGCCGGCATCGACCACCAGGTCGGCGTTCAGCGTCTCCTCGACCCCGCCGGTCCGCCACAGCCGCACCCCGGTGACCCGGCTGCGGTCGGCGGTCAGGGCCAGGCCCAGCACCTCGACCGGGCTGCGGATCTCCACCCCGGGCAGCGCCGCCACCCGGGCGCGCAGCGCATCCTCGAGCAGCGGCCGGCTCATGCCCACCGCGATCAGCTCCGACGGCGCCCGGTGCATCCGGTAGCCGTCGTTGTACCAGTGCACGTCACCGTGCAGGTCGACCAGCGGCGCGCCCCGGGCGTTGAGCTCGGCGGACAGGCCGGGGAACAACTCGTCCAGCGCCTCCTTGCCGCGCGAGAGCAGCACGTGCAACTGCCGTCCCTGCGGCACCGCGCGGCGGGCCGCCGGACCGTCGGGCAGCACGTCCCGGTCGACCAGCACCACCCGGGCGTAGCGGTCGGTCAGCACCCGGGCGGCCAGCAGCCCACCGATGCTCGCGCCGATGACCACGGCGGTTCCGGCGACAGGCATGCTTCACACCCTATAGATAGTAGAACTATCTGCGCTTCTCGAATCGTGTCGAGACTGCGGATACTAGGGCAGCGCGATGGCTCCGCCGAGGTCTTTGCGGCTGACCAGCAGCCGGCGGAACGCCTCCAGCCGGGCCGGTACGGCGTGCCCGTCGGCCACCCAGGCGTCCAACCGGCAGCCGTCGTCGGCGCTCAGGTGCTCGCAACTGCCGGGGCACTGCGCCGCTCCGTCCTCCAGGTCCGGAAACGCCCACAGCACGTCGTCGGCCGACACGTGCGCCAGCCCGAACGAGCGCACCCCCGGCGTGTCGATCACCCAGCCGTGCGCGGGCTCTGGCAGCGCCAGCGCGAACACCGAGGTGGAGGTGTGCCGGCCCTTGCCGGCCCCGCTGACCACGCCGGTGCTGCGGTCCGCGCCCGGCACCAGGGCGTTGACCAGGGTGGACTTGCCCACCCCGGAATGGCCCACGAACACCGTCACGTGCCCGTCCAGCACCGCCCGCACCGGCGCCAGGTCGGCACCCCGCCGGGTCACGATGGCGGGCACGTCCAACGGGTCGTAGTTCGCCAGCACGTCGTCCGGTGAGGCCAGATCTGCCTTTGTCAGCAACAGGATCGGCTCCAGCCCGGCGGTCAGCGCGGCCACCACGCACCGGTCGATCAGCCCGTACACCGGCGGCGGGTCGGCCAGCGCCGCCACGATCAGCAGCTGGTCGGCGTTGGCCACGATCACCCGCTCGTACGGGTCGTTGTCGTCGGCGGTGCGGCGCAGCACCGTCTCGCGCTCCTCCACTCGGACGATCCGGGACAGCGTGTCCGGCGCCCCGGTCAGGTCGCCGACCACGCCGACCCGGTCACCCACCACGATCGCGGTACGGCCCAGCTCCCGGGCGCGCATCGCGGTCAGCAGGACGTCGCCGGGCAAGCCGGGAACGCCTTCCAGCAACACGGTGAACCGGCCCCGGTCGACGGTGACCACCATGCCGGTCGCGGCGTCGGCGTGCGCCGGCCGCTGCTTGGTGCGGGCCCGGCTGCCGTGCCGGGTGGGCCGGTTGCGGACGTCGTCCTCGTCCAGCCGCCTGGGATCCCGCCGCGCCACCCGGCTACCGCCCGACCGGGGGAGCTGCCAGCATCTGCTGCCACATGCCCTCGAAATCGGCCAGCGTCTTGGAGGTGCAGCCGATGTCATCCACCTCGACGCCAGGGGTCGCCAGTCCCAGCACCGCGCCGGCCTGCGCCATCCGGTGGTCGGCGTAGCTCTGCCACAGCCCGCCGTGCAGCCGGGCCGGCCGGATCACCAGGCCGTCGGCGGTTTCGGAAACCTGGCCGCCGAGCCGGTTCAGCTCGGTGGCCAGCGCCACCAGCCGGTCGGTCTCGTGGCCGCGGATGTGGGCCACCCCGGTGATCACCGACTCGCCGTCGGCGAGGGCCGCGAGTGCGGCCAGCACCGGGGTCAGCTCGCTGGCCTCGTGCAGGTCGGCGGTCAGCGGGGCGACCCGGCCGCTGCCGGTCACCGTCAGGCCGGCCTCGTTGCAGATCACGGTGGCACCCATCGAGCTGAGCAGGTCGGCCAGCAGCGCGCCGGGCTGGCTGGTGACCGGTGGCCAGCCGGGCACCGTCACCGAGCCGCCGGTGACCAGCGCCGCGGCCAGGAACGGCGCGGCGTTGGACAGGTCGGGCTCGATGACCTGGTCCGGCAGCCGCACCGGCCCAGGGCTGACCTGCCACCGGTTCGGGACCTCGTCGTCGACCGCCACCCCGGCCGCCCGCAGCGCGGCTATCGACATCTCGATGTGCGGCAGCGACGGCAGGCCGGCGCCCTCGTGCACCAGTTCCAGTCCGCGCTCGAAGCGGGCGCCGGCCAGCAGCAGCGCCGAGACGAACTGCGAGGACGCGGCGGCGTCGATCCGCACCAGGCCACCGGGCACCGAACCAATCCCGTGCACGGTGAACGGCAGCGTGCCACCGCCGTCGTCGCTGATCACCGCCCCGGCCTGGCGCAACCCGTCGAGCAGCACCCGCATCGGACGCACCCGGGCTGCCGGGTCACCGTCGAAGCTGCTGTCGCCGTCGGCCAGCGCCGCCAGCGGCGGGACGAACCGCATCACGGTGCCGGCCAGCCCGCAATCCACCCGCCCACCGTGCAGCTCGGCGGGTTCCACCAGCCAGTCCGGGCCGTGGTCGCGCACCCCGACGCCGAGGCCGCGCAGCGCCGCGGCCATCAGCAGGGTGTCGCGGGCCCGCAACGGGGCGCTGATCCGCACCGGGTCCTCGGACAGCGCGGCCAGCACCAGCGCCCGGTTGGTCAGCGACTTCGAGCCGGGCAGCTCGACGGTGGCCGCGACCGGGCCGTCGGCGGTCGGCGCGGCCCAGGGCCGTCCCGGACTTCCGGCGGAAGCTGTCACGGCATCAGTATGCCGAGCCGGCAGCTCAGTCCTGCCCGGCCTCCCGGCGGCTGCCGGCCCGGGTGCGCAGCGGGTCCGGCGCGCCCTCGACCGGGAACCGGCGCAGGAACTCCGCCTCCAGTTCGAGCATCCGCTCGGTGTGGTGGTCGAGGGCGTCCTCGCTGCCGTTCAGCATGGTCTCGTGACGGGTCTCGTGCAGGTGCAGGACGTCGCGCCGCAGGGCCTCGTCGGAGAGGTCGGTCGGGTCGATGCCGTTCGGATGCGAGGCCATCAGGGCTCCTTCAGCTCGGGGTTCGCGCCTGGTGGTAGCCGGCTGTTCGGCCCAGTCCCGCCGGGGACGCGCGCACTCTGCTGACCGAAGTATGCCCCCAATGCCTCGCAGGCCGCTTCGTCGCGCGTGCCGCCTCGCCGAACCCCGAGCTCCCGCCGAACCCGAGCTAGCTGAGCCCGAGCTACAGCGGCAACCGCTCCTGCTCGGGCATCGCGACCGGTTCGACCAGTTCCGGGCCGTCGTTGCGGACGTTGCCCACCGCCGGTGAGACCACGTAGGGCTCCAGCCGGGCCGGCGGCACCTGCTCGAGGATCCGCCGGGCGGTCTCCGGATCGTCGCTGGAGCAGTCCAGCCAGGCCGCCCGTAGGTCGAGCGGCACCAGCACCGGACTGCGGTCGTGGATCTCACCGAGCAGGTCGGGCGCCTGCTGGGTGATCACCGTGCAGGTCCACAGCCAGCGGTTCGGGTCGTCGTCTGTCAATGTGGGATCGCGCCACAGCTCGTACAGGCCGGCCATCGCTAGCAGCTGGCCGTCCGGGTCGTGCAGGAAATACGGGACCTTGCCGTCCTCGGTCTTCTGCCACTCGTAGTAGCCGGCGGCCGGCACCAGGCAGCGGCGCCGGGCCGCGGCCTTGCGGAACGCCGGCTTCTCGGTGACCGTCTCGATCCGGGCGTTGATCATCCGGGCGCCGCCCTTGGCGTCCTTCGACCAGCTCGGCACCAGACCCCAGCGCAGGGTGCGCAGTTGGCGCACCGGGCGGTCGGGCTCGGCGGCCTGCTCCTGCTGTTCCTTCGTCTCCTTCGAGTCTTGCAGGCCTTTCAGCGGGCGCTGCAGGACGACCCGCACCGGGTCGGTCGGCGCGACGTTCCAGGACGGTGCCGGCTGCTCGCCGACCACCTCCTCGACGTCGAACAGCTCCAGGAGGTCGGCCGTCGAGGCCGAGCTGACGTAGCGACCGCACATGCCTCGATTGTGCCGCACCTGTACCGGGCTGCCCCCGGATCGGGCTGACAGCCCGGCGATGCGGCACGATGAGCCGGTGCCGCGACTGACGATCCCGACCCCGGTCGGCCCGGCGATGGTGGAACTCGAGCCAGCCCCGGGTGCCCGCCGGCTGCTGGTGATCGGTCACGGCGCGAACGGCTCGATCGAGGCGCCCGACCTGCTGGCCGTCCGGACCGCCTGCCTGGACGCCGGGATCAGCGTCGCCCGGGTGGTCCAGCCGTACCGGGTGGCGGGCAAGAAGGCGGTGCCGGCCACCGCCGTCCTCGACCAGGCGTGGCGGGCGGTGCTCGCCTCGCTGGGCCGGCGCAAGGCAACCGCCGGGCTGGAGTTCGTCTACGCCGGGCGGTCCTCGGGCGCCCGGGTCGCCTGCCGCACCGCGGCCGACGGGCTGACCAGGCCGCCGGCGGTCGCGGTGGTGGCGCTGGCGTTCCCGCTGCACCCGCCGGGCCGTCCGGACAAGTCCCGGTTGCCCGAGCTCGCCGGGGTGGGCGTTCCGGTGCTGGTGGTGCAGGGCGTCAGCGATGCGTTCGGCATGCCGGAGCCGGCGCCCGGCCGCCTGGTCGAGCAGGTGCCCGGCGACCACGGCCTCAAGCGCAACACCGCCGCCATCGGCCGGCTGGTCGCCGAGTGGATCGACGCGCTGCCCGAACGGCCGGCCTGAGCAACCGGAGCAGAACCCGGCCCGCACCACAACGGCACCCGCCCCGCGTGACAAGCCGGCAGCGCAGTGCCAGAGTCGGCGGATGGCCGACAGCACCGACGACAGCACCGGCATCAGCGAATTCCTGGCAGCCCGCGACCTGCTGCTGAACAGCCGCGGCGACCTGGCCGGCGCCTGCCGGCAGTTCCGGTGGCCGCGCCCGGAGCGGTTCAACTGGGCGCTGGACTATTTCGACGGGGTACTGGCCACCGAGCGCGGCGAGCAGGACGCGCTGCGGCTGATCGAGGACGACGGCAGCGAGGCCCGCTACACCTTCGCCCAGCTGTCGGACTCGTCCTCGCGGCTGGCCGGCTGGCTGGCCGGGCACGGGGTGAGCCGGGGCATGCGGGTGCTGCTGGTACTGGGCAACCAGGTCGAGCTGTGGGAGTCGATGCTGGCCTGCATGAAGCTCGGCGCGGTGATCATCCCGGCCACCACGCTGCTGTCCGCGGCCGACCTCGCCGACCGGCTGGAACGCGGTGCGGTCGGGGCGGTGATCAGCCGGTCGGACCTGACCGCCGGGTTCGGCCCGGTCGAGCAGGGCAGCGATTACCTGCGGATAGCGGTGGGACAGCCGGTGGCCGGCTGGCTGGACTACGCCGAGGCGGCCGGCTTCGACCAGCCGTTCCAGCCGGACGCGCCGACCGCGGGATCGGACCCGGTGCTGCTCTACTTCACCTCCGGCACCACCGCCCAGCCGAAGCTGGTCGAGCACACCCACCTCAGCTACCCGGTGGGTCACCTGTCGACGATGTACTGGATCGGGCTGCAACCCGGCGACGTGCACCTCAACGTCTCCTCGCCGGGCTGGGCCAAGCACGCCTGGTCATGCTTCTTCGCGCCCTGGAACGCCGGGGCGACCGTGGCGCTGTTCAACTACCTGCGCTTCGACGCCGCCCGGATGCTCGACGTACTGGCCGAGGCGGGCGTGACCACGTTCTGCGCGCCGCCGACGGTGTGGCGGATGCTGGTGCAGCAGGACCTGACCCGCTGGCAGCTGTCACTGCGCGAGGTGGTGGGCGCCGGCGAGCCGCTGAACCCGGAGGTGATCGAGCGGGTCCGGCGGGCCTGGTCGCTGACCATCCGGGACGGCTTCGGCCAGACCGAGACCACCGCCCAGATCGGCAACCCGCCCGGCGAGCCGGTCAAGCCCGGCTCGATGGGCCGGCCGCTGCCCGGCTACCGGGTGGTGCTGGCCGACCCGGTCACCGGCGGGGCTCTCGACCAGGACCCGGCCGGCGGGTCCGAGGGGGAGATCTGCCTGGACCTGTCCGAGCGACCGGTCGGGCTGATGGTCGGCTACCGGGACGACCCCGAGCGCAACGACGCCGCGATGGCGCACGGGCTCTACCACACCGGCGATGTCGCGAGCATCGACGCCGACGGCTACATCACCTACGTCGGACGCACCGACGACGTGTTCAAGTCCAGCGACTACCGGATCAGCCCGTTCGAGCTGGAAAGCGTGCTGATCGAGCATCCGGCGGTGGCCGAGGCCGCCGTGGTGCCGGCACCCGACGAGATCCGGCTCGCGGTGCCCAAGGCGTACGTGGTGCTGGCCGAGGGCCACCAACCGTCGGCGGAGCTGGCGGCCGACATCCTGGCGTTCTGCCGCCGGCAGCTGGCGCCGTACAAGCGCATTCGCCGGCTGGAGTTCGCCGAGCTGCCCAAGACCATCAGCGGCAAGATCCGCCGGGTGGACCTGCGCGGCGCGGAGTTCAGCCGCGGCGAGCAGCGGGCGCCGGGGGAGTACCGCGAGGAGGACTTCCCGCGGGACGGCGTGGCCGGCTGAGCCCGCTGTCCGGCCGGCTCAGCCGCCGGCGATCGGCGCGGTGCTGGCACCGCTGAGTCGCAGCAGGTCGGCCGGTGCCAGCTCCAGCTGCAGGCCGCGCTTGCCGGCCGAGACGAACACTGTGTCGAAGCCGGTGACGGAGGAGTCCACCAGCACCGGGATCGCACTCTTGTGGCCCAGTGGGCTGATGCCGCCGACGACGTAGCCGGTGGCCCGCTGGGCCTTGGCGGGATCGGCCAGGTCGGCACGCCGGCCTCCCACCGCGCCGGCCAAGGCTTTGAGGTTGAGTCGGCCGGCGACCGGCACCACCGCGCACACCAGGCGGTCGTCGACCGCCGCGATCAGGGTCTTGAACATCCGGCGCGGGTCCACGCCGAGCTGGGCCGCCGCCTCCTCGCCGTAGGAACCGGCCCGGCTGTCGTGGACGTAGGGGTGCAGGGTGTAGCTGACCTTCGCCCGGTCCAGCGCGACCGTGGCCGGGGTTCCGCCGCTCATGGACCACGATCCTGCCAGCCGGGCCGGCCGAAGCGCGGGCAGCAGCACCGGTGCCGACGACCGCCGGGCACAATGGCGGCATGCGCGAGGTGCACACGTCCGGAGCGTCCGGTGAGCCGATCCGGCTGGGGCAGTTCCTCAAGCTGGCCGACGCGGTTGAGCTGGGCTCGGACGTCAAGCTGCTGCTGAACGCCGGCGACGTCACGGTGAACGGCGTGGTGGAGACCCGGCGCGGCCGTCAGTTGCAGGCCGGCGATGTGGTCAGCGTGCGCGGTGAGCAACTGCTCGTACACTGACAGTTGGCTGTTGCTCGGACCCATTCGATAACGAATAATCTCCTTGTAAAGAATGGCTTTCTGTCATTCGAAAAGCGCCGGTAGCGGTTCCACGCCGGCCACGGGGGGAACGGACACTACGTGACGCACAGTATCGGCCTGCCCTATCCGGCCAGCCTGGTCCGCCGCTGGGGGCACCTGGCGCCCCAGTTGCTCAGCGCCGCCATCCTGGCCGCCATCGCGCTGGGTATCCGGCCGCTGACGCCCACCCCGCTGACCATGCTGACCTCGCTGGCGCTGCTGGCCTTCGTGGTGGTCACCTGGCTGTTCATGCGCCAGCACGACCGGCGGCTGTGCGAGCGGTGCGCGGCGTGCATGCCGTTGAACGCCGCTGAGCACGCCTCGCGGTTCGGCCGCCGATTCTGGCTGGTGCACGCCGGCAACAACCCGCGGGTGCTGGTGCCCTACCTGGTGGTGCTGATCGGCTCGAACTTCCTCACCAGCCCGGCCGGCAGGATCGTCTGGGCGGTGGTGCAGTCCAGCATGATCTACCTGATCATGGCGCACTCCACCCATCGCAAGCTGCAGCCGTGGTGCCCGCAGTGCTCCGGCGGCGGAGGCGGCCAGGACCACAAGGTGGACGAGCCGGACCTGCCGCGCGGCGATCGGCTGCCGGTCTGAGCTAGCCGCTGCCGCCAGCGCCCGGCCGGGCAACCCGGCCGGGCGCCGGGAATGGATCCGGCACGCGGGTGTGTTCAGACCTCGAACTCGACACTCCCGTACGCAGCCAAGGAGCACCCCATGCTCGTGTTGGACCGCCCCGAAGCACCGGGCGTCCGATCCGCCACCGCGTACGCCGCTGCAGCCGCCGTCCCCGTAAGCTCACAGGTACCGGATTCGTTCACAGGTCCGGCAGCTCAGGCGAAGGGAATCGCGGTGGCCGAGGAGACTGTCGAGGAGCGCAGAGCCCGGTTCGAGCGGGACGCGCTGCCCTACCTCGACCAGCTGTACGCCGCTGCCATGCGGATGACCCGCAACCCGGCCGACGCCGAGGATCTGGTCCAGGAGACGTTCGTCAAGGCGTTCGCCGCCTTCCACCAGTTCTCCGAGGGCACCAACCTCAAGGCCTGGCTGTACCGGATCCTGACCAACTCCTTCATCAACACCTACCGCAAGAAGCAGCGCCAGCCGCAGCAGTCCAACTCCGACACCATCGAGGATTGGCAATTGCACGCGGCTGAATCGCACACCTCCAGCGGGTTGCGCTCCGCCGAGATGGAGGCGCTGGACCACCTGCCGGACTCCGATGTGAAGGAAGCGCTGCAGGCGCTGCCCGAGGAGTTCCGGCTGGCGGTCTACCTCGCCGACGTCGAGGGCTTCGCCTACAAAGAGATCGCCGAGATCATGGACACCCCGATCGGCACCGTGATGTCCCGGCTGCACCGTGGTCGCAAGCAACTGCAGGTACTGCTGGGCGACTACGCGCGCGAGCGGGGACTCGTCAAGGCGGCCAGCTCGTCCCAGACCGAAGGAGAACGCTCATGACCGGCTTCGGTCCCGGTGGCATGGACTGCGAGGAGGTCCTCGCCGACGTCTACCTCTACCTCGATGACGAGACCGACGGCGAGGTACGCAGCCGCATCCGGAGCCACCTCGACGGCTGCGCGCCGTGCCTGCGCCAGTTCGGCCTGGAGCAGGACGTGAAGGTGCTGGTGGCCCGCAGCTGCGGTGGCGACCTCGCTCCGGAGACCCTCCGGGCCCGCATCCGGATCCGGCTGCAGCAGGCCACCATCGATGCCGGCCACCTGGAGTACCGCGCCGAGTAGGCGCCCGACAAACCACCAGCGTCCGGCTCCCGGGAACACCCCGGGAGCCGGACGCTTTCGTCGTGCTGGCAGGTGCTACTCGCGCGCCCCGCTGGAGACCGGCAGACCGCCGTCGGTGCCCGGCAGCGTGGCAGCGGTGTCGTCCCGCTCCCGGTAGTAGTCCTCCGGGACGGTGGCGTCGGTGCCCTGCGGCGCCTTGACCGCCCGCAGCACCAGGGTGAGCAGCACGACCACCACCAGGTTGAGCACCAGCGCCGAGAAGGCGATGTAGACCTTGGTGTGGGTGTACGGGAAGGTCGCCAGCGAGCCACCGAAGTGCTGGGTGACCGCCGATTTCTGGTGGTAGGCGGCCACCGTTCCGTAGAGCATCCCGACCGCCCAGCCGGCCAGCAGCGCCCAGCGGTGCAGCCAGCGGGTGTAGAGGCCGACCACGATCGCCAGGAACGTCTGCAGGATCCACACCCCGCCGAGCAGCTGCAGGTTGATGGCGTTCTGCTTGTCGAGGCCCAGCACGAAGGCCAGCGCGCCGAACTTGACCACCAGCGAGGTGATCTTGGCGACCTGGGCCTCTTGCCGGGGAGTGGCCCGGGGAGCGAGGAACTCCCGGTAGACGTTGCGGGTGAACATGTTGGCGGCAGCGATCGACATGATCGCCGCCGGTACCAGGGCGCCGATGGCGATGGCCGAGTAGGCGACGCCGGCGAACCAGCTGGGGAACTCGTCGCGGAAGAAGTGCGGCACCGCCAGCTGCGGGTTGGCCTTGCCGTCGGAGCCGATCACCGAGGTCTTCTCGGCGATCGCGGCGTAGCCGAGCAGCGCCAGCATCGCCAGCAGCAGCGAATAGGCCGGCAGGATCGCGGTGTTGCGCCGGATCGTGGTGCGGGACTTGGCCGACAGCACGCCGGTCATCGAGTGCGGGTACATGAACAGTGCCAGCGCCGAACCGAGGGCGAGCGTCGCGTAGGCCCAGTAGTTGTTGCTCTTGGGCACGAACACCCCGGTGGCGGCACCCGTCTTGGGGTTCTTGGTGGTCATCTTGGTCTCGGCCGCCTCGAACAGGTGGTGGTAGCCGATGTGCACGCCGACGTAGACCACGGCCACCGCGATCACCAGGTAGATCAGGCTGTCCTTGACGAACGCGATCACCGCCGGTGCCCGCAGGCCCGAGGAGTAGGTGTAGGCGGCCAGCACCGCGAACGCGATCAGCAGCGGCAGGTCCCGGACGAAGGCGTTGCCCTTGCCGCCGATTCCGATGGTGTCGAGAACCGCCTGGATGCCCACCAGCTGCAGCGCGATGTAGGGCATGGTGGCGACGATGCCGGTGATCGCGACGGCCAGCGCCAGGAACCGGGAGTCGAACCGGCCGCGGACGAAGTCGGCGGCGGTGACGTAGCCCTTGCTGTGCGAGACTGACCACATCCTCGGCATGAACACGAACACGATCGGGTAGATCAGGATCGTGTAGGCGACCGCGAAGAAGCCGGTGACCGCTCCGGTGGCGAACATCGCGGCGGGTACCGCGATGAAGGTATAGGCGGTGTAGAGGTCACCGCCCAGCAGGAACCAGGTGATCACGGTGCCGAAGGTGCGCCCGCCCAGGCCCCATTCGTCCAGGCTGTGCAGCGAGTCGGCCTTGCGCCAGTTGGCGGCCCAGAACCCGCCGATGGTGACCGCCAGGAAGAAGAACAGCAGGACGCCGAGCCCGACGCCGTCGACCTTGGTGCCGGCAGCCAGCTGCACGGTGCCGGCGCTCACCGGTTGCCCCTGCGGTCACGCTGGATGAGCAGGTAGGCGCCGCCGGTGCAGAACCCGCACACGATGACCCACAGCATCTGGTACCAGTAGAAGAACGGAAAACCCCAGAGCTCCGGATCCTTGCGGGCGTAGCTGGGCACCCACAGCAGGGCCACGATCGGTATGGCCAGCAGGATGCCGGCGGCGACGGCAACTCCCGGCGACAGGCGGTGCCTCGATGGCTGCGACACGACGACCTCCTTGAAAGGAGCGGAAGAACCGTCGAAATGTAGTTCAGAACCGGCTCGCGCGCTTCCTGGACACGCTGTCGGGCCCACTGTCGGGCCACAGCACCACCATCAGACGATGACACCGGGTAGCCGGTGACGACAAGCCCTGCCCGCAATCGGACGGGCGCTGTGGCACTCTCGGATGCACCATGTCAGCCCTGTCCGATCTGCTCGCCAGCCACACCCAGCTGGACGAGCGCCAGACCGCGCACCTGCAGCAGCTGGTCGCCGAGTGGCAGTTGCTGGCAGATCTGTCCTTCGCCGACCTGCTGCTGTGGGTTCCGACCGCGACGTCAGGGGAGTTCCTGTGCGCCGCGCAGTGCCGTCCGACCACCGGGGCGACGGCCTACCTGCACGACCGGGTGGGGGAGCGGCTGGACGGCCAGCGCGCGGCGGCGCTGCGGATCGCGCTCACCGAGGCCCGGATCTTCCGCGAGTCCGACCCGGACTGGGAGGGTGACACCCCGATCCGGCGGGAGGCGATCCCGATCCTGTTCGAGGGGCGACCGGTGGCGGTGCTCGGACGGGACGGCAACCTGACCAGCCTGCGCAGCCCGAGCCAGCTGGAACTGGCCTACCTGCAGAGCGCCGCGGACCTGGCCTCGATGGTGGCCACCGGGGCGTTCCCCGGGCCGCCGAGCGAGCGCGAGGAGGGGGCCGGCCCCCGGGTGGGCGACGGCCTGCTGCGGCTGGATCCGCACGGCCGAGTGCTCTACGCCAGTCCCAACGGTTCGTCGGCGTTCCGCCGGCTGGGCTACCCCGGCAACCTGCTGGACGCCGCTTTCGGCGAGGTGATCACCGAACTCGCCAGGGATCCGTTCCGGGCCGCCGAACTCGCCGAGATGACCGCCGACGCGCTGGCCGGTCGCCATCCCGCCAGCCGGGAACTCGACGGCGCCGGCACCATCGTGCAGTTCCGGGCAATTCCGTTGTATCCACGGGGGAAATCACTCGGCGCTCTGGTGCTGTTGCAGGACGTCACCGAACTGCGCCGCCGGGACCGGCAGATCATGTCCAAGGATGCCACCATCCGCGAGATCCACCACCGGGTGAAGAACAATCTGCAGACAGTAGCGGCATTGTTGCGGCTGCAAGCCCGCCGGGTCGCCAATCCCGAGGCCCGGACAGCGCTAGAGGAATCGATGCGCCGGGTGTCTTCCATCGCGTTGGTACACGAGACGCTGTCCTCGGCGATCGACGAGGAGGTCGCTTTCGACGCCGTGGTGGACCGGTTGCTGGCGATGCTGGGAGAGGTGGCCGGAACCGATGGCCGGGTGCTGGTCGAGCGGGTCGGCAGCTTCGGAGAGCTATCCGCCGAACTCGCCACCCCGCTGGTGATGGTGCTCACCGAACTGGTCGGCAACGCCGTGGAACACGGCTTTCCCGGCAACCGGGGCGGGACGGTGCGGGTACTCGGCACCCGCTCGCGCGGCACCCTGACCGTCCAGGTGCTCGACGACGGTGCCGGGTTACCGGAGAAGTTCTCGCTCGACAACAGCGACCGGCTCGGCCTGCAGATCGTCCGGACCTTGGTGGAGGCGGAGTTGAACGCGAGCCTGGAGCTTGCCGGCCGCGGGCCGGATCAGCCGGGAACTGCGGTCACCCTGCGGGTTCCGGTCAACCGGCGCGAGCGCGCTCGCGGGGCCGACGGTGGTGCGGGGTAGCGCAGCCTCAGGCCATCCGGGCTCGGGCGCGGGCGTTGCGGCGCTTGAGAGCACGGCGTTCGTCCTCGCTCAGACCGCCCCAGACGCCGGCGTCCTGGCCACTCTCGAGTGCCCACGACAGGCACTCGGACATGACAGGGCAGCGACGGCACACGGCCTTCGCCTCTTCGATCTGCATCAGTGCGGGACCGGTGTTCCCGATCGGAAAGAACAGTTCCGGGTCCTCGTCGCGGCATACCGCGCGGTGACGCCAGTCCATGGGGTAGTTCTCCTCTACGTGCTGGAAGCGTTGACAGGCACAACTCTACTTGGCAGTAGGTGTTTGTGAATTCTTTCACGAGCTGCCCGGTACTTCAAGGACCTGCGGCACAGGATCGCCGTGTCGCATGGTGTGGTGCAAACGCTATGTGTTTCAGCGGACGCCTGTTCCTGTGTCGGTGACGTCCGGTCTAAGCACCAGCCTCGCCCACCACGAGCAAGGGGGCAAGTCCAAAACACCTAGTTGTGCAAACTACCTGTCATTCACACAGCCGTATCACAGCCCGCGAACCCCAGGTGTCCGTTTGATCATTTCCCGGTTGGGCAGTGCCGTCAAGACTATTGTTGTAGACAATTCCGGCCGAGCCAGCCATCTCACACCTGCCCGAATTAGCAGACACGGTAATGAAATCAGTGTTATAAGGCCTGTTCAGAGGGTCGGCTGGCGCCGGGTCAGACATACACCTCGAGAGCGTTCGGCACGCTGCGGAAGCTGACCCGGTCCCGCTCCTCGAGTGCGTCACCGTCGACCTGGAACGGCAACTTCCGGTCGGCGTGCAGGCTGAAATCGGTCAGGTCGTGCTCGGAACGGGAACCGAATCCCCGGCGGCCGGCGGCGCGTCCGGGCGCGGCAATCATCCGGCCGGCGGCCAGCAGGATCCCCGCGGCACCCATCCGGGTCCGGGCGTAGACATCCAGGCCGGTGTCGAAAGACGCCTGCGGGGTGGGCGAGACCGGCCGTTCACCGAAGAACGTCCACGGGTCGCAATTGGTGACCAGCGCCATATGCAGATCCGGCACCGCGCGACCGTCGGGAAATTCCAGGGTGATCGCCGGACGGCGCCGATCCTGCCGGAAGAAGGTGCGCACCGCGGTGCGCACATACAGCGCCGGCGTGGAGGCGCGTCCGCGACGACGGTGTTTCTCCACCGCGGCGACCACCGCGGCGTCATAACCGAGACCGGCGGTAAAGACGAAATAGCGGTCGTCGGCCAGCCCCAGCCCGATCTGCCGGCGCCGGTCGGCCGCCATCGCGTCGATCAGCACCGAGGTGGCCTCGACCGGGTCGTTGGGCAGGCCGAGCGCGCGAGCCACCACGTTGGTGGAGCCGGCCGGCACGATGCCGAGCCGGGGGACGGCCGGGTGCACCCCGTCGGTGAGCAGGCCGTTGACCACCTCGTTGACGGTGCCGTCACCGCCGAGGGCCACCACCACGTCGAACCCGTCGCGCATCGCCCGGCAGGCAAGCGCCGCCGCGTGCCCCCGGTTGGCGGTCTCCTCGACCTCGAGCTTGGCGTCGGAGGCCAGCGCGTGCACCAGGACGTCGCGCTGGCGCAGCGTGGTTGCGGTGGCTCGGGGATTGGACACCACCAAGACTCGCACTGGCTGACTGTACCGCCCGCGCGGCGCCGGACCGCTCCGCCGTTGCCACCGTCGGCACCGGCTCGCATACGCTCGTGCGGTGTCCGACACTCCAGCCGAACCCGCCGAGGGCGTGCCCAGCGGGGTCCGAGCGGCGGCCGTCCTGGTGCTGGCCGAAGCCGCCGCGCTGGCCGTCACCGCGCTGGTGCTGCTGGTGCTGGCCTTCGTGCACACCTCCACCCGGCTCTGGGCGGCGGTGGCCATCGTCGGCTTCGCGCTGTTCGGAGCGGCGGTGCTGGCGGTGTGCGCCCGGGGGCTGCTCCTGCTGCGGCCGGCAGCCCGCTCGCCGGTGATCCTGGTGCAGTTGCTGGCGGTGCCGGTGGGGTACTCGCTCGGCATCCAGGCCGGCCGGCCGCTGGTCGGGGCGCCGATCCTGCTGGCCGCGATCGCGGTGCTGGTGCTGTTGCTGCTGCCGTCCTCCCGCCAGGCGCTGGATCGGGTGCTGTAGCCACCCTTCGCCAGCTGCTCGCTAACCCTTCACTAACCTTTTTCAAGGTCGGGAAGTTGCCTGCGCAGCTCGGCCAGCGTCCTGGCCAGCAGCCGCGAGACGTGCACCTGCGAGATGCCGAGCACCTCGGCGATCTCGGACTGGGTCTTGTTCTCCACGAACCGGAGCAGCAGCGCCTGCCGCTCGCGCTCGGACAGTCCGGCGAGCACCGGACGCAGCGCGTGGCGCAGCTCGATGTGCTCCAGGGTGCTGTCCTGGTCCACCAGGCCGTCGGCGATGGTGCGGCCGGTGCCGCCCTGCGGCACGTCGATCGGCACCGCCGAGTACGCCCGGGCGGACTCGGTGGCCTCCAGCACCAGCTCCGGGCTGATCCGCAGGTGGACGGCGAGCTCGGCGACGGTCGGTGCCCGGCCCAGCCGCTGGGTGAGATCGCCGATGCCGGCGTTCACCTCGGCCTGCAGTTCCTGCAGCCGGCGCGGCACCCGCACCATCCAGCCCCGGTCGCGGAAGTGGCGCTTGATCTCACCGACGATGTTCGGAGTGGCGAAGGTGGAGAACTCCAGGCCGCGCTCCGGTTCGAACCGGTCGATCGACTGCAGCAGGCCGACTATCCCGATCTGCACCAGGTCGTCGGTCGGTTCGCCGCGGCCGGCGAACCGGTAGGCCAGATACCGCACCAGCGGCAGGGAATTCTCGACCAGCGCATCGCGGATCTGCTGGTGGCGCGGGCTGCCCGGCACCAACGTGGCCAGCTCGGCGAACAGCTGGTGGGTGCGATCGCGGTCCAGCCGGCAACGCTGCGTCATGGGTTGCGGGAGCCGCGGCCCTTGGTCAGGACCAGGGACAGTCGCCCGCCGGAGCCGGCCAGCTCGGCCGAGTCGGTGAGGGCGGTCAGCACCAACCAGGCGAAACTCGACCGGTCGGGCGCGGCGGGGTGGCCGGCCGGCACGGTCACCGACACCTCGGCACGCAGCAGGTCCGGCGGGCCGTCGAAGACCGCCGACAGTGCCGAGCCGGGCGCGGCATGTGGCAGCAGCAGCGCACCGGCCTCGTCCACCGCGATCCGCAGGTCGTCGATCTCGTCCAGGGTGAAGTCGCGACCGGCGGCCAGCGAGGCGATCACGGTGCGCAGCAGCGCGAGGTAGGCCGGGTCGGCCGGCACGCTCAGCTCGACGGGGCCGTCGGTCATCGGCCGATCACCTGCCCACGCCGGTAAGTTCGCTGTCGAGGTTCCAGTGCAGCACCGCGGGCCGGCCGTGCTCGTAGCCCAGGCTGCAGACCGCTCCGGTGCTCAGCCACAACCGGCTGCCGGCGGTTACCGGCTCGCCCAACCACCGGGCGGCCAGGCACCGGATCGCGTGGCCGTGCGAGAACACCAGCACCGGCCCGGACCGGCCGGCCAGCCGGGTCGTGATGCCGGCCAACAGCCGGTCGAGACGGACCGTCACCGCAGCGGCATCCTCGCCGCCGGGGATGGGCCCGGACCACACCGACCAGTCCGGCCAGTCCTGCCGGATCTCGGCGGAGGTGCGACCCTCCAGCTCGCCGTAGTTCCACTCGGCGGCGTCGGCGGTGGTGTCGTCGACCCCGAAGCCGGCCAGCTCTGCGGTGTGCCAGGCCCGCCGGCGGGGCGAGCTGAGCACCAGTGCGGGGTCGGCCGAGCCCAACATCGCCCGGATCAGCGGACCTGCCGCGCGGGCCTGCTGCTCACCGCGCCCGGTCAGCGGCAGGTCGGTGGTGCCGGTGTGCTTGCCGGTGCGGCTCCACTCGGTCTCGCCGTGCCGGACCAGCACCAGGGCGGGCTCGGTGTCGGCTGCCGGCCAGCGCCGGACTTCCTGGTCGCCCGCTGTCCCCGCCATGCCTGGCACCCTAGCGTTCCGGACGCCCGCTGTGGTGGGCGCCGAGGTAGCTCGCAGACACCACCGAGGCCGACCCGCACAATGCGGGTCGGCCTCGGTGGTGCGTCCGGCGGCTGCTGCCGCGAGCGGTCAGGCAGCCTTCTTGGTCTCCCAGAAGATGGTGTCGATCTCGGCGATCAGGTCGAGCAGCTTCTGGCCCTCGGCCGGGTCCACCGAACTCTTGCCACCGGCGGCGCCGGCCTGCTTGGTGGCCTTGTTGAACAGCTCGTGCAGCTGCGGGTACTTCTCGAAGTGCGGCGGCTTGAAGTAGTCGGTCCACAGCACCCAGAGGTGGTGCTTGACCAGGTCGGCGCGCTGCTCCTTGATCATCAGGGCGCGGGTCCGGAAGACCGGGTCGTCGTTGGCCTGGTACTTCTCCTGGATCGCCTTCACCGACTCCGCCTCGATGCGTGCCTGGGCCGGGTCGTACACGCCACACGGCAGATCGCAGTGGGCGGAAGCGGTGATCGAACGGCGCATCAAGCGCATGACAAAGACCTCCAGTTCGCGACAGTTCATGCATTCCGGGGCAACGGAACGCCTGCCTTCGACCCTACTCCGGCGCGGTTGGACCGACTGCGGCAGCATCTCGAGGCATGCAGGCACTGCTTCCCTGGCAACTGGTGCGCGTCGAGGGCTACTCGATGACGCCGACCCTGCTGCCGGGTGACCGGGTTCTGGTGCGCCACGGCGCGGCGATCCGGCCCGGGGCGCTGGTGCTGGCCCGGTTCCGCAGCCGTCCGGAGCTGCTGGTGGTCAAGCGGGCCGTCGGTGAGGCTGCCGGATCTCACGGGGGCTGGCTGCTGGCCAGCGACAACGCCGGCCAGGGCAGCGACTCGCGCCAGTACGGGGTGGCCGACGTGCTGGCCCGGGTGGTGCGGGTCTGGCGCCGGGGCAGCCCGCCGACCGGCCCGGCTGAGCTGCTGCGGTGGTGGTGGGGGACGGCGCCGGGGAAGTTCTCCCCGCTCTGAGCGGTTGTAGGCGATGCGGCAGGTAGCAAGCAACCCCGACGAGCCGGGTGCCGCACCCTGGACGAGTTGCCGTTCGCCGCATGCTGGGAGCCCTGTCGCGTGATGCCCACCTCCGCACTGCACTGGACCCGGCGGCTCACCCAGCTCTACCTCGGCCTGGTGCTGTACGGGGTGTCGGCGGCGATGCAGGTGCAGGCCGGCCTGGGCCTGGACCCGTGGGACGTGCTGCACCAGGGCCTGGCCAAGGTCTCCGACCGGCAGATCGGCACGGTCAGCATCGTGGTCGGGGCGCTGGTGCTGCTGCTGTGGATCCCGCTGCGGCAGCGGCCCGGCCTCGGCACGGTGAGCAACGTGCTGGTGGTCGGCCTGGCGATGAACGCGACCCTGGCCCTGCTGCCGGTGCAGCATGGCCTCCCGGCGCGGGTGGCGACGCTGGCCGGGGCGGTGCTGCTGTGTGGCCTGGCCACCGGCATGTACATCACGGCGGGCTTCGGCCCGGGCCCGCGAGACGGGCTGATGACCGGCATCGCCCGCCGGACCGGCCGGTCGATCCGGCTGTCGAGGACCGCCGTGGAACTCACGGTGCTGCTGGCCGGCTGGCTGCTCGGCGGCACGGTGGGGGTGGGCACGGTGATCTTCGCCCTCACCATCGGACCGCTTGCCCAGCTGTTCCTGCGGGTGTTCGCCCGGCTCGGCCTGGACAGCTCGCACGTCGTCGCAGCCAGCCGGCCGAGCGGGCAGCCGGCGCCGGCCCAGCCGGTGTCAGCCGCCTGAAACATCACAGCTAGTCCTCGTCGTCGGCCCGGGCCAGCCAGGTGGCCAGCCGATCCACCGCCACCTCGAACTCGGGGTTGAGGTCGACGAAGCTGCGCAGCCGCTCGGCGAGCCAGGCCAGGCTGACCTCCTCCTCGCCCCGGCGCCCCTCGAGCTCCTCGATGCCCCGATCGGTGAAGTACATGCTGCCCTCCTGAAGGCTGGCTGAAGGTCTTCTCTCACTCGCCGGGGTAGCGCACGCCGAGTGCGGCCCGCGCGCTGTCCAGCAGTTCCAGGATGGCGACGGTGTCGGCCGCCGGCACCAGCGGGCTCTCGGTCAGCCCGGCCCGCAGGCAGCGAGCCACCTCGGCGATCTCGGGGGAGTAGCCGAAATCGTCCGGGTCCAGCGGGTCGGGGATCCGGGACTCCACCCCGTCCGAAAACACGGTCAGCGCGGTCGGACGGTAGAACCGGCCCTCGGTGGAGATCCAGCCCTCGGTGCCCACCAGCAGGCCGCGGAACGGCGAGGCCAGCGGCACCGAGCACCACAGTTGGGCGTCCCGGCCGTCCGGGTAGCTCCACTGCATCGCCACCGTGGCGTCGCTGCCGGTGTCGGCCAGGGTCCCGGTGACCGCCACCGACTGCGGCGGGCCGCCGAAGAGCCGGCCGAAGGTCACCGGGTAGATGCCCAGGTCGAGCAGGGCGCCGCCGCCGTTGGCCAGGTCGTAGAGCCGGTGCGCGGGGTCGTACGGCCGGCCCAGTCCGAGCTCGGCCCGGACCGAGGCCAGCGCGCCGATCGCCCCGTCCGCCACCAGCTGCTGGGCCTGGCGGATCAGCGGGTTGGTGCGCATCCACATCGCTTCCATGGCGAACACCCCGGCGGCCGCGGCGGCGGCGAACACCTCGCGGGCGTCGGCGGCGTTCAGGCAGACCGGCTTCTCGATCAGCACCGCCTTGCCGCCGGCGATCGCCAGCAGCGCCTGCTCGCGATGGCCCGGGTGGGTGGTGGCGATGTAGACGACGTCACAGGCCGGGTCGTCGGCGAGTTCGGCGTAGCTGCCGTAGGAGCGGGGCGCACCGAACCGGCCGGCGAACCCGGCTGCCCGGTCGGCGTCGCGGGCGGCCACGGCGACCAGGGCGTTGCCCGGGGTGCGCGCCAGGTCGGCGGCGAACTTGGCGGCGATGCCGCCGGCGCCCAGGATGCCCCAGCGGACGGCGGGTTCCTCGGCACCGGATGCGGTCATGCTGCCAACCTAGCCCGGCTCGACTCAGCCGAGCGCGGTGGCCACCACCTCGCGCTGCTGCGTCTCGTGCACGCTGGCCGAGCCGACCGCGGGCGAGGCCGACGCCCGCCGGGAGGCCCGGTAGAGCTGCCGGGTGTCGCCGTGCGCGGCCAGCCGCTCGGGCAGGTTCAGCGCGATGAACGGGTAGCCACCCTGGTTGGCCGGTTCCTCCTGCGCCCAGATCAGCTGCGCGTTCGGGTACTTGGCAAGCTCCGCGGCGATCTGCTCGCCGGCCAGCGGGTAGAGCTGCTCCAGCCGCACGATCGCCACGTCCGACCGGCCGGCCTCGGCCCGAGCCGCTATCAGGTCGTAGTAGATCTTGCCGCTGCACAGCACCACCCGGCTGACCTGCTCCGGGGTCACCGAGGCGTCCCCGATCACCGGCTGGAAGCTGCCGCCGGTGAACTCATCCAGCTGGCTGACCGCTGCCTTGAGCCGCAGCAACGACTTCGGCGTGAAGGCGATCAGCGGCCGGCGGACGTCGGACAGCGCCTGCCGGCGCAGCAGGTGGAAGTAGTTGGCCGGCGAGGAGCACATCGCGATCGTCATGTTGTTCTCGGCCGCCAGCTGCAGGAACCGCTCGGGCCGGCCAGAGGAGTGGTCCGGGCCCTGGCCCTCGTAGCCGTGCGGCAGCAGCAGCGTGACCGACGAGCGCTGGCCCCACTTGGCCTGGCCGGAGGCGATGAACTCGTCGATGATGGTCTGCGCGCCGTCGGCGAAGTCGCCGAACTGCGCCTCCCACACCACCAGCGCATCGGGCTTGGCGACCGAATAGCCGTACTCGAAGCCCATCGCCGCGTACTCCGACAGCAGCGAGTCGTAGGCCCGGAACGGTGCCGTGGCGCCGGGGATGTGACGCAGCGGGGTGTACTCCTCGCCGGTCACCCGGTCGATGAGCACCGCGTGCCGCTGGGTGAAGGTGCCGCGTCGGGAGTCCTGCCCGGCCAGCCGCACCGGGTGGCCGTCGACGGTGAGCGAGCCGAAGGCGAGCAGTTCGGCCGTCGCCCAGTCGACGTCGCCGCCGGTGGTCTGGGCGACCCGCCGGTCGATCTGCGGCTTGAGCCGGGGATGGATGGAGAAGCCGGTCGGGTGGTTGGCGTAGAGGTCGCCGATGGTCTTGATCAGCTCGGCCGGCACCGCGGTGGCCACGCTCTCCCGCGCCGGCGGCTCCTCCATCACCGGCTCGGGACGCGGCTTGCCGGTGGCGTCCCGGGTCTCCAGGAAGACCTTCTCCAGCTGCGACTGGAAGTCCTTGAGGGCCTCCTCGGCGTCGGCCAGGGTGATGTCGCCGCGGCCGATGAGCGCCTCGGTGTAGAGCTTGCGGACGCTGCGCTTGGAATCGATGATGTCGTACATCAGCGGCTGGGTGAACGAGGGGTTGTCCGCCTCGTTGTGGCCACGGCGGCGGTAGCACACCATGTCGATGACGACGTCCTTCTTGAACCGCACCCGGTAGTCGACCGCGAGCTTGGCGACCCGGACGCAGGCCTCGGGGTCGTCGCCGTTGACGTGGAAGATCGGCGCCGCGATCATCCGGGCGATGTCGGTGCAGTACAGGCTGGACCGCGACTGGGCGGGCGAGGTGGTGAAGCCGACCTGGTTGTTCACCACCACGTGCACGGTGCCGCCGGTGCGGTAGCCGCGCAGCTGGGACAGGTTCAGCGTCTCGGCGACCACGCCCTGGCCGGCGAAGGCGGCGTCGCCGTGCATCAACACCGGCAGCACGGTGAAGCCGTCCTCGCCCTTGTCGAGAATGTCCTGCTTGGCTCGCACGATTCCCTCGAGCACCGGGTTGACCGCCTCCAGGTGCGAGGGGTTGGCGGTCAGCTCCACGGCGACCTTGGTGCCGTCCGGGGCGACGTAGGTGCCGTGCGCGCCGAGGTGGTACTTCACGTCGCCGGAGCCCTGCGCGGTGCCCGGGTCGATGTTGCCCTCGAACTCGTTGAAGATCTTGGCGTACGGCTTGCCCACGATGTTGGCGAGCACGTTGAGCCGGCCGCGGTGCGGCATGCCGATCACGACCTCGTCGAGGGAGTACCCGGCGGCGGCGGCCAGCACCGCGTCGAGCAGGGCGATGACCGTCTCGCCGCCTTCGAGGCTGAACCTCTTCTGGCCGACGTACTTGGTCTGCAGGAAGGTCTCGAACGCCTCGGCGACGTTCAGCCGGGACAGGATGTGCTTCTGCTCCTCCCGGCTCGGCGCGTCGTTCTTGACCTCGATGTTCTGCTGGATCCAGGCGCGTTCCTCGGGGTCGATGATGTGCATGTACTCCACGCCGACCCGGCGGCAGTAGGCGTCGCGCAGCACGCCGAGGATGTCGCGCAGCCGCATCAGCTTCTGGCCGGCGAAGCCGCCGACCGCGAACTCGCGGTCCAGGTCCCACAGCGTCAACCCGTGCTTGGTGATGTCGAGGTCCGGGTGGGTCCGGATCTTGAACTCCAGCGGGTCCGTGTCGGCCATCAGGTGGCCCGAGGTCCGGTAGGCGTTGATCAGCTCGATGACCCGGGCGCCCTTGTCGATCTGGCCCTCGTGGCTGAACTCCCGGTCGGTCAGCCAGATCGCCGGCTCGTACGGGATCCGCAGCGAGCCGAAGATGTCGTAGTAGAAGCCGTCCTCGCCGAGCAGCAGCTGGTGCACCCGGCGCAGGAACTCCCCGGACTGCGCGCCCTGGATGATCCGGTGGTCGTAGGTGGAGGTCAGCGTCATGGTGCGCGAGATGCCCATGTCGTTGAGCGCGTCCGGGTTCATGCCGCTGAACTCGGCCGGATACTCCATCGCCCCGACACCGATGATGGTGCCCTGGCCGGCCATCAGCCGGGGGACCGAGTGGTTGGTGCCGATGGTGCCCGGGTTGGTGAGGCTGACGGTGGTGCCGGCGAAGTCGTCGGCGGCCAGCTTGCTGGCCCGGGCCCGCCGGATGATGTCTTCGTAGGCGCCCCAGAAGGAGGCGAAGTCCATCTGCTCGGCGGCCTTGATCGAGGCCACCACCAGCGAGCGGGCGCCGCCCTTGCCGGGCAGGTCGATGGCCAGGCCGAAGTTGACGTGCTCGGGCCGCACCACGGTCGGCTTGCCGGCGTCGTTGACGGCGAAGTGGTTGTTCATCTCCGGGAAGTCGCTCAGCGCGCGGACCACCGCGTAGCCGATGATGTGGGTGAAGCTGACCTTGCCGCCGCGGGCCCGGCGCAGGTGGTTGTTGATGATGATTCGGTTGTCGGCGAGCAGCTTGGCCGGCACCGCGCGGACGCTGGTGGCGGTCGGGATCTCCAGCGAGGCCTGCATGTTGCTGACGACCTTGGCGGGCGCGCCGCGCAGCACGGTGACCTCGGCCCCGGACGGCGCGGTCGGCGCGGCGGGGCTGGTCGAGGACGGCTTGCTGGCGGCCGGCTGGTTTCCAGCCTTGGCCGGCTCGGTCTTCGCGGGCTCGGCCTTGGCCGGCTCGGTCTTCGCGGGCTCGGTCTTGGCGGGCTCGGCCTTCGCGGGCTCGGTCTTCGCGGGCTCAGCCTTGGCCGGCTCGGCCTGTGCCGGCCGGGTGGTTGCTTGTTGTCCAGCCGGCTGGTGGCCGTTCTGCTGCGCGGCAGGCTGGGCGGTCAGCGAGCCGGTCTCGTCCGCCTCGTCGTCGCCGGTGCCGGTCGGCGGCGCCTGCCGGACCGAGTTCGCCGGACCGGCGGCGGGCCGGTAGTCGGCGAAGAAGTCGTGCCAGGCCGCGTCCACCGTCGAGGGATCGGCGAGGTAGCGCTCGTACATCTCCTCGACCAGCCACTCGTTCGCGCCGAAGTCGGGGCGGGTTGATTCACTGCCAGTCGAGGACTGCGCGGTCACGTCGTCGGCCACCTTCTCGGAGTGTGCTGATGCCTGCCAGTACCTGCCGGGAGGTGACCTCGGGCGGGGAACCAGTACCCGCCGACCAGGTCACACCCGAAGTACCAGGGTACGCGGGCAGCCCGAGCGGTCGCAGCGCCACAGCCCGATCCGGCGGCGGGGAACCGGTGCGCTTGCTCACAGGTCGGCGGCCGGCCGGATCAGCTGATGTCGCGGCCCAGGCTGATCCGGCCGCCGATCAGCAGCAGGGCCAGCGACCAGGCCACGAACAGCAACCCGCCGGCCAGCGGAGCGAGCAGGTGCACGTCGTCGGCCAGGCCGTCGGTGACGCCGTTGGAGTTGAACGCCTGGATCGCGCCGCCCGGCGTCCAGGCATAGCCCTTGCGCACCCCCGGGATGACACTCAGCAACGGGCCGAGGACGAAGAAGTAGACGATGCCGAACACCATCGCGGCCGCCTGGTTGCGCAGCAGCGCACCGAGGCCCAGGCCGAACATGCCGGTCAGCACCAGGGTCAGGAACGCCTTGCCGACGCCGCCCGGCACGCCGTGGCCGTAGTCGAGCGGCACGTTCTCGGCAGACAGCCAGATGATCGCGATGGCGAAGTTGAGCGCCACGCAGAACACCGCGTAGACGATCGCGAACACCGCGTACGAGGCGGCCTTGCCGGCCAGCAGCAGCCAGCGGTTCGGAGTGGCCAGCAGCGTTGGGGTGATGGTCTTGTGGCGGAACTCGGTGGTCAGGCCCAGCAGACCGAGCACCAGCAGCGCCACCGCGGCACCGCTGGACTGGGTGAACAGGCTGTAGTAGTCCACCGGGTTGCCGGCGCGGTAGTCCTGGACCGCGTTATAGCTGGTGCCTGCGGAGCCGAGCGCGGTAAAGGCGCCGGCCAGCAGCAGCATCCAGAACCACACCTGGGTGCTGCGGATCTTGAGGACCTCGGAGCGGATCAGGTTGATCATCGGGCACCTCCCTGCTGGTAGCCGGCGGGTAGCTGCCCGGCCGGTCCGAGGTCGGCGGCCCGGTGCTCGCCCTCGGTCAGGCTGAAGAACAGCCGTTCCAGGTCGAACTCCTCCAGCCGCAGCTCGTGCAGCTCGACACCGTGGGTGAAGGCGAGATGCCCGACGTGGGCGATCTGGTCGGTGCGGATCCGCAGCGCACCGTCCGGCTCGGTGGTGCCGCTGAAGCCGGCGGCGGCCAGCGCCTGTTGCAGCGGGGTCAGCGCCGGGCCGCGGACCACGGTGGTCGCGGTGCCGGCCGAGAGTTCGGCGAGGGTGCCGGCCCGGACCAGCTTGCCCCGGTTCAGGATCACCGCCCGGTCGGCGACCTCCTGCACCTCGGCCAGCTGGTGGCTCGACACCAGGACGGTGCGGCCCTCGCCGGCCAGGTGCCGGAAGAAGCCGCGCAGCCAGCGGATGCCCTCCGGGTCCAGGCCGTTGGCCGGCTCGTCCAGGATCAGCACCCGCGGATCGCCGAGCAGCGTCGCGGCCAGGCCCAGCCGCTGCCGCATGCCCATCGAGTAGCCCTTGGTCTTCTTCTTGGCAGCCTGGGTCAGGCCCACCAGTTCCAGCACCTCGTCGGCCCGGCGGGCCGGCAGGCCGGCGGCCGCGCAGTAGATCCGCAGGTGCTGCAGGCCGGTGTGGGCCGGGTGGAAGCTGGCGGCCTCCAGGGCGGCCCCGACCGTCTGCAGCGGCTTGGGCAGCGACTGGTAGTTCACCCCGTTCACGGTCGCCAGGCCCGAGGTGGGGCGCACCAGGCCGAGCAGCATCCGCAGGGTGGTGGTCTTGCCGGCGCCGTTCGGGCCGAGGAAGCCGGTCACCGACCCCGGTTCGACGGTGAAGCTGAGGGAGTCCACCGCGCGCTGGGTACCGAAGACCTTGGTCAGGTTCTCCACCACGATGCGGCCGTCGCCGCCGCGCCGGCCGGCGTCGGCTGCTCGTCCGGCAGCGGGTTGTCCGGGAGCGGGTTGGCCGGGAGCGGGTTGTCCGGGCGGTGCTGTCATGGCCCCATTCGACCATTGCAGACAGTGCCCGCACGGCAGGTGTCCGGGCGAGTCGGGTCGACCGGGGCCGGCTAAGCGCTCGCCCGGACCGTTGCCGGGACCGGCAGGTCAGCCCGCGGTGGCCAGCAGCCTGCCCAGCAGCTCGGCGAGTTCGGCGGGCGAGGCCACCGCGGTGTCGGCCGACCGGTGGAGTTCGGCCAGCTCGCCGACCGCCACCGTCAGGCTCGGGCGTCCGGTCGCCGCAGCCCATGCCGTCACCGCGTCGAGCGCCGGCAGGTCGCCGAGGTCGTCGCCTGCGAACAGTGCCGCCGTGGTGCCGGCGGTGAGCAGTTCTTCCAGCGCGGTTGCCTTGGACGGGCCGGGGATCCGGATCTCGAGCACCTGCTTGCCCGGGTGGATCTCCAGGCCCTGCTCGGCCACCAACGGTGGCAGCCAGCCGGCAAGTTCGGCGAGCGCGGCGTCCGGGTCGGCGGCCTGCCGGGTGTGCACCACCAGCGACAGCCGCTTGTCCTCCAGCCACACCTGCTCGTCGGTGCCGCGCAGCAGCGGCGGCAGGCTGGCCCGCAGCACCGCGAGCCCGGGAGGTTCGTCGCCGGTCTGCAACCGGCCGTCCCGCCAGGTCTCGGCGCCGTGCAGGCCACTGACCACCAGCCGCTCGATCGCGTGCAAGCCGCCGAGTTCGAGCGCGGTGGCCGCGTTGCGGCCGGTGACGATCGCCACCTGCGCCCCGGCCCGGGCCAGCCCGGCCAGGGTGTCGATCACACCGGGCACCGGCCGGGACGTGGTGGGGTCGCGAACCAGCGGAGCCAGCGTGCCGTCGAAGTCCAGCGCGATCAGGGCGCCGGGCAGCCGGGCGGCGATCGCGGACAGCCGGGCGGGATCGAGGTGCATGCCTGCCGACGGTAGTGCCCGAGCCGGTGTCGCTGGTGCGGCCGGTGGCGGCCCATCAGCGTCGGGCGCCCAGCAGCAGGCAGGAGTCACCGAACTCGTGCCACAGGTAGCCGGCCGCGACCGCGGCGTCGTAGGCACGCTGGGTGACCTCGGCCCCGGCTATCGACTCGACCAGCAGCAGGTGCGATGCGTCCGGGTTGTGCAGGCCGGTGATCAGACCGGTCACCACCCGGGCCGGATGGTCCGGGCCGATGACCAGCTCGGTCCAGCCCTGGGCCGGAGCCAGCCAGCCGTCGGCACCGGCGGCCGACTCCAGGGCGCGGGTCACCGTGGTGCCGACTGCGATCACCCGGCCGCCGTCCAGCCGGGTGGCGTTGACCAGCCGGGCGGTGCCGGCCGGTACCTCGAACCGTTCGGCCTGCGGCGTCTCGCCGGCCTCCTGCGAGGACACCCCGGTGTGCAGGGTGATCGAGGCGAACCCGATTCCGCGGCTGACCAGGTCGGTCACCAGTTCGGCGCTGAACGGCCGGCCGGCACTGGGCATCTCGGCACTGCCCGGATGCCTGCCGAACACGGTCTGGTAGTCGGCCAGCGGCCACCGTCCGTGCAGGTAGCCGTAGCTGATCGGCCGGCCGTGCCGGACCAGCAGGTCGGGCAGCGGGCGGCCGCCGGTCACCTCGGCACGCCAGAGCCGGGTGCCGGAGCCGGTGTCGGCGGGCTCGGGATAGGGCGCCAGCAGCCGGACCGCGACGTCGGCGGCCAGCCGGACCACGGTGCCGGGCTGGCAGTCCAGCAGCGGCCGGGTGGCGTCCGGAGCGGTGCGCAGTTCCAGCACCCAGCTGCCGTCGGGCAGTGGTCCGGTCGGAGTCGCCACGTGCAGCACCACCGGCCGGCCGGTCTCCGCCAGCACGCCGTCGACCTCGCCGGCCACGGTCTGGGAGGTGTTCACCACCACCAGGTCACCGGGTCGCAGGTACCGGCCCAGGTCGCGGAACCGGCTGTGCGCCAGCCGCACGCCGGGAGCGCTCGGGGCCGATGCGGCCTCGGCGACCAGCAGCCGGACGCCGTCCCGGCCGAGGCCGCGATGTTCGGGCGGTTCGGTGGCGGTCAGGTCCACAGGCAGGTCGAAGTGGGTGCTGGGTGCGGTGCCGGCCGGGGCGTGCAGCGTCATCGGGCCACCGCCTGTCCGGCGGCGGCTGCGAGGAGCTCCGGCGCGGTGTTGGTGTAGCGCCCGCTGGGGAGTCGCTGTTCGATCAGTCGCAGCAGGGCGGGCAGCACTGATTCGGGTTCGGGCCGGTCGCTGATGTCCTCGCCCGGGAAGGCGGCCTGGTGCATCTCGGTGCGCATGTCGCCCGGGTCGAAGCTGTACCAGCGCAGCTGCGGGTTCTCCTCGGCAAGCGTCGCGGTCAGGTGATCCAGCGCCGCCTTGGCGCTGCCGTAGCCACCCCAGCCGGGATAGTGCGCCACCGCCGCGTCGGAGGACACGTTGACCACCGTGCCGCCGGTCGCGGTCAGGGCCGGCAGGGCCAGCTGGATCAGGGCCAGCGGGGCGACCACGTTGGTGTGCAGGATCGCCGCCAGTTCGCCGGCCGGCAGTGCGGCCAGTGGCGGCAGCGGGCTGGGCCCCAGCGTGCTGGCGTTGTTGACCAGCAGGTTCAGCGCGCCGAATTCGGCGGCGGCGCCGGCGAGTTGCCGGCGGTGGGCGGCGTCTGCCACGTCGCCGGGGACGGCACGCAGCGCCGTCTGACGGCCGAGCTCGGCGGCAAGTTCCAGCAACCGGCCGGGACGGCGGGCGTCCAGCACCAGGTTCCAGCCGCGCTCGGCCAGAGCGGTGGCCAGCGCACGGCCGAGGCCGGCAGAGGCGCCGGTGATCACAGCGGTAGGCATCAGTTCTTCCTCCAACTTTTCCGGGATGTTCCCCCATCTTTGAAGTTGAAGTGCGCTTTAAGTCAAGTACGATCGACGAATGGATGCCAAGCAACTGCTCACCGTGGCGGAGGTGGCCCGGCGCAGCGGGTTCGCGGCCTCGGCGCTGCGGTTCTACGAACGCGAGGGCCTGATCACCGCCACCCGGACCGGCGGTGGCCAGCGCCGCTTCGAGCGCGGCGTGCTGCGCCGGTTGGCCTTCATCCGCGCGGCCCGTAACGTCGGGCTGAGCCTGGAGGAGATCCGGGTGGAGCTTGCCGAGCTGCCCGAGTTGCGCACGCCGACGCGAGCGGACTGGGGCCGGATCTCGCGGAGCTGGCGGCAACGCCTGGACGCCCAGATCGATGCCCTGCAGGCGCTGCGCGACGGGCTGCAGTCATGCATCGGTTGCGGGTGCCTGTCGCTACGCTCCTGTGCGATGTCCAACCCCGGCGACGTGGTGGCAGCCGACGGTGACCAGGCGGGAGCTGCGTTCCTGCCGCCGCTGCTGCGCCGGACACCGGAAGGAAGCGGTCGATGACGGTGGACCTGGCCGGTATGGGGGACGATTTCGTGCGGTTCTGGACCGAGCGCAGGCTGGCCAGCCTTTCCACGGTGCGTCCGGACGGCACCGTGCACGTGGTGCCGGTCGGCGTCACCCTCGACGTGCAGGCGGGACTGGCCCGGGTGATCACCTCGGGCGATTCGTACAAGGCACGGCAGGCGCTGGCCGCCGGCGGGGCGGGCGTTGCGGTGGCGGTCTGCCAGGTCGACGGCCGCCACTGGTCGACGCTGGAGGGTCGGGCCGTGGTCCGCTCCGACGCCGAGTCGGTCGCCGACGCCGAGCGGCGGTATGCCGAGCGCTACCGGGTGCCGCGGCCCAACCCGCGCCGGGTGGTGCTGGAGATCGCGGTCAGTCGGGTGCTCGGCAGCTGGTGACGGCGGTCAGATGACCTCGCCGGGCCCACCTCGGTGGTCGACCACCGGCAGGCCGGCCGCGTGCCAGGCGACCATGCCACCGCGCAGGTTGATGGCGTGGTAACCGGCCTGGTTCAGCGCCATCGCGACCCGGGAGGACCTGCCACCGACGTGGCAGACGCAGATCACCGGCACGTCGTTCGGAACCTCGGCCACCCGCTGGGACAGCTCGGACATGCCACGTGGCGTGCTTGCGGGGCATGGCCGGCGTCCCACTCGTGCTGCTCGCGGACATCCAGCAGCACGGCACCACCGGCCAGTTGATCGGCGGCGTCGGTGGCTGAGATTTCGGAAAGAAAGTCAGGGTGCACCCCGGCAGGTTAGCCGCTGTGACCTTGCCGGCACCTTTGACACCGGCACCTTTTACACCGGCCGGGTGCGGCCGCGCCTGCCCTGGCCGACGGGGCTCCCACCTCAAGGGGACGCCCCGGCAGCGCTAGCGGTCGGCCGCCGGCCCCAGCGTTCCGGCGGGTGCCCGAGATATCGATGGCCGGTATCGGTGGTCCACCTGAAGGAGCCGTCGGGTAGCCGGCGGTACTGCCATCCGGTACCGGCCTTGCACAGGTTGTGCCGCCGGCAGGCCAGCGCTCCGCCGCCTCGACAGGTTCGGCCGCCGGCGGAGAACGCGACGGTGTGCTCGAACTCGCAGCGGTAGCCGGGCTGGTTGCAGGTCGGGAAGCAGCACACTCCGTCGCGGGCCTGCACGAAGTCTCGCAATCGTCGGGCGGGGCGATAGGTGTCCCGGCCGATATCCAACAGTGCGCCGGTGTCCGGCTCGGTGAGTAATCGCCGCCAGGTACCGGACTCGTCGGCGGCGTAGCGGCGTGCCGTCTCGGCGGTGATCGGGCCGTAACCGGCCAGGTCGGCCGGTTCGTCGTCCAGGCCGAGGAGGGTGTCAGCAGATACCACGATCTGAATGCTGGGTCGGTGGCCCTGCAGTGCCGGCAACGCATCGTGCGGCAGCCCGGTCAACACGGCGTCGACCAGCAGGTCGGCACGCCTTTGATCCATCGTCCGGCCGTCAGAGGGGGGAAGCAGGGTCGCGGCGGCGGTCAACCGGGTGAAGATCAGCTGGCCCTGGGGCGCGTCGAGCAGCACGGGCAACAGCACCATGCCGTCCTCGGTCGGCTGGAAACCCACCCTGCGGCTGCCGAGCGCCTGCTGGTGGCGGTGCTCGGCACCGGCCGGATCGATTCGGGTCACCGCCCGCCGCGCGGCCCGCCGCAGCTGGCTCACGGTCTGGTCGGCAGCGCTGGCCACAGCCAGTGCTTCGAAGCGGGTCAGCAGCGCGGCAGGCAGTGACCAGGCCTGCTCGCAGATTGCCTCGGCATGCTGGCGGGAGATCTGTGCCCTCTGCAGCAGTGCCAACGTGGCCGGTAATTCGCGCACCAACAGGGCGGCGTTCTTCATCCTGGCCTGGGCCGTTCGCACCGGCACCCGCAGGGCCAGCGACACCGCCTCTTGCGACAGGCCCAGGTCGCTGGTGTCAGCCGCCTCGATCTCGGCCAGCACTCGCTGCTGCAACGAGTCCAGCCAGTGCTTCTGCTGTTCCAGCAGGGTGAGCAGATCGATCCTCGCCGCGTCGGACAGCTGGTGCGGATCGAGCTGGGCGAGTTCGCCGACTGCCCGTGCCTCCGGTGGCAGCTCGAGCAACCGGGACAGCCGCTCGGGCACCTCGATGTGGCTGATCGCCGGGGCGGCCGGTCCGCCAACGCTGTCGGTCATGTTCATGACCCTAAGAGGTAGGTCTGACAGAACGCCGAAGTGAATTCTCCCTTTGTGGATAAGCAGATCGCTTGTGGAAAACTACCGGCTCGGGCGGCGTCGCCGGATAAGCTGTCGCTGCCCGTATCCCGCTCCGTTGATGTTCGCAGCACCGTCGTCCAGCTCGGTGCCGTTCCCGGTAGCCTGCGGGGACCGCTGCCGCGCCGCACGCCGTACCGAAGGAGAGCCCAGGCCATGCCCGAGCACGTGTTGATCTTCGGCAACGGCTACTACGTTCCTGACCGGCTGCGCACCTGGGCGCGCACCACCGGCGAGACGGTCAGCTGCAGCGTGCTCTGCGATCCGGAGCAGATGGCCAAGATCGACGAACCGGAGAAGCTGGCCCGGATCGTCGTGCTGCCGGCCGGCGCCACCCTGGAGGAATGGGTCGCGTTCGCGCGGCTGGTCCACGAGCTGCAACCGGTGACCCGGATCGGCACCTTCTCAGACCAGGGTCAGGTACCGGCGGCCACCGCCGGCCAGGCCCTGGGCATCCCCACCCATTCGGCCGAGACGGTCCGGCTGGTCCACGACAAGTACGCCATGCGGCAGCGGCTGGCCGAGGCCGGGGTGGAATCGACCGCCTCGGCGACGATCGACGATGTGGCCGGGCTGCTCGAATTCGCTGCCGTCCATGGTTATCCGTGCGTGGTGAAGCCGGCCAGCGGCATGGCCAGCGCGGGCGTGACGGTGATCTACGGGCCGGACCAGGTCGAGGCCGCCATGGCGCGTGCTCGTGGCATCACCCGTGACCAGGGGGCGGCTCCGACGCTGATCACCACGCCTGCGCTCGCGGCCACCCGGGCCGGCCAGCAGTCGGTCGAGGGCGATCAGGCCGCGTCCGACCCGGCACCGGCCGATCCGACCATTCAAGTGGTGGTCGAAACCTTCCTGGCCGGTGTCCAGTACAGCGTGGAGTGCTTCTCCGAGCAGGGCGAGCACCAACTGGTCACCGTGACCCGCAAGTATTCCGATCCGGTCAGCCTGGTGGAGCTGGGACATGTGATGCCCGCTCCGCTCGAACCGGGCCAGCAGGAGGCGATCGGTGAACACGTGAGCCGTGCCCTCGACGCGCTCGGGGTCGAGTTCGGCCCGACCCACACCGAGATCGTGCTCACCGAGGCGGGGCCGCGAATCATCGAGACCCACCTGCGCTTTGGCGGCGACCACATCTGGGACCTGGTCACCGACGCCACCGGTGTCGACCTGGTCAAGAACCAGTGGCGGCAGATGATCGGGGAGAAGGTGCTGCCCGGCATCCGGGCCACCCTGCAGGCCGAGGACCGGCCGACCCGGTGCCAGGCGATCTGGTTCGCCAGCACCCAGGCCTCCGGCGTGCTGGTGGAGATCACCGGCATCGACGGCCCGCACCCCGAGGGGGTCAGCGTCAAATTCCCGCTGGCGGCCGGAACCGAGCTGCATGGCCTGCAGAGTTCCTACTCGCGGCTCGCCCAGGCCCGGGCCTCGGCCGAGACGGCGGACGAGGCGGTGGCCCTGGCCCGGCAGGCCATCGAGCGACTGAAGGTCGTCGTCGAGGTTCCCAGCACGGTGCCGGACGTGGTGTGACTGACAAGCGGCGCTAGCGCGAAGAGCGGCGCTAGCGCACGGTCCCCCTTGCGGCGCTAGCGCGAAGAGCGGCGCTAGCGCACGGTGACGGTCAGGTTCGTGCTCAGCCCGTCCGCGCCCCGGCTGTCGCCCGCGACCCGAGCCCGGTAGAGGTAGGTGCCGGCGCTACCCGCGGTCAGCACGAACCGGGCGGTGCCGGTGCTCGTGCTGGTCGCGGTGCCGAGCGCGGTCCAGCTGCCGCCGCTGTAGCCCTCCAGGGTGACCGCGGCCGCCCGGGGTGCGGTCACCGTCGCGGTCAGCGCGAACTGCAGCCCGGTGCCCACGTAGGCGGGTCCGGTCACGCCGGCCTTGGTCGTCACCGCGACCGGAACGCCGGCTGACGTTGCGTCGGCGTACCCGGCGACCGAGGCCACCCGCGCCACCAGCGTGCCGTTCTCCAGCGGGGCCGCGGTCACCGTGAACACCCCGGCAGCCGTCGTCGACGTGCTGCTCAGCAGCACCGAGGCGCCGGTGCTGGTCTGCAGGTAGATCCGGACCGGCACGCCCGGCGCCGGACCGGTCACACCGCCGTAGCTGCGGGTCACCGTGCCGGTCAGCTTGTTGCCGGCGCCGGCGAGCTGCTGGCTCGCCTGGGCGGCCAGCGTCAGGGCCGGCGTCCAGCTGCCGACGGTCAGCGCGCCGATGCTCGCGCTGGCGGCCGGCTGTCCGGCGGTGCCGGCGAACACCGCCGACAGCACCCCGGACGCCCGCGGCGCCACAGTCACCTTCCACGTCCCGTTGGCCGCCACCGAGGCGCTGCCCAGCACGCTCACCGCGCCGGAGCCGGCGGCGCTCCGGACGCTCACCATGGCGCCCGTCACCGAACTCAGGACCCCGCCGGCGTCGCGCTGCAGGGTGCCGGACACCAGCACCGGCGCGGCATACCCGACGTCGGTGGCGCCGGCACCCGCGGTCAGGACGGTGGCCGGCTGGTTGACCGTGACGGCGCCGGCCGTGGCGGTGGCGGCCGTCCAGGACGGCGAGGCGGCCAGCGCCACGCTCACCGTGCCGGACAGCGTCGGGCGCACCGCCAGCCGGTAGCTGCCGTCGGCGGCCGAGGTCACCCGGCCGAGCGCCAGCACCCGGCCGGCGACGGTCTCGTTGACCTGCAACGGCGCGCCACCCAGCGGGACGGCGCCACCGGGGGAGCTGTGGGTGGCGGTGCCGCTGACCAGCACCGGGTCGCCGTAGTAGACCGCGCTCCGGTCCAGGCCGGCGCTCAGGCCGGCGGTGCACACCGCGGTGGTGATCGAGATGCTGCTGGCCGGATAGGCGTTGAAGGACCCGACGGCAAGCGAGCTCGCGGTCAGCGTGACCGCGCTCGCGGTGACCAGTGAGCTGGCCGCGAAGCCGTCGGCGTCGCTGGTGCCGCGGGCCAGCGCGACCGGCAGCGCCGTCCCGCTCTGCTTGCTGAAGCCCACGCTCACCCCGCGCACCGGCGTGCCGGTGAGGGCGTCGGTGACGACCGCCCGCAGCGGCGTGCCGGCCGAGGCACAGGCAGCCTGCGGAGAGCCGGACTGGCCGGCGATGCCGAAGGAGACAGCGAGGTTCCGCTTGGCGCCGGTGGTGGTGAAGACCAGCGGCATGGTGACCGCCTTCACCGCCGCGAGAGTGTCGGTCACGGTCGCGGTGACGGTGGTGCTGCCGGTCGCGGTGGCCGGGCAGCTCACCGTGGTGTCGGCCGCGGTCGGCGTGCCGAACGTGCAGTCGGTGCGCGCCGACTTCCAGCTGATCGAGGCGACCGCGTCACCGGCCGGCAGGATCGGCGTCACCGAGGCGGTGGTGCGCAGGCCCGGCACCACCGGGCTGCCGACGCTGACGGTGGCACCGAGCCGGGTGGGCGGTCCGACCACGCCGCTGGCCGAGAACGCGGCCGGACCGTCCGGGGTGCCGAGGCCGGTCGGGCCGTCCCAGCCTGCCTTCGCCGTGCACAGTGCCGTCCCGCCGCAACTGCCGTTGCTGCCGGTGCTGACGTCGTTGAGGCTGTCGCTGTGCTGGTACGGGTAGCTGTTGGGGTAGTCCGAGGCGCCGGGCGTGCCGGCCAGCGCGTACACGGCGGCGACGATCGGCGCCGAGGCACTGGTGCCGCCGTAGACCCCCCAGCCGCCGCCGTGGTAGACCGCCACCCCGGTGCCGGGATCCGCGACCGCCGAGACGTCGGCGACCGCCCGGTTGGCGCAGCCGGTGCTGACCAGGTTCTGCATCGCAGGCTTGCCGAACACGCCGGAACAGCCGCTGCCGGCGCCGGTCCAGGCCGACTCGGTCCAGCCGCGGGTGCTGGCCGACCGGACCAGCCGGGTGCCGCCCACCGCGGTGACGGTCGGCGCGCTGGCCGGGAAGCTCACCCCGTAGCCGTTGTCGCCGGTGCTGGCGGTGATCACCACGCCGGGGTGGTCGAAGTGTGCGGCCTGGCCGGCGGAATCGCCGCCGCCGTAGCTGTTCGACACGAACTTTGCCCCGAGTGCCACCGCGGTGTCGACCGCGGTGCCGAGGTCGTTGGTGTAGGCGCTGGCCGCCTCGACCAGCAGGATGTTGCACTGCGGGCAGACCGCCGAGACCATGTCGAGGTCCAGGGCGATCTCGGCGGCCCAGCCGGAGTTCGCGGCCGGTAACGGTGAGCCGGCGCCGGCCTGGTTGACCTTGCGGAAGCAGCCGTTTGCGGTGCTGCAGGCCGGCAGGCCGTACTGCGCCCGGTACACCGCCAGGTCGGCCTCGGCGGTCGGGTTGTCGTAGGCGTCCACCACCGCGACGGTCTGCCCGCTGCCCAGGCTGGTGTCCAGGGCGTAGGCCGAGGTCAGGTCGGCCGGCCCGTACCCGGCCGGTGTGGCCGTCGGCGAGGCCACGCCCGGCTGGCTGGCCAGCGCCGCCGGCTGGCTGACGTCGGTGCGGCGCACACCCAGGCAGCGCATCTGACCGGGAGCCGGGGTGGCGCACAGGTCCGTGCTCGCCACGCTGGTGTCGGCGATCGCAGTGGCGGCGCCGGCCGGCGAGGCGGCGCCGTTCAGCGCGGTCACGGTCAGGGCAGCGGCCAGCAGCGCGGCAACCAGTGCCGCCGCGGCGCGTGCCGACCGCTGCCGATCACGCTGAGTATCGATGCCGAGCCGGTGCCGGGCACCGCTGGACACCCGTGACCGCAGGCCACTGCCGCTCATGACGACTCCGTTCGACGAGCGCGCCGCCAATCCGTTGACAGCAAATTAACGGTAATTTAACCAGAATGCCGGACGGCCTCGCAACTGTCTGTAACCAATTCAGGCCAGTAGCCGGGCCAGCTCCGGATCGTCGGCCAGCAACCCGGCCAGTAGCCGCTGCGCGGTGTCCACCGAGTCGACCAGCGGCGACAGTGCGAACGCGCGCAGCGCAGCCTCGGCCGAGCCGGTGGCGATCGCCTCGATGGCGGCCCGCTCCGAGGCGCGCACCGAGGCCAGCAGGCCCAGCTGGTGCAGGTCCAGCGGGGACGCCGGCAGTGGGTGCGCACCGGTCCCGTCCACCCGGCACGGCACCTCGATGACCAGGTCGGCCGGCAGCTCGGGCAGGGTGGTGCCGTTGGCGACGTTGACGATCAGCCGACCGACCGGGCCGCCGGACAGCGCCTGCATCAGGTCCAGGGCGACCTCCTGGTAGCCACCTCCCGCCAGGTCCTGGGCATCGCGGGGCTGGTCGCGCGCCTCGGCCAGGTAGCTCTCCTCCCGGCGCTGCCTGGCCGCCTCCCACAGCTCGGCCGCCTCGGCCGGCCGGGCCAGGGCCGCGGCGTAGAAGTCCTCCTGCTCGCCCCGCACCACCTCGCCGCGGGTGGGGCCGGTGGCGAGCGCCGCCAGCACCTCGGCGCGCCGGTAGTAGAAGTACAGGTACTCGTTCGGCACCGTGCCCAGCGCCCGCAGCAGCGGACCTCCGAACAGCCGGCCCTCCTCGAACGAGGCCAGCGCGGCGTCGGAGGCCAGCAGGCCGGGCAGCAGGTCGCGGCCGCCCAGTCGCAGGGCGCGCAACCAGCCCAGGTGGTTGATGCCGGCGTAGTCGGCCACCAGCTCGCCGGCCTGCAGCTCGGCCTGCGGAATGCGCAGTGCCCGGCAGGTCCGCCGCACCAGGCCGACCGGCGAGTCGCAGATCCCGATCACCCGCTCGCCCAGCACCGCCCGGCTGGCCTCGGTGATCATGCCGGCCGGATTGGTGAAGTTGATCAGCCAGGCATCGGGTGCCAGCTCGGCGACCGTCCGCGCCAGCTCCAGCGCGGCCGGCAGGGTGCGCAGGCCGTAGGCCAGCCCACCGGCACCGACCGTCTCCTGCCCCAGCACGCCGGCACTCAGTGCCCGGCGCTCGTCGGCCACCCGGCCGGCCGTGCCGCCGACCCGGATCGCGGAGAAGACGAAGTCGGCACCGGCGACCGCCTCGGCGAGCGAGGTCTCCAGTCGGACCCTGATGCCCGGATCGGGCCGCAGCACCCGGCTGATCGCCGTCAGCCGGCCGGCGTCGACGTCGTGCAGCACCAGTTCGCGAACGCCCAGCGACCGGCGGGCCAGCAGTGCCCGGTACACCAGCGGAACCCGAAAGCCGCCACCGCCGACCAGCACCAAACGCATACGCCGACCCTAGTGAGGTGGCACCCTGGGAAGGGATGGCCGAGCCGGACTTCGACGTGATCATGCAGGGCACCGTGTTCTTCGACGTGGTGCTCACCGGGCTGCCCGCGCTGCCCACCCAGGGCACCGAGCTGATGGCCGAGGGAATGGGCTCCTGCCCCGGCGGCATCGCCAACCTGGCGGTGGCGGCCAGCCGGCTGGGACTGCGCACCGGCCTGGCAGCGGTGTTCGGCGACGACGTCTACGGCGATTTCCTGTGGCGCACGCTGGCCGAGCAGGAGGGCGTCGACCTGTCCCGGTCCCGGCGGCTGGCCGACTGGCACTCGCCGGTCACGGTGTCGCTGGCGGTGCAGCGGGACCGGGCGATGATCACCCACAGCCATCCCTCGCCGGTGCCGGCGAGCGTCCTGCTAGCCGATCCGCCGTCCGCCGCGGCCGGCGTGGTGCATCTGGCCGAGGAGCCGGAAACCTGGGTGAGCACCGCCCGCCGGCGCGGGATGCTGCTGTTCGGCGACGTGGGCTGGGATCCCAGCCAGCAATGGTCGGCCGACGTCCTCGAGCAACTGTCGGAGCTGCATGCCTTCCTGCCCAACAGCGCCGAGGCGATGGCCTACACCCGCACCGACGATCCGCGGGCAGCGCTGATCAAGCTGGCCGACTCGGTGCCGGTGGTGGTGGTGACCTGCGGCGGTCAGGGATCGATCGCCATCGACTCGATCAGCGGTGAGGACGAGTGGGTGCCCTCGCTGCCGGTCAACGCGGTGGACGCCACCGGCGCCGGGGACGTCTTCGCCGCGGCGTTCGTGCTGGGCACCCTGCGTGGTTGGCCGCTGCGCAACCGGCTGGCGTTCGCGAACCTGTGCGCGGCGCTCTCGGTGCAACAGGTCGGCGGTTCGCTGGCCGCCCCTGGCTGGGGCGACATCGCCGACTGGCTGGCCGACATCCGGGCGCACGCCGCGGCGGGGTCCCGGTCTGCCGGGGTGCTGTTGCACAGCTACGAGTTCCTGACCGGCTGCATCCCGGCCGACCGGGCACCGGCGGTGCGCCGGGCCCGGGCCACCATCGCCCGGGCCTCGGACGCCTGACGCCCGCGAACCAGCCGCGGCCGAACCAACCGCGGCCGAACCAGCCGCGGCCGAACCGGCCAGCCTGAACTAACCGGCCGGTACCGGCTCCGCGACGCCGTCCACCAGGCCCAGTCGGACCGCGGTCAGCAGGGCCTGGGCCTTGCTGTTCGCCCCGAGCTTGTCGTACAGGCGCGCCACGTAGGTCTTGGCGGTCGAGGCGCTGATGTGCAACCGGATCGCCAGGTCGGGGACCGACAGGCCGGCCAACAGCAGGCAGAGCACCTGCCGCTCGCGCTCGCTGAGCACCGGAACCACCGGTGCCGCCTGGCGCCGGCGCAGTGCCGCGGCCAGTCCCCGGGAGCTGAACGAGGACGCAGACACCGCGGCGTGCCGGATGGCGCCGAGGATCTCCGGGGCCGAGGCGGTCTTGGACACGAAGGCCGACGCACCGGTCTCCAGGGCGCGGAACAGCACGTCGTCCTGGCCGCGGGCGGTGAAGATGACGATGCCCAGTCCCTCGAAGCGGTCACGCAGTTCGGCGGCCAGTTCCAGGCCGGGACGGTCGGGCAGCGACAGGCCGATGGTGACCACGTCCGGCCGGAGCGCGCCGATCAGGCCGATCGCCTCGGTGGCGGTGCCTGCCTCGCCCAGTACGCGCAGGTCGGGCTGTCCGTTGACCATCAGGGCGAGCCCGGACCGGGTCACCGGATGGCTGTCGACAAAGATAAGGCTGGTCATGGCGTATGCCGGTCCACGGCGTTCGGACCGGCTCCGGTGCTTTTTACCGTGCTGGCGTTCATTATCCCCCCGCAAAGCCCTACGTGGACTTAACGTCCCCCAGTATGACACCACACTCGTGCCTTATGTTGGCCTAAAGATCTGCTCAAGACTTGGGGCGGTCGGCCCGGAATGTCCGATCCCGATTACACCCTGGAGTCCCGCAGGCACTGCCCGCGCGCAGCTGTCCTCCGACCGGCCGACAGCAGGTCTGTCCGATCACCCGTTACGGCTGCAGCCAGCCCTCCGTCACGCTGATTTCACACAGCGACACGGACCGGAAGGGGTCAGGCGTGACGATCATTTGCGAGCCGGACGCCTGGGCCGCCCAGGTGCTGGCGGCCGCCATCGGCGCCTCCGCCCGGACCGTGCCGACGCTGAACAAGGTGCCGGAGGTGCTGAGCACGGTCACCGGCCGGTGCCCGGTGGTGATCGGCGCCTCGATCGGCCTCGATGACGCCCTGCGTTTCACCGCCCGGCTCGCCGACGAGTACCCCGACGCCCGGGTGGTGCTGATCCGCAGGCAGTCCACCGATACCGAGACGGTCCGCGCCACCGCGGCCGGGGTGTTCGCCGTGGTCGACGTCCGGGCCCACGACCGGATCGCGCAGGCGTGTGCCGCCGCGGTACAGCCGGACCCCCAGGGCCAGATCCTGACGGTGTTCGCCGCCAAGGCCGGCTACGGCAAGACCACGCTGGCGACCAACCTGGCCGTCGCGCTGCAAGACGGCGGCGCCCGCCGGGTCTGCCTGCTCGATCTCGATTTCGACTGCGGCGATGTCGCCTCGGTGCTGGACCTCTCCAGCGCCCGGACCCTCGCCCAGCTGATCGGCCCCGGCACGGTCGGCGAACTGGTCGCGCGCGGCGAGCTGGTCACCCATTCCGAACGGACCGGCCTGGACTGCGTCCTGGCACCGGTGGCACCCGGCGACGCCGAGCGAATCCGGCCGGCCCGGATCGGCCAGCTGCTGCGGGCCCTGGTCAACCGCTACGACGCCGTCGTGGTCGACCTGCCGGCGCGCTTCTCACCGACCGTCCTGACCGCCCTGGACAGCGCGAACCACCACATCCTGGTGGCCACGCCCGAGCGGCCGGCCCTGAAGAGCCTGCGCCAGACACTGGACATCCTCGACCTGCTGGGCTACTCCCGGGCGGCCCGGTCGGTGCTGTTCAACCGCTCCGACTCCTCGGCCGCGATCACCGCGGGCGAGGTGGCAGCCGTGGTGCGCGGGCCGATCGCCGCGCACGTGCCGTCCAGCCGGGACGTCCCGGCGTCGATCAACCAGGGCGTGCCGCTGGTGGCAGCCCGACCCGAACATCCGGTCAGCGTGGCGATCCAGCGGTTCGCCGAACGCTATGCACCGGTGCTGCCCGCGTCAGGAAACGTCCGGGCAGCTCACGATCGCGACAGCCGCCTTGGCTGGTCGCCACACCAAGGGGGAAAGAATGCTGGAACAACTGCGCAAGGCACGTGAGGAAGAGAGCGGCTTCACGCTCATCGAGCTGCTGATCGTGATCGTCATCCTCGGCGTGCTCGCCGGCATCGTGGTCTTCGCGGTCGGCGGCATCACCGACCGCGGCAACGCCTCGGCCTGCAAGTCCGACGCCAAGAACGTCGAGGTCGCCTCGGAGGCCTACTACGCCAAGAACAAGGCCTGGGCCGCCGACATGGCCGCGCTGGTGAGCGACGGGCTGCTCCGCGAGGTGCCCTCGACCACCAACGGTTACACCATCTCCTACGCCGCCGCCACCGGCAAGGTCACCGCGACCGGCGCCTGCACCATCACCTGATCCGCCCTCGACCGGCAGGGCCACCTGAGCAGGTGGCCCTGCCGCGCCGAGTTTCTCGTTTCCGTTTCTGCTTTCGGGGAAGGCGTCATCCCATGCACGGTCACACCATCGGCAGCCGTGTCGACGGGTTGCTCGAGGGCCTGTGGCGGGCCGGCGGCACCGACCTGCTGCTGACCGCCGGGCTGGCACCGCAGTTCCGGGTGCACGGCGACCTGCAGCCGGTCCAGGGAGCCGACAAGCTCAGTGGCGCCGACACCGAGGCGCTGCTGGCCGAAGTGCTCACCCCGGTCCAGTTCAGCGCCTTCGCCGGCCGGCACGAGTACGACTTCTCCTTCAGCTGGCGCAACCAGGCCCGCATCCGCGGCAATGCCTTCAGTCAGCGGGACGAGATCACCTTGGCGTTGCGGATGATTCCGCGCCAGATCCCGACCATGCAGCAGTTGGGCCTGCCGCCGGTGCTGGAGACCTTCACCCGGCAGCACCAAGGTCTGGTCCTTATGACCGGGCCCACCGGGTCGGGCAAGTCCACCACGCTGGCCTCGATGATCGACCAGATCAACACCCACCGGGCCTGCCACATCCTCACCATCGAGGATCCGATCGAGTACGTGCACGAGCACAAGCGCTCGGCGGTCAGCCAGCGTGAGGTCGGCTCGGACACCGCCTCGTTCCCGGACGCACTGCGCGCGGCCCTGCGCGAGGACCCGGACGTGGTGCTGGTCGGTGAGATGCGCGACCTGGAGTCCATCCAGTTCGCGCTGACCATCGCCGAGACCGGCCACCTGGTCTTCGCCACCTTGCACACCAACGACACCGCGCAGGCCCTGTCACGCATCGTCGACGTCTTTCCCGGCGATCAGCAGGCCCAGATCCGGGTGCAGCTGGCCGCCGCGCTCACCGGCATCGTCTACCAGCGGCTGCTGCCGCGCATCGGTGGCGGCATGATCGCCGCCTACGAGGTCATGGTGGCCACCGCGCCGGTCCGGGCCCTGATCAAGGAGGGCAAGACCCACCAGTTGCGTAACTCCGTGCTCACCGGCCAGCGGGACGGCATGGTCACCTTCGAGCAGTCGCTGTCGATGCTGCTGCAGCGCAACCTGATCAGCTACGAGGACGCGATCGCCCGCAGCCTGCACCCCAAGGACATCGCGGTGGCGCCCCGCCCGGCGGTCGGAGTGAGCGCATGAGGCGGCGCGGGCGGCATCAGGCCGAGGAGGCCGAACAGGCTCCGGTGCCGGCGCTCGAGACAGCACGGCGGCCGGACGACTACGAGGTCCACGAGGGTGGCCGCCGGCTGGGTGAGCTGATCGTCGACGCCCGGCTGGCCACCCACGCGCAGGTGGTGGCGGCGCTGGAGGAAGTCCAGCAGGGCGCCACCAAGCGGCTGGGCCGGCTGCTGCTCGACCGTGGCGTGATCACCGAGCGTGACCTGACCCGGATGCTGGCCGAGCAGAGCTCGGTGGCCGCCGTCGACCTGCGCAGCGTGACCCCGAACCCCGAGGTCGCCGGGCTGATCACCGCCGAGAGTGCCCGGGCGCTGCTGGCGCTGCCGCTGTCGGCGGAGCCCGACGGTGCCGTGCTGGTCGCCGTCGTCGACCCGACCGAGACCACCGTCGCCAGCCTGCGCGGCCTGCTGGGCTGTGAGGTGCGGCTCACGGTGGCCGGCCAGTCCGACCTGCTGCGGGCCATCGACAACACCTACCGGGCGATCACCGGGGTCAGCTCGCAGGTCAAGCTGTTCGAGGCCCGTGACGGCCTGCGCCGCGACACCGCCCGGATGGACACCCCGGCCGCCAGCGACGAGGCGCCGGTCGTGCGGGTGGTGCAGATGATGATCGCCCAGGGGGTGCGCGACCGGGCCTCCGACATCCACATCGAGCCGCAGAACGACCGGGTCCGGGTGAGCTTCCGCATCGACGGCGCGCTGCACGAGGTGCTCACGCTGCCGGCCGCGATGGGCCCGGCGCTGGCCAGCCGCATCAAGGTCATGGCGGGCATGAACATCGTCGAGCGGCGCCGCCCGCAGGACGGCCAGATCGCGACGTCGATCGACGACCGCGAGGTCGACATCCGCGTCGCGACGATGGGCACCGTCTGGGGCGAGAAGGTCGTCATGCGGGTGCTCGACAAGAGCCGCTCGCTCCTGCGGCTGCCGGACCTCGGCATGCCCGAGGCGACGAGCGAGGCGTACGGCCGGCTGATCCGCTCGCCGTACGGCATGG